>Ga0187781_10000071_pt1 | contig 64177 bp, 61 predicted proteins | sample 0715_SJ02_MP02_2_FD_132447 | JGI IMG/M metagenome (GOLD analysis project Ga0187781, IMG submission 132447) | Tropical peat soil microbial communities from peatlands in Department of Meta, Colombia - 0715_SJ02_MP02_20_MG | ecosystem: Environmental > Terrestrial > Soil > Wetlands > Peat | place...
ATCCCCTTCTCGGGAGGCGGAAAGCGGTGGCGTGCCGAAGGCGCCCGCCGCCCCGGCCCGCCCGCGCCGCGAGGCCTCCGGGGCCTCTATAATCGGCCTTGGATTACAGGGAGTTAAGTCGCAGGCGGCGGCCGGCTCGGCGATCGTGGGGCGACCATAAGGGGGGACGATGGAACGCGGCGGCAGGACGCGGCTCGCAGCGGCTTCAGCGCCGTGCGCGCCGGCATTGCCCGGTTGCGGCCGGCTCGCGACACCGGCATCGCCGCTGGTTCCCGCCGAGGCGAGCGGCCATGACCCTATCCTCGCGGAGAGCTCCATCGAGGCGGACGCGGTCATGACCCGTGCTGCCATCGACACCGAGCGGGCCGGCATCGCGCAGAGCCGCCGGCGCCTCGGCCCGTCGAGCGCGGCCAGCGAGCCGAGCGCGCGCGACGGCGCGCTTGCCCGGCGCGCCGCAATGAGGCGCCGTGCCGCGGGCTCGCTTTAAGCGCTGGCATCCGCCGCCCGGCTATTCCATCATCGCGCGACGACGCCAGGGAGAGGAGTGCCGCTGCGATGACCGAGAACGACGCGGTGCTCGCCGCCAACCTCGAATTCTACCGCGCCTTCACCGCGCACGACTTCGAAGCCATGGACCGCCTCTGGGCGCGCAGGGTAGAGGTTCTTTGCACCCATCCCGGCTGGATCCCGATCGCCGGCCGCCGCGCGGTGATGGCGAGCTGGCACAACATCCTCGCCAACCCCGACGCGCCGCTGGTGATGTGCCACGACGATGCCGCCTATCTCTACGGCGATATCGCGGTGGTGCTGTGCGAGGAAGAGCTTACCGGCGGCCATCTCGCCGCGACCAACGTCTTCATCAAGGAGGACGGCGAATGGCGGCTGATGCATCACCATGCCGGGCCGATCCTGATGCGCGAGACGCGGCGGGAGAATTGAGCCTAACCTGCTCGGTGCGGCGTCAGCGCTTGCCGCTGCCAAGCGCTGACGCCGCGGAGGAAGGCGCTCCGCGCCGTCGCCTCAGGGACAGATCTCGGCGTCGGTGAAGAAGAAGGCGATTTCGGTCCCGGCGTTCTCGGCCGAATCCGAGCCATGCACCGAATTGGCCTCGATCGATTCGGCGAAATCCCGGCGGATCGTGCCCGGCGCGGCGTTGGCCGGGTTGGTGGCGCCCATGATCTCGCGATTGAGCGCCACCGCATTCTCGCCCTCGAGCACCTGCACGACCACCGGTCCCGAGGTCATGAAGGCGACGAGATCGCGGAAGAACGGCCGCTCGCGGTGGACGGCGTAGAACTGCTCGGCCTTCTCGCGCGACAGACGCAGTCGCTTCTGCGCGATGATGCGCAGGCCGCGCTCCTCGAAGCGGGCGTTGATCTTGCCGGTCAGGTTCCGGCGCGTCGCGTCGGGCTTGATGATCGACAAGGTGCGTTCCACGGCCATGAGCGCGTCAACTCCCGAAAAGGGCGGATTATGGCCGGTTTATAGCGGCGGCGGCGGCTGCGATCAACTCGCCTCGCCGCCGCGCTTCTGCCATTTGCCGTCGCTCTGCTCCCAATAGACGAGCTGATGGCCCGCCGCCTTCGCCGCCTTCCAGCGCTGCCGCGCCGCGGCAACCGCGGCCTCGTCATTGCCGTCGAAAATGTCGCAGCAGCGCCGGAAGGCGTCGAGCCGGGCCGAGACGGCGCCATCGACCAGCACCAGCATGGAGGCGCCGTTGGGATTCTCGTCGGCGGCGGTGAGCCAAACCGGCTGGCGCTCGGCATTGCCGTCGCGCGCGCTGCCGTGCGGCAGGAAGCTCGCCTCGCCGTAGGTCCAGAGCAGGTCGTTCAGGTGCTCGACCCGTTCCGGCGATCCCGCGACGACGACGACGCGGTGGCCGGCGGCGAGCGCGCGCTCGAGGATGCTCGGCAGCGCGCGCTCGAGCGGCATGGTGCGCAGATGATAGAAGCCGATCTCGGTCATCCCTGCTCGTAATGCTCGGCGATGAGGCGCTCGAGCAGGCGCACGCCGAAAGCGGTGGCGCCTTTGGGCACGGTGGCGGCGTCCTTCTTCGACCAAGTCGTGCCGGCGATGTCGAGATGCGCCCAGGGCACGTTGTTGACGAAGCGTTGCAGGAATTGCGCCGCGACGATGCTGCCGGCGTCGCGCCCGCCGCTGATGTTCTTGACGTCGGCGGCGTCGCTGTCCATCAGCCGGTCGTAGGGCTCCGAGAGCGGCAGGCGCCAGAGCTTCTCGCCGACCGCGGCGCCGGCCGCGACGAGGCGTTCCGCCAATTCGTCGTTGTTGCTGAAGAGCCCGGCATATTCGCCGCCGAGCGCGATGATGATGGCGCCGGTGAGCGTCGCCAGATCGATCATGAATTTCGGCTTGAAGCGATTCTGGCAGTACCACAGCGCGTCGGCCAGCACCAACCTTCCCTCGGCGTCGGTGTTGAGCACCTCGATGGTCTGGCCGGACATCGAAGTGACGATGTCGCCCGGGCGCTGCGCCGTGCCGGAAGGCATGTTCTCGACCAGGCCGATGACGCCCACGGCGTTGACCTTGGCCTTGCGTCCGGCGAGCGCGCGCATGAGACCGATGACGACGCCCGCGCCGCCCATGTCCCATTTCATGTCCCACATGCCGTCGGCGGGCTTGATCGAGATGCCGCCGGTATCGAAGGTCACGCCTTTGCCGATGAAGGCCACCGGCTGCGCGCTCTTGGCCTTGGAGCCGCCCTTCCACTGCATCACCACGAGCCGCGGCGGCCGCGCGCTTCCCTGCCCCACGCCCAGCAGCGCGCCCATCCCGAGCCTCTTCATCTGCCTCTCGTCGAACACCTCGACCTTGACGCCGAACTTGACGAGCGAGCGAGCGGCGGCGGCGAGCGTCTCGGGATAGAGGATGTTGGCCGGCTCGGAGACGAGGTCGCGGGTGAGGAACACGCCCTCGGCGATCTTCTCCAGCGGCGCAAAGGCGCGCCGCGCCCCGCCGCTGTCGCGGGTCATGACGGTGAGCGTCTCGAGGCTCGGCTTCTGGTCCGGCTTTTCCTTGGTGCGGTACTTGTCGAAGCGATAGGCGCGCAGCCGCGCGCCGTAGGCGAGATTGGCCGCCGCTTCGGCGGGCTCGAGCTTCATCCCTTCGGGCCGGTCGAGCGCCACCGCGGCCTCGCTCTCGCCGACGCTGTTGAGCTGCGCCACGACGTTGCCGCCGAGACTCAGCAGCGCGGCGGCATCGAGCGCCTGCGCCTTGCCGAACCCCATCAGCAAGACGCGGCCCACCCCAAGCTGGGCCGGCGCCAGGATACCCAGGACCTCATCCTTGCGGCCGGTGAAGCGGCTTGCCGCCATCGCCCGCTTGAGCGCGCCGCCGGACTCCTTGTCGAGCGCCGCGCCGGTGGGCAAGAGCTTGCGATTCTCGAGCACGCCGACGACGACGGTGCCGGATTTGGACCGGCGCGGCTCGGAAAAAACGATGTGCATACGAAGCTCCCCCTGGGCAACCCTTTTCCCGCCGATAGACAGCGAAGCGGCCCGTGTCAACCGCCGGGCGGCGGCGCGAGGCAGACCGGCGCCGGCGCCACGTCGCCCGAGCGGCGCACGGGAAGTTGCGCCGCCGGATAAGCCCAGACCGAGATCGGATGCCAGCGCCCGTCCGCGCGCTCGAGCAGCGCCGCCTGCGCCGGCGCCACGCCGGCAAACCCCGGCGGCGCGCAGGAGAGCAGCGCGAAGCGGTAACCGTCATCGGCGAGCGCGTCCAGCGTCGCGGGCGCCAGCCGCGTCACGACGCGCAGCTCGGCATCGAGATGACGCGGCGGGGCGAAGCGGATCAGGCCTTCGAGCATGGTCGCGAGGCTGTCGTTGTCGCCCGGCAGCAACAGCGCGAGACGCCGGTCGCGGTCGAGCGCGGGGCTTGCCGAGGCCGCCAGCAGCCATGCCCGCTGCCGCGGCGCGTCGAGATCGAAGCGCAGGAACGGGAAGAAAATCACCGGGCTCGCCAGCGCCGCGGCGATCGCCACCACTCGCCCGACGCGGGTCAAAGTCCAGCCTCGCGGCAGCGCGAGGTCGCGCGCCAGCCGCACGAGGGTCAACATCAGCAGCGGCCCCAGATGCGTGTTGTAGCGGAAATAGGAATGGGCCGAGGCGCCGATCTCGCCGCTGAAATGCGCGATATAGGTGAAAAAGAGCGCGGCGTTGTAGACAATTGCGACGCCGGCGAAGAGCGCCGCGACAGCGGTCGTGCGGTCGAAGGCCCGCCGCCGCCAGCGCCAGCCGAGCCCGGCCAGCGCGGCGACGGCGGCAAGAAAGAAATAGGCCTTCTGCACCACGACGCCAGCCATGCTGCGCAGGATGATCGGGACGAGACCGAACTGCCATTGGCCGACGGGCAGAAACTTCAGCTCGCCGACGGCGAAATGGCCGAGCACATACCAGCGCCAGGCGAGATAGAGCGCCGCCGCCGGCGCGGCGGCGAGCAGCAGCGCCGCGATCGCCCGGCCGCGGACCCGCGGCGGTTGCAGCAGCGCCAACGCCAGTGACGCGGCGACGAGGCCTGCGGCAAGCGCGACGCTGTCCTGCTTGATGTCGACGAGCGCCGCGAGCACCAGCGACAGCAGCGTCAGCTCGCCGGCGGCGCCGCGGCCGGCGCCGAGCCGCGCCAGCGCGCCGGCAGCCAGCCAAGCGGCGAACGCCGTGGCGACGCCGACCGACGTCTCGCTGTAGGCGGAGAGATCGTAGCGCGGAACAAAACCCGGATTGATCAGGGTCGCGAGCAGCAGCCCCAGCGCCGCGGCGGTCCAGGACGGCGCCGCATCGCCTGCCGCGGCACCGGCGACCTGCCGCGCCAGCAGCAGCGCCAAGCCGAACTGCAAGGCGATGTTGAAGCCGATCATCGCGTTCAGCGCCAGACGCCGGGCGATCTCCGAGACGATGAAAGCGGCAAGCTGCATGTTGTAGGGCGCGCCGGGGAGCAGCGAATAACTCGGCGCGCGGCCATCGGCCGGGAAGAACCCGTGATCCCAGAGATAGGCGGCGTTGGGCAGCAGGTTGAGGAAGGTGTCGGGCAGACTCGGCCGCGCGCTCGCCATGACCGCGAGCAGCGGCAGGCTCACGGCGAGGATGCGCCCCATGCCGCGCCACGCCGGCGCGGGCAGCGCCAGCCCCGGCAGCAGACAACCGGCGAGCCCGAGCAGCAGGACCGCCGCCGCCGGAAACAGCAGCGAGGCCGAGGTCGCCACGCCCCATAGGGTCAGCAGCAGGCAGGCGCCGCCCCATCCCGCGACAAGCGCCGTCTCCGGCGCGGCGCGGCCCGCCGTGGCGAGCCGTCCGATGCCGATGAAGAGAAGCGTCGCGGCGAGCACGCCGCCCCATCCGGCGAGCTCGCCCCCGCTGGGGATCAGCAGTTCCATTGCCCGAAGAGACGTGACGGCGCGAGAGCGAGCGCGGGTCTATCGGGCGCCGCCGGGGGCGTCAAGGCCGCCAGCGGCGATGGTGAAAAGGGCAAACCGCGGCGCGGCGAAGGCGGGCACCAAGGGCGGCGCGGCAGGAGGAGCGAAAGCGGCGCGGCCGACAAAGACGATGGCGTCGTACTGCGCGAGCGCCGCCTCTTCCGCGGCATCGAGCGGCGGTCCGTCGCCGACAAAGGCCGACCACAACCGTTCCGGCGGCAGGCGGTCGCGCAACGCGCGATAGCGCGGGGCCAGAGCCACCGGCTGTTGCGTCGGGAAGGCGAAGAGCGTCGGCACGAAGGCATCGCGGCGGACGACGGCGAGGAGCGGGACATGGGCAAGCGGCGTCGGTTGCGAATTGAGCGCGTCCGGCGGATAGGCGACGGCAAGCCGGCTCCCCTCCGGCAAGGCGTCGAGCGCCGGCAACAGACCGGCATAGACCCGGTCGCTCGCCTGCCAATGAAGAGCGACGACGCCGAGGCGCAGCAGAAACAGCAGCAGCGCCACGCCGAGGAAGAGACGCTCTCCGCGCAGCGTCGGCGCCGCCCATCGACTCGACGCCACCAGCACCAGCCCCACCATCACCGGAATGCGATGATCGGCGCCGGACGCGGTGGCGAGCTGGCTCGGCATGGCGAGATAGACCAGCGCCAGCAGGCCGAGCGGCGCGGCCATGGACGGCTCGAGCCGCACCCAACGCCGCCAGAAGGCGAGCAGCAAGGCCAGCACCATGAGCGTGAAGCAGATGACGTCGAACGGCCGGCTGTAATTGTCGAAAACGCTGAACAGGAGGTCGAGCTTGCGCAGGACATTGCCGTAGACGACGGCGCCGCCGGCGCTGCCCGGCGTCAGCAGCGCCAGCACCGCAAGCGTCGGCACGAAGGGCAGAAGCGCGACGAGCAGTTCGCCGAGCGCCCGTCGCGGCACGGCGCGGCACCGCCAGGCAATACCCGCCGCATGGCCCGCCACCAGCACGCCGTAAAGGCCGCAGGCGAGGAGATGGGCGAAGAACAGCGCCAGCGCCAGCGCGCTGCCGACGGCGAGGCGCAGCGCGGCGCGCCGGCGCGCCAGCGCGATCCACAACGCCAGGGCGAAGAGGCCGAGCCCCAATCCGAAAAGATAATTGAGAAAGCCCCAGAGCAGCACCCGGCTGTAGAGCAGCAGGAAAGCGAGGCACGACCAGGCGGACCAGCGGCCGAAAAGCACGCGGTTGAGCGTCGCCACGCCGCCCGCGAGCAGGAAGAGCGCGAGCAGCACGAAGGCCTTGGCGGCCCAGGCGAGCGGCAGCAGCCGCGCGAGCGACGGCACGACGAGATCCATCGCCAGATTGGGCAGCGGCCGCCACGCGATCTCGTAATAGCGCCGCAGCGGCGCCGACTGCGCGAAGGCGGCGAGAATGTGCATGCGCGCGAGATGATTGGGATAGTCGAACAGCGGCAGGACGTCGCAGAGCAGCACCGGCACCGCCGCCGCCGCGAACAGCACCGCGAACAGCGGAGCCGCCCGACGCAAGCCGGGCCGCACGAGAGCAGCGGCGTCGCCCATCCCCGATTCCCCCTTCCGCCCGCGGCCCGCGCCGCAGAGTTCCACACCGCGCCGGCCGTCGCAAGCACGCGATGGGCCGTGGCCGTCGGGACGAGAAATCCGGGCTATGCGCGGCCGACGCGCCGCTTCTATAATCGGCCGCCATGAACGGGATCACCCGTTACATTCTGCGCCAGACGCTGGCGATCATGCTGTTCGTCGCGGTCAGTTTCACCGCGGCGGTATGGCTCGTCCAATCGCTGCGGCTCATCGACCTCATCGTCAACCGCGGGCTGTCGCTCGGCCTCTTCGTCTATCTTGCCGTCCTGATCCTGCCGCGCTTCATCGACGTCGTATTGCCGATCGCGGTCTTCATCGCCGTCCTTTTCACCTACAACCGCCTGATGTCGGAGAGCGAGCTCATCGTCATGCGCGCCACCGGCATGAGCCAGGCGGCGCTCGCCCGCCCCGCGCTCATCGCCGGCGCCTTCAGCTTCGTGGTGCTGCTGTCGTTCTCGCTCTATTTCCTGCCGGCGTCGAACCGGGCGTTCAAGGATCTGCAATTCGAGATCCGCAACCGCTTCGCCTCCGTCCTGTTGCAGGAGGGCATCTTCAACACGCTCTCCGACAGTCTCACCATCTACGTGCGCGCGCGCGACGCCAACGGCGAGTTGATCGGCCTGCTCATGCACGAGACGCGCGACGCCGACAAGCCGATCACCATCGTCGCCGAGCGCGGCACCTTCGTCGATACCGACAGCGGGCCGCGGGTGCTGATGATGAACGGCAGCCGCCAGCAATACGACCGCACCACCGGCAAGCTGTCGGTGCTCACCTTCGACAAGTACAGCCTCGATCTCGCCGCCTATCGCGACGTGGCGGACTTCCGCGACCGCCAGGCCGAAGAGCTCTTCCTGAACGAGCTGCTGTTCCGCCGCGCGCCGCCGGGCGACACCAGCCGGCTCGTCGAGGCGAATCTGCGGCTGATCAACCCGCTCACCGCGCTCGCCTTCTGCGCCATCCCGCTGGCCTGCCTGCTCACCGGCGAGTTCAATCGGCGCGGGCAGACCAAGCGGGTGCTGCTGGCGGTTCTGCTGGCCTTCCTGTTCGAGACGCTCGACATCGCGTTCAAGAACCTCGCCGGCCGCAGCACGGCGGCGGTGCCGTTCCTCTACCTCAACGTGCTGGCGCCGATCCTGGTCACCGGCTGGCTGCTCTGGCGCGACAGCCGCGAGGCGCCGCTGCGCCATTTCACGGCCTCCCCCACTCCGGCGGAATAGATCATGTCGCCGTGGAAAACGCTCTTCCGCTACATCCTGGCGCAGTTCTTCGTCTGGTGCGCGAGCGTGTTTCTGGCAATGCTGCTGATCGTCTTCCTGCTCGACTACATCGAGCTCATCCGCCGCGGCGGCAGCCGGCCCGAGGCGACGCTTCTCGTGCTGTTGGAGATGGCGGCGTTGAAGCAACCGCACATGGCGCAGCAGATCCTGCCCTTTGCCATCCTCTTCGGCACCATGATGGCGTTCTGGCGCATGACGCGCGTGAACGAGCTGGTCGTCGCGCGCGCCGCCGGGGTCTCGGTGTGGCAATTCCTGACGCCGCCGCTCGCCGGCGCGGTCCTTGTCGGCGCCGTCACGGTGACGATCTTCAATCCGATCGCCTCGATCCTGCAGTCGCGCTACGAAGCGCTGGAGAGCCGCATCCTGCGCGGCTCCGGCGACCAACTCAGCCTGTCGCGCTCGGGGCTGTGGCTGCGCCAGAGCGAGAATGGCGGCAACAACTCCGTGGTGCATGCCGAGCGCTTGCTGCCGAAGCATCCGGAGCTCGAGGACGTGATGATCCTGTCCTTCGACGACACGCGGCTCGTCGGCCGCATCGATGCCAAGCGGGCGGTGCTGCGATCCGGCAACTGGGAGGTGAGCAACGGGATCCGCTGGACTCCGGGAAAGCCGCCAGAACCCTTCCAGCAGGTGGTGGTGCCGACCAATCTGACGCCGACCAAGATCCAGGAGAGCTTCGCCTCGCCTGAAACCATGTCGTTCTGGGAGCTGCCGGGCTTCATCCAGCTCCTGGAAAGCTCCGGCTTCGGCGCGCAACGCCACCGGCTCTACTTCAACCGACTGCTGTCCCTGCCCTTCCTCTTTTCCGCCATGGTGCTGATCGCCGCCACCTTCAGCCTGCGCATGCAGCGGCGCGGCGGCACCACCTTGATGATCGCGGGCGGCATCATCAGCGGCTTCCTGCTCTACCTGCTCTCCAACATCATCTTCGCCCTCGGGCTCGCCGCGACCATCCCCGTCTCGCTCGCCGCCTGGACGCCGACCGGGGTGAGCCTGCTCCTGGGCGCGAGCCTGCTGCTGCATCTCGAGGACGGCTGAGGCGCATGCGCCGGGGGGCGGCCTTTTGGCTGGGCGCGATGCTCGCGGCAGCGCCGCTGCCTTCGGCGGCGGCCGAACGCGATACAGGCGCCGCGCAACCATCCGCCGCGCCGCCGATACCGGTGCTGTTCAGTGCCGACGAGGTGCAGTACGACTCGGATCTCGGCCTCATCGTCGCCAAGGGCCATGTCGAGCTGAACCAGCGCGACCAGATCCTGCTCGCCGACACCGTCACCTACAACCAGCGCACCGATACCGCCACCGCCTCGGGCCATGTCAGCCTGCTGCAGCCGAGCGGCGACATCGTCTTCGCCGATTACGTCGAGTTGCGCGACAACATGCGCGAGGGCTTCCTGCAGAACGTCCGCATGCTGCTGGCCGACCGCTCGCGCCTGGCCGGGAACACGGCGCGGCGCGTCGAGGGCAACCGCACCGAGATCCGCCGCGGCGTCTATTCGGCCTGCGATCCATGCCTCGAGGACCCGACGCAGGCGCCGGTCTGGCAGATCAAGGCGGAGGACATCATCCACGACAAGCAGCTCCAGATCGTCGAATATCGCGACGCGGTGATGGAGATCGACGGCGTTCCCGTATTGTGGACGCCCTATATCTCGCATCCGGATCCCTCCGTGAAGCGCGCCAGCGGCTTTCTTTCGCCGACCTTCGGCACCTCGACCGCGAACGGCTATCGCTTCGGCATTCCCTATTATTGGGTGATCGGGCCGGACTCGGACGCAACCTTCGAGCCGATCTACTTCACCCAGGGCGGCACCTTCCTCGGCGGCCAATATCGCCAATTTTTCGGCTTCGGGCGCCTTACCACCGACGCCAGCGTCACCGTCGGCAGCAGGGCCTACACCGACCTCGACACCGAGCCGGTCAGCAGCACGCGCTGGAACATCAACACCGAAAGCGAGTTCGACCTCGACCAGGACTGGCGAGCGGGAGCTCTCATCGAACGCGAATCGGACCCCACCTATCTCCTGCGCTATCACCTGCCGTCGCCTTACAACTTCCTCACGAGCCACATCTTTGCCGAGAACTTCGGGACGCGCAGCTACGGCAATATCAGCGCCTGGGGCTTTCAGAGCCTGGAAACCGGCGTCGGCGACAGCACCGAGCCGTTCGTCGCGCCGGTGGCCGACTACCAGTGGGTGAGCGAGCCCGACGGAATCGGCGGCCGCCTGGCGATCGAAGGCAATGCGATGAACCTGATGCGGATCTCCGGCATCGACACGCGGCGAAGCTCCGTCGGCGGCGAGTGGCGCCTGCCTTTCGCCGATGCCATCGGCGGACAGTACGCGCTCGCCGTCGGGCTCAGGGCCGACGGCTATCAATCGGACAACCTGCCGGTGGCGACGGGCGGCACCGAGAGCGCCTGGGCCGGCCGAGCGTTCCCGCAGATCGCCCTCACCTGGCGCTATCCCTGGGTCAGGCGCGAGGAGGGATACAGCCAGGTCATCGAGCCGGTCGCCATGGTGGCCGCTGCTCCCAACGGCGGCAATCCCGGCACCATACCGAACGAGGACAGCCAAGGCTTCGAATTCGACGACACCAGCCTCTTCCGGCGCAACCGCTTCCCCGGCTTCGACCGCGTCGACAGCGGCCAGCGCGTCGATTACGGCCTGCGCACCGGGATCTATGGCGACAGCGGCGGCAGCACCCGTTTCATCATCGGCCAGAGCTATACCCTGCAAACCAACGACAATTTCCTGCCGGGTTCCGGCCTCGAACATCACGTATCGGACGTGGTCGGCAAGGCGACGATCTCGCCGACAGCGCTGCTCGATTTCACCTACCGCTTCCGGCTCGGCTACGACGACCTTGCCATGCGCCGCCAGGAGGTCGGCACCAGCTTCGGCCCGAGCAACCTGCGGATGAACGTCAACTACGTCCAGGTCGAGCAGATACCCAATGCGCTCGATTTGCAGAAGGTGAAGGAGGTCTCCGCGACGATGCAGATCGGACTCACGCGCTTCTGGTCGCTGCAGTTGGTCGGGACTTATGACTTCTCGTCCGCGCCGGCCTCGGCCATCGGTCAGCTCGTCGGCACGACGGAGACACTTAATCAGGGTATAGCGGTCACCTACCGCGATGAATGCCTTGCCGTCGTCACATCGCTGTCGGAAGTCGGCATCCGCAGCGGCGATGCCATACCCGGCACGGCGCTGCTGGTGACGTTCGTGTTCAAGAATATCGGCGACATCGGCACCAAGTTGGCCAGCTTCCCGGGCCTCTAAGCGCCTCCATGACTCCGGCCCAGGGGAGGACAGACGCGGCGGACCGGTGTATGGTAGGGGCGAATGCGGGGCGGGGGCCCCGCCGCAGCGGTGGTTTTTCTTTGCCGATGAGATCGATCCCGGTTCTTTGTCTTTGCCTGTCGCTCCTGGGGGCCGCCGGCGCCTCGGCGCAGGAGACCCGCATCGCCGCCCTGGTCAATGACGACGTCGTCTCGCTCAGCGACCTTTCGGCGCGGGTGACGCTGGTGGTGCGCTCCTCCGGCATGCAGGATGACGAGCAAACGCGCGAGCGCATCTCCTCCCAGGTGCTGCGCAGCCTGATCGACGAGCGGCTGGAGATGCAGGAGGCCAAGCGCCTCAAGATCACGATCTCCCAGGAGGAGATCGATCAGGCCCTGGCGCGCCTCGAGCAGCAGAACAACATGGCGAAGGGCGCGCTCGACGACTTCCTGACCAAATCGGGCATCTCCAAGGCCTCGCTGGTCGATCAGGTCACCGCGTCGCTCTCCTGGTCGAAGCTGGTGCGCAACCGGCTCATGCAGGACGTAAGCATTTCCGACGAAGAGATCAACGAAACGCTGGGGCGGCTCAAGGCGCAGGCCGACGTGCCGCAGGATCGCGCGGCGGAAATCTTCCTCGCCGTCGACAACCCGTCCCAGGACGCCCAAATGAAGCAACTGGCCGACCGGCTGATCGAGCAGATCCGCGGCGGCGTCAAGTTCGACGCCGTCGCCCGTCAGTTCTCGCAATCGCCGACCGCGGCGGTCGGCGGCGATCTCGGCTACGTGACGGAGAGCGAGCTTCTGCCGGAACTCGGCGACGCGCTCAAGAAGATGAATCCCGGCGAAATGTCCTATCCGCTGCACACCGGCGGCGGCTACTACATACTCTATCTGCTCGATCGCAGGACGCTGAGCGCGCCCAATCCCGCCGAAACCCTGCTGTCCCTGGTCGAGGTGATGCTGCCGGTGCAAAGCACGGCGCCGCAGGACGAGCAGCAGCGCGTGGCGCTGCGCGCGCAACAGATCAGCGGCTCGGTGAGAAGTTGCGGCGAGTTGGCGAAGATCGGCCGCGACGAGGCGCCGCAGACCTCGCGCGAGATTCCCGAGGTCAAGGCGGGCGAGCTGCCGACGACGGTGCGGCAGACGGTGCTCGGCCTCGGCGTCGCCGCGGCGAGCAAGCCGCTGCCCGTACCGGGCGGATTGGCGGTCGTCATGGTGTGCCAGCGCAAAGATCCGCCCGGGGGGTTGCCGACCCGGGACGAGATTTCCGAATCGCTGGCGCGCGAGCGGCTCGACACGCTGGCGCGGCGCTATTTGCGCGACCTGCGCCGCGGCGCCTACGTGGATATCCGCGGATGAGCACGCCGCTGGCGCTCACCATGGGTGAGCCGGCGGGAATCGGCGGAGAGATCGCTCTGCTGGCCTGGTTGCGGCGCGAGGAGGCCGGCGTTCCGCCCTTCTTCGTCATCGACGATCCGGCACGGCTCGAAGGCTTGGCGGCGGGTCTTGGCTGGAGCGTGCGGCTGCGCCGCATCGATGCGCCGGAGGAAGCTGGCGCCGCCTTCGCCGAGGCGCTGCCCGTGCTGGCGCTGGCCCTGCCGCTGCCGGTAGCCGCCGGCCGGCCCGATCCCGCCCATGCGCCCGTCGTGATCGAGGCGATCGCCACCGGCGCCAGGCTCGCGGTCTCGGGCCGCGCCGGCGCGCTCGTCACCAACCCGATCCAGAAGGAAGCGCTCTACGCCGCGGGATTCCGCCATCCCGGCCACACCGAATTCCTCGCCGATCTCGCCGGCGGCGCCACGCCGGTGATGATGCTCGCTTGCCCGGAGCTGCGCGTCGTGCTCGTCACCATCCACCAGCCGCTGCGCGAGGCGCTCGCGGCGCTCAGCGTCGAGCGCATCGTCGCCGCCGGTCGGATCGCCGCCGCCGGGCTCGCGCGCGATTTCGCCATCCCTCGCCCGCGTCTGGCGGTCGCCGGGCTGAACCCGCATGCCGGCGAGCACGGCACGCTCGGCCGCGAGGAGATGGACATCATCGCGCCGGCCGTCGCCGCGCTGCGCGCGCTGGGCATCGATGCGACCGGCCCCGCGCCGGCCGACACGCTGTTTCACGCCGCGGCGCGGCGGCGCTACGACGCCGCGCTGTGCATGTATCACGACCAGGCGCTGATTCCGCTCAAGACCATCGACTTCGCCGGCGGCGTCAACGTCACGCTCGGCCTGCCCTTCATCCGCACCTCGCCCGACCACGGCACGGCGCTCGACATCGCCGGCACGGGCAAGGCCGATCCGACGAGCCTGATCGCGGCGCTGAGGCTCGCCAGCGAGATGGCGGCGCGACGCGCCGGAGCCTGAAGGCGGACATGGCCGCGCCGGCGCTGCCGCCGCTGCGCGAGGTGATCGCACGGCACGGCCTTACGGCGCGCCGGGCGCTGGGGCAGAATTTCCTGCTGGATCTCAACCTCACCGCGCGGATCGCCCGCGCCGCGGCACCGCTGGAGCGGGTCAACGTGATCGAGATCGGGCCCGGCCCTGGCGGCCTGACCCGCGCCCTGCTGCTGGCCGGGGCGGGCCATGTCACCGCCATCGAGCGCGACCCCCGCTGCGTCGCGGCGCTGGCCGAGCTCGCCGGAGCGTTTCCGGGCCGGCTCACCGTCGTCGCCGGCGACGCGCTCGAGATCGATCCCGCGACGCTGACGCCGGCGCCGCGCAAGATCGTCGCCAATTTGCCATACAATATCGCGACGCCCCTGCTGCTCTCCTGGTTGGACGCCGTCGGCGCCTATGAGAGCCTGACGCTCATGTTCCAGAAGGAAGTGGCGGAGCGGCTCGCCGCCCGGCCGCGCGCCAAAGCCTATGGGCGGCTCTCGGTCATGACGCAATGGCTTTGCGACGTGCGCGCGCTCTTCGACATTCCGCCGCGGGCGTTCGTGCCGCCGCCCAAGGTGACCTCGAGCGTGCTGCGCCTGACGCCGCGCGCCGCACCGCTCGCCCCGTGTCGCCGCGAGGATCTCGAGCGCGTCTTGGCCGCCGGCTTCGGCCAGCGCCGCAAGATGCTGCGCCAAAGCCTGAGATCGCTCGAGGTCGACGTCGAGGCGCTGCTGGCGGCGGCCGCGGCGGCGCCGACCGCGCGGGCCGAGGAGCTGGGGGTGGAGGATTTCTGCGCCCTGGCGCGGGCCTACCGGGCGCTCAGCCCCCGCTCCGCAGCCGATTGACGAAATCCGCCAGTCCGATCTGCCGATCCCGCCTGACGCGCTCGGCGGCCAGGATCGCCTGCACGCGCCGCACGCTGGCCTCGAGATCGTCGCTCTCGTTGACCACGACGTAGTCATATTCCGGCCAATGGCTCATTTCATCCGTCGATTTGGCCATGCGCGCCCGCACCACCTCCGCGCTGTCCTGGGCGCGCATGCGAAGCCGCTCCTCGAGCGCTTCCTTGCTCGGCGGCAGGATGAAGACGGAGACGAGATCGCCGCGCACGCTCGCCTTGAGCTGCTGCGTGCCCTGCCAGTCGATATCGCTGACGATATCGGCGCCGGCGCTCAGCGCGGCCTCGACCGGGGCGCGCGGCGTGCCATAGCAATTGCCGAAGACGACGGCGTGCTCAAGCAGCTCGCCCTTGGCCACCATCCGATCGAAGCGTTCGCGGCTGATGAAATGGTAGTGCTGGCCGTCGACCTCGCCGGCGCGCTGCGGCCGCGTCGTGACCGAGACCGAGATGCGGAGATTGCCGTCGCGCGCGACGAGCTCGCGGGTGATGGTGGTCTTGCCCGCGCCCGAAGGCGAGGACAGAACCAACAGGATGCCGCGCCGCTCGATCTCCGATCCGCTCATCGCCCGAGCCTATTCAAGGTTCTGCACCTGCTCGCGGAGCTGCTCGATCGCCGCCTTGAGCGCGAGGCCGAGGCGCGTCAGGGCGACATCGGCCGATTTCGAGCACAGGGTGTTGGCTTCGCGGTTGAATTCCTGACAGAGGAAATCGAACCGCCGGCCGATCGCGCCGCCTTCGGCGAGGAGCTCCTGCGCCGCGACGATATGAGCGGAGAGCCGGTCGAGCTCCTCGCGGATATCGCTCTTGGCGACGAGCAGCGCCGCTTCCTGGGCCAGCCGCTCCGGCGCCAGCGGCGGCGAGGCGCCGAGAAGCTGCGCCACCATCTCGGCGAGCCGCTCCCTGAGCGCCTGCGGCTGGGCGGCGGCGCTGTCCTCGGCCGCGGCGACGAGCTGGGCGATCTCCGCCAGCCGCGCCACCAGCGCCGGGATCAGCCGCTCGCCCTCGGCGGCGCGGGCGGCGGCAAGCGCCTGGAGCGCCGTCTCGAAGCTTTGCAGCATGGCCGCCTGCCGGCGCTCGTGCCGTGCCTCGTCCTCGACCTCCTCCCCGCTCTCGAGCACGCCGCGCAAGCCGAGAAGACCGTCGGCCCTGGGCGGCGCCGCTTTGCCCTGGGCGACCAACTCCTGCGCCAGCGCCGTCACTTGCGCCAGCGCTTCGCGGTTGATGCGCAGGCCACCGGCGGAAGTCGCCCTGGTCAAGCCCAGCGTCACCGACACGGCGCCGCGCTTCAGCCGCTGTGCGATGCCGATGCGCAGCGGCACCTCCAACGCTTCGAAGCCCGGCGCCAAGCGAAAGCGCAGGTCGAGCGACTTGCTGTTGACGCTCTTGATCTCCCAGATCCAGGAAACCCCGTCCTCGTGCCCATCGGCGCGGGCAAACCCGGTCATGCTGGAGACGGTCACGCGCTCACACCTCTCGACGAGCCGGCCGGGGGTTTATAGCCTTGCCGGCGGGGCGCAACAACAAAGCGCGGGGAGCGCGAAGACGAGGCGGCGGCGCGCCGGCCAAGCGATCCTTAGCCGGACCGCTTGATCTCGATCTCGACAAAGGCGGCGGGAGCGTCGCCGACGTTGATGACGTCATGCTCGACGCCCGCCTTGCGGAAATAAGATTGTCCCGCCGCCATCTCGAAGCTGGTCTCGCCGGTGGGGCCGACAGCGCGGATCTTCGCCGCGGTGACGTAGACGACGACATAGTCGAAGGCGTGCCGGTGATGGCCCGTCGCCGCGCCGGGCGCGAAGCGCCATTCGGTAATGCGGACGGCGTCGTTGTCCTCGTGCCGGAGGCTTTCGGCCCGACTCATGCCATGTCCCTCCCGCTCAGGGGTTGCCGAGGTCGCCGTGCTGGCGGCGGAGCTGGGCGACGTTGCGGTTGTGCTCGGCCAGCGTGCGCGCAAAAGCATGGCCGCCATTGCCGTCGGCGACGAAATAGAGCTCGTCGCCGGCGTCGGGATGCAGCACGGCGCGCAGCGCGGCAAGCCCGGGACTGTCGATCGGCGTCGGCGGCAGGCCGGCATGGAGATAGGTATTATATGGCGAATTCACCGCCAGATCCTCGTGGTCCAGCGGATGATCGAGCGTCTTGGCGCCACCCTCGGTCAGCGCGTAGACGACGGTCGGATCGGCTTGCAGCTTCATGCCGAGCTTCAGCCGGTTCAAGAAGACGGCGGCGATGCGCGCCCGCTCCTCCTCGCGCGCCGTCTCCTTCTCGACGATCGAGGCCAGCGTCAGCGCCTCCTCCGGCGTCGCCAGCGGCACATCGGGGCTGCGCTTGGCCCAGGCCGCCGCCAGCGCCCGGTCCATGGCGTGATGCATCCGCGCCAGCAGCTCCCGGCGATGGTCGCCGAGCACGTAAAAATAGGTGTCGGGCAACAGGCTGCCCTCGGGCGGCGTGGCCTCGACCGCGCCATCGAGAGCCTCCTGCTGGCGCAACAGCGTCATCACTTCGAAAGAGGTCAGGCCCTCGGGTATCGTGAAGCGGTGCTGCACGACATGGCCGCTGGCGACGAGCAAGGCGGCGGCGCGTGGGCTGACGGACGCGGCGAATTCGTATTCGCCGGCCTTGAGCGCGCCGAGCTTGCGGTCGACCAGCGCGCCGACGACGAAGGGCCAGGCATGGGCGATGACGCCTTGCTCGGCCAGGAGGCCGGCGACGGCGCCGACGCTTGCGCCGCGCGGAACGACGACGATCTTGCTGCCGGCGAGCGGTCCCGGCGCCGTGTAGTCGTGCCAGATCGAGACGGCAACGCCGGCCACGGCCAGAGCGGCGAGCAGCGCCGCGCCAAGCCAAAGCCGGCGCGCCCGCGCGGGCATTCAGGGCGCCTGCGCGAAGATGAGCGAGGCGTTGGTGCCGCCAAAGCCGAAGGAATTGGAAAGGGCGTAGCGGACCGGGCGCTCCTTCGCCTTGAGCGGCACCAGATCGATGTCGCAGCCCGGCGACGGCTTCTCCAGGTTGAGCGTCGGCGGCACGACGCTGTCGCGCATGGCCAGGATCGAGAAGATGGCCTCGACGCTGCCCGCCGCCCCCAGGAGATGGCCGATCGAGGATTTGGTCGAGGACATCGACAGCTTGTAGGCGTGATCGCCGAAGAGCTGCTTGATCGCCCCGAGCTCGATCTCGTCGCCGAGCTGCGTCGACGTGCCGTGCGCGTTTATGTAGTCGATCTTCTCCGGCTCGAGCTTGGCGCGCTTCAGCGCGTTGCGCATGGCGCGGAGCGCGCCGGCGCCGTCCGCCGCCGGCGCGGTGATGTGATAGGCGTCGCCAGAGAGACCGTATCCCACGACCTCGGCATAGATCTTGGCGCCGCGCCGCTCGGCATGCTCGAGCTCCTCGAGCACCAGCACGCCGGCGCCCTCGCCCATGACGAAGCCGTCACGCGCCTCGTCCCAGGGGCGCGAGGCCCTGCCGGGCTGGTCGTTGAAGCCGGTCGACAGCGCGCGCGCAGCGGCAAAGCCGGCGATCCCGAGCCGGCAGATCGCCGCCTCGGTGCCGCCGCAGACCATGACATCGGCGTCGTCCCACAGGATCAGCCGCGCCGCGTCGCCGATGGCGTGCGCGCCGGTCGAGCAGGCCGTCACCACGGCGTGGTTCGGGCCGGTGAAGCCATAGCGGATGGAGACGTGGCCCGAAGCGAGGTTGATCAAATTCGACGGGATGAAGAAGGGCGAAAGCCGGCGCGGTCCGCGCTCGTGGAGCGTAATCGCGCCTTCGGTGATGCCGGGAAGGCCGCCGATGCCCGAGCCGATCATCACCCCGGTGCGCCCGCGATCCTCCTCCTCCCGCGGGTTCCATCCGGCATCGGCCACGGCCTGGTCCGCCGCCGCCAGCGCATAGACGATGAACTCGTCCATCTTGCGCTGCTCCTTCGACGACACCCAATCGTCGGCGTTGAAGCCGCCCGAGCCGGTGTCCCCGCGCGGAACCTGTCCCGCGATCTTGGTCGGCAGATCCGAGACGTCGAAGCTCTGGATCGCCCGGATGCCCGACTGGCCTTCGATCAGCCGCTTCCAGACACACTCCGCCCCCACCCCCAACGGGGTGACGAGACCGATGCCGGTGACGACGACCCGTCTCATGCTGCGCGGTTGCATCCCTTCGCCGGGAACGACGGCAGCGGCCCTATTTGTGCGCTTCGATGAAGCTGATGGCGTCCTTCACGGTGACGATCTTTTCGGCCGCGTCGTCGGGGATCTCGCAGCCGAACTCCTCCTCGAAGGCCATCACCAGCTCGACCGTGTCGAGGCTGTCGGCTCCGAGATCGTCGATGAAGCTGGCGTTCTCCGTCACCTTGGAGTCTTCGACACCAAGATGCTCCACCACAATCTTTTTTACTCGATCGGCGACATCGCTCATAGGTGTTACCTCGACAGAGAAACGGGCTTATGGACTGGGCTCTCGGCACCGCTTCGGCCCCCCGGGGCGCCTGCACCCGATCGTTGCTGCGTTCGAGACCGGGCCGAAAGCGCGGCTCACATAACACAGTTCATGGCGGTTTGCCAGTAGCGCCCCCGGCACCGTGAGTCCACCCTAAATCATGGCCATTCCGCCATTGACATGCAAGGTATGGCCGGTGACGTAGCGCGCCTCCTCGCTCGCCAGGAACACTACGCAGGCGGCAACCTCCTCGGCGGTGCCGACGCGGCCCATCGGGATAACGGTGGCAAGGCGCTGACGCTGCTCCTCGCTCAGGCTCTCGGTCATGGCGGTGGCGATAAAGCCGGGAGCGACGCAGTTGACCGTGATGCCGCGCGTCGCCACCTCCGCCGCCAGCGCCTTCGACATGCCGATCATGCCGGCCTTGGCGGCGGCGTAGTTGGCCTGGCCGGGATTGCCGGTGACGCCCACCACAGAGGCGATGCCGATGATGCGGCCCCAGCGGCGGCGCATCATGCCGCGCAGCGCCGCGCGCGCCAGGCGGAAGCCGGCGGTGAGGTCGATATCGATGACCTTTTGCCAATCCTCGTCCTTCATGCGCAGCGCGAGCTGGTCGCGGGTGAGGCCGGCATTGTTGACGAGGATGTCGACCTGCCCCGCCGCCGCCTCGGCGGCCTTGATCAGCGCATCGCCGGCGCCGGGATCGGCAAGGTCGGCCGCCGCGATGAAGGCGCGCTCGCCCAATTCGGCCGCCAGCGCCTCGAGCGCGGGCTGCCGGGTGCCCGACAGCACCACCGCGGCGCCCGCGCCGTGAAGCGCGCGCGCGATCGCGGCGCCGATGCCGCCCGAGGCACCGGTGACGAGCGCGCTCCTCCCGCCGAGATCGAACATGGTCCAATCCTCAGAGTGTCTTGGCGAAAGCTTCGATCTCGGCCGGCCCGCCGACCGAGACGGGCGTCAAGTCGCGGTCGATGCGCTTGGCGAGTCCGCTCAACACGCGGCCGGCGCCAAGCTCGACAAACTGATGCACCCCCGCCGCCTTCATGGCCAGCACGCTCTCGCGCCAGCGCACCAGGCCGGTGACCTGGGCGATGAGCAGCCGCTTGATCTCGTCGGGCGCGCTGACCGGCGCGGCGGTGACGTTGGCGACAAGCGGCACATAGGGCTCGCGCAGCCGCACCTCGGCGAGCGCCTCCTCCATCTCGCGCGCCGCCGGCGCCATCAGCGGGCAATGGAAGGGGGCGCTCACCGGCAGCATGATCGAGCGCCTGGCGCCTTTCGTCGCCGCAATCGCCACCGCGCGTTCCACCGCCGCCGTGGCGCCACTGACGACCACTTGGCCGGCGCCATTGTCATTGGCGACGGCGCAGACCTCGCCTTGCGCCGCTTCCTCGACGACCGCGCGCGCCGCCTCGAGCTCGAGCCCCAGCAGCGCCGCCATGGCGCCGGCGCCGACCGGCACGGCGCGCTGCATCGCCCGGCCGCGCCGCTTCAGCAGCCGCGCCGCCTCGGCAAGCGACAAGGAGCGCGCGGCGGCGAGCGCCGAATATTCGCCAAGCGAATGGCCGGCGACGAAGCCGACATGGCGAGCGATGTCGAGACCGCCTTCGCGCTCGAGCACCCGCATGACCGCGAGGCTCACCGCCATCAGCGCCGGCTGCGCGTTCTCGGTCAGCGTCAGCTCTTCCTCCGGCCCCTGGAACATCAGCCGCGACAGAGCCTGCCGCAGCGCCTCGTCGACCTCCTCAAAGACCTCGCGCGCCACGCCGAAGGCGCCGGCAAGCTCGCGCCCCATGCCGACGGCCTGCGAGCCCTGTCCGGGAAAGACCAGCGCGCGCGTCATTGCCGCGCCGGCCCTAGAAAAGGTCGGAGAGCTGGAAGGTATAGTCCTTGCACCGCGCCTCCTCGTCGACGATCTGCTTGTCCGCCTCCGCCGCCAGCGTCTCGACCTTCACCGTCTCGTAGCCGAGCGTGCAGATCTGATTGAGCTTCCAATCGAGGAATTGCCGCATCTTGGCGTCCGCCTCGGCGGAGGACGCGCCGGCGGCGCGGTCGCCGGAAACGCCGAAGACGAGCCGGTCGGGCGGATGCGGCGTGCTGCACGCGCTCGCCGCGCAGGCGACCACGACGATCGAAAGCCAACGGTGCATGGCCTTTCCCCCGCAGCAATGGCCGTCGGGGATAGCATCACCCCGCCGCGCTGTCCAGCGCGCGCGGCCCGCCGCGCCGGCGACCGGCAGCGTTGCGCGCCGTCCCCTGCCGCGTGCGCCGAAGCCCAAGACGAGTGTATCACCTATTAATTGTAATGTTCATTCGCTCGCCGAGTGCCTCTCGAAGAACGTGCATGCCCCGATCAGGGGCGGGCTTGCGCCCCGGCGCGCTTCCTGTATAGTGCGCGCCCTCCTTGCCGGCCGGTGCCGGCTAGGCCCGGGCGGCTGACCGTCGGACGATCCGACCAGCGCCGGGCCGCGAACAGCCATAGGGAGCGCTCGTTCATGCCCTTCTACGAGAACGTCTTCATTGCGCGCCAGGACATCTCGGCCTCGCAGGTCGATGCCCTGGCCGACACCCTCACCGCCGTGGTGGCGGAGCAGGGCGGCCAGGTCACCAAGCGCGAATATTGGGGCCTGCGCAACCTCTCCTACCGCATCAAGAAGAACCGCAAGGGCCATTACGTGCTGTTCAATCTCGACGCGCCGCCCAACGCGGTGAGCGAGCTCGAGCGCACCATGCGCATCAATGAGGACGTGATCCGCTATCTCACGGTGCGGGTCGAGGCGCTCGAGGAAGGCCCGTCGGTGGTGATGCAGAACCGCGGCCGCGGCGAGGAGCGCGAGCGCGGCCGGCGCGGCGGCTACGGCGACCGCGATCGCGATCGCGACGAGGCGCCGCCGCGCAGCGCCGAAGGGGGCGAGGAATGAGCGACGGCCAGACCTCCGGCGGCGGCCGCCCGGCGGCGCGGCGCCCCTTCTTCCGGCGGCGCAAATCCTGCCCGTTCTCCGGGCCGCATGCGCCCAAGATCGACTACAAGGACGTGAAGCTGCTGCAACGCTTCGTCTCCGAGCGCGGCAAGATCGTGCCCAGCCGCATCACCGCGGTATCGACCAAGAAGCAGCGCGAGCTTGCCCAGGCGATCAAACGGGCGCGCTTTCTCGGCCTTTTGCCCTATAGCGTGCAGTAGGAGCCGCCCATGGTCGAAGTCATCCTGCTCGAGCGGGTCGAGAAGCTGGGCCAGATGGGCCAGGTCGTCAAAGTGCGGCCGGGCTTTGCGCGCAACTACCTGCTGCCGCAGAAAAAGGCGCTGCGCGCGACCAAAGAGAACCTGGCCTATTTCGAGAAGCAGCGCACCCAGCTCGAGGCGCAGAACCTCGCCCGGCGCAGCGAGGCCGAGCACGTCGCGAAGAAGCTCGACGGCGTCTCCGTCGTGATCATCCGCCAGGCCGGCGAGAGCGGCCAGCTCTACGGCTCCGTCACCGCCCGCGACGTCGCCGAGGCCGTCACCGCGGCGGGGGTTACCATCTCCCGCGGCCAAGTGGTGCTGGACAAGGCGATCAAGACGCTCGGCCTCTACAAGCAGCGCGTCGTGCTCCATCCCGAGGTGGCGGTGACCGTGACCGTCAACGTGGCGCAATCCACCGAAGAGGCGGAGATGCAGGCCAAGGGCGTCGACCCCCTGAGGCTGGCGCAAGAGGCCGCCGCGCGCGAGGCCGCCGCCGCGCAGGCGATCGCGGCCTCGGCGCCGGAAGCGGGAGCGCCTGCCGCCGAAACGGGTTGAGCGCCGGCGACGCTTCAGCCTAGGTCCCGGCCAGCCGCGTCCTGATGCTGATCTCCGAGGTCAGCGTGCGGTGGACCGGGCATTTGTCGGCGATGCTCAGCAACTGCGCGCGTTGCGCCGCGTCGAGCGGACCCTCGAGCGCGATCTCGCGCTCGATACGGTCGACGAGTCCGGCCTTGGTCTCGCATTGCGCACAATCCTCGGCGTGGATCCGGCCATGGCTCAGCCGCACGGTGACGCGGCCGAGCGGCCACTGCTTGCGCCGCGCATAGAGCCTGAGCGTCATCGAGGTGCAGGCGCCGAGGCTCATCAGCAGCAGCTCATAGGGATTGGGTCCCGCATCCTCGCCGCCCAGGTCCGCGGGCTCGTCGGCCAACAGGCGATGGCGGCCGTCGAGCAAATATTGCCGGAGCAGCCCTTCGCCGCTTTCGGTCACCACGACCGTGCCGGGGGCTACCGCCGGCTCGCCCATCGCCGCAGCGCCATCGCTCATCGCCACCTCCCGTCGCTCGCACCCGCGCGAGCCATCTTGCCGCGGCCGAGGCGCCGCGCCAAATCAAGCCGGCGGATCGCGACGGAGGCTGTCATGCGGCGGCTGCGACTGCCCGGCGGCGGCGACATCCCGGTGCTGGGTCTCGGCACCTGGGGAATGGGCGAAGCGCGCACGCGCGGCCCCGACATGGTGGCGGCGCTGGCGCTCGGCCTCGATCTCGGCATGACGCTCATCGACACCGCCGAGATGTATGGCGAAGGCGGCGCCGAGGAAGTGGTGGGCAAGGCGATCGCCGGACGGCGCGAGGAGGTCTTCCTCGTCAGCAAGGTCTATCCCCACAACGCCACGCGCCGGGGCGCCATCGCCGCCTGCGAGCGCAGCCTGAAGCGGCTCGCCACCGACCGCATCGACCTCTATCTGCTCCATTGGCGCGGCGACGTGCCGCTCGCCGAAACGCTCGAGGCGTTCGATGCACTGCGGCGCAGCGGCAAGATTCGGCATTTCGGCGTCAGCAATTTCGATCTCGACGACCTGAAGGAGTTGTGGCGCCTCGCCGGCGGCGACGGCGCACAGACCAATCAGGTGCTCTACAATCTCGGCCGGCGCGGCATCGAATGGGATCTGCTGCCCTGGCTGCGCCGCCGCCATGTGCCGGTCATGGCCTATTCGCCGATCGAGCAAGGCAGGCTGCTCACCAGGCGGGCACTTGCCGCCATCGCCAGGCGCCGCGGCGCCACCCCCGCGCAAGTGGCGCTCGCCTGGCTGTTGCACCAGAAAGGGGTCGTGGCGATCCCGAAGGCCGCGCGCCCGGAGCATGTCCGGGAGAACCGCGGCGCCTGCGAGCTTGCGCTCTCGCGCGAGGATCTGGCCGAGCTCGACGCGGCTTTTCCGCCGCCCAGGCGCCGGCAGAAGCTGGCCATGCTGTAGCGGCGCGGCGCCGCATCTCGGCCCTTGTGTCGGCCCGGCGAATTGCGGGATAGTTGAGCAAATACAACGAGTCGCGACGGGAAGGCACCGATGCTGTTGTCCTATCTCCTCCGTCATCTCGTGCGCCGCGGCACGCTGCGCGTCATCGACGCAAGGGGCGCCGTCCACAGCTTCGCCGGCGACCCCGGCCCCACGATCACCGTGCGGCTGCGCGATGCCTCGCTCGACCGCAAGCTGCTGCTCAACCCGCGTCTCCATCTCGGCCAGGCTTTCATGGACGGCGCGCTGACGATCGAGGACGCCGGCCTCTACGATTTCCTCGACTTCCTCGCCGTCAACACGAACCTGGCGCCGCGCACGCTGCTGACGCCGCTCTACGACGGCTTCGGCCGGGCTTTCCGCGTCTTCCAGCAGTACAACCCCCTGCACCGCGCCCGGGCGAACGCCGCACATCACTACGATCTCTCCGACGTGCTCTACGACCTCTTCCTCGACCGGGACTGGCAATACTCCTGCGCCTATTTCCTTGCGCCCGACGAGACGATCGAGGAGGCGCAAGCCAACAAGAAGCGCCATATCGCGGCAAAGCTGCTGCTCCAGCCGGGCCAGCGCGTGCTCGACATCGGCAGCGGCTGGGGCGGCCTTGCGCTCTATCTCGCGCGCGAATGCGGCGTCTCGGTCACCGGCCTCACGCTTTCGACCGAGCAGCTCAAGGTGGCGCAGCGCCGCGCCGCCGATGCCGGCCTTGCCGACCGGGTGCGCTTCGAGCTGCTCGACTACCGCGAGGCCGCCGGGTGCTACGATCGCATCGTCTCGGTCGGCATGTTCGAGCATGTCGGTGTCGTGCACTACCCGGCCTTCTTCGGCAAGCTGAAGGAGCTGCTGGCCGAGGACGGCGTGGCGCTCCTTCATTCGATCGGACGAATAGACGGGCCGAGCACCACCAATCCTTGGATCCGCAAATACATCTTTCCCGGCGGCTACTCGCCGGCGGTCTCCGAGGTGGTGCCGGTGGTGGAGCGCACCGGCCTCTGGATCACCGACATCGAGATCCTGCGGCTGCACTACGCCGAGACGCTGCGCGCCTGGCGCCAGCGCTTCAACGCCAACCGCGAGCGCGTGCGCGCGCTCTACGACGAGCGCTTCTGCCGGATGTGGGAATTCTATCTCGCCGGCTCCGAGATCGCCTTCCGCCGCCACGGCCACATGAATTTCCAGATGCAGCTCGCCCGGCGCATCGACACGGTGCCGCTGACGCGCGACTACATCACCGATTGGGAGCGCAGCCACCGGACGCCGGCGGCCGAGCGCGCCGCCTAGGCGAATGCGCTCTGCGCGTTCGTCCGCGGCGGCGCCGGCGACGACGCTTTGCGTCGCTCACGCCGCGCGAATATCGCTCAGGAAGGCGTCGACCTCGCTGCGCAGCTTCTCCGACACCTGCGAGAGCTCGCCGGCGGCGGAAAGTACGTGCTCGGCCGCCTTGCCGGTCATGCCCGCGCCCTCGTTGACGCCCGCGATGGTGGCGGAGACCTCCTGCGTGCCGCGCGCCGCTTCTTGCGTGTTGCGCGTGATCTCCCGCGTCGCGGCGCCCTGCTCCTCGACCGCGGAGGCGATCGAGGTGGAGATCTCGTTGATCCGGGTGATGATGCGGCTGACCCCTTGGATCGCATCGACCGACCCCTTGGTCGCGGACTGGATCGCCGAGATCAGCGCGGTGATGTCGTCGGTGGCCTTGGCCGTCTGCGTCGCCAGCGACTTGACCTCGCTCGCCACCACGGCGAAACCCTTGCCCGCCTCGCCGGCGCGCGCCGCCTCGATCGTGGCATTGAGCGCCAACAGGTTGGTCTGGCTGGCGATGCCGCTGATGAGCTGCACCACCTCGCCGATGCGCTGTGCCGTGTCGACGAGACCCTGTACCGTTTGGTCGGTGTTGCGCGTCTGCGCCACCGCCTGGGTGGCGATCTCCTCCGCCTGCATGACCTGGCGACTGATCTCGGCGATCGAGCCCGCGAGCTCCGCCGCCGCGCTGGCAACGGTCTGCACATTGGCCGAGGCCTGCCGCGAGGCGCTGGTCACCGCGCCGGCCTGCCGGCCGGTCTGCTCGGCGGTGGCCGACATGCCCTCCGAGGTGCTGCGCATCTCCACGGCGGCGGCGCCCATCGCTTCGAGCAGGCCGCGAACCGAGCTGTCGAAGCGCTCGATCCGGCGCTCGACCGCCTGCTGACGCCGCTCCTTGCTCTGCTGCTCCTCGCGCTGCGCCGCCTCGATGCGCGCCTTGTCCTGCGCATTGTCACGGAAGACCACCAGCGCCCGCGCGAGATCGCCGATCTCGTCGGCGCGGCCGGCAAAGGCGATATCGGCCGCCAGGTCGCCATCGGCAACCCGGCGCATTGTCCGGGTGACCTCCGCCATCGGGCGGGCAATGCGCCGGCGGACAAAAAGGGTGCTGAATACGCCGAAGCCGCCAAACAGCAGGGTCAAGCCAACCTGCTCATAGAAATTATCCGTGGCGGCCGCGACCTGGCCGCGGGCATAGGCCTCGGTCTCGTCGACGGCAGCGTTGGCGACGTTGATCAGGCTCTCCAGCCCCGGGTTCGACAGCTTGACCCACTCGCCGCCGGAAATCGGCGCCGGCTTGCCGGCGAGGAGGTCGTCGATGATCGCCTTGCGCCGGGCGGCCAACGCAATGAAATAGCTTTGCTTGGCGGTCTCGACGGCGGCCTTGAGATTGGCGGGCGCAGCCGGCGCGCGCGCGTCTTCCTCGATCGCGGTCCAGGCCACCTGCATACGCCCTTCCAGGACCGCGAGCTGGTTTTGCTGCGCGGCGGAAAGGCCCTTGTCTTCGGCGATCGCGGCGCCGAGCCGGAGACGGTCGGTGCCGGCGGCATCGCGCAGCGCCCAGCCGAGCTGCTTGACCTTCATCATCTCGGCGATGAAGGGGGCGCTGAGGTTGATGTCGTTCGACAGCCGGTCGGAGAGGCGGTCGATGGCGTCGACGAGCTTGCCGACCGCAGCGATCCATCGCTTGCTGAGATCGGCAGGCCGATTATCCTTGGGCTGCTGCAGCGCGCTATCGGCCTCCCGCCGCAGCGCGGCGATGCCGTCGCGGGCGGCGCGCAAGTCGCTTGCCGCCTCCTCGGTGCCCGAGAGCGCGGCGCGCGCGAGCTTCGGCAGCGCCGAGTCCAGCGCGGCCTCCGACTTGGCGCGCAGCGCCGCAATGTCGCCGCGCGTGTCCGCGTCAACCGCCGCAGGCGTCATCAGCGCCGTGTTGACCGTGCCGCGCTCGACGCGCAGGTTTTGCATCGCCATGAAGAGATCGCGCGAGATGCTGGCGACGGCCTGTATGCCTTCCGCCGCGAGTCGCCGCTCGAATGCCCGCTCCGCGGCGATCCCGAAGGTGACGACCAGCGCCACCGCCAGGAACCCGGTTATGCCTTGAAGCAACGTGCTGATCGCCAAGTAACGTTTCATGGCACGACCATCGGCTAGAACCATCGGCTAGAATTCGCCAGTCCACTTTAGCTGGCGCCCATAACCATTTGCTTAATCCGCTTATAAACTGTTAACACATCGGCGCTCCCCCCGCCGAGGCGGCGGCCCGGCGTCCCCGGCTTCCACAGCCTGTGCATGGATTCGACATGTCTTCGGACGACGCGAATTGGTAACATTGACGCCCGATTTCGGATCAGTGCCCGGTTAATGGAAAACGCCGTCCCTTCCGCCGCGCCCTCGAACGTAACGCCGTTGCGCGAGGGTGACGGCGTGTATCGCACGCCGCCGCACAACAGCGAGGCCGAGCAGGCGCTGCTGGGCGCCATCCTGGTCAACAACGCGGCCTTCCACCGAGTCGCGGAGTTCCTGCTGCCGGAGCTTTTCGCCGAAGGGGTGCACGGCCGCATCTACGCCGCCATCGCCAAGCTCATCGAGCGCGGACAGCTCGCCAGCCCGGTGACGCTGAAAGGCCTGTTCGACCAGGACGGCGCGCTCGCCGAGATCGGCGGCGCACAGTACCTGGCGCGACTCGCCGCTTGCGCGGGGGTCATCATCAACGCCGAGGATTACGGCCGCACCATCCACGACCTCTATCTGCGCCGCCAGCTCATCGCAATCGGCGAGGATACGGTCAACGACGCCTACAATCACGATCTCGAGCTGCCGGCGACGGCGCAAATCGAGCAGGCGGAGAAGAAGCTTTTCGATCTCGCCGTGAGCGGCCAGTACGAGGGCGGCTTCCGTCCCTTCACCCAGGCGCTCGCCGCGGCCATCACCATGGCCGAGACCGCGTTCAAGCGCAGCGGCCGCACCACCGGCGTCTCCACCGGCTTCGCCGACCTCGACAAGCTGTTGGGCGGGCTGCACCCGTCGGACCTCGTCGTGCTCGCCGGCCGGCCGTCGATGGGCAAGACGGCGCTCGCCACCAATATCGGATTCAACGCCGCCAAGGTCTATCGCCCGACACGGGGCCCCGACGGCAGGCTCGCGGCCGAGGACGGCGCGGTGGTGGGCTTTTTCTCGCTGGAAATGTCGGCCGAGCAGCTCGCGACGCGCGTGCTGTCGGAGGAATCGGGCGTCGCCTCCGACCGCATCCGCCGCGGCGACGTCTCGCACAACGATTTCGACAAGTTCGTCCGGGCGAGCCAGAAGCTCGCCTCGGTGCCGCTCTTCATCGACGACACGCCGGCGCTGACCATCGCCGGCTTGCGCATCCGCGCGCGCCGCCTGATGCGGCAGCAGGGGCTCGGCGTCATCATCGTCGATTACCTCCAGTTGCTGCGCGGCGGCGGCGACGGCGCCGAGAACCGCGTGCAGGAGATCTCGGAGATCACGCGCGGCCTCAAGGCGCTCGCCAAGGAACTGAACGTGCCGGTGCTGGCGCTGTCGCAATTGTCGCGCGCCGTCGAGCAGCGCGAGGACAAGCGCCCGATGCTCGCCGACCTGCGCGAGTCCGGCTCGATCGAGCAGGATGCAGACGTGGTCATGTTCGTCTTTCGCGAGGAATACTACCTCAGCCGCGGCGAGCCGATGCGGCGGCCGGAGGAAAGCGACGAGAAATTCAACGAGCGTTACGCCCGCTGGCAACAGCGGCTCGAAGAGGTGCACGGCACCGGCGAGGTCATCGTCGCCAAGCAGCGCCACGGACCCATCGGCAAGGTGACGCTGCGCTTCGACGGCGAAACCACCAAATTCGACGATTTCGTGCGCGGCGACCATCTCCCCGATGAGCGCTACTGACCGGCCGTCGCGCGCGCTCGCCCGCGCCGGCGCCGTGTTGGAGATCGACCTCGACGGCATCGTCGAGAACTGGCGGCGGCTGGCCGCCGCGCTGAAGCCCGGCGCGGTCTCCGCCGCGGTGGTGAAAGCGGATGCCTATGGGCTCGGCATGGAGCGCGTGGCGCCGAAGCTGGCGGCCGCCGGCTGCATGCTGTTCTTCGTCGCGACGCTCGACGAAGGCATCGCGCTCCGCCGCCTGCTGCCGGGCGTGGAGATCGCCGTGCTGAACGGGCTGCTGGCCGGCACCGGCGGCGAGTTCAGCCGCGCCCGCCTCATTCCCGCGCTCAACGATCTCGGCGAGATCGCCGCCTGGCGGGCGGGCGCAAGGACGCGCGCGCTGCCGGCGATGATCCAGGTCGATACCGGCATGTCGCGCCTTGGACTCGATGCGGCGGCATTGGCCGAGATCGCGCGCAGACCGGCGCTGCTCGAGGGGCTCGAGCTGCGCGCGATCCTCAGCCAACTCGCCTGCGCCGGGGATGCGGCGCATCCGCTCAACGCCCGCCAGCTTGCCGCCTTCCGCGCCGCGCTGGCGGCGCTGCCGCCGGCGCCGGCGAGCCTCGCCTCCGGCTCGGGCGTCTTCCTCGGCGCCGATTACCATTTCGATTTCGTCCGGCCGGGGGCCGCGCTCTACGGCGTGAACCCGACCCCGGGACGGCCCAATCCGATGACGCAAGTCGTTCGCGTCAAAGGCAGAATCCTGCAAGTGCGCGACGTTGACAGTGGTGCGAGCGTTGGATATGGTGCGGCGCATCGCATGGAGCGCGCCGGCCGCATTGCCACGGTCGCCGTCGGCTACGCCGATGGATGGCTCAGATCGGCGAGTCATCGCGGCAGCGCCGGCATCGCCGGCCAGCGGGCGCCGATCGTCGGACGCATCTCGATGGACCTCTTGAGCCTGGACGTGACGGGGATCGATCCCTCGCTGGTCCGCGTCGGCGCCTTCGCCGATCTCATCGACGAGACCCATGGCGTCGACGAGGCCGCCGCCGCCGCCGGGACGATCGGCTACGAGATCCTGACCGCGCTCGGCCGGCGCTATCACCGCGTCTATCGCGGCGCGGCCGGCTGAGCATGCTCGATTTCCTCGCCCGGGTCGGCCGCGTCTTCCTCTCCTTCCTCGCCGCCGCCGGCAGGCTCGCGCTGTTCGCGCTCAATGCCCTCAGCCATTGCCTGCGCCCCCCCTTCTACCCGCGGCTCGTCGCGCGGCAGATGATCGACATCGGCTATTACTCGCTGCCGGTGGTGGGGCTGACCGCGCTGTTCACCGGCGTCGTGCTGGCGCTGCAAACCAATACCGGCTTCAGCCGCTTCTCCGCCGAAGGCGCGATCGCCACCGTCGTGGTGCTGTCGGTGACGCGCGAGCTGGGGCCGGTGATCGCCTCGTTGATGGTGGCCGGGCGCATCGGCGCCGCCATGGCCGCCGAGATCGGCACCATGCGCGTCACCGACCAGATCGACGCGCTCTCGACGCTGTCGACCAACCCTTTCAAATACCTCGTCGTGCCGCGGCTCATCGCCGGCACCATCGCGGTGCCGGCGCTGGTGCTGGTGGCCGACATCATCGGCGTGTTCGGCGGCTTTCTCGTCGGCACCTACAAGCTCGACTTCAATCCCGCGGCCTATCTCGGCCAGACCGCCGACTACCTGCATCGCGACGACGTCGTCTCCGGGCTGATCAAGGCGGCGGTGTTCGGCTTCATCATCGCGCTGATGGGCTGCTATCACGGCTATCACTCGCGCGGCGGCGCCGAAGGGGTGGGCACCGCCACCACCTATGCCGTGGTCTCGGCCTCGATCCTGATCCTGCTGTTCGACAGCGCGCTCACCAGCGTCCTGTTCTAGCCATGGCCGCGCCGCCGAAGATCGCCGTCCGCGGCCTCAAGAAATCCTTCGGACCCAAGGTCGTGCTCGACGGCATCGATCTCGATATCGGCGCGAGCGAGAGCGTCGTGGTCATCGGCGGCTCGGGCTCGGGCAAATCGGTCATGGTGAAATGCATCCTCGGCCTGCTCGAGCCCGACGCCGGCTCGGTCATGATCGACGGCAGGGAAGCGATGGACCTGCCGACGCGCGAGCGCGAGAAGCTGATGCAGAAGTTCGGCATGCTGTTCCAGGGCTCGGCGCTCTTCGATTCGTTGAGCGTCTGGGAGAACGTCGCCTTCGGCCTGATCCAGGGCCGCGGCCTCGAGCGCGAGCGGGCCAAGGAGATCGCGCTGCTGAAGCTGGGCGCCGTCGGCCTCGGCGCCGAGGTCGGCCAGCTTCGCCCTTCGGAGCTTTCCGGCGGCATGCAGAAGCGCGTGGCGCTGGCGCGCGCCATCGCCGCCGAGCCCGAGATCATCATCTTCGACGAGCCGACCACCGGCCTCGACCCGATCATGGCCGACGTGATCAACGACCTCATCGTCAAATGCGTGCGCGACCTCGGCGCGAGCGCCATCTCGATCACCCACGACATGGCGAGCGCGCACAAGATCGCCGACCGTATCGCCATGATCTATAAAGGCCGTATCATCTGGGCGGGGCGGAAGGAGGAGATCGACCGTTCCGGCAACCCCTATGTCGACCAGTTCATCCACGGCCGCGCCGAAGGCCCGATCAAGATGGAGGTGCGCGCGCTGTGACCGGCGAAGGAGATTGACGTGGCGCGCGCGCAGGCCCGTTTCGTCTGCCAGGAATGCGGCGCCGTCCACCCGAAATGGACGGGGCGATGCGATGCCTGCGGCGGCTGGAACAGCCTCGTCGAAGAACCCGTGCGCGACGGCGCGCCCAAGGGGCTGGGCGGCGGCAAGGGCCGCAAGCTCGCCTTCTCCGGCTTCGACGGCGCGTCTCCGGCGACGCCGCGCCGCGTCTCGGGCATCGCCGAATTCGACCGCGTCTGCGGCGGCGGCATGGTGCCGGGCTCGGCGCTGCTGGTGGGCGGCGACCCCGGCATCGGCAAGTCGACCGTGCTGCTGCAAGTGGCGGCGGCGCTCGCCGCGGGCAAGGGCGGCGCGCCCGCGCGTTGCGCCTACGTCTCGGGCGAGGAGTCGCTCGACCAGGTGCGGCTGCGCGCGACCCGCCTCGCGGTGGCGGGAGCGCCGGTGCAGCTCGCCGCCGCCACCAGCATCCGCGACGTCGCGGCCTCGCTCGACGACGCCTCCGCGCCCGACATCGTCATCATCGACTCGATCCAGACCATGTATCTCGACACGCTCGACAGCGCGCCCGGCACGGTGAGCCAGGTCCGCGCCTCGGCGCAAGAGCTCATCCGCCTCGCCAAGCAGCGCGGCTTCTCGGTGATCCTGGTGGGCCATGTCACCAAGGAGGGGCTGATCGCCGGCCCGCGCGTGCTCGAGCACATGGTCGACACCGTGCTCTATTTCGAAGGCGAGCGCGGCCATCAGTTCCGCATCCTGCGCGCGGTCAAGAACCGCTTCGGCCCAACCGACGAGATCGGCGTCTTCGAGATGACCGATGCCGGCCTCGCCGAGGTGCCGAATCCCTCCGCCCTGTTCCTCGCCGAGCGCCAGGGCGAGACCTCGGGCGCGGCGGTGTTCGCCGGCATCGAAGGCACGCGCCCGATGCTGGTTGAGATCCAGGCGCTGGTGGCGCCTTCGACCCTCGGCACGCCGCGCCGCGCCGTCGTCGGCTGGGACGGCAATCGCCTCGCCATGGTGCTGGCGGTGCTCGAGGCGCGCTGCGGCGTGCAGATCGGCCTCAACGACATCTACCTCAACGTCGCCGGCGGCCTGCGCATCGCCGAGCCCGCCGCCGACCTCGCCGTGGCGGCGGCGCTGGTCTCGGCGCTGAGCCTCAAGCCGGTGCCGGCGGAAACGGTGGTCTTCGGCGAGATCGGCCTTTCCGGCGAGGTGCGGCCGGTGGGCCAGGCCGAGGTGCGCCTCAAGGAAGCGGCAAAGCTCGGCTTCGGCGCCGCCCTGGTGCCGCCCTATCGCGGCCGCGACAAGGAGCGCTCGGCGCCGGCCGGCATCCGGCTGCACGAACTGCGCCATCTGCGCCATCTCGTGGAGCTGTTCGAGGACCAGCCGCAGCCGCAGCGCGCCCCGCGCAGTCTCGCAACGCCGGGGACGCGGCGATGAACCTGCTCGATATCATCGTCATCGCCGTGATCCTGCTGTCCGGGCTCTTCGCCTTCGCCCGCGGCTTCGTCAAAGAGGCGCTCTCGGTCGCCGCCTGGGTCGGCGCCGCCTTTGCCGCGCTCTATGGGCTGCCCTATGCGGCGCCGGTGGCCGAGCGCTTCCTGCCCAAGGGGCCGGTGGCGGATGCGGCGGCGGCGCTCGGCCTGTTCCTGGTGGCGCTGGTCGCGCTGTCGCTCGCCACTTCGGCGATCGCCAGCCGGGTCAAGGAGAGCTCGCTTTCCGCCATCGACCGGGCGCTCGGCCTCATTTTCGGGCTGGTGCGCGGGCTGGTGCTGGTCTGTCTTCTCTATATCGCGCTCTCCTGGGCGCTGCCGGCGGGCAGGCAGCAGCAGCCAGGCTGGATCGCCGACGCCAAGACGCTGCCGCTGCTCGCCAACGGCGCCGAGCGGTTGCGCGCGCTGGTGCCGGCGGCCTACCGCGCCAAGGCCGAGGCCGGCGTCGAGGATACGCGCCGCGCCGCCGAGCAGATGAACGAGGCGGCAAGCGCCATCCGCGCGCTGAGCACGCCGCGCCAGCCGGCGCCTTCCGAGCATGACCGCGGCGCCGCCTATTCGGCCGAGGACCAGCGCGATCTCAACCGGCTGATCCAGCAGCAGCAGGAGGTGAAGTAGATGGCGGCGCCCCCTGGCGGCAAGCGGCGGTTGCGTGTAGAAGGCGCCATGGGATCCTCGACATCCCGCCGGGCGATCCCCAGCTTAGGGGCAGGGGCGGGGCTCTTAACCAAGGCAGCGTCATGCTGACCACCCATCCTTTGGACGACGACCATCTGCGCGAGGAATGCGGCGTCTTCGGCGTCTGGGGCCATCCCGAATCGGCGGCGCTGGCGGCGCTGGGGCTGCACGCGCTGCAGCATCGCGGCCAGGAGGCGGCCGGCATCGTCGCCTATGACGGCGAGCAGTTCCACGTCCATCGCGGCATGGGCCATGTCGGGGAGAACTTCAGCTCCAAGGAGGTGATCGGCCGGCTCGGCGGACATTCCGCCATCGGCCATGTGCGCTACGCCACCACCGGCGAGGTGGCGATGCGCAACGTCCAGCCGCTGTTCGCCGATTTCGAATTCGGCGGCCTCGCCATCTGCCACAACGGCAACCTCACCAACTCCTATCATCTGCGGCGCAAGTTGGTCGCCCGCGGCAGCCTGTTCCAGTCGACCAGCGACACCGAGGTCATCGTCCATCTCATCGCCACCAGCCTGAAGCGCACGGTCGAAGAGCGCATGATCGACGCGCTGCGCCAGGTCGAGGGCGCCTATTCGCTGGTGGCGCTGACCCAGGACGGGGTGATCGGCGTGCGCGACCCGCTGGGGGTCCGGCCGCTGCTGCTGGGCCGGCTCGGCGATGCCTGGATCCTCGCCTCGGAGAGCTGCGCGCTCGACATCATCGGCGCCGAATTCGTGCGCGACATCGAGGCCGGCGAGCTCGTCACCATCAACGCGCTGGGGGTGCACAGCAGCAAGCCCTTCGAGCGCGCCAAGCAGCGCTTCTGCGTCTTCGAGTACATCTATTTCGCGCGGCCCGACAGCGTCGTCGAGGGCGTCAGCGTCTACGAGGCGAGAAAGCGCATCGGCGCCGAGCTGGCGCGCGAAAGCCACGTCGCCGCCGATATCGTCATCCCGGTGCCGGACTCCGGCGTGCCGGCGGCGCTGGGCTATGCGCAGGAGAGCGGGCTGCCCTTCGAGCTCGGCATCATCCGCAACCATTACGTCGGCCGCACCTTCATCGAGCCGACCGACCAGATCCGCCATCTCGGCGTCAAGCTCAAGCACAACGCCAACCGGGTGAAGCTTCGGGGCAAGCGCGTCGTCCTGGTCGATGATTCCATCGCGCGCGGCACCACTTCGACCAAGATCGTCGAGATGGTGCGCCAAGCCGGCGCGCGCGAGGTGCATATGCGCATCTCGAGCCCGCCGACCAGCCATTCCTGCTTCTACGGCATCGCCACGCCCGAGCGCGAGAAGCTGCTCGCCGCGCGCATGGACGTGCAGGAGATGGTGCGCTTCATCGGCGCCGACAGCCTCGCCTTCATCTCGATCGAGGGGCTCTATCGCGCCATGGGCGAAAAGCGGCGCGACCCGGCGGCGCCGCGCTTCTGCGACGCCTGCTTCACCGGCGACTATCCCATCGCCCTCGTCGACCACGACGCCGGCAAGGTCTCGACCCAGCTCTCGCTGCTCGCCGAAACCGCGTAAGCGCCGTGGCCGCCGCTCTCCCCAGGCGCCTCGAGGGGCGCGTCGCGCTCGTTACCGGCGCCTCGCGCGGCATCGGTGCGGCGGTGGCGCGGCGTTTCGCCGCCGAGGGCGCGCATGTCATCCTGGTGGCGCGCACCGTGGGCGGGCTCGAGGAGCGCGATGACGAGATCCGCGCGGCCGGCGGCAGCGCCACGCTGGTGCCGCTCGACCTGCGCCAGGTCGACCAGATCGACCGGATGGGCGCGGCGCTCCACCAGCGCTTCGGCCGGCTCGACGCGCTCGTCGGCAATGCCGGCGTGCTGGGCGCGCTCTCGCCGCTCGGGCATTTCACGCCCGCCACCTGGGACGAGGTGATCGCCACCAACCTCACCGCCAATTGGCGCCTCATCCGCTCGCTCGACCCCCTGCTGCGGCTGTCCGAGGCCGGCCGCGCGCTCTTCACCACCTGCGCCGCCGGGCGCGAGGCCGCGCCCTATTGGGGCGCCTATGCCGCGAGCAAGGCGGCGCTCGAGACGATGGTGCGCATCTATGCCGGCGAAGTGGCGAAGACCAGGCTCAAGGTGAACCTCGTCGATCCCGGCATCGTCGCCACGCATCTTCGCGCCCAAGGCTTCCCCGGCGAGGACCGCGCGCGTCTTGCCCGTCCGGAAGAGGTGACGGAGCCCTTCGTTGCGCTGGCCTCGGCCGAGTGCGCGCTCAACGGCGAGGTGGTCCGCGCGTAACCCGGCGCGAGACGTCGGGTCGCTTTACAGTAATTTTGCAAGCATCGCGGCACTCCTGACACGCCCGCCAATGCGCGACCGTCCGGGCGGCAATAATGCCGTGGATGTTACTTGTCCGCGGCGCGCTTCCCTCGCACCATTGCCGCGGCGATAATGCGACGTCTTGGCAACTCGCCTCCTCGCTCGAAGGAGGGGCCAGCGCGCGTTACGCCTAAGCAAATTTCTAAATCAAAGGGAGGAACGGAGGATGAAGTCAACTCAGAAGGAACAGCACTCAACGCCGGTGAGCGGCCGCGGCCGCAGTTTGCGCCGCGCGGGCCTGGGGCTTCTCATGGCCGCCGGCATCGTCCTGCCCTTCGCCGGCGCCATGGCAGGGCCGACGGTCACGACGACGACGGGTACTTTCGAAGCCGTGCCATCGCCGAGCGCCGCCGGCGTCGATGTCTTCTTCGGCATCCGCTATGCGGCGGCGCCGGAAGGGGCGTTGCGCTGGAAGCCGCCGCAACCCCCGACGCCGCCGGCGGGCGTCGTCCTCGCCGAGGTCCCGGGACCCGCGTGCCCGCAGCCTCAGAGCACGGCTCCTCTGCCGCAATCCGAGGATTGCCTCTTCCTCAACGTCTACGTCCCGAGCTCCGCCACGCCGCAGTCGCGGCTGCCGGTCTTCTTCTGGATTCACGGCGGCGCGCTCGTCACCGGCACCGGCGCGATCTACGACCCCTCGGTGATGGTTGCCGACAACAACATCATCGTGGTGACGATCAACTATCGCCTGGGCGCGCTTGGCTGGCTGGTCGAGCCCGGCTTGCTCGCCGGCGCCGCCAACTTCTTCCAGAACGCGGGCGATGCCGGCGATTACGGGCTGATGGACCAGCAATTCGCGATGCAATGGGTGCAGCGCAACATCACCGCCTTCGGCGGCGATCCCGCGAAGGTGACGATCGGCGGCGAGTCCGCGGGCGGACTCAGCACGACGAGCAATCTCGTCTCGACCACAACGGGACGCGGTCTCTTCCGGCAGGCGATCATCGAGAGCGGCGCCTATATGCTGCACGACCTGCCCTCGCAGGCGACCTATGAGGCGCTGTTCGGCAGTGCCTTCGACGCCGCGCTCGGCTGCACGCCGCCTTCGGATGCGGCCTGCCTGCGCAGCCAATCCGTCGCGAACATCCTCGCCGCCCAGGTCGCGGTGTTCGGGGCCAACGGGATCTCGCCCGATTTCGGCACGCGGGTCCTGCCGCAGGCGCTGCAGCCCGCCCTCTCGAGCGGCCAGTTCAACCGCGTCCCCGTGCTTCAGGGCACGAACGCCAATGAAGGCCGGCTGTTCGAGCCGCTGGAGTTCCCCTTCCTCAGCAGCCCGGCCAATGTGATCGCCGCCGGCGGCCCGGCGAATTTCGCCTTGGCCAACGCCAACACGCTCTGCTCCAAGACGCCGGCGCCCTGCACCTATGTGGAAGAGATCAATTTCTATCTCGGCCTTTTTGGCTTCCCCGCGGCCCTGAACACGGCAAGCTTCGACGATCTGCTTGCGGCCACCTATCCGCTCGCCGACTTCCCGGATCCCTTCCTGCCGAGCAACGCGCCCAGCGCCGACGAGGCGCTCGCTCAGATCTTCACCGACGTCATCTTCGCCTGCAACGGCTCCGATTCGAACATCGACCTGTCGCAGTTCGTGCCGGTCTTCGGCTATGAGTTCAACGATCCCAACGCGCCGCCGGTGGCCGGTTTCGGCAATGCCGTCAAGCCGCCCAACGACGTCTACGGCTTCCCGAGCGCATCGGAGCATGCCGCGGAACTGCAGTTCCTGTTCAACTTCGGCACGCCGCTCAGCGCCGACGAGCAGGTGCTCGCCAACGACATGAAGACCTACTGGGCGAATTTCGTGCGCAGCGGCGATCCGAACCTGCCTCGCCTCGTGCCGCTTTGGGCGCCCTTCAACGCCATCCAAGCGGTCCAGGCGCTGGTTCCGGCACCGGCGGTGCCGCAGCCCTTCTTCACTTTCCGGCAGGAGCATTTCTGCGATATCTGGCAGCCGATCGTCACTGCCGAGGTGCAGCAATAGCCGAAGCTCTTCGTCGAACCTTCTTGTCTTTGGTGAAACGCCCCGCGCTTGCGGGGCGTTTTTTTGGAGGGGAGCAGCGGCACCATGACAGCTTGTCAGAATTACCGGCGTGCCGGGCTCGCTCTCGCCGCTTGGGCATGTCGCGCCCGCCACCTGGGACGAGGTGATCGCTACCAATCTCACCGCCAATTGGCGCCTCATCCGCTCGCTCACCCGTTGCTGCGGCTGTCTGAAGCGGGCCGCGCGCTTCTCACCACCTGCGCCGCCGGGCGAGGGGCCGTGCCCTATTGCGGCGCCTGTGCCGCGAGCAAGGCGGCCCTGCCGACACAGCCGGGAATGCGCAAATATCGCTCCCCCTGAGGCCCGTCCCGCATCAGCCGTTGCAGAAGGTCGCGGAAGTGCCCGAGCGGACCCGCCGGACAGGTGGCGCTCTATGAAAGAGCTTCGAACGGTTCCCCGATATGCTTCGCGAGACCACAATCCAACAACAAAGAGGCGACAATCATTTTGCTTCTATATTGTGATTTTTTTCTTCTAAAAATAGATGGATCGTATATATTACTCGTGGCACGTGCAGTCTGGTCTACCAAGCCGACAAACGACGGGGGACAGCATATGGCCAAACCAAGAGGCGCGAGCAGCAGGTCGAGGTCACGCAAGGGCCAGGATCTTCGGCGCCATATCGTGGCACGGGCGGCCGTCGATCCCGAGTTCCGCAAGCAGCTCTTCAGCAATCCGGAAAAGGTTTTCGGAGAGGAGTTGAGCAAGGCTGATGCCGCCGCGCTCAAGCGCATCAAGAAAATGATCCCTTCACTCGAGGGCATGGTCACAAGCTTAGCTGGCGAGGTGCTGTGCGGCGGCGGCGGCGGCTGCGGAGGCCTCGCTTAGTCGCACTTTACATCCGGGGAACATCGTGTCGCCAGCCGATGTTCCGTTCCAATCGCGGTACCGCCCTTTGCGGCTGCCACGCCATTTCGAGCGGGAACTATGCCGGTGCGCAAGCTCAGTTCATCCGACATCTACCGTGCCGTCGAGCATCACCATTTTATCGCGCGCAGAAAGTGGCTGCTTTTCGACGTTAACGGTTTGCGCGTCATGCGGTCGTGTCGCGCTGATGGCGTCATCCTGGAGGCGGCCGCTTCACCGATCGCGCGCGCCGAGCTCGTCGCACAGGCGGTCAAGCGAGGGTTCGCGACGGCAGAAGTCAGGCGTCGGGTTGCAGCACTGATCGACGCACGCTTTCTCTTGCTCCCCGATCAGACCGATATCGTCGCGAAGCTCGGCCAGCCGACAAGCTATGCAACGTTCATGGTGAACGTCTCGCAACGCTGCAACCTGACTTGCCCTTACTGTTATGTGAACAAGGGCCATTTCGACTACGCGGAAAAGCCCATCCCGCGCATGCAAGAGGAGACGGCTGAACAGCTTGTCGGCAGGATCTTCGAGAACTTTCCCGGTTTTGCCACCTACGGTTACCATTTCTATGGCGGCGAGCCGCTGATGAACTTCAAGACGATAGAGAAGGTCGTCGCATCGGCGGAAACCATGGCGGCCCGGACGCAGACATATACCGATTACCACATTACGACCAATGGCACGTTGCTGACGCGTGACATCGCCGATTTCATGGATCGGCACCAGTTCACCGTCTACTTCTCGATCGATGGCGACAAGGAGCGTCACGACGAGCTAAGGACGTATATCGGAGGCGGCGGCAGCTACGCCGATGTCGAGCGCAATCTCGACTATCTTCGCTCCAAGCCCGGGGTACACCTCATCGGCAGCTCGGTCATCAGACAGGGCTTGCCGCTGCGCGAGGCCTTGAAGCAGCTCGAGAGCCACGGCGCGCGGCAATGCAAGGCCGAGCGGGTCAGGCTTCGCAAGGGCGAGGCGCTCGCGCTCGAAGGCGCCGACCACGACGACTATATCCGCGACATCGACGGCTTGATCGATCACTACATCAGTTATCTGCGTCGTGGCCGAAAGCCTATGGACTTCCGCCTGTCCTCCAAGATCCTGCAGGTCTACACGCGCACGCGGCGCAATTTCTTCTGCCCGGCGGGCGATCGCATGTTCGGGATCTCGTCCAATGGCGAGATATATCCTTGCGCTCTTCACGTGGGCCGCCCGCAATCGAAGCTCGGCGACATCGCTCATGGCCTTGATCGCGCGAAGCAGCAAGCGTTTCGCGCCAAGTTTTCCCCGGAGAATCAGAAGGACTGCCGCACCTGCTGGACGCGCCATCTCTGCGGCGGCGGCTGTTCGGCGATGGTCGACCGCTTCGGCCATGAGGACTGCCGCTCGCTGCGCGCCGAGAGCGAGGCGGCGATCGCCATTTTTCAGCACTTCGCGGACACCGATCCGCTGCTGTTGCTGGGTCTTGTCTCGCCTAAAGTAGTGCGGTGGGCCAATGGCGAGCTCGCCGACCCCGAAGAGCTGATGCCGACGGAGGCGGCGGCAAGACGGGTTCGCGAGGAGACAGCCGAAGGATGACGGTTCGGCAACCGCTAGAGACGCCGCAACGGGCTCGCCGCATGCGCGCGGCTCATCCTCTCGTGGATCCCGACGGTTTCTGCCGACTGATCTACGATCTTGAGCGGACCTTCATCATCGAGGTGCCGCCGGAATTTCAAGCGCGCCTTGCCTCCGGGGTGGATACAACCACCTGCGACTCGTCTCTCGGCGACTGGCTCATCGCCAAGGATCTCCTGACCCATGAACCTCATTACGGCTGGGGTCAGGGAGAGCTTCCCCCGGTGCCCAACCTCACGGATCTGTCGCTCGATCTCTCGGGCAATTGCAACATGGGCTGCACATATTGCTTCGAGGATGCGATTGGATCACGAATCGGACCGATGTCGGACGCGACGGCAACCGCTGCCGTCGACTTTGCATTCGCAAAGGCGGCCAACGCCGCGCGAATCTCGCTGCATTTCGGATCCGGCGAGCCGTTGATCCGGTTTGATCTGCTGCGGAAAATCGTCTCAGCAGCGAATAAGCGAGCGGCCGCCACGAAGAAGGCGATCGTCTACGATCTGACGACGAATGCGACGCTCGTTACCGACGAGATCGCGACGTTCTTGCGGGACAATCCTTTCAGCGTGCGCGTAAGCTGCGACGGGCCGGCCGCCCTGCACGACCAGTTCCGGCCGATGCGCGGCGGACAGGCGTCGTATCCTGCGGTCGAGCGCGGGCTGCGACTTCTCTTGAAGCATATGCCCGACCGCGTCACCGTGAACTCGGTCATCTGCGGCGGCACGCGGCTGGCTGAGGTGTGGACATGGGCGAGAGGACTCGACATCCGTCATTTTCATGTCATCAAAGTCGGCGCGGATGGCACCCGCGATATCAATCTCAGGCACACCGAACTGTCAGCCTTCCGCGCCGATCTGCAGGCTATCTGCAATGAAATGGCCGCCGATCTGCGAGCCGGTCGGCGGCCTGTCGATTTCCAGCCGATCACCAAGGTGATACGCCGCCTGATGATTCCCGAGCCAATTACTCGCTTCTGCGGCGTTGCCGGCAGCTATTTGGGCGTTGCGTCGAATGGCCAAGTCTATCCGTGCTTTCGCCATCTCGGTCTAGAAGCATATCACCTGGGCGACGTGTGGCAGGGCGTCGATGACGGGAAGCGGCAAAGTTTCCTGGGGACGGAAGCTGCCGACGTGGACAGCCGGCCTGTATGTCGCGCCTGTTGGGCGCGGTATTTATGCGGCGGCGGATGCTACGCCGATTCCGTCGTATATGGTCCGGACAAGCGAAAACCCCAGGAGCAACACTGTCCGTTCTGGCGCCTCGAGATCGAGGCGGCGATCCGTTTCTTCGACCAGTTACGTCGTGAAGATCCTGTCCTCTGCCTTCGATTATTCGGTGACAGCATCGAGGGCGCGATCTCGAAGCCCGCCAAAAGCGAGACGCTTGGGTTCCTTCAGAAAAGAAACTGTCAGTGACGGATTAGCGGCTCAACCCAACAGGAGGGGCCGGATCATTTCGCCGAACGACGGCGCACGGTCGACGATCGCCAGAACCAGGTGAAAATGGCAACGGGCAAGCGCTTGACGCGCATGAAAGGAGCGCACCGTTGCCAATTTTCCTTGGATCGCACCCACGTAGAGAACGGCAAATCAGGATTTCCGCCGTACCCGGCGCGTCACCGCTGCAGACCAGGATGGTCGGGACCAAGATCGCAACGCCTGCTCCGTCGATGCTCCGGAGCTATTTCCTGGTTTCCGCGTAAGGGTTCTCCCCCTTGCGCAGCATCACGCGGATGGGCACGCCCGGCAGGTCGAACTCCTCGCGCAGGAGGTTGACGAGATAGCGCCGGTAGGCGTCCGGCAGCTTGCCCGGCTTCGAGGCGAAGAGCGCGAAGGTCGGCGGGCGGATGTTCGCCTGCGCCATGTAGCGCAGCTTGAGGCGGCGGCCGGAGACCAGCGGCGGCGGATGGCGCTGCTGCACGCGGGCGAGCCAGCGGTTGAGGCGCGGCGTCGCGATGCGCCGGTTCCAGGCCGCATGGGCCTCGATCACCGCCGGCATGAGCTTGGCAAGCCCCGCGCCGCTCAAGGCCGAGAGCATCAGCGGGCGGAGCCCCGCGAGCTGCGGCAGCGAGGTCTCGAGCCGATCCCTGAGCCGCCGCAGCGCCGCCGGCTTGTCCGCGACCAGATCCCATTTGTTGACCGCGAGCACGAGCGCGCGCCCTTCGTCCTCGACCATCTCGGCGATCGCGAGATCCTGCTTCTCGAGCCCCTGTGTCCCGTCCACCACCAGCACCACCACCTCGGCAAAGCGGATGGCGCGCAGCGTGTCGGCGACGGAGAGCTTCTCGAGCTTCTCCTCGACCTTGGGCCGGCGCCGCAGCCCGGCGGTGTCGATGAGCCGCACCGCGCGGCCGTGCCATTGCCAGGCGGTGGCGATGGCGTCGCGGGTGATCCCCGACTCGGGGCCGGTGAGCACGCGCTCTTCGCCGAGCAGGCGGTTGACCAGGGTCGACTTGCCGACATTGGGCCGGCCGATGACCGCGAGCTGCAGCGGCCGCTCGCCCTCGCCCTCGGGCGCCGCCGCGCCCTCTGCCCGCCGGTCGGCGAAAGGAACGAGCGCGGCATAGAGGTCGGCCATGCCCTCGCCATGCTCGGCCGAGATCGCGACGGGCTCGCCGAGCCCCAGCGCGAACGCCTCGAAAACGCCGCCGGCGCCGCCGCGCCCCTCGGATTTGTTTGCCACCAGCACCACCGGCGTCTTGCCGCGGCGCAGGCGGTCGGCGAAATGGCGGTCGAGCGGCGTGATGCCGGCGCGCGCGTCGATCAGCAGCAGCGCCACGTCGGCGCGCTCGAGCGCGCGCGCCGTCTGCTCCTGCATGCGCGCGCCGAGACTGCCGGGCTCGGCCTCGTCGAGGCCGGCCGTGTCGATGACGCGCAAGCGCAAATCGCCCAGCACGGCCTCGCCCTCGCGCCAATCGCGAGTGACGCCGGGCGCATCGTCGACCAGCGCCAGACGGTGGCCGACCAGCCGGTTGAACAGCGTCGATTTGCCGGTGTTGGGCCGGCCGATGATGGCGACCGTCAGTGCCACCGCCCCTCCGGCGCGGTCACTTGAGCGCGATGAGGTCGGCCTCGTCCGTCAGCACGAAGAGCATGTCGTCGGCGACGATCGGATCGAGAAACACGCCGTCGGGAAACTCGACGCGCCCCAGCGCCCGGCCGGTATAGGGCGAGAGCGAGATCGCATCGCCGGTCGAGGCGACGACGATGAGCCGGTCTCCCGCCAGCACCGGGCCGGCCCAGGTGATGGGATCTTTCTTCTTTTCCGGCTTTTCGTAGCGCGGCAGCTCGGCCAGCCAGCGCACGCGGCCGTCCTCGCGCGTCAAGCACATGAGATCGATGTCGTTGGACAGCACGTAGATGTAGTCGCCGGCAATCCACGGCCCATGCGTGCCGCCGATATCCTGCTCCCAGACGCGGTTGCCGGTGCGCAGGTCGATCGCCACCATGCGGCCGCTATGGCTCACGGCATAGACGCGGCCGCGATCGATCACCGGGCGGCCGCGGATGTCGGCGATCGTCGAGAGCGCGCCGAGCGGCCGAGCGGTGGCGAGATTGTCGGTCCAGAGCGGCCGGCCGTTCTCGACACGCAACGCGAAGATCTCGCCGGAACTATACGGCACGACGACGATATCGCCTTCGACCGCCGGACTCGCCGCACCCAGCAGGCCGGCCGTCTCGGGGATGCCGTTATGCGTCCACAGGCGATGGCCGTCATCGGCCGACAGGACCTCGAGCTCGTTTTCGACGGTCACGGCGAAGACGCGGCCATCGGCCACCGTCGGCGCGCCGCGCACCGGCGCGGCGACCTGCTGGCGCCAGATCTCCTTGCCGGTGGCGGCGTCGAGCGCCAGCACCTGGGCATAGCCGGTGGTGACATAGACCCGGTTGCCGGCCGCCGCCACGCCGCCGCCATAAGCGTGGGCGAGCTCCGTCCGGGGCTTCACGTCGTTGCGCCACGCCTCGTCCCCACTCTTGGCGTCGAGCGCGATGACGATGTCGCGGGCGTCGAGCGCGAAGACCCGCCCGCCCTCGACCACCGGCTGCGACAGCACCGCGCCGTAGCGCGACCCGCCATCGCCGATGCTGCTGGACCAGGACTTGCGCAGCGCGCCGTCGAGCGCGGGATGCTGCATGGCATGCGTGGGAGTGCCGCCGGCCTGCGGCCAATCGACGTTCATCACCGGACGCGGCAGGCGCACTTCGAGCTTGGCGAGCGCCGGGTCCGGCTCGAGGCTGCGATCCAGCGTCAACACCGAGACGCGCGTCCCCTTGAGCTTCTGCTTGGCGCTGTCGGAGAATATGTCCTCGAACCAGCCGCCGACCGTGTCGCAGCCCGCCAGCGCCAGCGCCAGCGCCAGCAGCCCCGCCCGGGCCAAGACGCGCTTCACCGCCAATGCCGCTCTCCGCTCACTCCGCCAGCGCCGTCAGCATCTCCGCGGCGCGCGCGCGCAGGCCCTGCGGCGCCGCGAGGTCGTCGGCGATACGTTGATAGGTGGCGCGCGCCGCCGGCCGGTCGCCGGATTTGATCTCGGCCAGCGCGGTAAGCTCCAGCGCCGAGGGGCGCCAGGGACTATCCGCCGAGGTCAAGGGCGCCAGCTTGGCGATGATCGCCTTGGGGTCGCCGCTCTTGAGAGCGTATTGCGCCGCCAGCAGCGTCGCCACGTCGCGGTAGACGGGATCGATCGAATCGTCGGCGGCGATTGCCGTATAGGCGGCGACGGTGCCGTCGATGTCGCCGCTACGCGCCTTGAGCGCGGCATCTTCGAACCGCGCGAGCGCGGCATGGCCGCCGCCCGCCTGACGGGCGATCGCGGCAAAGGCGGCGATGGCATCCTGCTCCTTGCCCTGGCGGGCAAGGTTCATCGCCGCAACATAGCGCGCCCCTTCCGCCTCTCGCTGATGGAGCTGGTATTGGCGCCATTGGGTGACGCCAGCGGTGGCGAGCACGAGGAGCACGGCGAACGCGATGACGTATTTGCCGTAGCGCGCCCACAGCTTGGCAAAGTTCTCGCGCCTCAGCTCCTCATCGACTTCCTGGAAGATATCGCTCACAAGCCCTCTCCAAGCCCCGCCGGGCGGGCGTCACCATAGCTCCTTGCCCGCAACGAGGCAAACCGCCTTGCCGCTGGACCTCGGCTTGGAAATGAGGAAAACTGCTGTTTGTGGCAACCCGATGACGATCCTCCGCAGCAGCGACCGATGGCGACACTCTTCCGTCTGAGCGACTACCGGCGCAGACAGAGGACGGTTTTCTTCTCTCGCCCCGAGCTGAACCAGCTCCTCTCTCTCTACAGCCGCCAGGTGGCGCGTGGCGCGTGGCGCGACTATGCCATAGACCACCGGGAGGGCGCGGCGGTGTTCTCGGTCTTTCGCCACACCCAGGAAGGCGCGCTTTATACCGTGATCAAGACGGCGCCCGGCTTGGGCCGCCAAGGCGATTTCGCCTTGCTCGGCGGCCGGCAACAGCTCAGCACCGGCAAGGCGCTGGCCGAGGTGCTGGCAAGCCTGCAGCGTCGGCTGCGCGACAAGATGGTCCGGCTCGACGGCGAAAACGCCGGCTAGGCGCCTCAGCGCCAGCGGTCGGCCTCGATCGCCGCCTCGATGCCGAGCGCCAGCGACAGCAGGCGGCGATCCTCGCCATGGCGGCCGACCAGCATCAACCCGACCGGCGCCGTCCCCGGCGGATGGATCGGCAGCGTCAATGCGCAGCGATCGAGAAAGTTGACGAGCGAGGGGTTGCGCAGAAGGCGTGCGTTGAGCCGCCAAAAATCCTCGTCCCTGGCGAAGGCGGCGATCTCCGGCGCGACCAGCGGCAGAGTGGGCGTGACGAGCGCGTCGAACTCCGCCGTGCGCGCTTCGACGCGGGCGATGAAATCGGCCCGCTGCCAGCCGAGCCTGATATAGTCGGCGGCACTCATCTCGCGGCCGCGCTCGATGCGCTGGCGCACGCGCGGGTCGTATTCGGCGCCGCGCCGGGCGATGAGCCCGGCATGCCAGGCATAGGCCTCGGAATGCGAGAAGCCGCCCTTGGCGTTGATCGCCGCATACTCGCCAAGCTCGGCAAGCGGCAGGTCGGTCAGCCGCGCGCCGGCATGCGACAAGGTGGAGAGGGCGCGCTCGAAGGCGTCGGCGACGTCGCCGTCGAGATCGTCGAGCACCACCGTGCGCGGCACGCCCAGCCGCAGCCCCGCCACCGCGGCCTCCGGCGGCGGCACCGGCGGCTCGCCGGCCAGAACGGCGTCGGCACAGGCGCAACAGCCGACGCTGAGGCCGAGCGGGCCGATCGAATCGAGCGTGGTCGAAAGCGGCGTCGCGCCGTCGCGGGGGACGCGCTTTTGCGTCGGCTTGAAGCCGACCGTGCCACAGAGCGCGGCGGGGATGCGCACGGAGCCGCCCGTGTCGGTGCCGATCGCCACCGCCGCCATGCCGTCGACGAGCGACACCGGTGCACCCGAGGAAGAGCCGCCAGGGATGCGCCGGCGGTCATAGGGATTGCCGGGCGTGCCGTGATGCGGATTGATGCCGACGCCGGAAAAGGCGAACTCGGTCATGTTGGTCCGGCCGATGAGCACCGCGCCGGCGGCGCGCAGCCGGGCGACGACCGGCGCGTCGCGCGCGGCGGGCGGCGCGTCATCGAGCGCTCGCGACCCGGCGAGCGTGGTTTCGCCGGCAACGTCGAAGAGATCCTTGATCGACACCGGCAGCCCGGCGAGCGGCGAGGCGACGTAGCCGACCTGGCGCAGCCGGTCCTGCGCGTCCGCGGCGGCCCGGGCGTTTTCGGCATAGACCCTGAGGAAGACGCGCTTGCCCTCGCCGGCGGGATCGGCGATGCGCGCCAGCGCCGCCTCCACCAGCTCGCGGCTGGTGGCGCGCCCCGCGGCGAGCGCGGCGGCAAGAGCGGCCACGGTGATCCCGGTTGCGGGGTTCGAAGCGGACATCGGCGTCCCCATACGAAGGTTGCGATACCGGACGAGGAGACTATGACCTGCCGCGACGAGCAATGAAAATCCGGCTGTCGCCAGCGGTTGAATTTTCGCGGACGCGCCGCAATCCTTCGGCAAGGGCGTTGCCCCGCCGCGATGGCTCGGCGCAAGCTGGCGACGCTGCTCGAGCCATTTCCGAGCCAGCACGAGCGCGCGTCATGGCCCACCGAGAAGATTTTCCTTGCCCTGCCCCGGGACCGGCGTGAAGCGCCGCGCCGACGACGAGCCGCCGATCGACGTCGCCGGCGTGCGGCTCACCCATCCGAGCCGCATCCTCTATCCCGAACAGGGCATCGCCAAGCGCGATCTCGCCGCCTATTACCAGAAGACGGCGGATTGGATGCTGCCGCATGTGGCGGGACGGCCGCTGAGCCTGGTGCGCTGTCCCGAAGGGGAAGGCGGCGCCTGCTTCTATCAGAAGCATTTTGCCGGACGGCTCCCGCCGGGCCTCAGCGGCGTCATGATCGTGGAGAAGCGGGCGCGCGGCATCTATGGCGTGGTCGAGGATCTCGCCGGGCTCGTGGCATTGGTGCAGATCGGCGTGCTCGAGATCCATCCCTGGGGCTCGACGGTGAAGCGGCTGGAGAGACCGGACCGGCTGATCTTCGATCTCGATCCCGACCCGAGCCTCGGCTGGGAAGACGTGGTCGCGGCGGCGCTGGAGCTGCGCCTGCTGCTCCAGGAGCTTGGCCTGGAGAGCTTCGCCAAGAGCACCGGCGGCAAGGGCTTGCATCTGGTGGTGCCGCTCCGCCCGCTGATCGGTTGGGAGCGCCTGCACGCCGCCGCGCGCGCGATCGCCCGGATCCTCGCCGAGCGGGCGCCGCAGCGCTATACCATCGACGCCGCCAAATCGGCGCGCCGGCACCGACTCTTCATCGACTACCTGCGCAACGGCCGGGGCCAGACCGCGGTTGCGCCCTATTCGCCGCGCGCCCGGCCCGGCGCGCCGGTAGCGACGCCGCTGTCCTGGCCGGAGGTCGAAGCGGCACTGCCTTCCGACCGCTTCACCGTCAAGACCGTCCCCGACCGCCTCGCCAGACTTGCCCGCGATCCCTGGCGCGACATGGCGACGCTGCGCCAGTCGCTTGGCGCCACGCTGCTGCGGCGGCTGGGGGTCTGAGAGTCCGTTCCGGCAATAAAAAATGCCCGCGGCGTCGCCGCTGCATCTCGGGCAAAGCGCGCGTCGGCGCCGTGATCGTCCGCCGGCATTAACTTCGTTGCAAGCGCTGCGCGCGTATAAGAGAGCCGCCATGCCGGCGAAAGCATTCCTTGCCGAGACGCAACGAGGCACGGCCGGCGCCGAGCCGGCGCCGCCGCGGCGCTTCGTCATGCCGGTGCCGAGCCGCGAAGAGGTCCGCGTCGGCATCTTCTACATGCTGGCCACCGTCTTCATCTTCACGGTGATCAACGCGCTGGTCAAATGGGAGGCGGCGCGTTATCCGCTCGGCGAAGTGGTGTTCTTTCGCTGCGCCTTGTCGCTGCTGCCCTGCTTCGCGCTGGTCGCCGGCAATGGCGGTCTCCGGCTGCTGCTGCGCACCCGGCGCCTCAAGCAGAATGTTCTTCTCGGCATCCTGCAATTCATCTCGTTGATGCTCATCTTCGCCGCCTTCGCCATGATGCCGCTTGCCGATGTGGTGGCGATCAGCTTTTCGACGCCGCTATTCCTCACCCTGCTGTCGATCCCGCTGCTCGGCGAGCGCGTCGGCCTCCACCGCTGGATGGCGGTGCTGGCGGGATTCGCCGGGGTCCTGCTGATGATCCGCGCCGGCGGCGGCCTCGGCGGCGGTGTCGCCTCGACCGGCGCGCTGCTGGTGCTGGCAAGCGCGGCGATCGGCGCCGTCGTCACCATCGCCGTGCGGCGCATGACGCTCACCGAGCCGAGCCCCGTCCTGGTCACTTATCCGGCGCTGGTCACCGCCGCGCTGAGCCTGACGCTGCTCCCCTTCGGCTGGACGGTGCCGGACTGGCAGGATGCGCTGTTGCTCGCCGCGATCGGGCTCGGCTCGGGCATCGGCCAGTACTGGTGGACGCAGGCTTTCCGCTTCGCCCCGGCTGCGGTGGCGGCGCCCTTCAGCTATCTCTCCATGATCTGGTCGATGGGGCTCGGCTATCTCTTCTGGGGCGACGTGCCGACGGCGATGCTGATCGCCGGTGCCGCCGTGGTGGCGGCGAGCGGCCTCTATATCCTCTACCGCGAGACCCTGCGGCGGAGGCCCCAGGCGGCGCCGTTGGCCGGTTCAGCCGACTGAACCCTTCTTTCCCGTCGCCGGCCACGCGCGCATAATCGGCGGCGGGGGGTGCACGATGAGGCGCTTTTTTCCCGGCGGCGGCTGGCTCGGCGCGCTTGTCGGCCTGCTCGGCCTCCTGGCGTCGCCGCCGACGCTTGCGGCCGGCTGCCAAGCGACGGTTGCCGGCACCGCCCCGGCGCTCCTGCCGGCGGCCTTCCGCCCCGCCGCCGGGGGCGAGGTCGCGCTGACCTTCCTCGGCCACGCCAGCTTCCTCATCGAAAGCCCCGGCGGGATCAGCATCGTCACCGACTACAACGGTGTCAATCGCCCTGCTTTCCTTCCCGACATCGTGACGATGAACCACGCGCATGCGACGCACTACACCGACTTCGTCGACCCCGGCATCAGGCACGTACTGCGCGGCTGGGACACCGGCGAGGGCATTCCGCACTACGATCTCACCGAGGGCGACGTCCATATCCGCAACGTGCCGACCAATATCCGCGACGGCACCGGCACCGAGTTCGGCGGCAACTCGATCTTCGTCTTCGAGACCGCCGATCTCTGCATCGCGCATCTGAGCCATCTGCATCATACGCTGACATCAGAGCATCTCGCAGCACTCGGGGCCATCGACGTGCTGCTGGCGCCGGTCGACGGCGCCTACACGCTGAGCCATGCCGACATGATCGAAGTCATCGACCAGATCAAGCCGCCGCTGGTCGTGCCTATGCATTACTTCGCGCCGAGCGTGCTGCAGCACTTCCTCGCGCGCAGCGGCGGACGCTATCCCGTCCATGTCAATACGTCGGCGCGGGTGATGCTGTCGCGCGCCAGCCTGCCGAAAACAACGGAGATCCTGGTGCTGTCGGGGGATTAGCCTGAATTCCCGAAAGCGCCTCGACGCCAGTCCCCGACGTGGCACAGCTTCCACCGGGAGCCCCGGCCGAGGAGCCCGCTTCCCGCTCCACAGGTTGGCCGGCTTGCCTTTCTCGCGAAAATATCATTTACGTACATACGTAATTATAGAGAGATCCCTATGGCCAACGTCATTACGATCAATCGGCCGGAAGTCGTTGCCCTGATCGAACAGGCCGCCAACAAGCTGACCGGCGGCAACAAGACCGAAGCGGTCGCCCTGGCCGTCCGACGCTTGCTGGAGGAGAGCGCCCGGGCGGGCTCTCTCTTCGGTGCGCATCAGGGATCGGTGCGGGTGCGCGACGGCGTGGACCTCACTGCGCCGGCCCTTGACGTCAAGACCGACGCCGCGACCCGCCGGGAGAGTGAACGCTGACGGCCACCCTCCTGCTCGACACCCACGTCGCGCTCCGGCTCGACAGCGGCGACGACCGCCTGCTTCCTTCAACCCGTGCCCTGATCGATGAGTGCTGGCGGAACGGGGGTAACATTTTTCTCAGCGCCGTCACGGCCTGGGAGATTGCGTTGCTCGTCGACGCGGAACGGATCGACCTCGACATTCCCGTCGAGGCGTGGATTGAACGCTTTCTCGACCGTCCCGGCATCGAGGCGGTGCCGCTCAGCCACCATGCCGCTTCCCGCAGCTATCGGCTGCATCATCTGGAGCACCGCGATCCCGCGGATCGGCTGCTGATCGCCACGGCGATCGAGCTTGCCTGTCCCCTCGTCACTTATGATGAGCGCAGCGCACGCTTTGGCCGGAAGCATGGCCGGCAATACCGGTTCGCGGTCGGCGGGTGAGACGCTATGGGACGGGCCGGCTCGCCGTCCGTTCCGACGAAATCGTCCTTCCGCATATCAGGTTGGCGAAGATGTCGAATAGCCCTGTGCGGCCCAGAATCAAGCCTGAGGCGTCGCGCGCATGCGGGTCAGCGCGTCGACCGCATCGAGCATCGGCGTCTGGACGCCGGCGGTCCTGCCCAGCTCGATCACCGCGCCCACCAGCGGCGCAAGCTCGATTGGGCGGCCGGCTTCGTAATCCTGCAGCATCGAGGTCTTGAAGGCGCCGAGGCGGCGCGCGTCGGCAAGGCGCGCATCGACGTCTATGTCGAAGCGCGTGCCGAGCCGATCGGCGACCGCCTGGCATTCCCGCATCACCGCGCGTATCACCGACAGCACGCCGGGATCATCCGCCATCCGCTTCATGTCGGCGCCGGTCAGCACGCTCAGCGGGTTGAAGGCGACGTTGCCCCAGAGCTTCATCCAGACCGCGTCGCGGATCCGCTCCGTCGTCTCGATCTTGATGCCGGCCGCGGTCAGAACCTCGGCAAGGCGCGCAAGCCGCTGCGAGGCGCCGCCGTCCGGCTCTCCCAACACCAGCCGATTGCCGGTGAAGAAGCGGACGCGGCCGGGCTCCGGCACGATCGCCGCCATATAGACGACGCAGCCGATGACGCGGGCCGGGTCCAGATGGCGCATCAGGCTGCCGTCGGGATCGGCGGCGGCAATGGGCCTTCCCTCGAGCGGCGCGCCGGCGCGGTAGGGAAACCACCAGGGAATGCCGTTCTGCGCCGGCAGCAGCACGGTATCGGCGCCGATCAGCGACGCGACCGCCGGCGCGGCATCGGGCAAGGCATGCGCCTTGGTGGCGATGACGACCAGGTCCTGCGGCCCCAGCTCCTCGGCCCGGTCGGTGGCGCGCAGCCGCAGCGTCCGCACCGCGCCGCCATCGTCGAGCACGAGCCCGCGATCGCGCATCGCTTGCAGATGCGGACCGCGCGCCACGACGGAAACCGCGTGGCCGGCACCGGCGAGCTTCGCCGCGATATAGCCGCCGATCGCGCCGGCGCCGAAGACCGCGATTCTCATTGCGTCTCGTACCGGTAGGCCTTGGCTGCGGCGGCGATCTCGGCCGGGTCGAAATCGTCGATCTCGGCCAGCAACTCATTGGTAACGACGTCGCCGGCCTTGATCGGCTGCTTCAGCACTCCCCATTTCAGCAGGAAATCGAGATAGGCCTGGTAGTTCGCCTCGTCGCTCTCGCCCCAGCGCGTGACGCCGGCCTTCTCCAGCTTCCAGTTGGCGATGCGCGCCTCGATGGTCTTGACGTCGTCGCGCAGCGCGGTCGCCTCGTCCTTGCCGGTCGATTTGGTCTGGGGATAGACCTCCCACAATATGCGCACCGCCGCCTCGGGATTGTTGATGGCGAAGATGGTGCCCTTGGCATAGCCCCGCGCCAGCGCCACCGCTTCGGCACGATGGCTCTTCAGCCGGTCCTCCAGCGCGATCAGGCCGTTCGACGGAAACCGGTCGATGCTGGGGGTGGGCAGCCGGCGCAGCGCGATGCCGGCATTCTCGATCAGCGTGAACTGCGTGTCGAATTGACTCGCCGCATCGATCTGGCGGCTGCGCAGCAGCGCCGCGGTCTGCGCGCCCTCGCCGGCAACGACGATCGAGACGTCCTTGTCGGGATCGAAGCCGTTCTCGGCGATGAGCGCGCGGGCGACCAGCGTGGCGCCGGAGCCGATGGAGGTCACACCAATGGTCTTGCCCTTGAGATCGCCGACGGTCTTCACCGGACTGTCGGCCGGCACGGAGATGCCGTAGACGAAGCCCTGATAGGCGGTATAGAAGACCTTGGCCTCGATGCCTTGCGGCCGGAACTGGCCGAGCGGCTCGACCGAGGGCAAGGAATAAGGCAGCTCGCCGGTGCCGACGAATTTGACGCAATCGGACGAGCCCGGCAGCGCCACCAGATCGACCTTGAGCCCGGCGGCGGCGAACCAGCCCATCTTGGCGGCGACAGCATAGGGCGCGGCGGCGGCGCTGATCGTCTTGGCGCACCAGCCGATGCGCAGCGTCGTCTCGGCCGCGGCCGGCAGCGCCGCGAGACCGAGCGCCAAGGCGGCGGCGACGGCTCCGGCCGCCTTCACAGGCCGACTCCCTTGCCCGCGTCATGCGCCGCCGTCTTCTGCGACGCGTCCCAGAACAGCACGCGGCGGCGCAGCGTGACGATGATCTGGTTGAGCAGCAGACCGAGCACGGACAGAATCAGCAGGATCGAGAACGCGCCGGCGACGTCACCGTTGAAATTCAGCGTCTGGACAAGCATGCCGAGCCCTGCCTGCGAGCCCACGAATTCGGCGACGATGGAGCCGATCAGCGCGAAGATCATCGCCACCTCGAGCCCGGCCATGATGAAGGGCAGCGCGCCCGGCAGGCGCAGCATCCAGAAGATCTGCCATTCCCGCGCATCGAGCGAGCGCATCAGGTTGACGCGATCCTCGTCCGCCGAGCGCAACCCGACGATGGTGTTGACCATCAGCGGGAAAAAAGCGATGAGCGCCGCGTTCACCACCTTCGAGGTGAGCCCCAGCCCGAACCAGACGACGATGAGCGGCGCCAACGCCACCTTGGGCAGCGACTGGAACATGATGATGTAGGGGTAGAGGAAGTACTCGGTGCGCCGCGACAGCGCCACGACGGTGCCGAGCAGGAAGGCGAGCGACGTGCCGGCGATGAAGCCGAGGATCGTTTCATAGAGCGTCACCCAAAGGTTCTGGACATAAAGAGTGCTGACGATGCCGCGATAGAGCGCGACGAAGATGCCGGAGGGCGCCGGCAGGACATATACCGGCACGGCGAAGAGCCGCACCGCCGCCTCCCAGACCGCGAGCGACAGCGCGATGAGGCAGAGCCGCAGCACGGCATTGCGCAGGCCGATCATGCGTCGAGCCCTCCCTGGGCGTTGAAATGCGCGCGAATGCGCTTCACCAACACGCCGAAATCGGGCGTGCTCATGACGTCGAGCGAGCGCGGCCGCGGCAGGCCGACGGCGAGGATCTCGGCGACGCGGCCGGGGCGCGGCGTCATCACCAGCACGCGGTCGGCGAGAAAGACGGCCTCGGGGATGGAATGCGTGATGAACACCACGGTCTTGCGCCGCTCCAGCCAGATGCGCTGCAGCTCCAGGTTCATCTGCTCGCGCGTCATCGCGTCGAGCGCGCCAAAGGGCTCGTCCATCAGCAGCATCGCGGGATCATGGACCAGGGCTCGCACGATGGCGACGCGCTGCTGCATGCCGCCCGAAAGCTCCCAGGGATAGCGGTGCTCGAAGCCCGCGAGGCCGACCAGGGAAAGCAGATCGAGCGCGATGCGCTCGTGCTCGGCGCGGCCGAGACGCTGCACATCGGCCGGCAACAGCACGTTGTGCAGCACAGTGCGCCAGGGGAACAGGACCGGCGACTGAAAGACCACGCCGATGTCGCGGCGCGGCCCGGCAATGGGCGTGCCGCGCAGGCTCGCCTCGCCGCTGGTGGCGGGCAACAGGCCGGCGAGGATCTTCAGCAGGGTCGATTTGCCGCAGCCGGAAGGGCCGAGGACGGCAAGGAACTCGCCCTCGGCGACCGAGAAATCGATCGTCTCGAGCGCCACCACCGGTTCGTGCCGCGTGGCATAGGATTTGGCGAGGCGCCGCGCCGCAATGGCCGGCTGAACCGAAGCGGGCCACCGCTCGCGCACCTCCCCGGCGATCGCGAGCCCGCCCCTGCTCATCGCCCCCGCGCTGCTCCCTGACATGATTTTATCCCGCTTCTTCGGCGATGAAGAGGTGAGGCTATAGGCCGGTCCCGGCAGCGTCAATCGACCGTTCCGGCAGCAACCAGGTCGGCCCCGGGCCGGCAAATCCGTCTTGCGCCCGGCCGGGCCGTCCTCAATAAAGGGCGCCCATGCAGTTCTCCGCCCCGCGCCGGCTCGCCACCGTCCCGCCGCCGGCCGCGCATCGCCGCTCGGATTCGATCCAAAGGCTTCACCCTGGCGCCCGCCGCGCCGACCCGCGGCGCCGCGCGGGAGAGCCATGCTGGCGCTGATCACCAGGCTGGTCGAACTCAGCCGGCGCAACGCCGCGGCGGTGACCGCGGCAGTGCTGTCGCTCGCCATTTTCGGCGGCTATTTCGCGGCAGGCCATCTCAGCATCGACACCGACATCGACAAGCTGATCAATCCCGACCTGCGGTGGCGCCAGCAGGAAAAGGCGCTCGAGGCGGCCTTTTCGCAGAATGTGGACCTATTGCTGGTCGTCGTCGACGGCAAGACTCCCGACCAGGCGGAGGACGCCACCGCCGCGCTCGCCGCGCGACTCGCCGGGGAAAAGGCGCTTTTCAAGAGCGTGCGCCGGCCCGACGGCGGCGATTTCTTCCGCAAGAACGGCCTCCTCTTCCTGTCGACGCAAGAGGTGCAGGAGGTCGCCGACCAGCTCATCGCGGCCCAGCCGCTGATCGGCACGCTCGCCGCCGATCCGAGCCTGCGCGGCGTCTTCGGCGCGCTCGATCTCGCCGCGCAGGGCGTCATCCATGGCGAGATCGAGCCCAAGGATATCGACGGCCCGCTCTCGGCCGTGGCGCAAGCCACCACGGCGGCGCTTGCCGGCAAGCACGAGCCGCTCTCCTGGCAGGGGATGATGACCGGGCGCAAGCCCCAATCACGCGAGCTGCGCCGTTTCATCCTGACCCAGCCCGAGCTCGACTACCAAGATATCGAGCCCGGCGCTCCCGCCACCGCGGCGATCCATCAGGCGGCGCGCGAACTCGGCCTCACGCAAAACGGCGTGAGCGTGCGCGTCACCGGGCCGGTGGCGCTCTCAGACGCCGAATTCTCGACGCTGACCAACGGCGCCGGCTTCTCGACGGCGCTGTCGGTGGGGCTGTTGTGCCTGTGGCTGATGCTGGCGCTGCGCTCGCTGCGGCTCTTCATCGCCATCCTCACCACGCTTGTCGTCGGCCTCGTCGGCTGCGGCGTCTTTGCCATCGGCGCGGTCGGGCCGCTCAACCCGATCTCGGTGGCGTTTGCCGTGCTGTTCGTCGGCATCGCCGTCGATTTCGGCATCCAGTTCAGCGTGCGCTATCGCGACGAGCGCTTCCGCGCCGACAACTTCACCGCGGCGCTGCGCGGCACCGCCGCCAGCATCGGCGGCCCGCTGGCGGTCGCGGCGCTCGCCGCCGCGGTGGGCTTCTTCTCCTTCGTGCCGACCGATTATACCGGCGTCTCCGAGCTCGGCCTCATCGCCGGCGTCGGCATGCTGCTGGCCTTGCTGCTGAACCTGACCCTGCTGCCGGCCTTGCTCACCATCCTGCGGCCGAGGGGGGAGCGGCGTCCGGTCGGCTTCGCCCGCGCCGCGCCGCTCGATCGCTTCCTGGTCGTGCATCGCCGGCCGGTCATGGCCGTCGCCGCGGTGCTGGCGCTCGCCTGCCTCGCGGTGCTGCCGCATCTGCGCTTCGACTTCAATCCGCTGCATCTGCAGAACACCCATGAGGAGGCGGTATCGACGCTGTTCGACCTGATGTCGGATCCGACCACCACGCCCTACACCATCGACATCCTGACGCCCTCGGCCGCGGCGGCCGCCGCGCTCGCCGACCGGCTCGAGACGCTGCCGGAAGTGGCGCAGGCGGTGACCGCCGCGAGCTACGTGCCCGGCGACCAGAAGGAGAAGCTCGTCATCATCGAGGACGCGGCGCAGCTTTTGGGGCCGACCCTGGCGCCGGCACGGGTGATGCCGGCGCCCGACGACCGGGAGGTGCTGGCGTCGATCGCCACCTGCGCCGCCGATGTGAAGCAGGTGGCCTCTCGCGGCAGCGAGTCGGCGGCGGCGCTCGCCCGGGCGCTCGACGGCGTCCTGGCGCAGGGCGCGTCGGCGCTGCCTGCGCTTGAGGCCAATATGGCATCGGACATCGACCGCCGCCTTGAGGATCTCCGCCTCTCGTTGCAGGCGGCGCCGGTTACGCTCGAGAGCCTGCCAGCCTCGCTCAAGCGCGACTGGATCGCCGCCGATGGCCGGGCGCGGGTCGAGGTCTTCCCCAAGGGCGATGCGCGCGACAACGACGTGCTGCGCCGCTTCGCGGACGCGGTCCAGCAGATCGCGCCTGATGCCTCCGGAACGCCGGTCACCATCCAGGAATCGGCGCGGACGGTGACCCATGCCTTCGTCGTCGCCGGCATCCTCGCGGTTGCCGCCATCTCGCTGCTGCTGGCGCTGGTGCTGCGGCGGCTCCGGGACGTGCTGCTGGTGCTGGCGCCGCTGTTGCTGGCCGGCCTCCTGACCATGGCGACGAGCGTGCTGGCGGGGCTGCCGCTCAATTTCGCCAACATCATTGCTCTGCCGCTGCTGCTCGGCGTCGGCGTCGCTTTCGACATCTATTTCGTCATGCGCTGGCGCTCCGGCTACAGCGATCTCCTGCAATCGAGCACGGCGCGGGCGATCCTGTTCAGCGCGCTCACCACCGGCACCGCCTTCGGCAGCCTGGCGCTGTCGAACCATCCCGGAACCTCCGAGATGGGCACGCTGCTGACGCTGGCGCTGTTCTACACGTTGCTTTGCACCCTTTTCGTGCTGCCGGCACTGCTCGGCCCGGTCATGCAGCCGGTGACAGATCGGCGTAGCTGATGAGCTCGATGCCGCTCGCCTCGACCAGGGCGCGCAGCCTTGGGCTCACCAGCGCTTCCAATTCCTCGACCGGGCGATAGCGCGGCATCGCACGCCGCAGCGCCGGCGTCTGCGCCACGGCGGGATGGCAGTAGAGCTCGGTGGCGCCCGCCGGCAGCGCCGCGACGAGGCGAAGCATCCGCTCCTCGGTCATGGCCCCGCTCCAGGCGATGCCGAAGAGCCGGTCGTTGAGCGCGAGCCCGGCGCGCCGCAGCCGGCGGCGCAGCAAGGCGATCCACGGCCCGTAAAGCGGCCGGCGCAGGCGGCCGTCCTCGGCGGCGGCGGCGCGCCGCAACAGCGCGAAGGGCTCCTCCGGAACCCGCATCGCGCCGAGGCCGAACTCGCCGCCGATGCGCAGCACCAACCCCGCCACCGTCGGATGGACATGCATGTGGCGATGCGCGTTGACGTGATCGAGCGCGAGGCCGGTGGCGCGGAAGGCGGCGAATTGCGCGCGGATCTCGGCGGCAAGCTGACGGCGCGCGCGGGGGCTGAAGAAGAAGCGGCAACCGGCCCGCACCAAGTTCTCGTCGAACCTCCCGGCGCGGTCGACAAGCTCGGGCACCCTTTCCGGCGGCAGCACCGGCGCGCCGTCCACCAGGTTGAGGTGAAGCCCGACGCGCAGCCGCGGCAGGCGCCGCGCCAGCGCCACCGCCTCGGCGGCGGCGGGCGCGCCGACCATCAGGCTGGCACAGGTGAGAATCCCGTCCCGGCTCGCTCTCCCGACCGCTTCGTTGACGGCGGCGTCGAGCCCGAAATCGTCGGCGCAGACGATCAGCCGCCGCCTCAGTGCGCCATCTCCCGCTCGCGCAAGAACTGGAAGAACTCGACGCCTTCGCGCAGGCGGCGCACCATCATCTCGGGGCTGCGCACCATCTCACCGACGATCGAGGCGATCTTGCCGGCGCGGAAATAGAAGCGCTTGTAGAACAGTTCCACCGACTCGAAGATCTCCTCGTGCGAGAGGTGCGGGTAGTGCAGCGGCGCGATCTGGATGCCGTGCTCGTCGACGAGATCGGCGTGATCGGCGTCGAACCAGCCGTTCTCCACCGCCTGCTTATGCAGGAAGGTGCCGGGATAGGGCGCGGCGAGCGAGACCTGGATGGTGTGGGGATTGATCTCGTTGGCGAAACGGATCGTCTCCTCGATCGTCGCCTGGGTCTCGCCGGGCAATCCCAGGATGAAGGTGCCGTGAATGGTGATGCCGAGCTCGTGGCAATCCCTGGTGAAGCGGCGCGCCACATCGACCAGCATGCCCTTCTTGATGTTGTGCAGGATCTGCTGGTTGCCGCTCTCATAGCCGACCAGCAGCAGCCGCAAGCCGTTGTCGGCCAGCACCTTGAGCGTGTCGCGCGGCACGTTGGCCTTGGCGTTGCACGACCAGGCGACGCCGAGCCTGCCAAGCTCGCGCGCGATCGCCTCGGCGCGCGGCAGATTGTCGGTGAAGGTGTCGTCGTCGAAGAAGAACTCCTTCACCTGCGGGAAATAATGCTTGGCGAGGCGGATCTCCTCGACGACATGCGCGACGCTGCGCACGCGATAGCGATGCCCGCCCACCGTCTGCGGCCAGAGGCAGAAGGTGCAGCGCGACTTGCAGCCGCGGCCGGTGTAGAGCGAGACATAGGGATGCTTGAGATAGCCGATGAAATAGTTCTCGATCTTGAGGTCGCGCTTGTAGACTTCGGTCACGAAGGGCAGCCGGTCCATGTCTTCGAGAATGGCGCGGTCGCGGTTGTGCGCGATCGCGCCCGCGGCGTCGCGATAGCTCAGCCCGTCGATATCGGCGAAGGGCCTGCCTTCCGCGACCTCCTTGACGGTGAAGTCGAACTCGTTGCGGGCGACGAAATCGACGGCGGCCGACGCCTTCAGGCTCTCTTGCGGCTGCACCGCGACGCGCGCGCCGACGAAGCCCACTTTGAGGTTCGGGTTCACGTCCCGCAACGCCTCGGCCACCTTGATGTCGGAGGCGAAGGACGGCGTCGAGGTATGCAGCACCGCAAGATCGTAGTCGCGCGCCAGCGGCAGCACCTGATTGAGCGACATCCGCGCCGGCGGCGCGTCGACGAGGCGGCTCCCGGGCACCAGGGCGGCGGGCTGGGCGAGCCAGGTCGGATACCAGAACGAGCGAATCTCGCGCCGCGCCTGGTAGCGCGATCCGGCACCGCCATCGAACCCCTCATAGGACGGCGGGTGCAGGAACAAGGTCTTCATCATGCCGGCTTGTCTCCGTCCAGGATCAACCGGCCGTTGCGGCCGACGCGGAAGGTTCGATCTCGCCAGGCAACCTTGCGCGTGAAGAAACTAGCGACAAAAACCGCGAACGACAACAGATCGCGGCCGGGCAGCAGCCAGAGCGGCGTCGGCGGCAGCTTGAGCGCGCGGTCGACCATCCGCGCCATGACGCCGCGGCAGGCGAGCGCCGCGAGCAGCATCACCGGTGCCGCCACGGGCTGGCCGCCCAGCGCCACCGCGGCGAGCGCCAGCACCATGGGCTGCGTCACCACCGAGCCGAGGAAACCAGCGGGCGCGATCGCCCGGATGGTGCGCGCCCAGCGCAGCTCGTGCCGGAACAGCGTGTCGAGGCCGGGCTCGACGATGATATCGTCGACGATATAGGGCGAAAGCACGACCTTGCGGCCAAGCCGGCGGACCGCGGCGCCGAGCGCGTGGTCGTCGGCGAGCGTGTCGGCAACCGCGGCGAAGCCGCCGATGGCCGCCAGCGTATCGCGGCCGAGGGCGATGGTCGCGCCGAAGCAACCGCCGCTCGCGCCCAATCGCTCCGCCACCAGCACCTGCGGCAGAAAGCCGTGATTGACGTGAAGCGCGGCGAGCCTCGACCAGATGCCGGCCGCCGGCACGCCGCGATAGAGGCAGGTGACAAGGCCGGTCGCGGGATCAAGCAGCGGCGCGGTCACCGCGGCAAGATAGTCCGGCGAGACCCGTATGTCGCTGTCGGCAATGACGATGAGATCGTGCCGCGCCGCCGGCAGCATGTTCTGGAGATTGGCCACCTTGAGGTTGTCGCCGGCCCGCCCGCCCTCGACCACCAGTTTCAAATCGGCGTCGGGAAATTCGGCGATGAGGCGGCGAACCACCGCGATGGCGGGGTCGGCGGGATCCTGCACGCCGAAGACGATCTGCCATGATGGATAGTCCTGCCGGCAAAACGAGACGAGATTCGCATAGAGATCAGGGTCCTCGCCGCAGAGCGGCTTGAGCAGGCTCGCCGGGGGAGATCGGCCGGGACGCGCCGGCACGCGGCCGGCAAAACCGCGCGTGGCCAAACCGGCATAGAGCAGGTAGCAGCATCCCACGGCACTGCCGGCGAGCAGCAGCCATCCAAGAAATGTTAACGAACCTAGGTACATACTGCGATCTCGACGCGGTTTTTTCTCATAGCAGGATGCAAGGCGTGGGCGGCACGGTTAAAATTGCTGTTGCAATCGGTCGCCGCATTGTCAACGATGCCGCGCTTGGAGGCGTGCGCCCGGCGCTCGGGAAATCAAGAACATGATGTGGTTCCAATCCGTCAGCCGTCTCAAAGCGGTGCTGCTCCTCCTCAGCGGTGCATTGGCGCTTGCCGGCTGCGCGACGCCGCCCACCGATCCCGCCGCGCGCGCCGACTTCGAGAAGACGAACGATCCCTTCGAGCCGGCCAACCGCGAGATCTTCGACTTCAACCTCTTCATCGACCGCATCGCCCTGAAGCCGATCGCGAAGGGTTATGTCGCCGTCGTCCCCGAAGCAGGCCGCGATGCGGTCCGCCATTTCCTCGACAATCTCCACGAGCCCATCGTCTTCGGCAACAATCTCCTCCAGGGCCAATTCAAGCGGGCGCATGACACATTCGCCCGTTTCCTGATGAATACCACATTCGGGCTGGGCGGGGTGCTGGATCTCGCGAGCAAGGACGGGCTGGAGAAGCAGAGCGGCGATTTCGGCCAGACGCTCTATAGCTGGGGCGTGTCGGACGGACCCTATCTCGTTCTGCCGATCCTGGGACCCTCCAACGTGCGCGACGGTATCGGCATGGGGGTCGACGGCTATGCCGATCCGTGGGACCATATAGCCTGGAACTACCATTATTGGTATTTGACGCTGGTGCGCGCCGGCATCGACGGCACCGACCAGCGGGCGCGCAACCTTGACACATTCGACGAGTTGCAGCGCAACGCCATCGACTTCTACGCCGAGCTCCGCAGCCTCTGGCGCCAGCATCGCGCCTCCGAGCTGCGGCATGGCGAGCCGGCACCGATCCCCGATCTCGACACGCTCTACCGCGATCCGGCGCCGCAAGCCTCGCAGACGGCGAAGAAATAGCCGATCATCCGCGGAGCTGCGCGGCTTTTTTCTGGAGCACGTCGACCAGCGCATCGGCGCCGCCGCGGCGCAGCACGGCCGAGAACTCCGAACGGCGGGTTGCCAGTTCGCTCACGGTGCCGCTGAGGTAAACGTCGATGATCTGCCAGCCGGCGTTGTTATCGCGCATGAGATAGTCGATCTGCACGGCGTCGCCGTCGGTCTTGATCAGCCTGGAATGGACAATGACGCCGTTGCTGGTCGCGGACGGCGCCGGGTCAACCTCGAATCGCTCGCCGGAATAATCGTCGAAACGGTTGGCGTAGGTCGCAATGCTGAACTCGCTGAAGGCGGCGACGAGTTGCTCTTGCTGCCCGGCGGTGAGGTTCGGCCATTGCGGGCCGACCATGAGACGGGTCATCAGCGGCAAATCGAAGGCGCGGCGGATCGCCGGCGCCAGCCGCTCGCTGCGGCCGGCAAAGCCGATGGCGGACCCCACTTTCATCGTCGCCAGCAGCGCGTCGTAGATCGATGTGATGGTGGCGGTCGGCAGCGCGGTGCCAATGGCCGCGCGGGGCTGGCGTAAGGGCGTCGCGCCGGCGGCGAGCGCCGCCCCGAGGAGAGCCCGGCGCGAGATCATGCGCGCGCCGATTGTGCCCGGAGCTCGCGCCCCAAGGCGTTGAGGGCGGCCTCGGCGATGTGGCGGGCGCTGAGGCCGGCCTCGTCGTATTGCCGGGCCGGCGTGTCGTGGTCGATGAAGCGGTCGGGCAGCGTCAGCGGCCGGAGCTTGAGCCCGTGATCGAGCAGGCCGCGGAGCGCCAGGTGCTGCAGCACCTGGCTTGCGAACCCGCCCACCGCGCCTTCCTCCACCGTCACCAGCACCTC
>Ga0187781_10000072_pt1 | contig 64149 bp, 50 predicted proteins | sample 0715_SJ02_MP02_2_FD_132447 | JGI IMG/M metagenome (GOLD analysis project Ga0187781, IMG submission 132447) | Tropical peat soil microbial communities from peatlands in Department of Meta, Colombia - 0715_SJ02_MP02_20_MG | ecosystem: Environmental > Terrestrial > Soil > Wetlands > Peat | place...
CATGAAAATCACAGCCTATAATCAGCATGACGTTGGCTCCTTCGTCGAGCCTTGGTCGACTTTCGCAGCTTCCAACTTACTCTGCGATCGAGCCAACGTCGTTATGTAATCAAGCGAAGCCGTGCTTCAGGCGGAGCGAGGGATCTCGCGCGGGGCGTACCGCTGAAGCGCGGGAGATCCCTCGGCCCAGTGGTGAAAGCGCGGGCCTTCGGGATGACGCCTGAGAACAGTGGTAAGAGTCAAATTGGCCAGCGTTTATGGTTTCAGCCTCGCCTGCTCCGTGCCTGGCAGGGGAGTGACCCGGGGCGCGGCCAGCGTGCCGGTGATGCTGAATCCCGCGGTCGCGCTGCTCGTGGTCCGCGCCAGCTTCAGATTCAGTTCGCGTTCGAGAGTCGCAGTCCCGCTTAACTGAAACCGCCCACTGGGGGAATCCAGGACCGCTTCGTGCATCTGGAACTCGCCCTCGCGCAGGCGGGCCTCGCCCGAAAGGCGCGTCAGGTTGAGCCCTTCCTCATCTTCTGTGAGCGAAACGTGCGCCAGCGTCCCATTGCGCACATCAAACTTTAGCGTACCCTCGGCCAGACGCCAAAACTCCGCCGAGCACAGTCCCTTCGCCTGATAACTTCCGCCGGCGAACCCGGTGATCCAGGCATCGTGCATCGTCTCCGCGACGCGCGCCAGCGCCACGCCGGTAAATCGGCCCGAGCCCCCGCAGACTGCCGGTTGCGAGGCAAAATCCGCCTGCCACTCGCCGCGATGCTTCCCGCCGAACAAATCCGCGCTCAGGTCTGTAATCTCCAGTTTCTTGTCTTGTACGCTTACCTTCGCGGAAACATGAGTCGCCGCGACTTTCTCCACCTCCAGGCGTTCGATCGTGATCCTGCCGCTGGCTCGCAGACCGTCGAAAACCGACACCTGCTTTGCCGGACTCGACAGAATTCTGTACCACGGCCGTGCCTTGGGGCGAGGGTTGATCCACTCGCTGAGCGCGCCAAGGATAACCCGGTCGGCGCCGAGATCGAAGCGAAGCTGGCAAGCGAGCGGAACGCCGCATCCGCGAGGCAGTTCGAGTGAACCCGTCCACGATGTGCCCGCGGCCTTGGCATTTAGCTTTGCGATGCGCGCCTGATCGGAAGTAAGCTGCAGATCCGCCGACAGAATCTCGATTGGCCCTGCAGTTCCGCGAAGCCCGATGCGCACATTGCGCAACTTCGCCGTTCCCATGACTTGCGGCCGGGGAAAATCCGAAGTCGCGCCCTTGCTCCAGTCCGTCCCGAATCCCGCGATTGCCAGATCAACCTGTGCCCCGCCCTCAACTGGGGCCTGCGGCGCCGGAATCCCGACCATTCGCGCCAGGCGCAGAATGCCGGCAATCTCGGTTTCTCCCTTGACCAGAACTCCGTAGCCGTTCCCGCTTACCCATCCGTGCGCCGCCGCTCCTGCGGGATGCCGCGCGCCTAAAGAGAGCGGTCCAAACTCGAAGTGCGGCCCCTGCGGCATTCGGAGGCCAGTTGCGCTCTTGCGCACCACCTGCTGCAGTCCCGAGCTTTCAGAATCGTCCCCGCTGCTGAAGACGAAGGGCACGGTTTCCGGCCCGATCTCCGCCCTGATTGCCACCGAGGCCAAACGAAACTGCGCAATCTCTCCCTTGCCCTCAAACCGAAGTGTCGAGCCGGGAGTCTGCTCATAAGAGAGACTGCCGCTTACCATTCCGTCCGCTGCCAGATCATCCGGCAAATTCTTTTTCGTGCGCTCGGCAAAAGCTACCAGAGCCGCCGCGGGCACGTTTTCCGCCGTCAACTCCAGATTATGGCTGGAGCTGCGCGGCAGGCCCGTATCTCCCTTCAACGTGATTATGCCGTTGCCGACGGGCGCAATGCAGGCGAGTGCATGAATGGTCTGATCAAGCGAGCTGAATTGCGCGTCGCAGTGCGCCGCCAGCCGCAGGGGCTGTCCGCTGGTGATGTCGTAGCGGCGGAAATCCTCAATGGAGGCGTCGTTCGTGATCTCGAGCTTCGCCGGCGTTCCGGAGAGAGTTGCATCGAGTTGAACAGCTCCGCGCCAGCCCCGGTCCATTCCCGTGAGGAGTTTCGTGAACTGGCCGAGCTGGGCGCGGCTCCATTCGAGAGTGAACTGGAGGGGCGTGTCGCGCAGAGTGGCGGCGCGCTGCCAGTGGCCGCTCACGCGCAGCATGCCGGTATCGTTCAGGTTCAGATCGGTGCGCATCGGCTGGGCGTGCAGCCGGACTCCCCAAGCGTTTTCGGAATCCTGCCACAGCGAGAAGTCGGCGTTCATCAGGGCGAAGGGCTTCTTTTCCCGTCCGCTCATGAAGTTGATCCGCGCCGAGGAGGCTTCGATGTAAGGGAATCCTGGCCGCGCTTCCGAGTTGGCCTTGGCGGTGGGAGCGAGCGGCGTATGCGCGCTCCGTTCCAGCAATGGCTGCACGTTCCAGCGCCCATTCTCAGCCCGCACCAGGTTCAGGCTGGGCTCGGTCAGATCCAGGCGCGCGATTTCCAGCCGTCCGCGCGCCAGCGAAGTCAGACGCAGAGAAGCTGTCACTTCCCCGGCCCGGAGCATCGGCTCGGCCCCGAAGGCCGGGTCGTCGTAGACAACAAGGTTCTCGAGATCGAAGCCCGGACGCGGCAATAGCCGGAATCGAACCGATCCAATGTCCACCGGACGGCCCACCCCTGAGCTGATCGAGGCAATGATTCTGGATTTCAAGCGCGAGGCGCCGGGGCGGACAAGAAACAGCAGCAGCACGATCAGTGCCGCCACGATCCAGCGTCGCTTGGAGGAAAGTCTCACCGCGCCCTCACGTCAATTTCGAAGGGCATCATCGCACAACTTGGAGGGTCCGCCTCCACTGTGTCTTGTCGAAGAAGTGCAGAATTATATGGCCCAAGAACGCAATCCGGTCGCCCCAATCGGTCTTGCGATATTGATCCTCCGGCGTCTCAAACGACCAGTAGATGAACATGGGCCGCCCGATGATATTGGCCCTGGGAATGAAGCCCCAATAGCGGCTGTCCAGGCTCACGCCGCGGTGGTCACCCATCGCGAAGTAATGGTCAGGAGGGACTACAAGATCCCCACCCTGGATATACGACTCCAGATCCACCGACCAGTTGGGAGAAAGCTCGCCCTCCAATGGGCTCACGGCCGGAAAATTGTTGCGATAGAGGTCGTAGGGATTGTCTTTGTCGTGGCGGACATACGGCTCGTTAAGCGCCACGCCATTGCGATAAACCACGCCTTCGCGCAGGTGAATGCGATCACCCGGAATTCCAATGATGCGCTTGACGACATATGTGCCGGCCTGCAGCGGATCCGGATGCAGGAAGACCACGATGTCGCCACGATGCACATCACGATAGGGCAGGAGCGGCCCCATCCATGACGTCTTCGGCGCAAACTGAATGCGGTTGACGAAGACGTGGTCGCCAATCAGCAGCGTGTCTTCCATCGAACTCGAAGGAATCTCAAACGCCTGCACGACGAACGTGATAATGAACAGCCCCGTCACCAGCACCGCGGCCAGCGAAGCCAGAAACTCGACCGTAGTCTCCTTCGGCTTCTCTTCTTTCGGCTCAGCGCCTTGCTGTTCTGTCTTTTTGTTTTCTTTCTTCGCCACTCTCGTCCTTACTCTCGCCTGAAGAAATCCGGGAAGGGCATGACTTTAGCCGTGCCGCTAAGCCCCACGAAATACGGGGGCTTTAACCCCTGGGAAACCAGCCGGCAGGCTCCCTAGCCCTCTCAGTGTACCAGCCGTAGGGTCCGGTTCCAGCGCGTAATCTGCACGATGTGGGTCACGGCATACGCAACACGATAGACGCGCTGCGTAAACGACATGGGTGCGCGCGGGTCCGCCTCCGCGGTCTTGACCGACCAGTAGATCACGAGCGGCCGTCCAATAATATTCTGCCGCGGCACGAATCCCCAATAGCGGCTGTCCTGGCTGTCGTCGCGATTGTCCCCCATCACGAAGTAGTTTCCTTCCGGGATGATCAACTGGCCGTCTTCCACCAGCTTGCGCATTTCGAGCCACCAGCTGCCTTCGATGATCATGACCGGGATGTCCACCCGGGGGAAGTTGTCGCGGAACACGCGGTTGGGATCGTGGGCCATGTAATCCGGGGGCTCCAAAAACCGCACGTAAGGCTCGTTCAGCGGCGTGCCGTTGATCCACACCTTTTTATTGATCAGCCGCAGCCGGTCTCCCGGCAGTCCGATGACGCGCTTCACGAAATGCTGCTTGGGGTCCACCGGATAGTGGAACACTACGATGTCCCCCCGCGCGACCTTCTGGTAGGGCATCAGATGTTCGCCTAGCCCTCCGCCCCCGTAACACAGCTTGTTGACCAGCAGATAATCGCCCACCAGCAGCGTGTCTCTCATCGATTCGGAGGGAATCTGGAAGGCCTGCACCACAAACGTGATGATGAACACGGCAATCACCACGGTGCCCAGCAACGACTGCACCGAACCGATCAGGTCGCCCGCCGAGGTCCGCGCCACAAAACGATTTGAAGAATGCGTCATCGATTTGACTGCGATCTACTTCCCTGGGTGAGGCGATTCCGCCGGCGCTGGTGTTTCTGCCACCTTCGAGCGCGAGGCCAGAGAAGTGAGCAACTGCCGCGCCGCATCCTGCTCGGCCGTTTTCTTGGTTGAGCCTTTGGCCCTCCCCACCAGTTCGGGTTCCTTGCTGCTTTTCGTATTCAGACGCGCTTCCACAGTAAATGTCTTGCTGTGCTCCGGCCCCGTTTCCTCGACCAGCACGTAGGCCGGTTGCGGCAAACCCAGACCCTGCACCGCCTCTTGCAGCGCCGACTTGAAATCGGTCACCGGGAGCGCCCCCCCTTGCCGCTGCATGCGCTCCAGTTCCGGTTCGATCACATGGCGCCGGACAAAATCGCGCGCCACTTCAAAGCCGCCATCCAGATAAATGGCCGCCAGGATCGCCTCCAGCGCGTCCACCAGCAACGCGGTCTTGCCCCGCCCGCCGCTTTTTTCTTCGCCTCGTCCCAGCCGCAGATAGTGGCCCAGTTCCAGTTGCTGCGCGACTCTGATTAGATGCCGCTCGCTGACCAAGTGGGCGCGCAACTTCGAGAGCTCGCCCTCGCGGAAATGCGGAAAGCGCTGGAACAATTCTTCGCTCGTAACCAGCGAGAGAACGGCATCTCCCAGGAACTCCAGCTGCTCGTTGTCGCGGACTTTATACTTGCCTTCGCCCGCCTGCTGTGCTTCCAATTCGCGCGCCTGCGAGCTGTGCGTGACCGCCTGCTCGATCACCGCCCGCCGGCGGAAGTGATAGCCCAGCCCCGCCTCCAGCGCCGTGATTTCGCGTTCCTTCATCGAGAGGTGTGTGAGGACAGCCGTTCCCCGCTGCCGGGTGAGCAACGCACCGCCGCGCAACCGGGCACTGCCGTCGTCCTGGCGGCTGTCTGGGAGGCGTCACGCCCGACAAACGAAACCTAATTCTTTGGAGCCGGATTTTGCCCCGGGGCCGTGCCGCTGCTCAGCTTGGTCAGGCGATCTTTCTCTGTACGCGCCGCTCTGCCGACCCCGGCGTCAGGCCGATCCTTGGTCAGATCCACAGCCTGATCGATATACTTCATAGCTTCCGGAATCTTGTTCTGCATATCGAGCGCGACCGCCAGCCGAAAGATAGCAATTGGGTCGGGTTGCTGCGGGAGAGCGTCAATAGATTTCCGCAGATTGGTTTCCGCATCCGGCCAGGCCTTGGCGTTGAACGCCAGCGTGCCCAAAATCACATAGGCTTGAGATCGCAGAAAGCCCTTGTAGGCATTGAGCTGCTCCGGCGGATAACCTGTCACAGGAACATCAGTGTCAATGGTTTCGAGGGCCCGCTCGGCGTCCTTTTTCGCTTCCGCCAGCTTCTGGTCCTTGTCCAGATCGGTGTCGCGGGTGCGCTCCGCCAGAACCTGCGAAACCCCCAACAGTGCCTCAGGGTCGTCGGGATCGTAGGTCAAGGCTTTGCGCGCCATTTCCAGCATCTTGTCGCCGTTGTTGGCCTGCTGGTATTTCTGCATGGCCGACCGGTACAGCATCCCGCGCAGCTCGCTATCGGGATACTTCGCGGCAAAATCGTCGGCCGCTTTTTCTGTCGCCGCCGGATCGGGAAGCGCCATGGTCGCCTTGTACGCCTCGTATTCCGGCTGTGTCTTGGCCTGGGGCGGGCGCTTACCCTGTGGAGCTGCTGCCGCCTGACCCGCTGTCTGTCCGGCCGCCGGGTTCTGCGGATTCTGCCCAGCCGACGGCTTGTCCTGGGCGAAAGCCATGCTGCACATGCCCAGCACTGCGATCACCAACGCTCCTCGCTTCATGCGTTCTCCTCGCTTCCAATTGCTCCGATCCAATCGGCGTATGATTTCTTCAAACCGTGCATTTTATCGCAGCCGGGGAACATCGGCGGGTTTTCCTGACGGCTGATGGCTGACCGCTCACTGCGGTTTCGCCGGAGGTTCATAGGGCTGCTCAATCCCCCGCTCCGCTGCGGCTTTCACTTCCGGCAAGTCCGTGCTCAGAGCGGCGCGGTATTCGTTGAGCGCGCCCTCGCGGTCCTCCTTCATATCCAGAATCCGTCCCAGATAGACGTGCGACCAACCTACCACCTTGGGATCCTTGGTTGCCTGAATCGCCTTCTGGAAATTTGCCAGCGCGTCCTCGCGATTCTTATTCGCCACCGCAACCTGCGCCAGAATAAACAGCGCCCGCCCTTGATCGCCAACTTTCTTCTGCAGCGCCTGTTGCGCCAGCTCCTGTGCGCCCTTGGGATCGCCTGCGGCCAGCCGCTTTTCGGCGGTCGATAGCATGCGCCGGTCTTCCAGGCGCGACAACTGCACCAGCTCGGGCGCGGTCACATCCGCGAATTGCAGCTCGTTCGCCGCTTTCTGCTCCTGCTTCAAGTCGATGTTGTCGAGGATGTCCCCGTAGGCGGCGCGCAGTCCCGCCGGGTCCTTTTCGAAGCCCACCAGCGCATTGTAGAAGTACCGGGTAAGCACGTATCCCTGCTTGACCGCATCATCGACCGCCTGCGCCCGCATGGCCTCGGCCGTGTCCTTGCTACCGCTGGTGCGAATCTCGACCGCCCGCACCATGCACTCGGTCACCAGCAGCGAGATGTCGGTCTTGAAGCTGTCCTCGAGCGGCGCCCGCTTCACCGACCCGAGCAGCGGTTCGATGCGCTTGATCGCGTTGTAATGCTTCTCCGCCAGCGGATCCAGCAGGTAATGCAGATAGGCGTGGCGAATCTCGCGCATCTTCAGCGGTTCGGGAGCTGAAGGATCGGGCAGCGGAAACACCACCACGTAATAGTCGGTGCCATAGTTGCGGCCGTTCACCTGATCGGGATCGCCCAGAAAATCCAGGTAAATCGTGAACGTGCGCCCCAGATATCCGCCCGACTGCAGTTTCAGGTAGATATCGGTATCGAACACCATTTTGGCCAGCGGCGTGTGATAACGCTCGATGAGCGCCGCGTAGTTCGCCCGATGCCGCTCCCAGATGCCGTGCAGCCCGGCTTTGTCATAGAACTTTTCCAGCAGCGCGCCGAATCCCGCAATGGGGGCCGCGTCCGGGGGCAGATCGTCCTCTTTTACCTTGGGCAGGAAGTGCGGCGGGCCCTGCAGGTAAAGCGCCAACGACACGTACTGCGACAGATCGTGCAACACGTCTTTGCTGCGATGCCCCTGATACCAATCGCACATGTCGTCCATGGCGCCCTGCGCGTCTGTAGACTCGTGCAGGTTGTTCTGCACTTCGGCGCGGATGTTGAGCCGCTGCGCGTCCGAAATGTTGAGGCCGGCGTCGTAGCCGCAGGCGTTCATCGCGGCCAGCACGGTAAACAAAATCTCGCTGGTATCGAGCGAAATGGGACTGGGATTATCCGCCCGGCCGAGCGGCGCGAACACGCCCAGCGCCGCCGCCAATAAAGAGGTTCGAAATCCAAAACTCCGGAAACGCTTCAGGAAACCCTCCTGCAGAATGGCCCCGTCGTTCCTATGGCCAGCCCGGCCAGTGGCGCAGCCGGCAGAATCACCAGCTTGTTGAGCACCGCCACTGCTTGGTGCGCACAGCAGCCCGCCTGCACGAACAGGTGCGTCCGCAAAACGAAAAAGCAGCCGAGAACACTCCTCAGTGTAAGGTCTGCCGTGGAGAGGGTCAAACCAGGTGAGGGGGATAGCGTTTAGAACGGGAAAACTGCTACACCCCCCACGGAACCACAGCCCCCGGCCCGCCCGCGCAGGTTGCGCGTCGCTGGTTGCGCTTCGTTTGCGCGTTCGTGCGTATGTGGGCGTGCTCGCTGGCGCGCGATGGGGATGCGGTGTAGGGCGACGGGCGAGAGAGCGGGCGAGCGAGGGGTGGAGAGCGCGGGAGGAGGGGCGGGCGAGCGACGCACCCCAGAACACGATTTTCTGTTGACCTTCCACAACTCCTTGTGTTAAATGTTCCGCTGATTCGACTTTCCGACTGCCCGGCGCACAGTCTGGTTCATTTAACTCGCGGTTGCGGCTCCTCGAATCCGTCAAGAGACTCTTTCGCTGGCTGCCGAAGGGCCGAAGTCATTTCGCTTGCTCAGCTTTCGTCAACGCAAAACACAACCTACAACTTTATCTAGTCCTACAATCCAAGCGAACGGCGTCCTTCGGCTTGCCCCTCTAGGACTTGCTGCTGCTCCCAGCCGTTTGTGGTCCAAGAGGAGGAATTCCATGGCTCGCCTCAGCGTTGTGCGCTTCATTATTCTATTGGGAATGGTTCCACGACGGCTTGCGGGCAGAATGCGGGAACAGCTAACGGTGTTACGACCTCCTATTCCTACACCGATGCCGCTGCCAGCAGCACGACCACAGCGACGCACGGATCGCAAAGTCGCTCCACGACGCTAGACGCAATGGGCAGGATGACGCAGAAAGTGACGCCGGAAGGCGGAACCTGGAATTACTACTTATGATTCGCACGGTTCATGCCCGACCGGCTTCCAAGGGGCAAGCGGCCAACTCGCGGCAGTCAAAGACCCGAAGGGAAACTTGATCTGCTACGCCTACGACTCTCTGAGCCGCGTGACCGGCGTGAACGCAGACGGTACAACGTGCCGCCATTTCTACTACGACAGCTCGACCGGCTACAGCGGCTCGATTCCTTCTGGCGTGAGCACGCCCACAAACTCTCTCGGTCGGATGGTGGAGGCCGTGACCTTCCCCCTTTACTCCGCACATTTCTGAATACGAGAGTTGATGTTAACCCCGTCTTGGTTTTGAGCCGGGATGGGGGAGCGCGAGGGGCAAGGGATGGCGTCTGAATCCCTTGCCCCTCGCATAGCTGGGTAGAAGCCTGCGGCTTGCGCCGCAAACTCGTTCGGCGTTAAGTATCCCAAGCTGCTGTGCGGACGTTCTTCGTTGTACTCCTTGCGCCAAGCCGCGACCTTCGCCCGCGCATCGAACAGGTTCTTAAACCAACTCACGTTCAAGCACTCCTGGCGCAGCTTGCCATTGAAACTTTCCAGCCGCCCATTCTGCATCGGCTTGCCCGGCTGGATGTGCGCCAGTTCGATCTTGCGTTCGATGCCCCAGGCCAGGAAATGGCGCGAAGTCAGTTCCGGCCCGTTGTCGCAGCGGATGGTCTGCGGCAAACCGCGTTCGGCGATGATGCCTTCCAGCACCCGCGTCACTCTTCGACTCGCGAAGCTGGTATCAACTTCCAACGCCAAACACTCTCGCGTATACGCGTCCACCACGCTCAACACCCGGATCGTGCGCCCGCACTCTACCGCATCATGCACGAAGTCCAGCGCCCATTCCTGGTTCGCCGCCGTGCGCTCCACCAGCGGCCGGCCCACCCGCACGTAGTGTTTCCGCTTCTTGCGCCGCAGCGCCAGCCCGGCCTCGCGATACACCCGCTCGACTCTCTTGTGGTTCACTTCCCATCCTTCCCGCTGCAACCGCACCTGCAGCCGCGGCGAACCGTAGCGCGGCTTCTCCCGCGCCAGTTCCACCAGTTTCGTGCGCAGCGGCTCGTCCGTGCGCTTACTCTCATAGCGATAACTCGATACCGCCATGCCCATCAGCCCGCACACCCGGCGCTCGCTGGCCGCATAGTGGCTCCGCAGCCAGCCCGCGTCCGACCGCTGGTCTACGAGCTCCAGCCGTTTTTTCGGATCAGCGCCTGCAGCATGTCTTTGTCCAGGCTCAGGTCCGCCACCAGCTTCCGCAGGCGCGTGTTCTCCTCGCGCAACTGTTTCGCTTCCTGCGCCTCGCTCACGCTCATCCCGCCATACTTCGCCTTCCAGGCATAGATCGTGTGCTTCGACACCCCGACTTCCCGCGCTACGTCTTCCGCCTTGCGCCCCGCCTCCATCTGCTTCAAGGCCGCGATCATCTGTGCTTCCGTGTGCTTGGTCCTCGACACCTCGCCCTCCGCTCTGTCGCGCTTCGCGCAACTATGAAATCATACTCAGCGGTGTGCGGTTTAGAGGGGGAAGGTCACTGCGCAGCAGCACGGCGCTGTCTTTCGACAAGGATTTCGCACTGAAGTGCTTAGTTGTAGCGCACGGTCGTGGTACTGAGTTGAATCCTGAGAAGTTCAACTCGTCGGACGGTGAGAAATTACTTGATGAGATTTCCCAAGACTGGGACCGATCAGAACAGGCATTTCAGGAATTGACGGATTTTATTAGTAGTGACCTCCACCTATTCTCAGACAAGGTTATCCGGACCTATGGAAGCTTCATTCCCTTGTTCGATTTTCTCTACCACAACCCCAAGCCCTCGGAAACGCAGCGAGCGCTGATGCGCGGATACCACTACAAGGCACAGTTTTTTGCGTGGTTCAGAGCGCAGACAGACAACATCATCAATGCCCTACATACCAGAGTGGGCAAACAGCTTCAAGGTTTTCCATTGAATGAAATCAAACTGTATTTCAAGGATCGCAAAGCAGAGACAGAGTTCAGTGCCGACAAGCTGACCGATGTTCGTTTGCGGTTCATCATCCTGAACCTCGTGTACACCGAGCGTTTTGGCAAGAGCCCTTTTAACGTTCGATTTAAGGGGAATGAGCCACATATTGACCACATCTACCCGAAGAGTGATCTCAGCAATAAGTTAGGCCTTCCAACCTCCCAGATCAACGTGATTGGAAATTACCGATTCCTCGGCGCGAGCGACAATTTATGAAAACGGGCAGAAAGCCCAGCTTCCTATTTTGCGCGGTTGAAGGCTGCCGGTATCGACATCTCAAAGCATCTGCTTGTTCAATCCTATGCCGACGATCCGTCGCAGCTCGCAATGAGTGTCGGTGCTTATACGGCCTTCCTGGACCAGCGTACAAAAGAGATCGATGACATTTGCTCGCGTGTGATCAATCCCGAAACCGTTCAAGCAGCGACGGCGGCCGTTGCACCATAGCTATAGCTGTGGAGCGAACGCACGAAGTCACTGTATGAATTGCGTTTCACCGGGATTCCACGGATCAGTTTTCTTACGAAGTTCTTGCGATCAAATCCGCTTTCGCGCGCACATCTGTTGATTCCTATACTGGCAATAGCTGCTTTTACCTCTTCCGTTGCGATCACTTTTCCCTTGTGCCCATATTCGGTCGCCGCAAAAGTTAACAGGCTGATTTCGTCGCCCTCTTCCCATTTGCGATCTGTTTCCTTTCCTACATAACGGATTTCTCCTGCGATAACGTGCGAACGCTTCAGCAATCCATTCGTTTCCGCCTCGCAAGGATCACCATCGGGAGATAAGCTTTTCGCTTCGGGGTGCTTTTGATATTGGATCAACAAATGGGCGAACTGTGATGGAAACACCACGTCGTACGGGATACTCCCATTTGTTTTCCTGCAATTCAGCATCTTGTATTTCTTTCCGTCATGTACGTTCACGCATTCCAGGGAAAACCATTCCAATTGTTTCGAAGAAAACGGACAAACGAGCAGAACGGGTTCGTTCGATTTCTTATGAAAAGCGAATCCATAAAGAGGATCAACCATTGGAAGCAAGAGGAAATTGTAGGGACGCGCAACTTCCCATTCTCCGAGCATTTCCAAAACGTTGTAGGTTGTGATCGTGAGGCGCATCATTTGCGGAATGTCGAGCCACGATGGCGATTTTCGTGGCATATTCAACGACCCGCGCACGATATAATGCCAAAGCTCGTAAGTCCATTGTGGCACGTCCTTATCCCAGTTCTTTGGGGAGTCCTTTGGCGGGTAAAGAAAGCCGACTCCGTGGGCTTTCGGGTCAACAATCGTGATCTCCGGTTTGCTGGTTTTCTCGTACAACGCATATCGTTTTGCCGCAACGCTATAACCATAGAGCTGGCGCTGTGGTTTAGTAGGATCGAAATCAACGAAGGTGGAATCCACAAGGTTCAGAATCGAGCCTTTTACCGCTTTACGGTCGTATGGATTCAAAGACGAAAATCGTTCGGTGATTCTCTTCGCTTCATCCCACCTGAGTATTCTCAGACCCTCTCCACCTGGAATATCCAGTTTCCCGCCTTGTTCCGAGCTCACGATTGCCAAAGAATCGGTATCGCAGAAAAGGTATGTGCCGTTCTTCTCTGATACGGACGCCTCCGTCATTGCAAGCAATAAACGACCGGCAGAAGTGATAAGGGAAGCTAAAGGCGCAAAGAACCATTTGCCCTCCTTTTCGATCACGTCCGAAGAATCGGAGAAGTTCTTTTCGCCCGAAAATACTTTCAGTTGAACATTGTTGTTCTGTAATTCGGGAATGAGTTCAACGAAGAATCCATAAATTGAATTGGCGAGAATCTTCAACCAGTAGTAGAGCTTTTTATCCGTCTATTGAGTTTTCGTTGTTCGATCACTTTGCGAAAGAGGTCGTCTTTGTACGGATTGATTTCTACCATACTCCCGCGCAAAGCAACGGTTTTCATGCCCGATTGTTTTCCGTGTGGCACAATCCGGATCGCACGAATGATGCGAGGGGGTTTTCCGGTGCGGATCGCGGATGCAATCACGTCACAGCCTGCAAACCAGAGCGGCGTTTTGGAGGTCAGGTAATTGTTCCCGATATTCTGAGTTGTGCCGTCATAAACGGTGCGAACGGGAAGAATGTCGTTAGCGTTACTTTTAGGGCATCAGGAAGAACAGCTAGCGTGCCCGGAATCCCAGCACCTCATCTTGGCAATGTTCCACAACCTCGATTTCCCGAGAGGTGACGAACTGCCATAAACCCATAAGGCTGTTGACCGTGGGATACATCGAGAGAAAGTCGGTGTAGACAATCGGGACCGCAACCTTCCGTATGTGGGCACCTGTTCGTCCCCCAAAGAAAGCCGACGCTGCGTATCCCAAGTATTCCTTGGGGGAATCCGGTTGCCGTTCAAGGACCGGGACAATGCCCATCGCACGCAGGTAGGCTTTGCCGATGGATGCGGGCAAATATGCCTTTGTTGCTTGAAGCGTAATCGGATGTTTTTCATATTCCTCAAGCAACTTGACGGCTAGTTCCCATGAGGCCAAGATATCCCGCCGGTTGTAGTGGATGAGCGCCGCGAATCCGAGGCCAGATTACCTTCGGCACCACGAGCGCGGACCGTCGGATAGCGTAATCAGCGTTAGCACAAGTTCGCGCCGTTTGTTCGCTTTTTAGCCGGTCAATGAGTGAAATCGGGACTTATCGCCAACCATCAGGGCGTAGAGACCCGCGCGGGCAGCAGACCGAGTGCGCTCTGCGAAAAAGCCAAGGCAGGCGCTCAGGGATTCTTCTCCAGACCGACCTGCCCTAAGATCTCGCGGAAGCCGCTGTTGTTGCGAAACTGTTCCCACTTGGGATCGAGCAGGAAGGTCATGCGAACATCGCGATCCTCCACTCCCCGCTCCAGCCAATGCAAGGCTTGTGCGGTGTCGCCCAGCCCGAAACAAAGAAGGGCCAGATTCGCCGGTGGCACATATCGTGTCTCGGCGCGCGCCAACAGTTCGGTGAGAATACCCTCGGCTTCTCGCTTCCTTCCAGCCACAGCCATTACGTAGCCAAGCAAAGCCACTGGTTCGGTGGCGCCCTCGAATAATTTACGCGCTGTGCTCAATTCGGCAATCGCCTGATCATACCGCCCCGTCTGCTCGCAGATTTTCCCGAGGATCACGCGCGCGATCCAGAAATTAGGCGCAATCTCGACAGCGTTCCGGCACTCCTTTAAGGCCTCCTCGTACTTGCGGTCGTGATAGAGAAATTCCGCCAGCAGCGTATTCAGAATGGGAGAGAAAGGGTCGAGGCGGCGGGCCCGCCGAATCTCGGCGATCGCTTCGGCGTGCGCTCCCGTGTTGGAAAGGCAATGGGCCCGGTACAGGCGGGCGACCACGTAGCTCGGGTTGATCTCGAGGGCCCGCCGGTAGTGCCGTTCCGCTCCCGCCCAGTCCCACTCATACCAGAATCGAATTGTCCCCATCGAGGTTTGTCCCTCGGCCAGATTCGGATCCAGCCGCAGAGCCGCGACAGCGGCCTCGCTGGCTTTGGGAAAGCAATCTCTGGCCCGCGCATCACTGGTCATGGGAAGGATGATGTAGCAATCGGCGAGTCCGGCATAGGCCGGGGCATAGGTTTCGTCTAGCTGCACCGCCTTTTGAAAGTACTCGACGGCTCTCTGAATCTCTGGCAGTGTTCGCTTGGCCCAGTGATACCGCCCGCGCAGGTAGGCGTCGTGCGTCTCCACGTTCGGCTCCGTCCGCTTGACGGACGCGAGAGTTTGTTTCCGCTCCAGTCGCAACTGCACCTTTTGCGCGATTGCGACGCCGAGTTCATTCTGCAGTTCCAGGATGTTCGCCAGCCGGCGGTCGTAGCTTTCCGCCCACAAATGCGTCTGGTCGGCTACCCGAATCAGCTGCGCCGTGATCCGGGCTCTGCCCTGCTCCCGCCGCACGCTGCCTTCGAGGATGTAGTCCACCATGAGCTCACGCCCAATGTCGGCAATGGTCTTGTTCGTCCTTTTGTAGGCCATGGAGGAGGTACGGGCGATCACGCCCATTTCTTGTGGATCGAGTTGCCCAAGGTGCGTGATTGTTTCTTCGGTCAGTCCGTCGCTGAAATACTCCTGCTCCTCATCGTAGCTCAGATTCTGAAACGGCAAGACGGCCAGTACGATCCGTTTGGAGGCGTCCGTGCCCGCAGGTGATGGTGCATCGCCGCTTCTCGTCTCCCTCACCGGCGCTGCAAAACGGTAACCCTTCCCGGCGACGGTCTGGACAAATCGCGGCTTGCGCGGGTCGTCGCGCAGCACGTGGCGGATCTTGCGCACGGCTACGTTAATGCTGTTGTCGGTATCGAGAAAAACCTCCCTGCCCCACAGCTTCTCGATAATGGTCTCGCGCCTCAGGAGTTGACCCGGGTGGCGCACTAGGAGGCAGAGCAACTCCATAGGGATGCGCTCCATCTTCACAGGGCGCCCCGCGCGCCGCAACTGATAGGCGGAAAGGTCAAGCTCGAATTCGCCAAAGCTCAGTATGTCCGATGGCATGATTGGAACGCCGATATTCTAACGTGGAATCGTAGCTGGAACCCGGCGAAACCTACTGAGTTTCTTTTGGCTTAGAGGTTAACGAAGATTTCAGGATTTCTACAGGAATCCTCCATTGCCCGATCTCGCTGCCTGGAGCAACATCCTTTCAGAATAACGCTGCATGGCAGCGAAAATCTGAATGACTCAGGAGTGACCTATGAACAAGCTTTTTGCTACACGGCTGGGAGCGCTCGCTTTGCTTGCGCTGGGTAGTCTCGCCTCGGCGAATGCACAGACCACGTCTCTCGCTTGCAACAACAAACTGATCGCCGGCAACTACGGTTTCACCGTCCAGGGCACGAAACTGGGTGGCCACGGGCCTGTCGGCCAGCAGGTCGGCGTAGCCCTGACCTATTTCGACGCCCTTGGCGGACTTAGTCAAATTGACACCGTAACTGTCGCCGGAAATGTCGTAGCCGACTTCACCCACACCCCGGCTACCGGCACCTACACCGTCAACCCCGATTGCACCGGCACTTTCACCATTAACTTCACCGACGGACGTCCTCCAGTAGTCACCAGCTTCGTAGTGGTGTCGAACGGGGATGAAATTGACACCGTTGTAACCAGTGCCGGCGGAATGGAAGGGATCCTTGCCACAAGCAGCGTAGGAAAGCGTCGCTTTTCGAGGACCCTGCACTTAGCACGGTGAACGACAAGATTAGCTGGAGAGAACTGCCCGCCTCGCGGACCCGGGCCACTGCGTCCGGGTCTGCCAAGACGGAGGACGCCGCAGGCTGCGGAACAATCTTCTGCCAACGCATTGGCGCGCCACTCACCGGGAAAGATCACACGGTAGTGTAGTAATACCTTCACACTAACGAGTGTTTGGCTTCCGGGGGATGCCGCCTAAGACTCGCGGTAGTCCTACTCCGGGATTCGTGCGTGAGTTCCCGTCGTTGGCGCAACCAGGCGTTCGCGCCGTTTATTCGCCGCCCTGCCCGCCAACGCGCCCAACAGTGCCCCCCCGCATGCCCGGCGCCACCCCCGCGCCGCGAATCAGCACAACCCACCTCGCTTCAGATGGGGGGGCGCGGTTTGACCCCTCCTTTTCCTCCTCCCGTCAAACCAGGTGAGGGGGTATATATGTATGCGATGTACAGATGTACCACCCCCCTGATGTGGCGCGGGCGGAGGGGCGGAAGCGGGTGGGGGGCACGGCGGCGGGTGGGGCGGCGCGAGGCGTGGTGAGAGCGAGCGACCTGCGGGAGCGCGAGCGCAAGACTGGTTGGTTAGGCCGTCGGAAAATATGTTAGCACCGTACCCGGGAGTTCGACTTCCCGCACTAACTCAGCGGAATTCAGGGTTCGGACAATCCGTCTTTCTTCGCCGGTCAGCAGATTGCGGATCGCATTCCCGAATACACAGGTACATTTATCGCCTTCGTCGTAATTACTGCTAAATTCTTGACACCCTGTATTGGTTTTCAGATTAAAATGCAGATCGCGATTCCTTTGCTCAGTAGGGGAGATCCGAACCGCCTTCGCCGAAGTAGGGTTCAGTCCCGACCCGGAAAGGAATCGCGCTCCGTTATGATGGTGGAACGTTAGCAAAGAAGCACCGGAAGTCACAGCGTCAAAGTATGACATTTTGCTGGGCGGCGTTCGACGGACCTCGGCGAGGAGATCCTCAGCATCGCAGCGACCGGGCGGGGCTTCGCCGGCTGTGAAACAGATCACTGTGGGGTGTGCCACGGATCACATCCTATTTGCAAGAGAACAACTTATCTAAAGACGGCCTCGGCAGAACACCGTCAGTGCGACACGTTTCGGGACCGGGATTCACAATTGCCGTAGGGGAACAGGTTTGCCGGGTTTCCTGACACTGCCTGGGGAAGTTGACTGTATGGAGCTGCTTAGCGGGTGGAAAGAGATTGCCGAACATCTCCATCTTGGAGTGCGCACCGCTCAGCGATGGGAGCGGTTGGGCCTGCCTGTCCGTCGCGTATCCGACAGTCCCTGCAGCCCCGTGGTCGCCATCCCCGACGAGCTTGAGCTTTGGGCGCGAACCCGCGACGTCAAGGCCGACGCGGCCCTGCTCGCATCGAACAAGCCTCTGGTCGCCCGATTATCCGAGTTGCGAGAAACGCAGTTTCGAACGCGTCGCAGGACCCGCAAGTTGCTGGCCGAAATAACTTCTTTAGCTGATCAACAAAGGAAACTGCTCGGCAGCATACGGGCAAACCTGACCCGCACCGCGGAGTCTGGGAACGGCCAACCGGAGATAGAAACCTGCGCTTGAAGCCGGAGACGGTGGTTGGGAAGCCTTCGTGGGATCTCCACATCCCGCCTCCGAGCTGACCCACAAAAGTTTGTGATTTCGATCACGGCACGCCTGGCCGCCGTTGGTTATGCTTGACCGTCGGAGGTTTGGCCGCAAGGTGACTAAGGAGCACAAATTCGAGCCTCGACGGGATGAGTTGCTACGGCGCGCCCAAGACGCCATGCGTCGCAGTCAAGAGCTGATTGCCAAGGCCAAGGAACTGCAGCGGCAGTCGGACCAGTTCAAGAACGAAAAGTACCGGCCACAGACTGGCTGAGTCCTTCCCGGGCCGTCGGTCTTGTCCTCTTCCGGCTCCATCTGCTGGCTTGCTGAGAACGGAGCGCTAAGAGTCTCGCCGCAATTTTCTGATCGTTTTCGCCTGCTCTGATCTAGAATTACCCGACCCATCAAATCGGCGTTGTTGTGGCGTACAAACTTGGGGAGACTTATTCATGCCCAATCGACCCAGAAAAAAGGCGAAAGAGCACGGGCGGAAACAGCGGAGCGAGAAGAATCCTCTGAAAATCAAACCAGAGCCTTCGACTTTTCCGATTGTGGCCATCGGCGCGTCGGCCGGCGGGTTGGAGGCTTTCAGCAAACTGCTGCGCGCTCTGCCTCCCCAACCCGGGCTGGCTTTGGTGTTTATTCCGCACCTGGACCCGTCCCACGAGAGCGCGCTGGTGGAGTTGCTCTCGCGCACGACAACGTTGCCGGTCCATCAGGCCGCAGAGGGAATGCGCGTGGCGTGTAACGCGGTTTACGTCCTGCCCCCAAACTCCGACATGACCATTGCCGACGGTGTTTTGCACCTGGCCAAGCGAGAGCCGGGCCGGCGCCAGCACATGCCCATTGACACCTTCTTCAAGTCTCTCGCGGGCGATCAATTATCGAAGGCCGTGGGCGTGATCCTGTCGGGCACAGCCAATGATGGGACGCTAGGACTCGCCTCGATCAGGGACGTTGCCGGAGTCACGTTCGCGCAGGACTCGGACTCCGCCAAGTACGACGGTATGCCCAATAGCGCCATTGCGGCGGGTGTGGTCGACTATGTGCTTTCCCCCGAACGTATCGCCGAAGAGCTCACTCGCGTGCACCGTCCCTCCGAGGAGGAACCTTCGAAAGATGCTTTCGACGGCAAAGACGGCCTGATGAAAGACATCTTCCGGTTGCTGAAGAGCTTCAGCAAAGTTGATTTTGTGGACTACAAAGTGGCGACCATCGGGCGGCGCATCCTGCGCCGCATGAACATCAACCGCATCGCCGAACTGCGCGACTACGTCAAGCTGCTGCACCGCAATCCGCAAGAAGTGGAAGCCCTGTACCGCGATGTTCTGATCAATGTCACCTGTTTCTTCCGCAATCCGGAGGTCTTCGAGAGCCTGCAGCAGGTGGTGTACCCGAAGCTCTTCGCCGAGCGCTCGCCTTCAGAACCGGTGCGGGTCTGGGTTCCGGGATGTTCGACCGGGGAAGAAACCTACTCGCACGCGATTTCCTTGGTGGAAGCGCTTTCCGAACTGCGCATCGAAGTCCCGATCCAGATTTTCGGCACGGACCTTAGCGAGAATGCCATTCAACGCGCGCGCGCCGGGGTCTACAAAGACAACATTGCGAACGAGGTTTCGGAAGTGCGGCTGCGCCGCTTCTTTCACAAAGTGCCCGGTGGTTACCAGATCTCCAAGTCGATCCGCGATATGTGCGTCTTCGCCCGCCAGAACGTGTTTAGCGATCCGCCCTTCTCGCGCATGGATCTGATCAGTTGCCGCAATGTCTTGATCTACCTGGGTCCGGTCCTGCAGAAGAAAGTCATTCCGATTTTTCATTATGCGCTGAAGCCTGGCGGCTTCCTTTTGGTCGGCAACACCGAGGGCTTGTTCGGCTCCGGCTCCGAGATTTTTGATCTGGTGGATCGCAAGACCAAGATTTACCAGAAGAAGCCGGTTCCTTCGCCGGTCACTTTTGGACTGACCATCAGCGCACACGACACCGCAGAGACCGGCCTAGAGAAGCCACATCGCGCCGCCAAAGAAGACGAAACGGCCAAGACGCCCGCCGACGTGCAACGCGAAGCCGATCGCCTCCTGCTCACGAAATATGTTCCCTCGGCGGTGGTCGTCAACGACGATCTCGACATTCTGCAAAGCCGCGGAAGAACCAGCCGCTACCTTGAGCTTCCCACCGGCCGCGCCAGCCTGAATCTGCTCAAGATGGCCCGCTCCGGCTTGATGTATGAACTTCGCTCCTTAATCGATAGGGCCCGCAAGGACGCGGTTCCCGTTTCCAGAGAAGGTGTAGTGCTTGAGGACGGAAATGCGACCGAGGCGCTGCGACTGGAAGTTATTCCTTTTCGTACGCCGGCGCGCGATCAGCGGCATTTTCTGATTCTGTTCGAAGAGAAGGAGGTCCCCAAGCCAAAGGTTGAGCCGAGGCCGGGTCCGCGGCTGCCATCGAAAGAAGTCACGGACGCGAAGAACGTCCAGATCGCCCAGTTGAAGCAGGAACTCGCCAGCACCAAAGAATACCTGCAATCGATCATCGAGGCGCAGGAAGCCACCAACGAGGAGCTGCAGTCAGCCAACGAAGAGATTCAATCCGGCAACGAGGAGCTGCAGAGCACCAATGAGGAATTGCAGACTTCCAAAGAAGAGCTCGAATCGGCCAACGAGGAACTGAACACCGTCAACGAGGAAGTCCAGCATCGCAATTTGGAACTTGCCCAGATCAGCAACGATCTGATTAACCTGCTCCATAGCGCGACCATCCCGATGATTATGCTGGGGCAGGATTTGCACATTCGCCGCTACACGCCGGAAGCGGAACGGATTTTTGGTTTCTCCAGTCATGATGTGGGTAAGGTCTTTACCCACCTGCCGCTGAACCTTGACCTGCCCCAGTTAGAGCGCTGGATGCTTGATGTAATGCGCGACGTAACCATGCGGAACGAGCACGTTCAGGCACACGACGGCAAGGCCTACAAGCTCCGTATCACTCCTTATCGCACGCTGGAGAACAAGATAGACGGAGTGGTCGTTGTGCTGCTCGACATCAGCGATCTGGTCGCCGTTCCGGTGATGAAGGGAAACCGGCGACTGGAGGGGACCGCATAGTTTCTGGCCATTAAGCATCACACCCGCATACGTCCAAAACCAGGCAGGCTACAATTTAAGTAGCCGCTCGACGAAAAGCTATGGTCGCGCGCCAACCTTCCGCAAAAACCAACCGATCCATCGCAGAAGAAACTCTGCGCTCCGTTTTCTCACGAAATCCTAGGCTCCTCCCAGCATTCGACTTCCTTTTCCCGAACGCGGCCGAGAGCCTCTCCTTTCGAGATTTACGGATTCCACCGGTCGTCGCCGCGCATCGCAATCTGGTCAGCGCGGAACCTTTTCTCTTGCCGAAAGAACGATTCGGAGGTTCCCGGAACCTTCCTCTGGTTCCTTTGCTCCGCAATGTTGTCGACGCGGCTCTGCGTGCTTACGCTCATCGGAGCCCTCATCTTTTGCAATATGCGGGAAAAACGCCAATTTCCCCCTATGGAAGCATGAGCTTGAGCGTCAGCCGCTGGGGCTACGTGGATTGGGACTATATCCGCGATATGGATTGGCGAATCTTTCTCCCTCCAGAGATCGGCCATCTATCCGGGTTCAGGTCAGAGTTGGGACGCACGCTGACCGAAGAGCTTCACAAGCACGAACTCTATCCCCTGTTGGGTGGGAAGGATGCGCAAGGACTCTCCCAGATACAACTACGCGACAACCGGACCGCCGAGATCCATGGCTTTCACTTTTTTCTGATCGCTATGAAGCCCGGATTTGTTCGGGGAAATCTTCATCGCGATGGCGGCTATTCGCCTCACTTCGCCTATTTTCCCGAGGACTCCCTGGATGAACACCTGGAATCGGCCAACATGCTGTGGTCTGACGTGATCGCACAACAACGCGAAGACTACATTCAGATGTTCAACCAGTTGAGCTTCAACATTTTCGGTGAGAACACGGAAGAAGACCTGCTGCAAAAAACACGCGGCTGGTACCTGCACAAAGCATTCAAGTGGTATGCCACGCTCGCGCGAGCGCGAGGGCTCTCCGAGCTTGAGGAAGATCTTTGTTATCAATATGAGCATTTTCAAGGATCAGCGGCGGAGCTTTCCTATTTGGCCAGATATCGCTATTACGCTCGCATGCTTCCCAGCCCCTCACGCCTGGATGACCTGGATCGTGACTTAGCCCGTGCCGCAAGCGTAGCTTATGCCCGGGCGAGGAACTTACACGACTCCTGGATGGGGCAACATATCAACGTAGACGGCGCCGATATCATACTTTTGGAAACAGTTCCCGAAGGTTTCCTGGTGGCGGCCCGCAAGCTTCTCGATCAAGTTAGATCCTCTTTGCCCCGTCAGTTGAATCTTGCCTCAGTGGCCGGACGGATCCGCTATGCAGACAACCTAAGTGCGCCTTCCAGCATGTATCTCGACGGCCACGGGCAAGCTATCTTGATTCCAGCCGAATGGTCCATGGTCTTTTGTGATTCTTATGTTCGTCAAGTTATAAGAAAGGCGGAAGAAGAGAAGCACTCCTTCGCGGAGGAGGACATCCGCCAAGCCCTCGTGGCCCTGCTCGCTTCTCTACTCCGGCGGGCCTGGCAAGTGTCCGATAGTTCCAGCAGCGGCACTCCCAAGTGAACTGCTCGACGTAACTCTGCGGATCTTCCTGGGCACTCGCCTCACACACGGCCGGCGGGTCGCGAACGAGGCCGGGGGCCGTCCCAACGTCTCCTGCGTGGCCAGCGGACCTGCCATGCCAGACCGCGCGACCCCGTGCACAAGGCGAAAAAAGAGCGAGGAACAGCCCCAGTGTACGGTTAGGCAGAGGGCCGAACCAGGGGTACGCCCAGGCAAGAAACGCGTCTAGAACATCGCCCGTCGATCCAGTTTTGAGAAGGCCACAGTTTTGACGCGCACGATGCCCGCGCCCCCACTTGTGAGCATCCAAACACCGGACCGCGACCTGCACGTCAGGAGTCTGCTGACCATCTCGGCGGCACAAGATTCTGCGCTCAAGACCCCAACGTCCTCCGAATACGCCCCGGACCTACTCGCTCTGTAGTTGGTCATAGTCACTCGGAGTGCGGCCTTCTCGGTTGTGCAGCACCCGAGCGCGGGATCGTCAAGGGCTGCTTCATCGCATTGCATAAAAACGCTCCTGTACTTGTCACGGGGACCGCTGAGGACCTTTTCGAAAAACTCCTCAGATCCGTGAGCCTTGGTTACCCAGTGATTCCGGTGGAGCATAGGCGTGTCGACTGGACCAGGCGCTATGTAAATACATTTTGCAACCTCTCGGCCGTCAAATAGCGACGTGCATAAATCGATGCCATAGGCTTTCGAGGGCGCATAGATAGGTCGTCTGCCTCTTGCATAAAGCCCCTGGAATGATCCAAGCAGTACATGTGTGAATCCTCTGTCATTCCGTACTCCTAGCTGATCGTTCAGTGCCATGACCGCGTAGACCACCTCGGTTACCCCCAACACATTCAACCCCAAGACCCGCTCCCTGCGTCCCACATCGTGTTCAAGAAAACGTCCGAAGTCGTATACACCGGCGCACTGCACAAGGCACTCAATGCCGGTGGATTCCGTACCGGAGACGACCCCTGCGAGACCCCCGGCAAACGCTGGAGCAAATCCCTTAAGGCTGCCGGGGCGGTGCAATGGATTCAGATCAAATTGCATCTGGCAGAGGTTTGTTATCTGGGCTAGGTCAGGGTTATGCTCCTGATCAATCCCGATTATCTGAACCTCCGGCCTTTGGCCGGCGTAGTTTCGGACGAACGCTTCCCCCAGCGAGTGGCGGCCGACACCGGTCACTACGACGCATTTCCTGGACATCTAGACAGCCCTTTAACGGAAGTATATCGGAGGGGGCCTTGGGCAACAGCACTGATCCTCGGGAGTATACTTCGGGTTACAGATCGAAGCTTGGGCGGCAGTCGCGCCGTGGAAGAGTTAAGGGAGAGTTCACTATGGCGACAGTCCAGCAGACAAGGAATCCAGACGGCAATGGAGATACATATCTTCGGAAGCAGGCATGGGACTATTTCGTCATCCATGCTTCCCAAAGGATGATGATTTTTAACTTCTATATAGCTCTCTCGTCCCTTGTTGCGGCCGGATTCTTCGCCAGTTTCAAGAGCGGTTCGAATCTCGAATCGGCCAGGTGGATTCTTGCGGCTCTACTTTGTCTTTTCGCGCTTGTTTTCTGGAAGCTGGATGAGCGCAATAAGACCCTGATTAAGAATGCGGAACGTGCCCTCAAGTACTTCGAACAGGCTACCCCCAGTGTAGATATCGCAAGGGTATTTTCGATCGAAGAATCGGAAACTGATGTGAAGCGTAAGAAGTTTCGGGGCCTTCGCAAGCTGCTAGTCTGGCAACGAGATCTGACCTACTCCGAGTGTTTCAATATTGTTTTCGGAGTGTTCTTCTTAGTTGGAATTGCTGGAATCATCCATTCCCTTTTCCGTCACCTGCAGTGGGCCCACTGGTACGCAGCACTTCGGCGCGTGCTCTAACCTTATCGGGGAGGAGCTTCCGCGCGGGCTGGCCTCATTCCTCCTGGTTGATTTCTATGGTAAATCTCAACACGCCTGGCGTGGCTGCCCGCCCGTGTCTCTTGCGCCTTTTGCAGAGAGGGCGGCGGGCCCCATAATGCCACCCCCAACAGCGGGCTGCCCCACCCTTTCGCGACTGCCGAAGGGTGGGAGGCTGCGTGAGAGACCGGTAAGACGCCACAAAACCCCTCCACCCCTTTGTCAACCCCTGCCGGTACCCTGCGGGAGTTACGGAAGTTTCGTAGAAACGCGCCAAATTGTTGTTACTAAATGCGTTAACTGATATTTGTGGAAAGTCGCGCATTCCCGCGCTTGGCGAAGTGTGCGTCCGGGAAAGTGTGGGCATTGCTATGAACGGGGCCACCACTGCACAGACGGGGCTGATGCAGCACTCCTACACGTGGAGAGGCCTCTCTCTCTCCGCCAAGGTCTATATGGGCCTGGTGATCCTGGCTGGGACCGCCATCCTGGCCTGGGGCGGTATCCACCAGAGCAGCAAGAACATAGCCGAATTCATCTGCTATCTGGGCATCGCCATTCTGGCCTCGCGGCTGAAGGTGAACCTGCCCGGCATTGCCGGCACGCTCTCGGTAAACTTCCTGTTTATTCTGATAGGCGTTTTGGAGCTGAGCTTTACCGAAACGCTGATTCTGGGCGCGGTTTCGATGCTGGCTCAATGTCTGCATCCCGACCGACCCAAGGCCATTCAGGTAGCCTTCAACATATGCGCGGGCGCGATCTCGACCGCGCTTGCCTACATCGTATATCACCACCCCCTGGCCACGATGTTGCTCGACAGCCGTGCCGTTTTGTTGGGCATCGCGGCCACGGTTTACTTCATCTCGAATGCGGGCGCGATTGCGGCGGTCATTTCCATGACCGAGAGCCGTCCGCTCACCCGCATCCTGGTGGATTGCTACTTCTGGTCCTTCCCTTATTACCTGGTGGGAGCCGGAATCGCCGGTACGATTGCCTGGTTCAACGAGAATTTCAACTGGGAAACGTCACTGCTGCTAGTCCCGGCCGTCTATCTGATCTACCGCTCCTATCGTCTCTACCTCGGCAAACTCGAAGATGAGAAACGCCACGTCGAGGAAATGGCCAACCTCCACCTGCGGACCATCGAGGCTTTGGCGTTGGCCATCGAAGCCAAGGACCACACTACCCACGAGCACCTGCAGCGGGTGCGCATCTACGCGATCGAAGTTGCCAAGGAACTGGGCGTGACCGGCGCTGAACTCGAAGCCCTGCACGCCGCCGCTCTGCTCCACGACATCGGCAAGCTGGCCGTGCCCGAGCACATCATCTCCAAGCCCGGACGCCTAACCCCGGAAGAATTCGAGAAAATGAAGATCCACACGCTCGTCGGCGCAGAAATCCTCGAGCGTGTCCGCTTCCCGTATCCCGTCGTCCCGATCGTGCGCGCCCACCACGAGAAATGGGACGGGTCGGGCTATCCCCTGGGCCTGAAGGGAGCGGAAATTCCCCTCGGCGCCCGAATTCTTTCGGCAGTCGATTACCTCGACGCCCTGGCCTCCGACCGCCAGTACCGGCGCGCTCTGCCGCTGAAGGATGTCATGCAGAAGCTTGCCGCCGAATCGGGCAAATCCTTCGACCCGAAAGTCGTCGCCGTTCTGCAGCGCCGCTATCAGGATCTGGAGCGTCTGGCTCTCGTCAGGTCGACCGAAGATCCCAGCGGACCGCTCTCGACCGCCATTAAGATTGAGCGCGGGCTCGAGCCGGCAGCCGGATTCGAGCACACCACTCCCGACTACGCCGGCCGCGAAGCCACGTTCTTATCTTCCATCGCCGCCGCTCGCCAAGAAGCGCAGGCTCTGTTCGAGCTCAGCCAGGACCTCGGCGCTTCCCTCAGCCTGGGCGAAACCCTCTCCGTATTCTCGATCAAGCTCAAGCCCATGGTTCCCTACGACGCCATCGCCATCTACATCATGCGCGACGAGGAACTCGTTCCTGAATTCGTGAACGGCGACAACTACCGTCTGTTCTCCTCGCTGCGCATTCCCTTCGGCCAGGGACTCTCCGGCTGGGTGGCGCAGAACCGCAAGCCCATCATCAACGGCAATCCCTCGGTCGAGCCAGGATATCTGAACGATCCTTCCAAGTTCAGCTCGCTGCGCTCCGCTCTGGCCGTGCCGCTCGAGGGCGTGACCGGCGTCATCGGCGTGCTCGCGCTCTATCGCTCCGACCGCGACGCCTTCACTTCCGACCACCTGCGCATTCTGCTCGCCGTCTCGAGCAAGATGGCGCTGGCCATCGAGAACGCGCTCAAGTATCAGCAGGCGGAGAATTCGGCCACCACCGACTACCTCACCGGCCTGCCCAACGCCCGCTCGCTATTCATGCAGCTCGATCGCGAACTGGCCCGCTGCAAGCGCGACAAATCCTCGCTCACCGTCATGGTCTCCGACATGGACGGCTTCAAGCAGGTCAACGACCGCTTCGGCCATCTCGAGGGCAACCGCGTCCTCCGCCTCTTTGCCCAGGCCCTCAAAGACAGTTGCCGCGAGTACGACTACGTCGCCCGCATGGGCGGAGACGAATTCGTCGTCATCGCTCCCGGCCTGGCTGCAGAAACCGCGGGCAAGAAAGCCGAACAGATGCGCGTCCTCGCCCGCCAGGCCGGTACCGAAGTCTGCGGCGAACAGATCGTTTCGCTCAGCGTCGGCCGCGCCGTCTATCCCGAAGACGGCGAAGACGCCGAGCATCTTCTCGCCGAAGCCGACCGCCGCATGTATTTGGAAAAGCAGAAACAGCTTTCCTACAAGGATCGCCGCCTGCATCCCCGCCTCAAGTGCCGCGTTACCGTAGAAATGCAGACCTCAGTCGGCGAAGCGCCCGTGTTCGCCAATCTCACCGACATCTCGATGGGCGGATGCTATCTCGAAACCAGCGCCATCCTTTCGCCCGGCAGCAAGCTGCGCCTGGGTTTCTCCATGGACGATGGCGCCCTCACCCACGAAGGCGAAGTCGTGCGCCTCGATCCCGGCTCCGGCGTGGCTGTCCAGTTCCGCGAGGTCAATCGCGAAGGCCGCGAGCGCATGTTCAAGATCCTCGAATTCGTCCAGAAAGCCACCGCCTACTACAACAACCGCTACTTTGAAAGCCTGCTGAAGCAGTAACGTGCCCGTGTGGGGCCAGCCGCCCTCCGGCGTCCCCGCGTTAAGTCATTGATTCGCAATATTTTACTTGCGACCCCCGATTTCCAAGATTATACGCAGCCGTCCTCATATCCGACGGCTATAACCCCAATCAAGCCACGCTGCAGCGGAGAGCATCTGGTCTATCGAAAATTCTTGGGCAATCCTGCTACGCTCGACTGACAATCTCTGTTGGCTGTTTAGCGACAAGTTTGGGACTAGCTGGGAGTGACTCTATGAATTCAAGATGCGGAACGCATATGCGTACGGCCGTGCTCTTTCTGGGCGTGGCGATGTTGCTCACTTTTCCCGGCTGCTCTAGGAAATCGTCGGCGCAGGCTATCGCGCCGGTTGAGTTGCAGGCCGACGTTAAGACGCCGTTCCGCTTCATCGCCTATGGGGACACGCGCTTCCACAATCCAAAGGACACAGATGCTGCCAATCCGGCAGTGCGAGTGGCGCTGGTGCAGGCGGTCGCGGAGGCCAATCCGGCTTTCATTTGTTTCACCGGCGACGTTGTCTACAACGGCTACGACGCCGACGACTGGAAGGTGTTCGACAACGAAACCAGCATCTGGCGGGAAAAGAAAATCCCGGTTTATCCGACGCTCGGGAATCACGATCTGCACGGTTCGGAGCGGACTGCGCTGGGCAATTATTTCCGGCGCTTTCCTGATTTGAAGAACAGCCGCTATTATTCAGTGCGCGCCGCCAACGTGTTGCTTCTGGTGATCGACAGCTCGCTCGATGAGCTCACCGGCCCGCAAGGGCAGTGGCTGACGGACAAGCTGGATCACGTTCCGGCAGATGTAGATTTCGTTTTTGTGATGGATCACCATCCGCCATATACCGGTTCGTCGGAAGGGCTGTTCGGTGGCGGGCACTCAGCCAGGCCGAAGGAGCAGGCGCTGGCGAGGATGTTGGAAGAACGGCAGGCGCACGCGCGATTCCGCGTCGTTTTTCTCTCTGGGCATGTGCACAACTACGAGCGCCATGAGCACGGCGGTGTGACTTACTTCGTGAGCGGCGGAGGAGCGGCGCACCCTTATCTCATCGACCGCAAACCGGACGATCCGTTCCAGAGCAAGGAAGTCAACTATCACTACCTGATGGTTGAAGTGGATCACCAGCAGTTGAAAATCACTATGAATCGCTTGGAGCTGAAGAACGGCAAGGCCGTGTGGACGCAGCCTGATGCGGTGAAGATTGCCATTCCCGCCGCAGCCGCGGCGAAGGCTGGGCAGTAGGATTCGGCGGCGGACCAGCTTGGATCCAGCCTCCCTCCCCTGGCATTCGTTGTGGGTCCGCCCAACGACGAAGGGCCCAACCGCGAAGATCGCGATGGACTCGCGAAGTCCTCAAAGAAAACTCCCTGTCAGCGATTCCCAGCCCTCGCGCCGCGCGAATCCGGGAAACGGAACCCGCCCCCCATGGTTTATTCTGAATAGCCGGCTGACGCTGCCTGAAAGAGCTAGTTTCTTGCATCGGGGGATCTCCGCGAGCGCCAGCCTAAAGCGAAGAGCTGCAGCTTAAGAGCTAGATATGAAGACCGGCATCATCGGCCTGCCCCAGGTAGGCAAGACATCGTTGTTCCGGATTCTCACCAAGGCGCAGTTGTCCGAACATGCTTTGGCCAATCCGCGCGAGGCGCACATCGGAGTGGCGAAAGTTCCTGACGATCGGCTGGACCGGCTGGCGGCGCTCTACAATCCGAAAAAGCTCACTCACACCTCGGTTGAATACGTCGACGTCGGGGCCATCGGGCAGGATGCCCTCAAGGAGACCACCTACATCGGCCATTTGCGGCAAGTGGACGCTTTGGCGCACGTCGTGCGAGTTTTCGAGGATCCAGCCATTCCGCACGTGGGAGAAATCGATGCGCTGCGCGACATCAAGAATGTGGAGTTCGATCTGATGGTGAGCGATCTCGGCCAGATCGAAAAGCGCCTGGAGCGACTGGAAAAGGATCTCAAGAAAATGAAAACGGCGGAGCTCGAAAAGGAGTTCGAGCTGCTGAAGCGGGCGAATGCGCATCTCGGCGAAGAGAAGCCGCTGCGGGAGCTTGAGATGCCTCCCGAGGACAAGAAGCGAATTCGGGGATTCATGTTCCTGAGCGAAAAACCGATTCTCTACGTGCTGAATGTTGGCGAGTCGAGCGAACTCGGGAAGGAGCTTGAAGAAGCAGTCGGCAAGCATAATCTGACTGACATTGCGGCGCGGCCGAACGCTGCGGCGACGGCGATCTGCGGCAAAGTCGAGGCCGAACTTTCGGAGATGGGCGACGCCGATGCGGCGGAGTTTCTCTCGAGTTATGGCCTGAAGGAAAGCGGACTGACGCGGCTGATTCGCGCGACCTATCGATTGCTGGGCCTGATTTCATTTATTACGCTCGGCGAGGACGAATGCCGCGCCTGGCAGATTCCGGCGCACACGCGGGCGCAGGAGGCGGCGGGCGCGATCCACTCCGACCTGGAAAAACACTTCATTCGTGCGGAGACGATCCGCTGGGACCAGCTGCTGGAAGCCGGTTCTGAGGCCAATGCCCGCGCCAAAGGCACGCTGCGGCTGGAAGGGAAGGATTACATTGTGCAGGACGGCGACGTGCTGCATATAAGGCATAGCGGGTAGGGCGCTGGGTGGCGAATGCTCGCTCGCACTGATAACTGGTGATGATTCACGCGAGATCCCTCGCCCCACTGGTGAAAGCGCGGGGCTTCAGGATACGCAGAAGTCCTGATAGCGATGCTCCTTTTTTCTTTGGCATCGTTTGCTTTTCGTGTATAATCTAACTAACTGGTTAATTAAGCTATGACTCGATCGACAAAACGGGATGAACTTCGCCAGCGCCGGGAAGAACTGCGCCAGCAACGCAAGCAATTGCGCCAGCGACGGCGCGAGTTCCGCCGCATGGGCTCGCGCGGACAGCCGGAGGAGAGCCGCGCCGCGATCCTAAAAGCGGCGGCGCATGAATTTGCCGAGTTCGGCATCGACGGCGCCCGCACCGACGCCATCGCCCGCGAAGCCCGCGTCAACAAGGCGCTGCTTTATTACTACTTCAAGGACAAAGAGACGCTCTATGCCGCCGTGCTCGATGAGGCGTTCTCCGGCCTGAAGGAAACAGTTTTTCGCGTACTGGACAGCGATCTCGCGACGCGCGAAAAGTTCCTGACGTACGTTGGGGCCTATTTCGATTTCGTGGCATCGAACCAGATGTACCCGCGGCTGATGCAGCGGGAAATGATGCGAGCGCGGGAAGGCTCCTCGCCGCATCTGGACCGGCTCATCAAGAACTTTTTTCAGCCCATCTTCGCGAAAGTGGGTGAGTTGTTGCGGAAGGGAATTGCCGAGGGCGAGTTTCGGCCGGTCAACCCGGTTCACTTTGTTCCCTCGATGGTGGCGATAATCGTTTTTTACTTCAGTGGAGCGCCGGTAATGCAAAAGATCGTTGGATTTAACCCATTGACTCCGGAGCGGATCGCCGAACGGCGGACCGCGGTGCTGGATTTCATCTCGGCGGCATTGTTTTTTCCAAAGAACGCTACTCCTGGAGGCCGCTCATGAATCCGCGCAACCGCGTGTTTATGCTTCTCGGACTGATCCTGGTGATTGCCGCAATGTACTACTACTTCTCTACCGATCACTCCCGCGATCTGGTGCTGATTGGCACAGTCGATTCGAACCAGGTCATTGTGAGCGCGCAGGTCGAGGGGAGGATTCAGAAGCTGCTGGTGGATGAAGGCACGCCGGTGAAGGCGGGGGATTTGATCGCGACGCTGGATCCGTCGGAACTGCAGGCACAGGAAGCGGCAGCGGCGGCGACGATCGCCAGCCTGCAGCATAAGGTGGCGGAGATGCGGCACACCGAACAATCCACATCGGGATCGACGTCGAGCGATGTGGCGAACGCGCGGGCGAAGCTGTCGTCGGCAAAGGCGCAACTGCTGCAGGCGAAAGCGGCGCTGGAACGAACGGAGAGCGACAGCCGGCGCACGATTGAGCTGGCGAAGACTGGAGTGGCGTCGGATCAGGAGCGGGTGCAGGCGGAAACGAACCTGCAGGCGGCGCAGGCCACGGTGCAGGCGCAGCAGGACCTGGTAGCGGCCGCCGAAGCCGATTTGAATTCCGCGATTGCGCGCACACAGCAGGCCAACGCGGCCAAGAGTACGGTGGCGGCGACGGAGGCGGATCTGAAAACCGCGATTGCGCAGAAGAATCAGGCTGAGGTGCGGCTCGGTTATACCAACATTGTCGCGCCGGTGACGGGGACAGTTTCGGTGCGGGCGGCACGGCAAGGAGAGGTGGTGAACATTGGCGCGCCGATCGTAACGATTGTGGATCTGAACGATACCTGGGTGCGGGCGGCGATTCCGGAGACTTACGCCGACCACATCGGATATGGCGACACGCTGCGCGTGCGGCTGCCCGGAGGAACCATCACGAGTGGGAAAGTGTTTTTCAAAGGCGTGGAGGGCGATTACGCGACGCAGCGGGATGTGAGCCGACGCAAGCGCGACATCAAAACGATTGTGCTGAAAGTGCGGCTGGAGAATCCGCGAGGCGAGTACGTGCCGGGCATGACTGCTGAAGTGCTGATTTCACCGGAGCAGATCAAGGGCAACACGACGCAGAGGGCAGCGGCGACGGAGCAGCGGTGATGGCAGAAGTGAATCCCAATACGAATGGTGGCGCGGCGGCGGGGGTGAATGGGGCCGTGGTGAAGAAGCCGGTCTACGATCCGACTGCGCCTGCGGCGATTGAAGTCGAGCACATTGTCAAGAAATACGGCGATTTCACCGCGGTGGATGATGTTTCCTTCAGCGTGAAAGAGGGCGAAATCTTCGGGCTGCTGGGACCGAATGGAGCAGGAAAATCCACACTGATCCGGATGATGACGACGCTGATTCCGATCACGGCAGGCAGAGCGCGCATCGCAGGACATGACGTGGCGCGGGAGCCGAATGCGGCGCGGCGGTTGTTTGGTGTCATTCCGCAGGCGCTGACCAGCGATCTGGACTTGACCGTCGAAGAGAACATGAACATTTACGCCAAGCTCTACGACGTTCCGGCCAAGGAGCGGAAAAGGTCCATTGAGGAACTTCTGCAACTGGTGGATCTGACGAAATGGCGGGATGCGCAGACCAAGACGCTTTCCGGCGGCATGCGGCGGCGGCTGGAGATTGCGCGTGGACTGGTGCACCATCCGAAAATCTTTTTTCTAGACGAGCCGACGACGGGGCTGGATCCGGTTTCGCGGGTCGCGGTGTGGGAGATGCTGGGCAATATTCAAGATCAGCGGCGGCTGACCATTCTGATCACAACGCATTACATGGATGAAGCCGACCGGCTGTGCGACCGGGTGGCGATTGTCGATCATGGCAAATTGGTGGCGCTGGATGCGCCCATGGCCTTGAAGGCGAGCGTGCCAGGCTCGAATGTGATCGAGGCGCAGTTTGAGAATTTTCCGGCGGATTGGGAACAGCGGCTGCGCACGCTCGACGACGTGACCTCGGTGCAGCATGAGGGTGCCGGGATGTATCGCGTGCTGACGGGCAACGGCTCGCGGACGACGACGGAACTGGTCGGAATGGCGGTCGCGGCGGGGGTGTCGGTGAAATCGCTGTCGGTGCAAAACACGACGCTGGACGATGTTTTCGTGCACTACACCGGACGCCAGTTGCGCGACGAACTGCAGAAAGCGTATGCCTTCGTGATGCCGCAGCGGCCGGGATTGCAACCGTAGCTAGTCCTGAGTTGTGAGTCCTGAGTTGTGAGCGAGTCGCGAGCCAGGACTCAGGACTAAGGACTAACCAATGAGCAGTTACAAAGACTTGATTGCGTGGCAGAAGGGGATGGAGCTGGTGGCGGCGATCTACGATGCCACGGAGGCGTTTCCGGCGCATGAACAATTCGTGCTTGTCAGCCAGCTCCGTCGTGCTGCCGTCTCGGTTCCTAGCAACATTGCCGAGGGAAAGGCCTATTACTCGAATCGCGATTGTGTGAGATTTCTCCGGCATGCCCGTGGGTCTCTTGCAGAGATCGAAAACGCAAGTCCTGATTGCGGAGAGGCGCCGGTATTTGCCTTCCACGGCAACGACCAAGCTAACTCATCAAATCGACAAACTGGGGCGCATATTGAGCGGGTTGATTCACTCTGTGAAGGAGCGCGAGCGGATTCAAGATTCAGAGCTCGGAACTCCGGACTCGGGACTCAGGACTAACCTATGCATCGCATGATGGCCATTGTGGAGCGCGAAATGCGCAAGTTCTTCCGCTCGCCGGCGCTGATGCTGGCGTCGATGATCTTTCCGCTGGTGCAGCTCATCATCCTGGGGAATGCTTTCGGCGGGAAAATCCACGACGCGAAGATCGCCATTGTGGACCAGGATGGTGGACCGCAGGCGCTGAGAGTTCACGAAGCCTTTGACGCGGTGCGGGCGAACATTCGCACCTTCACACCGATTCCGTACGACAGCGACAAGCAAGCTATGGCGGATGTGCGAGACGGGAGGCTGCAGGGCGCGGTGATCATTCCGCCGGAGTATTCGCGGCGCGTGTATGAAGAGAACCACCCGCGGATCGCGCTGGTGGTGGACAACAGCGACAATTTCATGAGCACGGCGGTTGAAGATGAACTGACAAGTTTGACTAATGCGCTCAACCAGCCGACGGTTTCGCCGCGGATTCTGCAGCAGACGGCGCTGGACATTGTCGAACTCTATCCGTACATCGAGTACATGAAGTACTTGCTGCCGGGGTCGCTGGCGCTGGCCATGTTCGTCTCGGTGATGATTGGCGGCGGGATGCTCTACATTGACGACAAGGCGCGCGGAGTGCACGAAGGCTATCTGGTCACGCCGATCACCAAGCTGGAACTGGTGCTGGGGCTGAATCTGGCCGGGGCGATCAAGGCGGTCATGACAGGGCTGGTGATCGTGTGCATCGGCTCGATGCTGGCGGGTGTGGGAACGATTTTTCATCCCGCGACGATCGTGGGCCTGCTGATCATGATCGTGCTGACCTCGCTGGCCTTCAACACGATGATGTTTCTGCTGATGGTGCGCATCGAGGATCCGCTGGTGCCGCGCGCCATGTTCGGCATCCTCAACACGCTGCTGTTCTTCCCCAGCGGCTCGGTGTATCCCATTCAGGCGTTTCCGCCGTGGCTGCGGGCGATTGCCAAAGTGGATCCGTTCACCTATGCGGTGGACGGGTTCAAATGCCTGCTGCTGAAGGAGACAACGCTCGCGGCGGTGTGGGGAGACATGCTGTTTCTGGCGATCTTCGCCGCGGCAACGATCTCGATCGCGATTCCGCTGTTCAAAAGAACGCTGTAGCGAACTCCGATTTGCGATTGGCGATTTGGAGTCGCCTTCATCCTCCACAATGGCGTCATCCCGATCGAAGCCCTTCTTGAAGCGGAGCGAGCGATCCGGCGCGGGGTGTGCCGGCGGTGCACGCGAGATCCCTCGCCCCGCTGGTGAGAGCGCGGGGCTTCGTGATGACGCCGCAGTGGAAAAAACTCAACCTGATACACTACCGAAATTTTCCGGGAACTTTTGACTTGTCCGGCGTGTCCGTTATGCTAGAGGCATGACTCTTCTGGACGCACAAGAGATCGACCCACGAAGAGCGCGCAAACACAAAAAGCGGATTATGGCCGCGATCGTTCTGGTGGTCATCGTGCTGGGGATCGGCGCGCTGGGTTTCCTGCTGGGGTATGGCTGGTGGTTTCGCTATTGGCCGGAGGAGCGCCTTGTGGCGCACTTCTTCGCCGCGGTACAGAAGCAGGATTACAACCAGGCCTACGGCATCTGGATGCACGATCCGGAATGGCAGAAACACCCGGAGCGATATGCGAGGTATCCGTTCGGCGATTTCTATCGTGACTGGGGACCGGGCGGAGAGTGGGGACTGATCAAGACGCAGAGAGTGTTTGGCGCGAGCACTTGCCCGGGCGGGGGAAGTGGAATTGTCGTGGATGTGGTGGTGAACGACCGTGCCGAACACGCGCAGGTATGGGTGGAGAAGTCAGACCACACGATGAGCTATCCGCCGTGCGAGCTGGTGTTTCACTGAGAGCAGTCAGTTCGTGTGGGGACAGCTGCCTTCGGCAGCCCGGCGGATCGAAGCTCCGTGACCGCTGGTCAAAACACAGCCGTGGGGTATGTTTTCCGCGGAAAATCGACCCACCCGATTACGAGTGGGCCGATGAAGCAGAAATCCTCATTTTCCCGCTGCGCCTTTAACTGAGCCGATGCCGGTGCAGGGGTCCCATCCGGTGCCAGCGCTGTAACCCGCGTACGGACCGCAATAACCGGAGGTGATGTCAGTGAAGTCAGTCGGCACGCTGGCCCTGCTGTAGATGGTAGTCAATTCGGCGTTCGTTGACGTGTAGAAGTTTCCAGCCAGATTGATGATTCCGGCCAAAGTCGGCGAAGCGACGCTGGTCCCGCCCACAATATTCCATCCATACAGGCTTGTGTCGTACACCCACACCCCTGTAATCGGATTGGAATCGAAGGACAGATCGGGAACGCCGCGGTGGGCACCCACGGTAGCGGAGATTCCGTTCTGATAGCTGGGGCGCGGTTCAAACAGGCTGACGCCGCCGCCCGCCGAGTCCCAGGGGACCTCGGCGATGAAGTTGGCGGTGGATGGATTGCGGCGTACGGCAGTTCCGCCCGCCGAGAGCACATTCGGCGATGCGCCGGGCCAACTCGTGCCCGGCCAGTCGCCCGCGGAGGCGACATAGACGACGCCTGGCTTGACGAAGTGCGAATCATATGTTGTTTCCCCGTAAAACTCGCCTCCTCCCCAACTGTTGGAAACTTCTCCGCCGCCGGCGGCACTGACCAATCCACTGGCTACGTCTTCAGCGGTCATAAGATCGGCAAAGCTGCTGGATGCTGCTTCGACCAAGACTATCTTGGCATTGGGCGCCATGGCATGGGCCCACTGCACGTCCAGCGACTCTTCGAACTCCCATCCGATGTCCTTTGCTGGTTGTGTCCCGGTGGCATAAACGACCTGAAAATTGGCTGGCGGCAATCCGAATTGCGCGGAAAATACCGCCAAATCGCTGGCCGCATTCGGGGCGTCATAGGCATCCACGATTGCGATCATTCTTGAGCCGCCCTTGGGGACGGCGGTAACTTTGTTCGGATTGCACCCCGAAACGGCGGGGACCAGCGCGTAAACGCAGGCCAAGGACGCCGGGGTCTCATAGGCATAGCCGGCGTATGGCGGGCCCACCGTCTGCTCGTGTAGCAAAGGCTCCGCTGGCAGAAAAGTCTGAATATTGGTATGAGCAAATAGCCCGATGTCGGCAGGTTTTTCAATACTCGAATTCGGAATCAGCACCTTGCCGGCAATGGGCCGGACCTGCGCTATGGCGGACAAAGGGAAAACCAGCAGCAGCGCAAACGCAATAGCGAAAGACAACTTGGTCCTCATTAGGTAAGCCTCTCTCTCCTCCTGCGGAGGTGGACTGGCTTTAGCAGTTCAAGATGTGAGGGTAACTTCCGCAGCCGATTCCGCGGCTTACTTTGAGAACCGGCTTTTCTCACTTGCCCACGAAGCTCGTCCATTGGCACAGTTTGAAGGCAGAGCCGAGGACGAGCAAGATCACGGCGGAATCCAGAATCGTTACCTTATGAAAAGAGATTTCTAATCTGCGTGAGCTGCCTTCCCACCCAGTGTTTTCACTGCTTTCGTCAGCGTCGCATCGTCGCTGACATTCAGGCAGGCTTTGGAGCGGTCGATCTGGCGCATCAATCCCCAAAGGACTTTTCCCGGACCAATCTCAATGAAGGCTTGCACGCCCTTTTCAATCAGCAGGCGCATGGACTGATCCCATTTCACCGAGCCGGTGACCTGGCGAACGAGGGCATCGCGGCTGCGAAGCTCGTCGGTGACCAGCGCAGCGTCAACGTTGCAAGCGACGGGATAGAGCGGCCTGCACATCTGGAGCGCGTTGAGATCGGCTTCCAGACGGTCCTGCGCCGGCTTCATCAACGAGCAATGGAAGGGAGCGCTGACGGGCAGCAGCTTGGCCTTTCTTGCGCCGCGCTCGTCGGCGAGTTTGGCGGCGCGCTCCACGGCGATGGCGTGGCCGGAAATCACGATTTGCTCCGGCGAATTGATGTTGGCGGGTTCGCAAACCTCGCCCTGCGCGGCGTCGTGGCACACGGCAGTGACCTTCTCGAGATCCATGCCCAGGATTGCAGCCATCGCGCCCACGCCTGCGGGCACCGCATCCTGCATGTATTTGCCGCGGTTGCGGACGGTGCGGACGGCGTCGGCGAAAGCGATCGTGCCGGAGGCGACGTGCGCGGAGTATTCGCCGAGACTGTGGCCGGCGACGAAGCTGGGCTGGGGAATCTGCGGTTCGAGCACGCGCAGAGCGGCGACCGAGACGGTGAGAATCGCGGGCTGAGTGATCTCGGTGAGACGGAGAACGTCCTCCGTGCCTTCGAAACAAAGTTTCGAAAGCTTGTAGCCGAGAGCGTCGTCGGCTTCGTCGAAAGTCTGGCGGGCGATGGGGTATTTCTCGGCCAGGTCTTTGCCCATGCCGACGGCCTGGGAACCCTGGCCGGGGAAAAGAAGTGCGATGGAGTCGGTCATAGTTTTTCAAGTTTGCATTAGGGAGGCTGTGATTAAGTTCAGGAAAAGCAAAAGCAGAGCCTGCCCTGAGCTTGCCGAAGGGTTCCTCGACTTCGCGGGATTGCCCGAAAGCGGGCAATCCCGCTTCGCTCGGAATGACAAAACTGACTTAATCAGGCTTTCCATAGGCCCTCACGATTCTTCTACTGTCGCTAAAGAAGCTTTCTTGCGCTTGTTGGCCTGCAGGACTTTCTTGCGCACGCGTAGAGACTTGGGCGTGACTTCCACATATTCGTCGTCGGCGATGAACTCGATGGCCTGTTCCAGATTCAGCGCACGGAATGGCACCAGACGGATTGCCTCATCCGCGGTCGAGGCGCGCATGTTGGTCAGCTTCTTCTCGCGGACGGCATTCACGTCGAGATCCACGTCCTTGGCATTCTCTCCGATGATCATACCTTCGTAAAGCGCGACGCCCGGCCCAACAAACAATTCGCCACGCTCCTGCAAGCCCCATAGAGCGTAGGCCGTCGAAAGGCCCGCGCGGTCCGCGATCAACGCGCCGGTGAGGCGGTGGGGAATTTCACCTTGCCACTCCGTGTAGCCGTCGAAGAGCGAGTTCATGACGATGGTTCCGCGCGTGTCGGTGAGTAATTCGCTGCGCAGGCCGATCAGACCGCGGCTAGGCACGCGGAACTCAATGCGCACGCGTCCGTAACCATGATTGTGCATGTTGGTGACTTCGCCTTTGCGCGCACCGAGCTGCTCCATCACGACGCCAACGAATTCCTCCGGAACGTCGACCGTAAGATGCTCGACCGGCTCCATCAGCTTGCTGTCGATCCGCTTGGTGACGATCTCCGGCTTGCCCACCATTAGTTCATAACCTTCACGACGCATCATCTCAATCAGGATGGAAAGCTGCAGCTCACCACGGCCGAGAACTTTGAAGGAATCGGTCGAACCCGTTTCCTCGACGCGTAGAGAAACGTTGGTCAGCAACTCCTTGTCCAGGCGCTCGCGCAGATGGCGCGAAGTGACGTATGCGCCTTCCTGGCCCGCGAACGGCGAGGTATTCACGGTGAACAGCATGGCGATGGTGGGCTCATCAATGGCGATGGGAGGGAGCGGCGCGGGATTCTCCACGTTCGTGATGGTTTCGCCAATCGTGATTCCTTCGACGCCCGCGACGGCGACAATGTCGCCCAATTCGGTTTCTGTGATGTCGGTGCGCTTGAGGCCAGAGAAGGAGAATAGCTTGGTGATTTTGGTTTTGTGCAGAGAGCCGTCCAGCTTGGCGATGGCTACCTCTTCGCCGGTGCGCATTTTTCCGTTGAAGACGCGGGCGATGGCCAGCCGGCCGAGATAGTCGCTGTAATCGAGGTTGGCGACGAGAATTTGCAGTGGGCCGGAGGCGTCGCCCTGCGGCGGAGGAATCGTCTGCAGAATGGCGTCAAACAGGGGTCGCAAGTCTTCCCCTCTTCGATTCATGTCCTCGGACGCGGTGCCCGTTTTGGCGTTGGTGTAGAGCACGGGAAAGTCGAGCTGCTCCTCCTTGGCGTCGAGATCAATGAACAAGTCGTAGATTTCGTTGAGCACTTCCTGCGGGCGGGCGTCGGAGCGATCAATCTTGTTGATCACCACAATGGGCGGCAGGTGCGCCTCGAGAGCCTTGCCGAGCACGTAGCGGGTCTGCGGCAGAGGGCCTTCGCTCGCGTCCACGAGCAGCATGACGCCATCCACCATCTTGAGGGCGCGCTCGACCTCGCCGCCAAAATCGCTGTGGCCGGGCGTGTCGACGATGTTGATCTTCACGTCGTGGTAGAAGATCGCTGTGTTCTTGGCCAGAATCGTGATGCCGCGCTCGCGCTCCAGTTCGTTTGAGTCCATCACGCGCTCGATGACTGCCTCGTTGGCGCGGAACGTTCCGCTTTGTTTCAGCATGGCATCGACCAGCGTCGTCTTGCCGTGGTCCACGTGCGCGATGATTGCGATGTTGCGAATGCCGGAAGTCAAGGGAGGTCCCCTGCGACGAGCTACTTGTACCAATGTACTATGCGCTGGATATCTCCAGGAGAGGCAAATCGGTGAGTAAATGCAACAATAACCAGTCGGCGGAAACAGCGGGCGAGGTCCCCGCGCTACCGCACTACTGCTGTCTCTTTCCCCGGCGGCGTTCCTGCGAGCCTTGTTTCCGCTTGCCGCACGGCTCTCCGGGCCGCAGCGATTGCTTCGTCGGTGGTGGACTCCGGTCCCTGCGAGTCGGTGTTGGCGAAGAAGATGCGATCCATGGGCTGGCGGACCAGCGGCTGCACCTGCGTATACAGGCCGGGTGTTGACATATACATGGGATGCCCGCGGCGGTAGATGTGCACTTCGACCGGGTCGACGTTGGTTTCCGGCAGGAGCCGCTGAAAATCGCGCAGCACGTCGGCGGCGATCTTGCGCGCGCCAGCATCGCTCATTAGAGAGATGCGTTCTGCTTCTTTCAGCGGCGTGTAGCAGCTCAGGATGTTGTACTTCTGTTTGTAACCGGATTTCTTGCGGATAACCCAGTCGGCCACGATGAAATCCGTGAACCTGTTGCCCGGACACCAGTTGTCGTATCCTTTGTTGTATACCGGCTTGTCGAAGATGAGATTGACCACGCAATACGGCGCGTAGCGAATCTGCTGCATGGCGCGACTTTGCCTGGCAGGAAGTCCGTCGACTATCCGGCGAGTGATGAACTTCGGCGTCGCCATGATGACCGCCTTGGCAGAAACCGTTTTCAAATCCGCGGCCGACATGTAAGTGACCTGGACGTCCTCTTTGCCCGGCACGACAGCCACAGTTGTAGCACCGGTTTGCATGCGATCGCCGTAGGGGGGCTGCAGAATCTCGGTGAGTTTCTGCGTGATGGCGCCCAATCCGCCCGGCCAGGTGTAGCGGTTATCGAACGTGCTCTGAACTACGGCGTCTTGCAGAGCCTCGATGCCCAGCGCGGCAGCCGTGTCGTCGCTCGCCGCGCCCCAATTGGAGGGGCCGAACCGGTCCCACCATTGTTTGACCTCCGGCGCATAGAGCTTCATGAAACTGGAGAAGGGGATGTTGTACAACTCGGTGCCGCGGCTCTCCACGTTGATGGCGAGCATCCCCTTCCTGAATTTCTTGAAGCTGTCACGGACAATCGGGGGATACGGTAGTTTGTTTATGCCGTCACCCCACGTGTCGGGCACAAACTCGCCGTTGATGATGCTGGGGTCGGGGCAGTTGACAGGCAGGGGGTCGAGTCCGATCTCTTTGGCGAATGCGAATGCTTCCGATTTCGACCAGATGAAGGCAGCACCGGTTGCGTAGGTGCTGCCATCGTGCTCCGTGGCGTAGGCGTTGCCGCCCCAGTGCGGTTCTTTTTCCAGGAGGAGAGCGTCGCGATGCCGCAGCAGATAGGCCGCCGCCAAACCACTCATGCCGCCACCGACAATGACCACATCGTGTTTTGCGGAGGCGGGAGGCCGCGTGAAAACCTTGCCGTCGCGCACCTGGTGGCAGATGCGGTTATCTTCGCTGTCGATAGTTGCGGCGTGGTTGTCCTTGCCTTCTGCGGATTGCGCCGCGACAAGCGAGAGATCCAGGGGGCATCCCGCCGATACTGCTCCGGCCACTACGAACTTGATGAAGTCTCTACGATTCGCGCTCACGTTAAATCCCCTTCGGAAGTCGTTGGATGTTGGGTTTCAGCTCCAGCAGCTTCTTCTTGACCACTTCAAGTTGTTCATCGCTCAGGTTGTAGAGTTGCGAAGGATCGGGCCGGTCATAGCCAAGGACCTGCGCCGCCATGTAGACGGTGGACAGATCGTCCCACACTGAGATTTTTCCCTTGTACTTGGGATCCCACATTACGTTCCACGAATCCGGAGGCTGCGGGAAAACCGTGGTGTCGTAAATGATTGGGTTCGGGCCCCACATGAAGGGCACGCCATACACCTGACCATTCAGGCGCACCAGCGGTAGGGAAGTGAGCTGCGGAGAAAGTTGGTTGTAGCTGGGAATTTTCGTCAAGTCGAGCGGCGCCGCGAGTCCGGCCACGGCGATCGAGGTTGCCACGTCACTGGAGGGCGAAATGACGTCGTAAATTCCGGCGCTGCCGCCACGCAGCTTAGCCACCAGTTCATCGCTCGACCCCATGTACGAGGCTGAGACCTTGCAGTGGTTTTGCTCCTCAAATTCCTGCACGAAGGAGGGATCGGCATAGCCCTCCCAGACGAGAAGGTTGAGTGTAGGAGTCTTTCTTGAGCATGAACCGGCGAGCAACACTCCTGCCAGCATTGCCAACAATTTTGCGATTCGCAGCCGATTCATTTTTCCTCCGATTTGCTCTCTTTGAAACGAAGCCAGCCGATTGTCTTACTGACTTAGAACGTCGGCGGAGTGTTCACCCACAAAACGCGAGTCTCCCTGCGACTGGGATTGCGCCAGCGATGCGGAATCGCGCTTTCAAAATAGAAGCTGTCGCCGGGCTTCAGCCAGTGCTCAAGGGTGTCGAGCGTGATCACCAACTCCCCGCGCAGCACGTAGATGAATTCTTCGCCATCGTGCGCATAAGGATCTCCGCTGGCGGCGCCGGGTGCGATGCAGAAAAGGTGCGGCTCCATGGCAGTGTTACCCCAAGCCAGCAGTTCCATACGCACGCCCACGCCCGCCTCGAGTACCTTGCGTTCCGCCGGACGCACGTGGCGGGAACTAACACCGTTCGCCTCATAGAACTCGAGAATGCTGGTCCGGTAAAATCGCGCCAGCTTGCGCAGGGTGCCAACGGAACCGCTCATCTGCGAGCGCTCGAGAGCGCTCAAGAAACCCACCGAAATGCCCACGGCGCGAGCCACAGCAGCCAGCGAAAGGCGCCTTCGCGCCCGCAGTTGCCGGAGATGACTTCCGATGACTCCGGCGCTGGCGCCGGCTGCAGAACTTATCCTGCCTTCCCGCTTCAGCAGTTGCACGATCGCAGCCGCATTCAAGCCGCGCACCTTGCGCAGGAATCGCGCGCGCTTGAGGCGGGTAACGTCGTCGCGCGTGTACAGCCGGTATCTGCTTTCCGTGCGCCGGGGGCGAGCGAGGCCGAGACTTTCCCAGGAGCGGATGACCGAGGGAGAGACGCCAACCTGCCTCGCGACCTCTCCGATTTTCAGGTAAGATTCTGCGGCAGCCCGCTTCATGATCGTGCGCTCGGGTGGATCGATGTTCCGAATGCAGCAGCGTTTGTTTTTCCGCTTGACAGCCCCCGCCCCACTTCACTAACCTTACCGGATTATAGTAAGGCCTAACCTTCCGGAATTATAGCAAGGTTGTTTCCAAACACAAGCCCGTCCTTTTCCAAAAACTGCCCACTCACGGATATGTGGAGGTTTCATGGTGCTGCGAGCCCCGAGGTCGCTGTGCGCGCTTGTCCTTGTCAGCCTTCTGTTTCCAACGCTGCTGGCTGCTCAGGGGGCTACCGGTCGAATCATCGGCCAGGTTTCGGACCCCTCCGGCGCAGTGCTCACGGGCGCGAAGGTTACCCTCACGAATCAAGCCACCGGGGTCAGCCGGGAGGCGAAGACCAATGAAAGTGGCGACTACTCCTTCGTAAACGTGGCTCCGGGGACCTACCAAGCCAGCTTTGAACTCACAGGTTTCAAGAAGAACGTCCAGAAAGATTTGATTGTTGACGTGAACCAAGTGCTGACGCTGAATTCGGTGCTGCAGATCGGGGCCGCGCAGGAGGTTGTGGACGTGACCTCAGAAGAGCCGCAGATCGACACCACAAGCACGCAACTCGGAGCCGTGATCAACGACCGCTCCGTGAACGAACTGCCTTTGAACACGCGCGATACGTACCAGTTCCTGCAGCTGCAGCCCGGCGTGCAGTCGCAGTTGGGATCGAGCAACGGGGCATTATTCGCGGGCGCCGATGATCCCGGTGCAGTCTCGGTAAACGGCGGCCGGACCCGCGCCAACAACTTCAGCGTGAATGGGGGAGATGCCAACGATCAGTTCGTGAATACGCCCACCGTGGAACCTACGCCGGATGCGATTGAGGAGTTTCGCGTCATCACTAACACCTTCGATGCGGAATACGGCCGCAACTCCGGTTCCGTAGTCAACGTGATCACCAAGTCCGGCACTAACCAGTTCCATGGCGATGTCTACGAATACTTCCGCAACACCATTCTCGATGCCAAAGGCTACCCCGCCCCATCCACACCGCAGCTCAATCAAAACCAATTCGGGGGCACATTCGGCGGACCGATAAAAAAGGACCGCAGTTTCTTCTTTCTATCCTTCGAGGCGCGGCGCATTCGCGCGGGGGTGGTGGGAGAGTTGCTGAGCGTGCCGACTGGCACGCCAGCCTTGGGAGGTGCGTCAGCCACAAGGGAATTTGGAGGAGATTTCACTGACGCTGGCGGCTTTTCCCAACCCTCAAATACCAGCCCCGGGTCAGGAGCGATCAGCAACCCATTCGTGGCCCAGGTCCTGAATAGTCGGTCGAGCGCGGGGACAAGCTGTCCAAGCGCGATAACCATGCTTCAGAGCCAGGCCAAAATCACGCCTACCGCTCCTGCAGCAGGCGTAACTTGGGCTACTTTGTTTCCAACGGGTGTCATCCCCGTAGCATGTCAAGACCCAGTAGCGGCGAACCTGCTCTCTCTGTACGTTCCTCAAGCCAATCTTGGGACGAATCAATATCAGGCCATTGCGCTAGGCACAAACAACGCGAATCAGTTCACCGCCCGTTTTGATCACAGGATCAATGAACGTCAAAACCTGACCGCGTATTACTACTTCAATGATGGCTATCAATTGGAGCCCTATGACGGGTTCGAGCAGGCGGGCGCCAATGTTCCCGGTTTTGGCAATTACAACAACCTCCGCTTTCAGCAATGGAACTTCACCCACACCTGGACGGTTACCAGCGCTGTGGTGAATGAAGCTCACTTCACATACATGCGGGAGGGCGAACTTGGATATCTGAAGTCGCAGACCACAGGTGCGGTCGCATCGTCCTGCAGCACCTCAGTGTCTCAGTATTGTTTTACCGGCATGTCAGATTCGGCTGCGATCAACAGCCTCATCGCGACTTCGGGAATCGCGGCCGGAAAGGCGGGGATTACGCCGGGACTGCCACCGACTCTCACAGGCGTGCCGTATGTCGGCATCGGGGGCGGGGCGGAGTTCGGGAACAACTGGGAGGGCGTGCTTCCTCAGGTGGGCAATAGTTTCCAATGGTCCGACAGCGTTACTTGGGTCAAAGGCAATCACACCTACAAGTTCGGCGTTGATGTGCGTCGTGCCCGCTTCGATCAGTACTATTACTTCAACATCAACGGCGAATACACGTTCGACAACACCGGCCCCAACGCCATTGTTCCCGGTGATGGTGACAACTATGCGGAGTTCCTGCTTGGCCTGAATGATGTCTATGTGCAAGGTTCGGGGCAGCGGGAAGACATCCGCAGCACGCAGCTGTTTCCCTTCGCGCAGGACAGTTGGAAGATCAAGCCGAATTTCACTCTGAATTATGGCTTGCGCTGGGAGTTTACGCCGCCGCCGGTCGATATCAGCGGTCATGTGGAGACCTTCCGCCCGGGGCAGAACTCAACAGTCTATCCCTGCGGAATCAATAGCACAGGGCCTGGAGCGTCACTCTCCTATTGGCAGGGTGTATTTGCCAGCGCGGGTTTGTCCGGCCCCATCAATTGCGCCACCACCGGAGCGGAACCAACGGGCTTGGTCGTTCCCGGCGATCCTGGCGTGCCTGCCGGCATGACCGCGACCTATTACAAGGCATTCGCGCCCCGCATCGGCATCGCCTACAGTCCAAACGTTAAGAGCGGCCCCCTGGGAACCCTGTTGGGAAGCAACGGCAAGACCAGCATTCGCGCTGGTTGGGGACTTTTCTACAATCCCATTGAGGAGCTGGTCTTGGCGCAATTCGGAGCCGAGCCGCCGTTTGGCGGCAGCTCATCCATCTCGGACACATTCTTCAATACGCCCTTCGTAGGCCAGAATGGAGTGGTGAATCCGAATCCATTCAATGGAATCATTACCCCAACGAAAGGTCAACCGACGGATCTGTCCCTGTTTCGTCCCATTCTTCTTTTTGGCGAATTCCAACCCCATCTGCGTTCGCAGTACACGAGCCAATACAATCTGACCATCCAGCGTGAGCTGACGAACAGCACGATGCTTCAGATCGGTTATGTCGGCTCGCAGGGACATCGGCTGCTGGCTACACATGACATTAATCCGTCGGACCCGCAGACATGTCTGGATATCAACACTGTGTCGGCTGCAAACATCTGTAAACCTACAGCCGAAGACACGGAGTTTACACTTCCTGCCGGAGCTGTCGCACCGGCGGGTGGATTTCACCTTCCCTATGGCCCGAACGGACCCACCGTGCTCCCGGCGAACACTTCACTTTCGGGCCTAGAGCTAGTTGGGCTGAGGCCCTATTCCTCACCAAACTGCAACCCGCTGACGGGAAGCGGATGCCCAGTCGATGGCGTTCCGGTTTTTACCGAGATCTTCGCCGAGGATACCATCGCCAACTCCGTCTATAACGCCCTGGAAATGATGCTGCAAAAGCGCTTCTCCCGGGGTTTGCAATTCCAGGCCGCTTACACGTTCAGCAAGTCCATGGACGATGGCTCGACCTTCGAAGAAACCCTGGACCCGTTCAATTACCGCGCCAGCCGCGCCCTGTCATTATTCAACTCCGCGCAGCGCTTCGTGATCAGCTACGATTGGGAGCTTCCCATCCGCAAGTACTCGGGTTTGGCGCACACGGTGCTGAACGACTGGGAGATCTCGGGCATCACGCAATTCCAAAGTGGATTTCCGATTCGTCTGGATACAACGGACGACGCAGAACTGATCAACAGTTTCTTTTTCCTGGGGACCGAGGCGCCCAGTCTGGTGGCGCCGTTCCAGAAGCTGAATCCCAGGACGACTTACACATCGCTGGGACTCTCACAATCCGGCTACTGGTTCAGTCCGAGCGATTTTGTTGACCCTCCACCTGGGATGTTTAACAACGGCACGCAGCGAGCCATCTGCTGCGGGCCGGGGCTCGAGGACTGGGATTTTTCGGTGCACAAGAAGATATCCTTGAACGAAGAGAGGTATTTTCAATTCCGCGGGGAAATCTTCAACATCTTCAATCGCACCAATTATTCGAATCCCGATGGGCACTTTTCAGATGGACCAACAAAATTTGGCAGAATCACTTCCGCGGGCGATCCGCGCCTGTTCCAGTTCGCTCTGAAGTTCTTTTTCTAGGAGTGAGAGTAAACTGAAAGCCAATACTTTCCGGGATCGCTTTGCCGGTCCCGGCATTCTAATGGCCCGCTGGCTGACCCAACCGGGCCTGAGTTATCTCGGAGAATCTCGATGTACCCCGATCTGCAAAAAGAGCTGTCGGATTTCGAGCGCCGCACGCCCAAGTCCGCCGAAGCTCACAAGAAGAACCTCAAACGCATTCCGCTTGGAGTGGCCAGCAATTATCGTGCTTATGAGCCCTGGCCGATTTTCGTGAAAGAGGCCAGCGGCAGCAGGTTCCGCGATCTCGACGGCAACGAATACATCGATCACAACCTGACCTTCGGCGCGCTCATGGCGGGACATTGCCACCCCGCTGTGATGAAGGCGGTCGAAAAGCGTCTCACGACCGGCACGATGTTCGGCATGCCGCACGACATGGAGTGGGAACTGGCGGAAGAAATCTGCAACCGGTTTCCCATCGAGATGTGCCGCTTCGGAAATAGCGGCACCGAAGCCACCATGCATGCCGTACGGCTGGCCCGCGCCGCCACGGGACGCGACAAGATTGTCAAGTTCGAAGGCGCTTATCACGGCCTCCATGACAGCGCTCTAGTCAGCGTGAAGCCGCACGCACCCGACTACGGCGATGTCAATGCTCCAACCTCGGTGCCGGCTGGCCTGGGCGTTCCGAAAGCCGCGCTTGACAATGTCCTGGTCGCGACATTCAACGACCTCGCCAGTGTCGAGCGCCGGTTCGGAGAGAATCCGGGCCAAATCGCGGCCATCATTCTTGAGCCGATTCTGATGAACGTCGGTCTCTGCATGCCGCGTCCTGGCTTCCTCGAAGGCTTGCGCGAGATCGCTACGAAGAACGGCGTGCTGCTGATTTTCGACGAAGTCAAGACGGGCGCAAAACTCTGCTGGGGCGGGGCCAGCGAATATTTCGGCGTTACCCCGGACATGATCTGCCTGGCGAAGTCTATCGGCGGCGGATTCCCCTTGGCGGCTTTTGGCACACACAAATCAGTGATGGACCTCATTTCGCAGCACAAGGTTTTCCACGGCGGCACTTACAACACCAACCCAGTATCGATGGCCGCGGGCCTGGCCATGTTCCGCGAGGTTCTCACACGCGAGAATTACGCGGACGTCGACAAATTGAGCCAGAAGCTGGCCGAAGGCTACCGGAAGACAATCGCGAAAGTCGGCTTGCAAGCGTATGTCGCGCACGCGGGCGCGAATGGCGCTCTGATGCTCTACCCGAAAGAAATCGTCGACTATCGAGACTGGACTTTAATTGATGTCGATCTCTGGCGGCATTACTGGTTCGGCATGGTCAATCGCGGCGTGATGCCGCAGCCTTACTGGTGGGATGAGCAATGGACCATCTCGGTTCAGCACACCGAGGCTGACATTAATAAGCATCTGGCCGCTTTCGACGACATCGCCGCCTCGCTGGCGAAGGCGCAGCAGGAACGCAGCGAGCCTGTGCCAGCCGAAGTCGCACATTAGGTTTGCGTTGTCATCCTGAGGCGGATGCTTTTTGCCCGCCGAGGGACCTGGGCGAGCCGCGCGATGCATCGCGCTCTTTGCGATGCAATAATCGCGGGTTTGGCTCGCATCCCTGCTGAGGAACCTTGTCCACGACCACACAGTCCGCTTTCCAGCCGCATCTGGTCCGCGCCCTCGGGCGCCGCGATCTCGTGCTGCTGTTTGTGGTTGCCGTTTTCAATCTCAATGTTGTCCCTTCGATTGCGGCCAACGGCGGGGTTACCGTCTGGCTTTGGATTATCTCGCTGCTTCTCTTTTTCTGGCCGCAGGGGATTGCGGTCATCGAACTGGCGCACCGTTACCCCGGTGAAGGAGGGGTATACCTCTGGGCCAAGGCAGTCTTCGGCGATTTCCATGGCTTTCTCTCCGGCTGGTGCTACTGGACCAACAACATGCTCTACGTGCCGACGGTGATGCTGTATTTCGTGGGCGTGTCGGTCTATGCGCTCGGCCCGAGCCACCAGAGACTCGCCGAGGGCAGACTGTTTGCCTCAACGACTTCCCTGGCGCTGCTGGCGTTGCTGACCCTGTTCAACATTCTCGGCCTCGGTGTGGGTAAATGGATCAACAACCTGGGCGCGATCGGCACTTTCGTCGCGGCCGGGGTTCTGATCGGGCTGGGAGTTGTGATCTGGGCGCGTTTCGGAAGTCCCCTCAGCGCCGCCGACTTCAGGATTCCCGCCGACCCGAGATTCGTGCTGAACTCGTTCGGAGTAATCTGCTTTGGCCTAGTCGGCCTGGAGCTTGCCTCCGTGATGGGGGATGAAATTCGAGACCCTCGCCACACGCTGCCCGGTGCAGTGGCTTGGGGTGGAATGATTTCCGGCGCGCTCTATGTTGGGGCGACGCTGACGTTGCTGATTGCCGTGGGAAAGAACGTAAACGTGCTGCAGGGAATCGTGCAGGCAGTGACCCACATGGCCGGCCGCGTCGGCATCGGATGGGTCACGGTTCCTTTTGCGCTTTTGCTCAGTCTGTCGATCGCCGGGATCGCATCGGCCTGGATGGGCGGGTCGGCGCGAATTCCTTTCGTCGCGGGGCTCGACTCCTACATGCCGTCCTGGCTTGGCAACGTGCATCCGCGCTATTCGACGCCTTACGCGGCCTTGATCGTGCAGGGAATCGTTTCCGCATTGCTGGTGCTGCTGAATTTTTTCGGCTGGTGGGTTTGGGACAAAATCGCCGGATACCTGGGCCTCGGACCCAGGTTCTATCTGGACCCTGCCGGCGCCGCGGAAGTCTTTCAGAAACTGTTGTCCCTGGCGGTTGTTCTGCAGCTTGTGCCGTTCCTCTACATGTTTGCCGCGCTAGTGAAGTTCGCGATGACCGAATTTTCGCCAAAGGGGCAGTACAGTCGCGCCACGATGTTCGTAGCTGGAATTAGCGGCTTGCTCACCACAATCCTGGGCATCGCCCTGGTATTCTTTCCGGCACAACAAATCACGTCGCTGTGGCAATACGAACTGTGGATGTTCGGCGGCACGCTGTTTTTTGCCGGCCTGGCGGCATTTTTCTTTTTTGTTTACGGACGTCGTAAGGTGTCACTGGCGCCACGCTCGGTAGACGAAGGCGTGCAGCCGGTGCTGGCAAAGGAGACCCGGTGAACTGTGGAAGAGCGGCCCTTCAGGGCCGGGTCAGCGGGTGCAAAACTTCGTCGGGCGTTTAGGCCCGGAGCGGAAACAGGAGAGTCACGATGCCGAGTGGGGTTCAGACCGACGTAAAGACCTATCAGATGTTCATCAACGGCGAATGGGTCGCGAGCCGATCCGCAAAGACTTTCCCCGTGTATGACCCTTCGACGGAAGGGGTCATCGCACAGGTTCCGGATGCGGGAGCTGAAGATGTGAACCATGCCGTCGCCGCCGCCAAGGCTGCATTTGAGGAGGGTCCATGGGCGACCACGACTGCGCAGGTGCGCGGCCGCGTTCTTTTCTGCCTCGCCGACAAGGTTCGTCAGAACCTGCCTGCGCTTGCCGAGCTCGAGTGCCGCAACACCGGCAAACCGATTGTCGAAGCCGAGTTCGACCTCAACGACGTTGCCACGTGCTTTGAATACTACGGCGGCCTCGCCACCAAAGTGACCGGGCATGTGAACCCAGTGCCGGACAACGCCTTGAGCCTCTCACTCAAAGAACCGGTCGGCGTTGCCGGACAGATCATCCCCTGGAACTACCCGCTGCTGATGGCCACATGGAAACTGGCGCCTGCCATTGCCGCCGGGTGCACCTGCGTTCTCAAGCCTGCGGAGCAGACACCGCTCACCGCCCTCGAACTAGCGCAATACTTCGCCGACTGCGGCTTGCCGCCGGGCGTGGTCAACATCGTCACCGGTTTCGGCGAGACCTGCGGCGCTCCGATCGTGCAGCATCCCGATGTTAACAAGATCGCCTTTACAGGCAGTGCTGCCGTCGGCAAGATTATCGTCAAACAGGCCGCTGACACGGTGAAGCGAGTCACGCTCGAACTCGGCGGCAAGTCGCCTAACATCTTCTTCGCGGATGCCGATTTCGAGGCTGCAATTGATGGCGCTCTGTTCGGGGTCTTCATCAACCAGGGCGAAGTCTGCTCCGCTGGAAGCCGCATCCTGGTGCAGAAATCCATCTACAAGAGCTTTGTCGAAGCCATGACCGAAAAGGCGAAGAAGATCAAGCTCGGTCCGCCGCTCGAGCGCGAAACTAAGATGGGCCCGCTGGTCAGTAAAGAGCAGTACGACCGCGTCCATTCCTATCTCGAAATCGGCAAGAAAGAAGCCAAGCTGGCATTCGGAGGAGGACGCCCGGGGAAAATAGCTCGGGGCTATTACATTCAGCCGACGATCTTTTATGACGTTTCGAATAGCGCCCGCATCGCTCGCGAAGAAATCTTTGGCCCGGTCGCCGCCGTGATTCCATTCGAAGACGAAAAAGACGCCATGAAGATCGCCAACGATTCTCCGTACGGCCTGGCGGCGGCCGTCTGGACGCGCGACATCTTCAAAGCGATGCGTGCGGTAAAAGCGCTGCGCGCGGGAATTGTGTGGGTCAACCATATGCAGCCAACCTACGTTGAGGCGCCCTGGGGAGGCTTCAAACAGTCTGGCTTTGGCCGCGAGCTTGGCCCTTGGGGCATTGAGGAGTATCTTGAGACCAAGCAGGTGCACATTAACTTGAACGAAGCGCCGATCGGGTGGTATTGAACGGCGCTGGCCAGTGGTCAGCGACCAATGGCGAGTTCGAGAGAGTAAATTTATCGGCTACTGACCACCGGTCACTGGCTACCAGGACTCTTAACAGGACTCTTACAATGTCGACCATTCAACTCCGCACTCCGATTCCTGGCCCGCGTTCGCGCGAGCTGATGCGCCGCCGCAACGCGGCTGTTCCGCAAGCTGCTTACCACGCCACGCCGGTTTTCGTCTCGAGGGCGGAAGGCGCGGTGATCGAGGATGTGGATGGCAACTGCCTGATTGACTTCGCCGGCGGCATTGGCTGTCTGAACGCTGGCCATCGCGCACCGACGGTCGTCGACGCGATCCGCCGCCAGCTCGAACGCTTTCTGCACACCAGCTTCAACGTCCTGCCCTACGAAAGTTACGTCGCGCTGGCGGAACGGCTCAACGCGCTGGCGCCCGGGAGATTCGCCAAGAAGACGATCTTCGTCAACAGCGGCGCGGAGGCCGTGGAGAACGCCATTAAGATTGCGCGCTTTCACACCCGGCGCCCTGCGATCATCTGTTTTGAAGACGCTTTTCATGGGCGCACGTATATGGCCATGGCGGCGACCAGCAAGCCCCATCCTTACAAGGCGGGCTTCGAGCCTTTTCCGAGCGATGTTTACCGCATCCCGTATGCTTACTGCTTCCGCTGCGCGTATTCGCTCCAGTATCCAGAATGCGAGGTCCACTGCGCTCGACATATCGAAGACACATTCAAGCGCGTGGTTGCAGCTGAATCGGTAGCGGCGGTGATCGTCGAGCCCATCCTTGGCGAAGGCGGTTTCGTCACGCCGCCAGAAGGATTCTTCTCAACGCTTGCCCAAATATGCCGCAAGCACGGGATCCTGGTGATTGCAGATGAAGTCCAGAGCGGCTTCGCCCGCGCCGGCGCCACGTTTGCTTGTGAGCGCTTCGGCCTGGAGCCTGACCTGATTACGATGGCGAAGTCGCTGAGCGGGGGTCTGCCACTTGCCGCCGTTACCGGGCGCGCGGAAATTATGGACGGCCCCGCCGCTGGCCAGCTTGGCGGCACGTTTGGCGGAAATCCGGCGGCGTGCGAGGCGGCGCTGGCCGTGCTGAATCTCATCGAGAGAGAGAATCTCAACGCTCGCGCCAATCACCTGGGCGAGATGTTTCGCAGACGCGCCGCTGAGTGGCAACGGCGCTGGGAGTTAATCGGCGAAGTGCGCGGACTGGGCGCGATGCAGGCGTTGGAGCTGGTTTGTTCGCGCGCCACACGGGAGCCGGCTGACTCGGAGACCAAGGAAATCGCGCAGTATTGTTACGAGCACGGACTGGTTACGATTATTGCCGGCTCGTATGGCAACGTCATCCGGCTGCTGATGCCGATCGTCATCACCGACGAGCAAATGGATGAGGGTCTCGACGTGCTGGAAGCTGCGCTGGCTGACGTTGCCGGGAAGGCGGTTGCCAGTTGTCAGGCGTCGGCCGTCAGTTCATAATTTGTAAGGTCCGAACGCCGACAAGGGAGTCTGGGGATTCACGACAAGGATTTGCAAAGCGTGTCACCACTAGGTTTTTTCTAAGTGGCTGGGCGCCTGCGGGGGTGAAGGCACTACTATTTTGAGGATTCATGATTACTGCTGCTGCGACGCCCACGATGACCGGGCAGGAAATCGTTGATCTCAGCAAGAGGCACACCCTTTTCGAGTGGTCGGCGCAATCCAAAGTCGATCCCATCCCGGTCGCCAGAGCCAAGGGAATCTATTTCTGGACGCCGGCGGGCAAGCGTTTCATTGACTTCAACAGCCAATTGATGTCGGTCAACATCGGTCATGGAGATGAGCGCGTCATCTGGGCGATTCAGCAGCAGGCATCGACGCTGTGCTATGCGAATCCCTTCATGGCCCACGAGCCGCGGGCGCGGCTGGGGGCGAAGCTGGCAGAAATAACTCCCGGGGATATTGACACCTTCTTCTTCACCAACGGCGGCGCCGAAGCCAACGAGAATGCAGTCAAGATCGCGCGCTTTTTCACCGGGCGGCACAAGATCATCGCGCGGTACCGTTCATACCACGGATCGACTGCGGGCGGCATTTCGCTGACGGGCGATCCGCGGCGCTGGGCTTCTGAACCCGGCATTCCGGGCGTAGTGCGCGTGCTGGACCCGTATCACGGCATCGAACGCGGCTGGGATTCGGCGGAGACAGCCCTGGCGATGATCGAAGAGACGATTCAGCTGGAAGGGCCGCACACCGTCGCAGCTTTCATTCTCGAGCCGGTCACGGGGACAAATGGCATTCTCATTCCGCCGGATGGATATCTCGAAGGCATCCGGCGGCTCTGCGACAGATACGGCATTCTCATGATTGCCGACGAGGTCATGTCCGGGTTTGGCCGAACCGGAGAATGGTTCGCGGTTGACCATTGGCAGGTCGTGCCCGACCTGATCTCGATGGCCAAAGGATTAACTTCCAGCTATCTTCCGCTGGGCGCAGTGGGTATGCGGCCGCACATTGCGCAGCACTTTCAGAACAGAGTCTTCTACGGCGGCCTGACATACAACTCGCACCCGATGGGATGCGCCGCAGCTCTGGCCACGATTCGCGTGTACGAAGAAGATGACCTGATCGGGAATGCGAGCAGAATGGGCGTCATTATGAAGGAACTTGGAGCTGAGCTTCAGGCCAAGCATCCGTCGGTTGGGGCCGTGCGGTCGATCGGATTGTTTGGCATCGTCGAGCTGGTGCGCAGCCGGAAGACGCGGGAACCGATAGCGCCATTTAATGGCACGTCAGACGAAATGGCGGACCTGGGGAGGTTTTTCCGCGAGCAGGGATTGTACACACTGGTGAGATGGAACACGTTCTTCACCAACCCGCCGCTGTGCATCAATGAACAACAACTGCGGGAGGCGTTTGCCATTATTGACGAAGGACTGGAGATAACGGACCGGGCGGTGAAGGACTAGTTTTTACGAAGTGATGACTTTCGAGCCAGAAGTCGTCCTAGGTTTCCCGTATTGGGCCGCGGGCGTTCAGCGCTTGGACTTCGGACCTCAGTCCGCCTAATACCCGCACAGTGATTGGGGTGTCGGCGATTCTGGTTTGTTCGGTTTTCGTAACGAGGTGGAAAATTGTGATGCGAATCACAGACGGCAATGCGAATCTGGGTGGCATAATGCGGCCTGGTTTTGCATCCTCCCCGAAGATGCGGTTACTACTGCAATTAATTGCGATTCGGCGCGTGGGCGCCTTAATCCAGGAGAAAGTGACCGGCACCGCCCGATGCGCCAGAGCTTCAGATCTGATGACAGATTTCGGCTTCGATGGCTGATATTCCCTTGAGGTAGAGGTTGGCTATGAGTACCGCCGATCTGTGGGAACGTTTCAGAATCGCCCCGTGGGTCAAGCTGCATACGCGAATCGGACGCTATGTTTTCGCAGTGCTGGCCGTCGCAGCGGCAACAGTTCTGCGATTCGGACTGCAGCAGCTGCTGGGGCCCTTTCACCCGACATTCATTCTTTTCTACCCCACAGTCGTAATCGTCGCCATGATGGCGGGGTTTGGGCCAGGGATTCTGGCCTCGGCATTGGGGGCGGTTTCGGGCGGATATTTCTTCCTGGAACCAAGGTTCAGTTTCACGGTCCGTACGCCTGAAGACGTCGTGGGGCCTGCGCTGTTCGCCTTTATTGGGGTGTTTCTCACCATCCTTACCCACAGCCGCACCGAAGCTCAACAAGCGCTGCGCGAAAATGATGATCGGTATCGCGATCTGGTCGAGCATAGCGAAGATCTGGTTTGCACCCACGACCTGGAGGGGAGGCTGCTTTCGGTGAATCCCGCCCCGGCTCGCCTCCTCGGCTATGAACTGGCCGAACTCCTGAAGATACCGATGCGCGAATTGATTGCTCCGGAGTTTCGTGAGCAGTTTGACGAATATCTGGCCAGGATCAAGAAAAACAGAGCAGACAAGGGTTTGTTGTGCGTTGTGACGCGGAGCGGAGAGCGCCGGATCTGGGAATATGACAACAAGGTGAGCACGGAAGGGTTAGCGTCGCCCATCGTCCGGGGTATGGCGCGTGACGTCACCGAACAGAAGCGGGCGGAGGCGGCGCTGCGAGAAAGTGAAGAAAGATATCGGATGCTGTTCGAGAAGGGCATTGCAGGCGTGGCGATCACCAGCCTGGAAGGGGAGATCCTCGATTGCAACGAAACCTGGGCCCACATGTTGGGGTACGTGAACCCAGCCGAAGCGCGCGGTCTCCCGATCGGGGAACACTATGGCCGCGCCGGCGTCCGGGAAGCTGTGCTGGACGAGTTGAAGCGGACCGGAGGATTGTCGAACTGGGAGGTCGAGTTCCGGCATAAAGACGGCACTCTGATCTGGGTTCTGTCGAATGCGATTCTGATCCAGGGCGAGAGCGGGCCGGCAATTCAATCCACGATCGTTGACATTACCGCGCAGAAACAGGCGGAGCAGGCGCTGCGCAGACGGGAGCAGGAGTATCGAACCCTGCTGGACAATATTCCCGACGTAATCGTCCGTTACGACAAGGATTCGCGGCGCATCTATGTGAACCCGGCGTGGGAAAGAGCCAGCGGTTTTGCGGCGAAGGATGTAATCGGTGTACCGATTACCGACATTGCCGGGCTCCCCCTCTCTGTCGAATACGTGGAGAAACTCGGTTGCGTGATTGAGACCGGCACGCCGCAGAGCGTCGAACTGAGCTGGACAAGTGCTCGGGGCGAGGAACGCTTTCACCGCTGTATCATCGTGCCGGACTATGACCGGTCCGGCAATATCGTAGGCGCGCTGGCGGTCGGACGCGACGAGACCGGGCTTAGGCGGGCGGAGGAGGCGCTGCGCAGACGGGAGCAGGACTACCGGACGTTACTGGACAATATTCCCGACCTGATCGTCCGTTACGACATGGATTTTTGCCGAACCTTCGTGAACCCGGCGTGGGAACGAGCCAGTGGTTTTGCGGCCAAGGATGTGATTGGTGTTCCGATCACCGATATTGGCTGGGCCCCCGGCTCCGATGAGTATTTGAAGAGACTCCGTCGTGTTCTTGAAACGGGCACGCCTCAGACGGTCGAATTCAGCTGGACCAATGCTCGTGGCGAAGAACTCTTTCTCGGTTACACCATCGTGCCGGAATTTGACCACTCCGGCAACCTAGTAGGCGCGGTTGGGGTGGGCTATGACCGAACGCCAGTTATGCGGGCGGGGCGGGAGCGGGCGGCGAATCTGCATTTCTTCGAGAGCATGGATCGGGTCAACCGCGCCATCCTCGGGACGGATGATCTCCAGCAGATGATGAACGATGTTCTCGATACCGTGCTCTCCATTTTCGATTGCGACCGGGCGTTCCTGCTTTATCCATGCGATCCGGAAGCCAAGACGTGGACCGCGCCCATCGAGCGCACGCGGCCGGAATATCCCGGTGCCGCAAGCACGGTGGGCTCCATGCCGATGGACGGGCAAGTGGCGCAGACGTTTCGGATCCTGCTGAGCTCGGACGGGCCAGTGAAGTTCGGCCCGGAGGGAGCGCACCCGTTACCAAGCGCAGTGGCGAATCAGTTTCACATCCAGTCCTTTATGTCCATGGCGCTCTATCCCAGAACAGGCATGCCCTGGCAGTTCGGGATTCACAGTTGCTCACGTCCCCGAGCTTGGACAGACGAGGAAGCAAAGCTCTTCGATGCCATCGGCCGACGAGTCAGCGATGCTCTGTCGAGCTTTCTGGCTCATCGAAATCTGCAGGAAAGCGAGAACAAACTTGCCGAGGCGCAGCGGATTGCCCATGTCGGCTACTGGGACTATGACGTAGACGCCGATCGCGTCGAGTGGTCTGAAGAAAACTGCCGCATCCATGGGTTTAGTCCGGAGGAGCACACTCTTACTCGCGGCCGGGTACAGGAACTGATTCCCCCGGAGGATTGGCCAATGGTGGAAAAGGCGCTCGCCGAAGTGTTTCGGAACGGACAGCACTATGAAGTGGAACATCGCGTGGTTCGGCCCGACGGCGAGGTGCGGTTCATTCACGCGCATGGGAATGTGATCAGGAACGAATCAGGCCGGCCGGTTCGAATGTTCGGCACAGTGCAGGACATCACCGAGCCCAAGCAGGCGGAAGAGGCGCTGCGGCAGAGTGACGAACGCTTCCGAGTGGCGCTGCAAGATTCTCCGATCACGGTGTTCAGTCAGGATCAGGATCTCCGTTACACGTGGATCCACAACCCGTGTTTCCGTTCGCCGGAGGAGATAATCGGCAGGACCGACGACGAGGTGATCGAGCGGGAAGAAGCTGCGCATCTAAGGAGACTCAAGCGCGGGGTGCTCGAAACCGGAGAAGCGGCGCGCGCCGAAATCGTGGTTACGCAGGGCGGGAAGAAACGCGCCTACGATATGACACTGGAGCCCCTGCGGGATGCAAATGGAAAGATCATTGGGATCACGGGCACGTATGTGGATATTGCCCGCCTGCGCGAACTGGCCGACAGTCTGCAGACGGCAAAAGACCGCCTGGTTCAGGAAAAGCAGTACCTGGAGAACGAAATTCGTGCGGATTTGGGATTTGAGGAAATTATCGGGCAAAGCCCCGCCCTTCACGAAGTGCTGAAGCAGACGCGAGTGGTGGCGCCAACCGATTCCACAGTCTTGCTCCTGGGCGAGACGGGTACGGGGAAAGAATTGGTGGCGCGTGCGGTCCACGCTTTGAGCGGGCGGGCGGAAAAGAGTTTCATCAAGCTCAATTGTGCAGCTGTGCCCACCGGATTACTGGAGAGCGAACTATTCGGGCATGAGAAGGGGGCGTTCACCAGCGCCGTGAGCCAGAAGATCGGCCGGCTCGAACTGGCGGATAGGGGCACACTGTTCTTGGACGAGGTCGGCGAATTGCCCCTGGAACTGCAGCCCAAACTGCTGCGCGTCCTGCAGGACCGCGAGTTTGAACGTCTGGGCGGCGTACGGACATTGCGGGTGGATGTGCGCATTATTTCCGCCACCAACCGCGACCTGAGGACGGACGTAGCCGAGAAGAGGTTCCGGGAAGACCTGTTCTATCGTCTCAACGTGTTTCCCATTTCGCTGCCGTCGCTGCGCGAGAGGCGAAGCGATATTCCGCTTCTCGTCCGTCACTTTGTGCAGAAATATGCAGCGCGGATGGGAAAGCACATAGAAACCATTCCTGACGAAAGCATGAGAGTGCTGGAGGACTGGAGCTGGCCCGGCAATATCCGTGAACTCGAGAATATGATTGAGCGCATGGTGATTCTAACTAAGGGATCGGTGCTGGCGGCACCTCCGATTGAGCTGGAAGCGGCTAAAGAAAGGCCAAACGGCAACCTTTCAGAGATGGAACGCGATTATATTATTCGCATCTTGCAGGAGACCAATGGCGTGTTGTCGGGATCCCAGGGAGCAGCCAGTCGCCTTGGGGTTAAGCGAACAACGCTACAGTCCATGCTAAAGCGGTTTGGAATCGAGCCGGAGGAGTTCCGGCGCAGAGAAGGGACCTATGACGATTGATGAAGTATGCCGTTGCCCCAGCCCGCGTCGGACGGGCGTACAATCGCAGTGAGCTTGTGGGGGAAAGAATGGATAGCTGGAAGAAGGCACTGGTCGTCGGTTCCATCGGTGGGGCGGCAATTCTATTCATGAAAAAACGGTATCCAGCAGGCGTGCTGGCGACAGGGGTGGGGTTGGCGGTGCTGGCGTCGGAATATCCGGAGAAGTTCGAGAAAGTGCGGCGGGCGCTACCGGACTATTTCGACCGGGGTATGCAAGTGATGGAAATGGCGGCGCGGGCCGGCCGGCGGATTACGGCTGCGGCAGAGCGAAGCGCCGTCGAAGTCTGGGAAAAGATCTGAGCCGGGGCTGACTCATTCGATACCAAGCTGCTGTCTGGCAGCCGGGCTGAGGCGCTCGGGGGTCCAAGGCGGGGTCCACACAACGTTCACGGTGGCCGAGCGAACGCCGGGCAATTGCTCGAGGCGAGACTTGACCTGAGCGCTGATGTTCACATGTTCGGGACAGCCTGGAGCAGTGAGCGTCATCTCCACGATCACGTCCTGTTGGTCGTCGGGAGCAGGCGCGAAGTTCACCCCATAGATCAGGCCAAGATCAACAATGTTGACCGGAATCTCCGGGTCGTAGCAGCTTTTCAATGCTTCGAGCACGTCGTTTTCAGTGATGGCCGGCACGGGTAAGCTCCTTCTTAGTTTCCGCCAAACTGCCGAGTCTTTTTCCTCAGCTATCATTCTAAACGAGCCTTCCACAGTCAACGAATCTGGTAGAGTCTCCCCATGCTCAGCGAGGAAGCCAGGCAGAGAATTCAGCTAGCGCTGGTCGTGGCGATCGTGATTGCGGGCGGGCGCACGGCCTACATCTTCTACGAACGCCATCAGGACTGGGTCGCTGCCGAACACCAGAAGAGCCCCCAGAGTGTTGGCTATGCCAATCCAGATTACTATGTGAATCCGAAGAAGCTGTATCCCTACGACTTGAAATCAGCAAGGCAGCTTACTCAGCAGCCAGTCTGGGTGAAAGAAGGATACCGTTATACCTACTATGGGTACGACCCCGTGCACAAGCGCGTGGATTTTGAGCATGAAGCGGGGCTACTGCCGCCGATCGAGCAGTTGACCATCAAAGACGTGGTGACCGCCGTCCTGCCGCGGTCGGGGGGCCGGAGGGAAATGATGGCTCTGTTTGATCTGGCCGGGAAGAACTATGCGGTTCCCATCGGTTTCGAGGCGGATCGTGAGTTCACGATCTACTCAGACGAGATGTTCTACATCCAGGACCCGCACCAACTGTACAAGCACTGGCCTGCCGACATCTGGCAGGCGGTGGAGCGGCACGAAGTCAAGCCGGGAATGAACGAGATACAGGCGGTTTTCGCCGTCGGCATGGGGATTCCAGACGCGGGCGACACATCTTATGAGAAGACCGTGCACTACCCGAACGGAGGCAAGCCGCTGGTAGTCGTCTATCGGATGGGCAAGGCCGCAGAGATCAAGGTAGCCGGACCAGGGTCGTAACGCCAAGGCGATACAACGAGCCGCTGTTTTCTTGGGGTGGCACTCGTCTCGTCGTGAGAATCAAAATTCCAGGTAGGAAGCGGAACCGGAGTGTGGAGTCACCGCGGGGCCGTCCGTTCCGGTCGCCGGCAACAGGGCTTCAGCGTTTGCGTGCAGGTCTTCCCATGCCGCCTCGGTCAAAGTAGGCTGTGCCCCGACCAGGTCGCGGATCATCTGCCAGGCGGCCAGATTGAGCGCGCCTTCCGGCGCCGGTCCCATGGCCAGCGAAACCGCGCATTGCGGGCAGAAGCAAATCCGCCGCGCCGGCGATTTCTGCCGGGGCCGCACTCCCACGGTCTGGGCAAACAGAAACACGGCGACGGACTTCTCGCCCGCTTCGAGCTCCCGGTTACAGCGGAGGCAAAATGGATTATCCAACGGTTCCGTCCCCTCAGGTCCGCGCCCTGCGAATGAAGACAATTTCTCGAAATCTCCCCTGCGGATGCAAGTATGCAGGCAGGTTCCTGTCGGACGAAGGGCTGAAACAGAAACGGCGCCGCCACAAGATCGCGGTTGCGCGAACCAAGTTGTGCTCTAGTCAGAAGCAGGCAGGTTCGCGCAATCTACTGCAATGACCCTGACCGCGACATCGCGGAGCACTGCGGAATGCTTCCCGGCCTTCCGGGGGAACCGGCAGCGTGAGCAGGCAGCAGCCGTCTGCTACCGTGTTGGCGCTCGTGGGATCGAGTTTCTGCTGGTGCGAACCCGCAGCGGCCGCTGGACATTTCCCAAGGGTCGCATTGAGCCGGGACTCAGCCATGCCCAGTCGGCCGCCCTCGAGGCCTTCGAGGAGGCCGGCGTGCACGGCCGTATCGAACTGGCAGCGTTCGCGCGCTACTTGCGGCACGCTTCTTCGAAATCAGTGGCGAAATCTATCCTCGTTCTTGCCTATCTTTGCGAAGTGCGGCGACTCGACAAGCCGCAGGAGCGGGGTAGAGACCGCACCTGGTTCACTGCCGAAAAGGCCAAGCGTTGGTTGCAGGAGGGCCGCACCTTCGAGTGTGGCGAAGAAATGGCCGCGGTCGTCGATCGTGCCGCAGCTAGAATCAGAAGGCTCGGCAGCTCTTGCGGCGTGGAGGCCAGCCGAAGCGGACAAGACGCATTGCAAAAAGTCTTTGTCGAAGCGGGCGGCATGCCGGCATTGCGGCAAAAGACCATAGCCGCTGCTATTGCCGGCTACGTTCGCCGCCAGGCCGACAGTTCGCAAAGGATCGCCGTCGCATTCGACGCGCGTCCCGAGAGACTCCTCCTCGCGCCAGTGCAGGAATCCGGCCGCCGAATCCTCCGACTTGCCAGCGGCAGCAAGGCAATCGCGAACTCATTCTCCAAAGTGATGACCATAGACAGAGTCCGGCAGACTCCGAAGGATCCTCGCGCCGCGGGTAAGGATTCTCGAAAGCAAGAGCCAGAACGTTAGTCGCAGACCTAGCGAAGCGCCGTTCAGCTGTGCTCTACGATTCGGGGCATTTGGCCGGCCGTTCCGGTCCAAAGCAACAGAAGCACGGATTCTGGAAGCTGCCGCATCTGTTGTCTCAGCAGTCTCTATTGTGTCGGCTCGACGACCTTGAGTATTTGGTCGGCGGGAATATCGTGAAGCGTTTGCACAATGCCTGAGGGCCAATGGATTTCGATCAGGTCGGCGCGATTATCTGGTCCCAGGCCAAAATGCACAGGGCCATAGCTGGACGAAGCGTATCCAACGCTGGTCGTCATGTGGTTGTACTGGGCTCCGATACTTTTGCTGACTAGTTTGATCCTCGTGCCAATGCCGTCGCGATTGCTTTTTGTGCCGCGAAGTGAGATCTCCAGCCAGTGATTTGAGTTCGGACTGCGGTTCATCCAGATTTCTGCGGGCGCGTCGAGGGCTGACACCACCACGTCGACGCGTCCGTCTCCATCGAGATCGCCGAAAGCGCAACCGCGGTGGCGCGATTTAGGAGACTCGGCAAACCCAGCCTGTTCCGTCAACGCCTCCCACTTGCCGCTCGCGCCCAGGTTGCGAAAAACGGTGTTGTAGTGCCTGACGGGCTGCCCGGGCATGTCATGGGATTCCACGTGGCCGCCACTGACGAACATATCCTTCCATCCATCGTTATCGAAATCGTATAGCGCCGGGCCGAACCCGGACATGGTGCGGCTAAGATCACGCATTCCGCTGGGAGTGGTAACTTCCTTGAAATCGCCTTTGCCGGTGTTTTGAAAGATGGGAAAGGTTTGACTGGGCAGGGCCACGAACACAATGTCGGGATAACCGTCATTGTTGTAATCCCGAAAATCCACACCCATTCCCGAAATGAATTGGCCGTCCTCGGCGAGAGCGACATTGGCCTCAAAGGCGACCTCTTCAAACTTGTTGCCCAGGTTGTGAAACAACGAATTGTAAGAAGCATCGTTAGTGACAAAAAGGTCTGGGCGCCCGTCGAGGTCGTAGTCGGCCATGCCGACGCCCATGGCTTTGCCGACATGGTCGCGAATCCCCCATTCTTTTGAAGCATCACGGAATGTACCGTCACCGTTGTTCAAGAAAAGCTGGTTCGGCTGTCCCTTGTAGTACCTGGGATGACAGTAGTCGGCGATACCCTCGACCTGGCAAAGCGGCTTGTCCGAATATTCCCACTGCAAGTAGTTGGCGACAAACAAGTCCAGTAGGCCGTCATTGTTTACGTCCACCCAGACGGCGGTGATCTCCCAGAAGGGGCCGTACTGCGGATCGGGATGGTTGATGAAGGGGTCCAGGCCAGATTTCACCGTGACGTCGGTGAAGGTGCCGTCACCGTTATTGTGATAGAGCGTCCCGTGATGCAGACCGGCAACGAACAGGTCGGGATGGCCGTCATTGTCGTAATCGCCGACAGCAACGCCCATGTCGTAACCGGTTCCCGCCAGGCCGGCGGC
>Ga0187781_10000073_pt1 | contig 64133 bp, 55 predicted proteins | sample 0715_SJ02_MP02_2_FD_132447 | JGI IMG/M metagenome (GOLD analysis project Ga0187781, IMG submission 132447) | Tropical peat soil microbial communities from peatlands in Department of Meta, Colombia - 0715_SJ02_MP02_20_MG | ecosystem: Environmental > Terrestrial > Soil > Wetlands > Peat | place...
CAAGATGGCGTTGCGAGATCGACGAACGTGAGTGCTGCAACTTTGACATCCCCGGTTGGTGCATTCGCAAGGGCGGAAAGCGACAGACAGAAGCGCAACTGCTCCGTGGGCGCCGACTCGCCCTCAGCTGCTGCTGAAAATGGCACGGCGGAAACGATGGAGCGCAAAGCCAAAATACACAGCGCCAATGATGGTCATTGCTAGGATTTGCGGCCAGACAATCGAAAAACCCGCTCCGCGATAAAGCACATCTTGGGCGACGACCACGACATGCGGCGTCGGGCTGATCACGTTCATCAGGTACTGCATCCACACCGGCATGCTCTCCATCGGCGTTGTAGCCCCCGAAAGCAGATTCATCACCAGCAATACCGGGATTGTCAGCAGACCGAACTGCGCCATCGTGGAAGCGACCGTACCGAGGGCAATGCCGATCGATGCGACCGTGAACACATAAAAGCACGAGCCGGCTAGAAATAGCAGACGCGATCCGGCGATCGGCACCTGCAGCCACCACTCGACCACAAACGCTAGCGACAGAGCCGTCGCAACCACGATGACAAGGCCATTGGCCAGGATCTTGGACAGCATGATGTCTGCTGGAGTCACGGGCATCACCAGGAGATGCTCAACCGTACCCTGCTCACGCTCGCGAATCAAAGCAGCGCCACTCAACATGATGGCGATCATGGTAAGATTACTGACGATCTGCATCACCGAAGTGAACCAACTCGACTCATAGTTCGGATTGAACAGGGCTCGCGTGACCATTTTGACTGGTACACCGGTCCATCCTTCTCGTCCCGAGACAAATGCCGTCACGTAGTTCATGATGACGTTCTGGATATAAGTCATGCCATTGAAGGCCTGGGCAGCCGCGGTGGCATCGACATCGATTTGCACCGAAGGTTGTCGCCCGGCGAGAATATCCGACTGGAACTTCGGGGGAATCTCGATCACGTAAATGAAACGTTGCGAATTCATCGCGGAGTCGATGTCCGGGGCCGCGATCTGCACCGCCGGTTGGAAAGTTGGTGGCGTGAGGCCATCGGCGATGCGGCGTGACAGATCGGAATGGTCTTCATCGACGATTGCGACCGAAAGATTGGTGGCTTCAGTCGAGGCGCCGGTGGCGGCGGCGTAAACCGCGATGGTGAAGGAATAGACGACAAGCGCCAGCATGATTGGGTCAGAACGGAAGCTCCGCAGCTCCTTGATGATCAGCCGATAAACATTGGCGAAGTGCCGTCGCAGCCCGGGGCCCCGATTACCGCGGGGCCGCTTCGCCATGGTCACAGCATGCGGTGGCCTGTGTTGTCCTGCGTCTGCCGCCTGGTTCGCGAGCGACATCTCATCTCTCCTGCTTCTGCAGCAATATGTGAGAGGCGAGGAAGTAACCGACCGCGAAGATCACAAGGACGAGCGCATTGAACCAGAAATCCGAATAGGTCAGCCCTTTGGTGAAGGTGCCGAGGCTGATCGGCTGAAACCACGCCGCCGGAAACATCAGGCCGATCATCCTTCCCTGGCCGGTGAGGGAAGACACCGGCACCAGCAGACCAGAAAAGTTGAGCACCGGGATGATGGCGATAACCGTGCACGCAAAAACTGCGGCGACCTGAGTGCGGGTGAAGGTCGAGACCAGTTGCCCGAAGCCACACGTGGAGAAAACGTAGAGCAGAGCCCCTAGCGCCAGCGCTCCAAAAGATCCCTTGACCGGCACGTTGAAAACAAAAACCGCCATCAACACCAGGAGGATGAAGGTCAGCATACCGACGACGACATAGGGGAAAAGTTTGCCCATGAGGAATTCAAATTTGCTGATGGGCGTGGACCGAAAATTGGCGATCGAGCCGGTTTCCTTCTCGCGCACGACGCCGATAGTCGCCATGATCGCCGGGATCAGAACCAGCATGATCACAATGACGCTTGGAACCATGGAGAAGACGCTCTTGAAAGATTGATTGTAGCGGAAACGATTTTCGATATTGACGCCGCCAATGTAGACGTTGGACAACGCATTAGGGCCGATGCGTTCCGCAATGAGGTCCTGTGCGTAGCGCAGCACCAGGCCCGTCACGTAGCCTTGCGCGGTTTCGCCGTGGAACGGCATCGCACCGTCGATCCAAAACGCCACCTCGGGCGAATGCAAGCTCGCCAGATCGCGACCGAAACCGGGCGGGATTTCGATTGCGACCGCCAACTCCCCGGTCCGCATGCGTTGCGCCAGTTCCTCCGTAGAGCCGATCGGAGGCCGTTCGGAGAAATAACGAGAGCCCGAGAAGCTTTCGAGCAGCCTGCGGCTTGCCGGGGTCCGGTCCTGGTCGAAAGCCGCGTATTTCAGGTTCTCGACATCGAACGTAATGCCGTAGCACAAGGCCACCATCAAAACGACCGGACCGACGAAGGCGAATGCCAGCCGGATTGGATCGCGGAGGAGCTCCATCGTTTCGCGCCGCGCATAGGCCCATAGCCGTCCAGGATCAAATCGTCTGGAGGCGCGCGATTGGATAGGCCTGGCTGCCGTTACGCCTGCGGCCGTCGCGGGCTGTGCCGCCGGCGCGGCGTTCGATTTTTCTTCGTGCTTCGCCGCCGTCACGCCTGCGGCCGCCGCCGGTTGCGCAGTCTGAGCTTTCTTTTTTTGGTCTGTTCCAGCCGCTTCCTCCAGATAGGAAATGAAGGCGTCTTCGAGAGTGGCGCAGCCGCGCTCATTGACCAGATCCTTCGGGATGCCGACAGCAAGCACGCGTCCCTGGTGCATCAACGAGATACGATCGCAGCGTTCGGCCTCGTTCATGAAGTGGGTCGACAAAAAGATCGTGACGCCGTCATCGCGCGAGAGATCGATCAACGTGCGCCAGAAGGCGTCGCGCGCCACCGGGTCAACGCCCGACGTGGGCTCATCGAGAATCAGCATGGGCGGCCGATGCAGCACGGCCACGGCAAGCTGCAGCCTCTGCTTGACGCCGAGGGGTAAGCTCTCGGGCTTGGCTTCGACCACGTCTTTCAGGTCATATCGTTCCAGCAGCTCATTAATTCGACCTTTGATCTCCTTTGCAGGGAGATCATAGAGATGCGCGTGCAGCTCGAGATTCTGCCGCACCGTAAGTTCGCTGTAGAGCGAAAAGGCCTGCGACATGTAACCGACATTCTGCCGCGCTTCCATGTCGTCGGCCGCCATCGGTTTCCCGAATAATTTGGCCGAGCCTTCGGTCACCGGCAATAATCCGGTCATCATTTTCATGGTCGTGGTCTTGCCGCAGCCGTTCGAGCCGAGGAATCCAAAGATTTCGCCGCGTCCGATGCGAAAGCTCACATGATCGACCGCGACGAAATCGCCGAACCGGCGTGTAAGCCCATCCGCCTCGATCGCCGGCGTCTGGTCATCGCTTTCGGCGCGCGGCCGCACGATGACCTCCTGGTGCTGGCCGCGCTTTTCCGGAGGAAGCAGCGCTATGAAGGCATCGTCGAGCGTGCTCTTATTGGCACGTGCAAGGATCTCCTTCGGCGCGCCATGCGCGATGACCTTGCCGTCATCCATCCCGGCAAGCCAATCGAACCTGCTCGCCTCATCCATGTAAGCAGTTGCAACGACGACGCTCATGTGCGGCCGACGTTTGCGTATCGAGTCGATGAGCTCCCAGAATTGCCGTCGCGACAGGGGGTCGACGCCCGTCGTGGGCTCGTCCAGAACGAGCAGATCAGGATCATGCATCAGCGAGCAGCACAGGCTGGCTTTCTGCTTCATGCCGCCCGAGAGCTTGCCGCACGGTCGACCGGCAAAGGGATCAAGCCCAGTCGCCCTCAGGAGCTCATCGATGCGCGCGCGCCGCTGGGCCGCCCCCTGCCCGAACAGGCGGCCGAAGAAATCGATGTTGTCGAATACGCTGAGCGTTGGATAGAGATTGCGGCCAAGCCCCTGCGGCATGTAGGCGATGCGCCCATAACTCGCCCGGCGATGGCGCTCGTCCGCCATGTTTCCGTCGAGCACCGTGACCTTGCCCGCTTGAATCTTGCGCACCCCTGATATGAGGGCGAGCAAGGTGGACTTGCCGACGCCGTCGGGCCCGATCAACCCCGCCATGCATTGCGCGGGAATATCGAGCGTGAGGTCGTTGAGCGCCAACGTCTTTCCGTACCGGTGAGTTACGCGCTCGACTCTTGCGACGACGTTATTCGTCATTGCGCAATTCTCATTCCGGGAGCTTCACCACAAGCTCGTCGGGCCAGGCGATCTTGTGATCGGTGCGCACGAAGCCGAGGCCGCGGACGCCGGTTTTCACAAACCGATGAAATTTTTCCAAGACTTTGGGATCGATCTGGAGCTTGACCCGGAACATCAGCTTTTCCCGCTCTTCCGCAGTCTCCACGCTCTTTGGCGTAAACTGCGCCTCGGTCGCGACGAAACTGATCGTGGCAGGAATGATGTACTGCGGTAACGGATCGCCGATCACGCGCGCCTCGTCACCCAGCGTGAGTTTTCCGGCTTCGCCTGCGGGCAGATAGATCGTCATGTACACATCATTCAGATCGAGGATCGTCAGAATGCGTTGCCCTGCAGATATAACCTCGCCGGCGCGCGCCAGCCGATATTGCACGCGTCCACTCCTTGGCGAGACGAGCACCAAGTCCACCAGGATCGATTGCAGCCGTTCGACGTCAGCTTCGGCCGCCTTGATCGAGGCCTCTGCCTCGTCGCGCTGCGCGTTCGCTGCAACATAAGCAGCCTCGGCCGATTCGAACCTGTTGCGCCGCTGATCAACGGTCTGCTGCGTGATCGTCCCGTTCTGCAGCAGGGCCTTGCCACGCTCGTAATCGGTTCTGGCGAACGTCAAGTCGCTGTTGCGCTGGGTAATGTTCGCAATCGCTTCGGCCAGTGAGTGCTTGGCTTTCAGAACCTGCGCTTGTGCCTCCCGCAGCTGGGCTTCGGTTTCCGGGGATGAAATGGTGCCGACGACCTGCCCCGCCGTGACCTCGTCGCCTTCATCGACTTTCAGCGTCGCCAACCGGCCGGGATATTTTGCCGCCACATCGACCTCGGTCGCTTCGACTCGGCCGTTCGATTTGACGATGCCTTCGGGCATCGTGCGACCCCGCAACTTGGCTATGAAACTTTCAACCTTTTTCTTGGCCTCTTCGACCGGACTTGGCGGCGTGGATTGGGCTTGGGCGCAGCCAATGAGCACGCCGTTTCCGGAAAAACCCCACCCGACAACCAAAAGAAATGCGCAAACCAGCACATACGCCCCCAACAAGCGAAGAGGCCTGTGAGCGATATTGTCAGATGTCGCGAAGAGGCTCCCCCAGCGAGATCGCTGTGAACAACGCGCGACAACACGCCCCAGCCAATGTGACGACATCCTCAACGCGCAAGCATTGAGGGCCTGACCTTGACCCGTCACGTTCCAAGCGAAAGCTTTGATGTTGCGACGCATAGGATGAATCCTGATCGGGCCTCATCGCTATCATGACTGTTTCAAATCGTTGTTCTTTAATCTTTATCGGATGGCGCAGGTTGATCTGGATCAATCTATCTATCTGCGCGCGACTTTCGCGATGTGCACGCTCGAACGGCGGTTAAGTCGCCCAACCGCGATGGACGTCGAAGATGCGCGCTGCCTCTGTGACGTGGGGCAGTTCGAAAACGCGCGGTTCGCCGAGCGCAACCTTGGCATCGTCGTAGCCGGCTTGCCAATGCTCTTTCATGGCGGCGCGCGAGAACTCGAAGTTTTTGCTCGGCGGCTCATATCCTTTCGATTGATATTTCAGTTGCACGAGGGTGGCGACCCTGACATGCGCTTCATCCGCCAGGAATTGCACTTCGGGGTCGCTGCGGGCCGCCTCAGGCAGTTGCTCGAGCAATTTGGCGACGGCGAGCCGGAATCGCTGCGCTTTCTTGTATTGTTCAAGCGTAATGTTCAACCGTGTGGCGCTATGGATCTCCAGCAACCGCGAATAGGCCGATGGGACGTCCAACGGCACTTCGCCGTCGGCGTCCCAGAGATCGACCTGGAATACGAGTGCCGTATAACGCGACGCATCGTCGATGACGTATTGCATGGGCGAGTTCGACACCACGGCGCCATCCCAATAATATTCGCCGTCGATCTCCGTGGGCGGGAAGTTCGGTGGCAAGGAGGCGCTCGCCATGATATGCGCCGAAGTGATCGGTTGTTGCAGGTTGTCGAAGTAGACCGGCGCGCCAGTGCGCGCGTTGGTCGCCGCAGCCGAAAAACGCACCGACTTCGAATTGATCAGGTCGAAGTCGACCAGACGCGCAAGCGTCGCTTGCAGGGGCGCAGTGTCGTAGCAGCTTGCCAGGTCGGGTCGCTCGGCTGCAGCAATCAGCGGCGGAAATGGCCGGGGCGTGAAGAAATTCGGCACGCCGTAGAGCATCGAGGTCAAAGCGCTCAGCTTGTCGGTTAATTGGGCCGGACCGATGCCCTTCCATGACAGCGCCGCAAACAACGCAAGATCGGGAATGCCGATCGGCGGCTTGGTGACCGCCTCCCAGAACTCGCGCAACCTTTCGACGCGCCGTTCAGCCGGATTGCCGGCGATCAATGCAGCGTTTATTCCGCCGATCGACGTGCCGCAAATCCAATGCAACTCAATCTTGGCTTCGTGAATCGCTTGGTAGGCGCCGGCCTGATAAGCGCCCAAAGCGCCGCCGCCCTGGAGGACGAGCACCACACGTTCGAAAGGAACAACGCGTTGGCGCGTCTCTTCGCCGGACAGTGGAAGCGCTCCCGTCATCGCGTTGTGCCGCTCATTTGTCTGTTCTCTTCAACAACGGCGCTCCCGCACGCATGCCCAGGCCGCGGCAGCCTGTGGATTTTCAGATTTAACCGCGCGGGCGACCAACCGAACCGGCAACTACCCCAAAAATCAATGCTGTTTGGGCTCTTCATGATGCTCCGCGTGCGCATGTCTTTTTTACAGTGCTCTCTCATATGGTCGTTGACCTAGATCAACCCTTATAGTTGCCATTGCGATAGAGGTGCGCTGACACAGGCGGCAGACTCCAAGGCCGAGCGCGGTGGCCAATCCCGCCTGGGCCTCTTCCTGAGAGGGCGTTTTCGACTCGACATACATCTTCAGTCGTTGAAATCTATTCGTGCCATTGAAAATGTGTCGAGTTCGATCCAGTGTATCGAATGCGGCTTTTGCGAACCGGTTTGTCCGAGCCGCAACGTAACGTTAACGCCATCCAGAGAATTGCCTTAGGCTCGGCGGTTAGCGTTTCGCTTCAGCCGGAAAGCAAGCGACGCATTTATCCATCCGCTGTCGTCACGGTGCCAGCTGTAAGGGTTCCCGCCGCGACTGGCACGACGAAGACCGATGAGGGCGAGGGCTCCAGTGTGCTGAAAAAGATGGACCACTCAAATGAGTCGAGATCAGAATGAATCAATCATAGCGCTGTCCGCCACTGAGCGGGCATTAATTGATGCCTATTGGCGCGCCGCCAACTATCTCTCGGTCGGCCAGATTTATCTGTATGACAATCCGCTGCTCACGCGACCTCTCACAAAGGACCACATCAAGCCGCGACTCCTGGGACATTGGGGAACTACACCCGGTCTGAATTTCATCTACGTCCACCTTAACCGGATGATAAGGAAGTACGACCTCGACATGATCTACGTCATCGGTCCTGGGCACGGCGGTCCCGGCATCGTTGCAAATGCGTACCTTGAGGGAACGTACAGCGAGGTCTATCCGAACATCACGCGCGACGAAGCCGGGATGAAGCGGCTATTCAAGCAATTCTCCTTCCCAGGCGGCATTCCAAGCCACGTGGCGCCAGAGACGCCCGGTTCGATCCATGAGGGGGGCGAACTCGGGTACGCGGTCTCACATGCTTATGGAGCAGCCTTCGACAATCCCGATCTGATCGTTGCTTGTGTTGTCGGCGATGGCGAGGCCGAAACAGGACCGCTCGCGACGAGCTGGCATTCTAACAAGTTTCTCAACCCGGCAAGGGACGGGGCAGTCCTGCCGATCCTTCATCTCAACGGCTACAAGATCGCCAATCCCACAGTCCTTTCCCGGATCAGCCACGATGAGCTTGAGCAGCTGTTCCGCGGCTACGGCTACACGCCATACTTCGTTGAGGGGCATGAGCCGCAAAGGATGCATGACCTGATGGCGGATACTCTCGATACCGTCATCGGTGAGATTCAACGCATTAAAACCGAAGCTTACCGGAATGGTTCCGCGGAGCGACCGCGCTGGCCGATGATCGTGCTGCGCACGCTTAAGGGCTGGACCTGTCCCAAAGAGATCGATGGCAAGCGCACCGAAGATTATTGGCGCTCGCATCAAGTGCCTATGGGGGAGATGCATGAAAACCCCGCCCATGTGCGCATCCTCGAAGAGTGGATGAAAAGCTACCGACCCGCGGAGCTCTTTGACGAAAGCGGCCGCCTAAGGCCCGAATTGGCCGAAATCGCGCCCCGGGGGCAGCGTCGGATGAGTGCCAATCCGCACGCCAATGGGGGCTTGCTACTGCGCGACCTGCGGCTACCGGATTTCCGCGATTATGCCGTCAAGGTTACCGGACCTGGCGCTGTTTTCGCCGAATCCACGCGGGTTATGGGCAAATTCCTGCGCGACGTTATGAAGATGAACATGGAGGCGAGCAACTTCAGGCTCTTCAGTCCGGACGAGAACAACTCGAACCGCTGGCAGGATGTGCTCGATGCGACCAATCGCGGTTGGCTCGCCGAAATTCTTCCGTGGGACGATCACCTCGCGCCGGATGGGCGCGTCATGGAGATCCTCAGCGAACACCAGTGCCAAGGTTGGCTCGAGGGCTATTTGCTGACCGGCCGCCACGGCTTCTTTTCCTGTTATGAGGCATTCATTCACATCATCGATTCGATGTTCAACCAGCACGCCAAGTGGCTGAAGGTCGCCAATCACATACCCTGGCGGCGGCCAATCGCTTCATTGAATTATCTGCTGTCGAGCCACGTCTGGCGGCAGGATCACAACGGGTTCAGCCACCAAGATCCCGGCTTCATCGATCACGTCGTCAACAAGAAGGCCGAGGTCGTCCGCGTTTATCTGCCGCCTGACGCGAACTGCCTACTGTCGGTCACCGATCACTGCCTTCGCAGCCGCAACTACGTGAACGTGATCGTCGCCGGCAAGCAACCGGCGCCGCAATGGCTGTCGATGGACGAGGCCATCAAGCATTGCGAAGCTGGCATTGGGATATGGGAATGGGCTAGCAACGACAGGGGCCGTGAACCCGATGTCGTCATGGCTTGCTGCGGCGACGTGCCGACGCTGGAAACGCTCGCCGCCGTCGACCTGCTGCGGCGTCACGCGCCGGAGGTCAGGATACGCGTCATCAACGTCGTCGATCTGATGACGCTTCAGCCTTCGAGCGAGCACCCGCATGGCCTCTCGGACCGCGAATTCGACATTCTGTTTACGACAGACAAACCAATCATCTTCGCCTTCCATGGTTACCCATGGCTGATTCACCGGTTGACTTACCGGCGTAACGGCCACGACAACATCCATGTGCGCGGTTACAAGGAAGAAGGCACTACGACGACGCCATTCGATATGTGCGTGCTCAACGATCTCGATCGCTTCCATCTGGTGAGCGATGTGATTGATCGCGTACCGACGCTCGGACCGCGGGCGGCCTATGCCAAGCAAGCAATACGCGACAAGCTAATCGATCATAAGCTGTTCATTTGCCGGTCCGGCGACGACATGCCCGAGATCACCGCCTGGCGATGGGGGCAGGAAGCCGGTTCCGCAGCACTGCGTTCCACAGAGGCGGATAACGTCTGACTTCGAGTAAGCGAACGTGAACGTCTTCGCGATCAGGCACGGTGAGACGGCATGGAGCCTCAGTGGTAGGCACACGGGGACGACTGACATTCCTTTGACCGAGCATGGCCGCCGGGTCGCCGAACGGATGCGGCAAGTCCTCGCGAGAAATTTCTCTGGGTGCGCGCTCTGCAGCCCGATGCAGCGGGCGCGCGAGACATGCGAACTGGCGGGTTTCGGCCAGAATATGATGGTCGACGCCGACCTGACCGAGTGGAATTACGGCGAGTATGAGGGTAAAACCCCCGAAGAGATACACAAAGTAAAGCCGGGCTGGCTGATCTTCCGAGATGGCTGCCCGGGTGGCGAAACGCCCGAGCAGGTTGGCGCGAGGGTCGATCGGGTCATCGCGCGCACGCGCGCCCTCGGCCGCGATATTTTGCTGTTCGCGCACGGACACGTGCTGCGCGTGCTGGCGGCGCGCTGGATCGGGCTGCCCGCAGGTGGCGGCCAGCACTTTCTCTTGGATACAGGCACGCTGTGCGTCCTCAGCTACTACGGTAGTGTACCGGCTGTCAGAATCTGGAACCGACCTCTCATGGACTGAGGCGCATGATTTCGGGAGGAGCGCGATGGGCGAAAAGAGCGCGCATATCATCACGCGCGACCGATACGACGCGGTCCTTCTCGACCTCGACGGTGTAGTAACCGACACGGCTAAATTGCACGCCGCTTGTTGGAAACAGATGTTTGACGAGTACCTGCAGAAGCGAGCAACAGAGAGAGGTGAAGCGTTTTGCCCGTTCGATCTCGCAAATGACTACCGGCTCTATGTAGACGGCAAGCCCCGTTTCGATGGCGTTCGTGACTTCCTCATATCACGCGGTATCCGACTGCCTGAGGGAAGCCCAGACGACCCGCCGCAACTCGACACGGTTGGTGGGCTTGGGAACCGAAAAAATGAGCTGGTCGATAAGGTGATCCACGCCGAAGGGGTGAAGCCTTACGAAGGAAGCGTGAAGCTCATCCAAAGGCTCCGTCATGATGGATTCAAAATCGCCATCGTCACTTCAAGTCAGAATTGCGGGACTGTCTTAAAGGCCGCCAAATTAGATGCCCTCTTCGAGGCACGCGTCGACGGCAACATGATGCATGCGCAAAACCTAGCGGGGAAACCGGCTCCGGACACCTATTTGGCAGCGGCCAGGCTGCTTGGCGTTGCGCCGGCGCGGTCGATTGTCATCGAGGACGCCATCGTCGGAGTGGAAGCCGGCCATACGGGAAAGTTCGGACTCGTGGTCGGGGTCGCACGCAAGGGCAATGCCGAGGAACTTCGGCAGCATGGCGCCCAGGTGGTGGTGAACGATTTAGGCGAACTGGTCGACTGACCACCCTGCGCTGTCTTTGAGGAGCAACTGATGCTTCATCACGAACGCCAGCGACCGCCACCCGCTGATTACCCAGCTGACGAATGGAACGTCATCGAAAAAAGATTTCACCCCGAATTCCTCGCCCAGTTGGAAACCATGATGGCGCTGGGCAACGGCTATATCGGGATGCGCGGGTGCCCGGAAGAAGGCGGTCCGAACGCAGAAAACAGCACTTTGATCAACGGTTTCTATGAGACGCGACCGATCACCTACGACGAAGATGCCTATGGTTTCGCGAGAACCGGTCAGACTATCTGCAACGTAACCGACAGCAAGATCATCAAGCTATTTGTCGACGACGAGCCCTTCTGGCTGCCAGACGCACATCTCCTGAGCTACGATAGACGGCTGAATATGAAGTCTGGAACGCTGGACCGCGAAATTCTGTGGGAGACTCCTGCGGGCAAACAGGTGTCCATCAAGTCCCGGCGTTTGATCTCTTTTCCGAACAGACACGTGGCAGCGATTTCCTATCGTGTAACCCTTCTCAATGCCGACGCGTTTATCATCATCTCTTCGGAGATGTCGGTCAAGGAACCGAGCGCCCGTGTCGACAGCGACGATCCGCGACTGGCGAAACCTTTTTCAGGTCGGGTGCTTTATCCGCGGACCAGCTACGCGAAAGACCGTCGTATCGTGCTGTGTCATGCGACCGAAAGGAGCAAGTTAATCCTGGCGTGCGCCGGTGAGACCGCACTAGAGACGACGTGCGCGCACACCTTCAAGGCTGTCCACGCCGACGATTTCGGCCAGGTCGCCTTCACCATAGAGGCCCGCTCGGGCGTTCCGATCGAGATCACCAAATATATCGTCTATCACACCTCGCGGGCAGCTTCGGCTGAAGAACTCTGCGGCCGCGCTGAGTGGACGATGGATCGGATAACGCGCGAGGGATTCCAGAAACTGCTCGCCGCCCAAGAGCAGTACATGGACGATTTTTGGCGACGCAGCGATGTCCGCGTCAAAGATGTCCGCCTGGAGCGCATCAAGCGCACGACGGTCGAGATCCAGCAAGCCATACGTTTCAACCTCTTTCATATCTTGCAGGCGGCGGCGCGGGCGGAAGATGCCGGCCTGCCGGCGAGGGGCCTCACCGGAAAGGCCTACGAGGGGCACTACTTCTGGGATACCGAAATCTACTTGCTGCCGTTTCTGATCTACACCTCTCCACAGATTGCTCGGAACCTGCTGATCTTTCGCTACGAGATGCTGCCGCAAGCGCGAGCGCGCGCGCGGGAGCTGGGTCATCACGGAGCGATGTTTCCGTGGCGCACCATCAGCGGAGAAGAAGCTTCGGCATACTACGCCGCTGGAACGGCGCAGTACCACATTAATTCAGACATCATGTACGCACTGCGCAAGTATGTGCAGGCGACGGGTGACGACCAATTCCTGAGGGATTACGGCGCGGAAATGCTCGTGGAAACGGCCCGGCTGTGGCTGGACCTCGGTTTCTACTCGCACACAAAGGAAGGAAAATTCTGCATCAACGGCGTCACTGGACCGGATGAGTACAACACAGTCGTGAACAACAATGCCTACACCAATTTGATGGCTCGGGAGAACCTACGCTACGCCATAGCCACGGTCGAGGCGCTGCAGAAGCAAGAACCTGATGCGTATGACACGCTCGTGCGCAAGACGGGGCTTGAGCCCACCGAGGTGGAAGCATGGCGCAACGCGGCTGAAAATATGTACGTGCCATATGATGAGAATCTGAGGATTATTCCGCAGGATGATAACTTTTTGGACAAAGAAGTCTGGGATTTCAAAAATACGCCGGCCGATCATTATCCTCTGCTACTGTTCTACCACCCGCTCAACATTTACCGAAAGCAAGTGATCAAACAGGCGGACGTGATTTTGGCATTGTTTTTGTTGGGTGACCTTTTCCCCATTGAAGTTAAGAAACGTAATTTTGAATTCTATGATCCGTTAACGACGGGTGACTCATCGTTGTCGTCATGCGTGGAGGCAATCATTGCCGCACAGATCGGCGACGTCGACAAGACGCTACGATACGGCATGGCGGCGCTGCTGATGGACTTGGCCGACGTTGGTGGAAACGTGCGCGACGGCTGTCACATCGCCTCGATGGGCGGTACCTGGATGATGCTGGTGTACGGGTTCGGCGGCATGCAGGATTATGATGGTACATTATCTTTCCGACCGCGTCGTTCACCGCAGGACAATGCAATACTTCGGTTTGCGGTGACGTACCGCGACAAGCTACTGGAAGTCGAAGTCGGTGTGGAGAAGGTCGAATACACTCTGCGCGAGGGCGAGGACCTGGCGATCCGTCATGAGACGGAGGAAGTTTCTCTCACCCGGGAACATCCGGTAGCCGTCCGCCCGATCAGTAGGACATGAGTACCGCTACCGGTCGGTGACCTGGCTACATGTTTGGTTGCGCCGTTCGCCGCTGGGAAAAAGATTTGCGAGCGACTAGTTGGGCGACCGAATCTTTGTTCGCCACGTAGCATCAGGTTGTTTCATTTTCCTCGAAAGAGAACCCATTAACGCTCTGCGCTCAGGAGAGGTCTCGTGGTGGAGCCTAACTCCCGCCTACGTTGATGAAACATTCTCGACCCGCCGGAATAAGAAATTTTCAGCGCCGTGGTTCCATGCCAATTTCCGTCTTTGATTTCGACCATCGGGTGCGGATGATCTCCTCCCGCTCCATGGTTTCAAGCTGCTCGTCGATCAGTTTGATCGCCTCTTCTACCTCAGGCAGCAGCACTTTCTCCAGCGCGTTGGCACGCCGCTCGGTACGCCGGTATTCGCGCGCCAGCCGCATCAGGTTGCTGGCGCGCTGACCGGCATCAGCCGCGGTCCACAACAGTGCTTCGAACGCAGCCCTGCACGCCTTGGCCTCGGGCGACGCGTCAACCGCGTACGGCTCCGCGCTTGCCGTCACCGCGCCGTAGCTTGCAGACCGCATCGGCAGGCCGAGAAACAGCGTCTGCTCGGCGCGCGGCACGGCCGGAGCGTCCGGCACCGGATAGCCCTGAAGCTGATCGAGGCCGTGCCGTTCGACCGCGTCGCCGAGCGCACTTGCCGCGTCCTTTGTTCGGTCGACCAGCCGGCCAAACCGCTCCTCATAATCGCGCAAGCGGCGTAAAATCTCGCCGGCTAGCAGCACGCGTTTCTCGTCGAGAAATTCGTAACCCTGACGCATCAGCTTGCGCTCATCCGCAAGCTGAAGGGCCGCGCTTCGGGTCGCGGTGATTTCAGGCATGGCTGCCGCTCACGTCCGTTGTGCCGTCGGCTTCGATATATTCCGCGATCTGCACATCCGACAGGCGCGTCAGCTCATTCTCGGGCAGAAGCCGCAACACCGCCCAGCCCGCCGCCATGCTTTCCTCCAGCGTCCGACGTCCAGCTTGGGCGATCAGCGCGGTTTCGAACTGATCGGCAAATTCCAGGTATTTCAGATCGAGCGCTGTCAAGCCGTCGCGGCCCACCACGCTTGCCAGAACGCGCACCCGCACGGCCTTGGCGTAAGACGCGTACAGCTGATTGGCGAGCCCGGGATGATCGGGATGGGAATACCCTTTGCCGATGCCCTGGTTCATCAACCGCGACAGGCTCGGCAATACATTGATCGGTGGCAGCACGCCCTTGCGATCGAGTGCGTGATCCAGCACGATTTGGCCTTCGGTGATGTAGCCGGTGAGATCCGGGATCGGATGACTGATATCGTCGGCCGGCATCGTCAGAATTGGCAGCTGGGTGATCGTGCCACTGGCGCCCCGCAGGCAGCCGGCGCGCTCGTAGATCGTGGCCAAATCCGAATACATGTAGCCCGGATAGCCTTTGCGGCTCGGCACTTCGCCGTGGCTCGCGGATACCTCGCGCAGCGCTTCGCAATAATTGGTCATGTTGGTCATGATGACGAGCACGTGGCGGCCCTGCTCGGCCGCGAGATATTCGGCAGCAGTGAGTGCAAAACGCGGCGTCAATAGCCGCTGCGTCGAGGATTCGCTGGCGAGATTAAGGAACATGGTGGTGTGGGCGAGCGCGCCGGAGTCCTGCATCGCGCGCCGGAAGCCGTCGGCGGTGTCGTAGGAAATTCCGATGCCGACGAAAACGATTGCGAACGTCTCGTCGCCGGCCCGCCGCAGGCGTGCGTTCTGGGCAATGTCGCTGGCGATGCGATCATGTGGCATGCCGCCACCCGAGAACAGCGGCAGTTTCTGACCACGCACCAAGCTGTTCATCAGATCAATCGCCGAGACTCCGGTCTCGATAAAGTCCCTGGGCAGTTCGCGTGCGGTCGGGTCGATCGGCACGCCGTCGATGCGCAGCCGCTTGTGGGCGGCGATCACCGGCCCGCCGTCGATCGGCTCGCCGACGCCGTTGAAAACGCGGCCGAGCAGGCCGGGCCCAAGCGCGAAATGCAGCGGCTCGCCGAGGAAGCGAACGCGGATGTTGCGCAAGCCTAGACCGACGGTCGATTCCAGAATTTCGACGACCATGACATCCTGGTCGAGCGCCGCGACGCGGCCGAGCTTCGGCGGCCGCCCTTCGGTGACGATTTCCACCGCCTCGTTCAAGCCCGCCTGGACATTGCGCCGCAGGAACAATAACGGGCCTTCGATTGCGGTGGCGGTGCCTTGCACCAACAATTCAGGCTGCATGGGATGGCGCCTTCTCGAGCTCGGCCATGGCCGCTTCTATGCTTGCGCCAAGTTCATCGAATTTCTGCAATTGATCCTCGCCGATCTCCTCGCCGATGCGCTGCAACCGGCGCAGCATCGGCATCTCCGCAATCGCTTTGAGCGCGACGCCCCGCTGCAACGCGGTTTCTGCCATCGCGATGAAGCGGACCAGCAACTTGAGCATGGCGATTTGACGCTGCGGCGAGCAAAAGCGATCGACCTCCGAAAATGCCGATTGTCGCAGGAAAGCCTCGTTGATCAGTTCGGCGCAGAGCAGCGTCAATTGCTGTGTCGGCGGCAGCGCGTCCTTGCCAACAATGCGCGCCATACGTTCAAGGTCCGCCTGCGCGTCCAAAAGCGATAAGAGCCGTTCGCGATGCGAGCGCCATTCGGCGTTGCCGCGCTCGGTCCACCACGCGGCGAAACGGGCCGCATTCTCGGAATAGGACTGCAGCGGATGAATGGCCGGATAAAAGCGCGCCTGTGCGCGCTCGCGGTCGAGCCCCCAAAACGAACGCACGTAACGCTTGGTGTTGCTCGTTACCGGCTCAGAAAAGTCGCCGGCCGGCGGACTGATCGCGCCGATGATGGTCAGCGAGCCCTCGGTGCCGGCTAGCGTTTTCACCCTTGCCGCCCGCTCGTAAAACTCGGCCAGGCGAGAGCCGAGATAAGCCGGGTAGGCGGCTTCGCCGGGCAGTTCGCCCAGCCGGCCGGACACTTCGCGCAACGCCTCGGCCCAACGGCTGGTCGAATCCGCCATCAGCGCGACGTGCAGGCCCTGGTCGCGGAAATATTCGCCGACGGTGACGGCCGTATAGATACTGGCCTCGCGTGCCGCCACCGGCTTGTTTGATGTATTGGCGATGATGACCGTGCGCTCCATCAAGCCGCGGCTGGTGCGTGGATCGGTGAGCTCGGGAAATTCGCGCAGCACCTCCGCCATCTCGTTGCCGCGCTCGCCGCAGCCGACATAGACGATGACGTCGGCGTCGCACCACTTCGCCAACGTTTCCTGCAGCACTGTTTTGCCAGTGCCGAAGCCGCCGGGGATCGCGGCTTGGCCGCCGCGCGCCACCGGAAACAGCGTGTCGAGGATACGCTGACCGGTGATCATCGGTTCTTCCGGCGGCAGCCGCTGGCGCACCGGCCGTGCCTGCCGGATCGGCCAGCGATGGAAGAAGCCGATCGCGTGCGTCACGCCGGCGTCGTCGCGAATTTTGCAAAGCGTGGCGTAACGTTCGTGGGGGCCATCGCCGACGATCGTCTCGACAACGCCGCTCAGATCGGGAGGCAGAAGGCATTGCTGGCGGATTCCGGCCCCCGGCAAATCCCCGAATGGCATGCCGGCCGCCAAGCGGTCGCCGGCCTTGACCAGGGCGCGAAAGCGAAGCGGCGCCGTATCGGCGGCTGTCGGCGCTTCAAGTGGCCGCAACAGGCCGTCGAAAATGCTGCCCAGCAATGCCGGGCCGAGCCGTATCGACAGCGGCGTGCCGGTTCCTTGCACGACATCACCGGGACGCAAGCCGGTCGTGTCTTCATAAACCTGCCCGACCAATTCCTTGTCGGTCAGGCGGATGACTTCACCGGGGCGACGATCGGCGCCGACTTCGATGGCCTCGCCGACATGGAACTGGTCGTCGGTGCGTGCGTACACGACCGGCCCGCCGACCCAGCGGACGACGGCGGTGCTCACGGCTGCCGTCCCGAGAATTGTGGCCGCAGCGTCGGCATCATCCCGCCTCGATTTCGTTGAGCAGCGGCGCAGCAAAAGCACGGTCGTCGGGCAATAAGCCGCGTGGCGTTGCGTCGAGCACGGCGCCGTCGACTTTGATCCGCAGGCCCGATGTCAGATCGTTGTCGGCCTTGAAGCCGACGACGAGGTCGTCCTGGCAAGGGATCATGGTCTGGAATTCCTTCTGTTCTGCAGTGCTCCAATCGGCCGGATGCTCGATGAGCCAGGAACCCGGACGCAAACGCTGCACCGCCAATCGCGCGACTGCGTCCGTCCATTGCCGGCGGCTTTGCGCATCGCGCCATCGTGCCTGAAGTTCCTCGTGCAGCAGCGGCACGGCGTCCCGAATTGCCTGCGCCGCGCGCCGCTGGGCGCGCACGCGGCGCTCGGCTTCGCGTTGCGCGCTGGCGCGGGTCATCTGGCGCACGCCTTCACGCCGCAGCTCCTGGATTTTCTCACGCACGCGACGGCGCGCCGTGACGCGTGCCTGCGCGACGATCGCCCGCGCCTCGCGCTCCGCCTGCGCGATCACCGCATCGGTTTCGTCCTTGAGCTGCTGCTCGATCTCGCGCGCCAGCGCATCGGACTGCAGCGACGGAATAATGCTTGCCGACGGCGTCACGCTTCGATGCCTAGGACGCTCCTAAGCCTCCCTGCCAGATCCGGCGCCGGCACGCTGAACAAGATGTCGGGAATGACCGCGACCGCGGGCTCCACAGCGAGCATCGCCGCTTCGAGCTGCGGCGGCGGAATATGCCGGGCCAACTCGGCCGTGATGACGACGAGCGAGGCGCGAAGCCGCGCCTGCTCAAACGCGGACGCGACCACATCGAGCTTGGGCACCACGGTCTCGATGCCGGTAAGACGGAAGCCCACCGCGCTGAGCTCGTCGCCGATGAAGATCGCCCCTGTCATTTCATCCCATCCGATTGAGGATCAGCACGGCAACGATAAGGCCATAGATGGCAATGCCTTCAGCAAGACCGACCAGGATAAGAACGCGCCCCAGCAGCTCTGGCTTTTCCGCCAGCGCACCAACCGCGGCACTGCCAACCACCGCGACCGCATAGCCAGCGGCCAACGTCGATACTCCGGCAGCGATTGCGGCGGCCATCACCGCCCAGGGTCCGACAGAACTATCTGCGGCGGCGCGCACGGCGGTCTGCGCCACCGCCGGAGCGGTCTGCAACAGCATGAATGACGCTCCGATGGCGACGGCCACCGCGATCGCGAGCATCAGCGCCGGGATTGTAAGTCTGACTTTCATGACGTGATCCTCAAAATTGCTTCTGCATAGCGCCAGTTGCAGCCGGCGGCGGCAACGGCTTGAACTCGCGGCCTGCGCCGGTAAGAAAGCGAATGAAAAACTCGAACAACAGCAGACGGGTGGTCTGAATACTGACCACGATGCCTTCAAGGACGATGATAAAGACATTGCCGGCGATCAGCACGATCCAGTAGGCGACGCGGCCGCTCGCCTGCGCCATCTCGATGATGGCCAGCGATAATCCGGCATGGGCGAGCGCAAAGGCACCGATACGGGCGAACGAGATCGTGTTGACGAGCAGGCGAAGATATTGCTCCACGAACTGCCCGACGGCTTCGATAATCCCAGTCAGGCGCTTTTCCGGTTTCAACACTCCGGCGCCGAGAATGAACCAAGCGGCGCCGAAGCCCGCCAGCATCAGGCCCTGAGGCCAGAAGAACGAAATCAGCAAGCCGATATAAGCCGTCAGCAGGCCGGCCCGCTGCATCCACCAATGGCTCGCCTCGCCACGCCAATGCATCTGGAGCGCGTCCAACAGCAGCCCGAGAGTCATGATCACGACGCCGACCAGCACCGCCGCCAGCAGAACGGTGATCGGTTGTTCCATCGGGCGAATCCACAGAGCCGGAACGATATCATCGCGACAAAAAACGCTACCGAACAGAAATCCGAAGACAATGGCCATGATGCCGCCGGGAACCAACATGCGCGTCAGCAAAATGCGCCGTCCCAGGACGAGGCCAATGAGGCAAATCAAAAAGCCCTGGCCGACATCGCCAAACATGAAGCCGAAGATTGAGGAAGCGATGACGACCAGGATTGCGCTCGGATCGCTTTCATATTGGCCCGGCGTGCCGAGCATCCGGGCAAATATTTCAAAAGGGCGCGCCCAGCCGGGATTATGGAGCACGAGCGGCACGTTCATCCCAACCGGCGGGTCCATCAGGCGGAGAATATAGTGGACGCCCGCCGCATCGAGCGCTCGGCGCAAGGCGTCGCCGCTGATGTCGCTGGTCCAGCCCGTGACCCATCCCAGGTGATCGCTGCCATACAATTCCTTGGCGTGCTCGTTGAGCCATTGGATCAGCGCGATGTCGGCAAGCGCCGCTGCGATCTTGAACTCTTCCGCCAACGCTTTCATATCCGCGGCCAATGTCGCCCGTCGTTCGGCGAGCTCGGCCAGTCGGTCGCCGATCGTCGTTACGGCATCGCGCGGCGAAGCCGGCAGCCAAGACGGCAGCGCTATCGTCTGGCCTTTGAGACCCTGAAGCTGCGCTTGCATTTCCGCGATATCGGAACTCCGCCCGACCGCGAGCACGTAATTGGCTTCGGGCGTTTGCCAGGGCCTGATCAACACCAAGGCTGGCACTTCGCGCAAATGCACCCCGACCGGCAAAGCGAATAAGCGCGACTGCAATTTCGGGCCGGCGCGGCCGAGCATTTGCATATTGGGAAAATCCGGGCCGGCGCTCTGCAGCGCGGTGCGCAAACGGGCGAGATCAGCGGCGGCCTGTGTCGTTGTCTCGATCTCGGCGATCAGCGGATCGGCTCGCGCCGTCCATGCGGTCAGCCGCGCGGTCGCGGCGTTGAGCGTCTCGCTCAATTCCTCGGCATGGGGCGCGGCGGCGGCCGCAGCCGATGGCCAGTATTGCTGATAGCGCCGGGCAAGGTCCTGATAGGTCTTGAGCGCGTCGCTAAGACCTGGAAACAGGAGGCGGTAAGCTGGGCGGCTGCGAGCTTCCAATTCGACCGCGCCAGTCCGCGACAAACAGGCCATCACCGGCGCCAATTCCTTATGCGCGGTCACAAGTTCAAACCATTTGGCGGGAACCGGGCGAAGGCTCATGCGGCTTCCTTCGCGCCGCCGGGGTTAAACAGGAGCCGCCGGAGCAAACCGCCGCGCAAGCGTTCCAGATCAATGGCGACAAGCGCGAGATGGCAGAATACGGCCGGCGTACCGCTGCGGCGCCTGAACATGCGCGCGAGCTTGAGCGCCAGATCGCGGCGGTGCGGAGCGCTGGTCTCCAGCGCACCGGCGCGGCGCAGCCGTTCGACATGGGCGCTGATCGTCACCGCGATCTCAAGGAGCTCACGTTCGCCGCCACGGCGATGAGGCCATAGCGAGCGCCAGTGCGCGAACCAGCGCGCCGCCAGCGTTTCATCGCTTTCGCTCACCGCAAGCAAACGCGCAAACGGCGACGCTGTCAGCGTGGCGTCGCGCTTGCGCGGATCGGGGTCGGCAAATTTGGCGAAAACCGGATCCTGTTGAATCCAGGCGACCGTCGCGTCCGCTCGAAGCACCGCCGCGATGATGGGCAGATCGGGAACAAGCGCTGTCCACAACACGGCTTGGCGCCATCCCGCCGGCACCCAGCCGGCCACTTCTGCAACGTAACGCCGCCAGATCTCGCGCAACACGCGCTCGATGGCATGGCTCGACATGCGGACATCGATATGCGCGATGAAGCGGCGAAGCGGCAGAGCGCGCGCATGTTCGAGGTATTGACCCATCGATCGGGCGGCCTCGACCGCCTGCCAGTCCGCCTCCTGCAACCGTTCGCCATGGCGAGACTGCAGCCGCGCCTGAACGTAACTCCATCGCGGCCGGCTGTTCATGCTCCACCGGTCATCTGAGCGGCGACGCGGCGTACCGCCTGCATCAGCATCGCCTGACTGTAGGTATCATCGGCATGCGACGCTGACGGCGCATTTGCCTGTGCAAGGGACTCGATGTCCCGTTGCACTTTCTGCAGATAGTTGCGCTGCAGCCGTGAAATGCAGGCGTCGGCACGTTTGCCGATCGCGTCGGCTTCGGCGCGCGCCTGCCCGATCAGACGGTTTCCTTGCTCCTGACTTTCCCGCAATTGCCTAACGCCATTGCTCTCGACGCTGAGCACGCGCTCGATCGCGGCAACGACAGGATCGCTTTCGTCCTGTTCGGTCTCTTGCGCCATGACCTAAACGCCCGCCTCCATCTTTGCGGCTCAAGCGACCCACGCGTTCATGCTGAAGCATCGGAACTGCGCTGCCCGCATCATCGGCGACACATCCAGCCGCCGCGTGAGGCTGCTGCCGCAGGCCTCATTTTGAGGCCGCCTTGTTTTGCCCCACGCCGAGCCCTTTGTGGTAGATCGCCCAATAGACGAAGCCGACAAAGCCGGCACCGCCGACGATGTTGCCGAGCGTGACGGGGACCAGATTATGGATGATGCCAGGTATCGTGATGAGCGAAGCGTCGAATCCGGCCGGAACGTTGCCGGTCACCGTCAGGAGCCACGCCAATGGCAGGAAGTACATGTTGGCGACGGAGTGCTCGAAGCCGGCGGCGACGAAGCATGAGATCGGCAGAATGAGACCGATGATTTTATCAGTCACCGTGCGGCCTGCCGCCGCGAGCCACACCGCCAGACAAACGAGTAAGTTGCACAGAATGCCCTTGAAGAACAGCGTCACCATGTCCGGCGAGATCTTGCCGATCGCGGTATTCAGCATCGTCACGGCGATGCGGCCGCTATTCATGTCGAGGTGATGTGAAAACAGCACTAGGACGGCGAGACCGGCGCCGCCGACGAAGTTGCCGCAATAGACGATAACCCAGTTGCGCAGAACCTGCGCCGTCGAGATTTTGCCGCTCGCCCACGCCATCACGATCAAATTGTTGCCCGTGAAGAGCTCGGCGCCACCGACCAGGACCACGGCCAGGCCGAGAGAGAACACCAAGCCGCCGACCACGCGCGCCGGCCCGAAGCTCAGCGCCGCGTCGCTGACGACAAGCGAATAGTAGAGGGCCCCGAGACCAATGCCGCCACCGGCCACGATGCCCAGCATGAAACACGGCAGAAACGGCAAATTCGCCTTGGTGACGCCAACCTTTTCGGTTGCCTCCTCAATCTCGGCCGGGTTGTAGGCGTTGAAGTTGAAGATTGCCGGCTGGAGCGCGGGGTCAGCCATGGTTGGTCTCCTCTCGGTAAGCATTGTGATCGGCCGCGGACAGGGCCGGTTCCAGATAAGGCCACGCTTCAATCGGCTCGCCACGCTGCAGCCGGGCGTGAATGTTGGCGACAGCCTGCTGGACGGCCGCCGAAACGGGATATCCGAAGGCGACAAGCGCAGGCTGGATGCCGAGCAGATACACCTGCCCGACGCTCTCGCGCAGCGCTGCGATCAGAAACGACAGCGGCAGGTCGTGGGTCGTAAAGATGAACTGTTCGGCAATGAACCGGTCGTCGACCAGACGAACTTCACCCGGCGCCAGCTCCATCTCTGTCGCATCGACCACCACGACCCGCTCCGGGCCAATGGCACGGATACGGTGCAGCACATTTTCCGGCGCCGAACCGCCGTCCACGACCTGCCAGCCGCTCGCCGGCGAACGCCGCAGCAGACCCGACAGCAGCGGCCCGGCAGCATCATCGCCCATCATACTGTTGCCGACGGTGAGTATGACCTGATCGCTCATGACCGACGTCGCACCATCAATGTCAGCGCTGGCTCCCGTTCGATCGCCTGCAACGCCTGATCGAGCCGATCCGCCCAACGCTGTGCCTCCGCATCGAATTTCGCACGAGCCTGATTGAGCGCATGGCGCAGCAGGCCGGTATGACTTGCATCAATTGCGATCTCGCCAAAGCGGCGGACGCCGTCGAGCTTACGCCGCGCCTCGCCCTCGGGAACCGCGGCGACTGCTCTCAGGTAGCTGTCATAGCGGCAGGTCAAGATCGGCTTGAAGGTATCGATCACGCCGATATGGTGACCGACGCCAAGCGAATAATAGAGCACCTGCTCCGCGTCAGGCGGCGGCGTCTGCCCTTTCTCCAGGAATTTGCTACTGAGCTGGTAGACCACGACCTGATCGCTCATCGACCTGCACCCGCTCCGCTCATTGACCTGCACCCGCTCCGCTCACGGCTCTGCCCCGTTGCCGCCGATGCAGATGGCCTCGAGATTGCGGACGATCTCGGTCAGGCGCGGGTCGTTCTCGCGCGCCACGAACTCGTCGACCCTTTGGGTCAAGGGCCTTGCTTCATCGCGTTCGAGCAGCGTCATGAAATTGTTCGCAATTTCCCGGCCTTGCCGGTAGCCCGCCATGCGGCGCGCCTCGCGTTCGAGCGCAGTGCGCAATGCGTACGGAATTCGCGGATGGCTGACGGCGACCTGCTCGTCTTGCGCTTCGACGTGGTGGCTAGCCTTCAGCTTCTGATCGAGCATGCCGAGTGCGAGCGCGAAGCCATAGATCGTGGCCGGCGGCGTCGGCGGACAGCCCGGAATATAGACATCGACAGGGATGATCTTATCGATGCCGCCCCAGACGCAATAGAGATCGTGGAAGATGCCGCCACTGCAGCCGCAGGCGCCATAGGCGACCACGATTTTCGGGTCCGGCGCGGCATCGTAGGCCCGCAGCGCCGGCATGCGCATGGCGCGCGTCATCGCGCCGGTGCACAGAATCACGTCGGCGTGGCGGGGCGACGGCACCACCTTGATGCCGAACCTTTCGACGTCGAAGACTGGCGTGATTGCGGCGAAGATCTCGATGTCACAGGCGTTGCAGCCACCGGAATCGATGCGGAAGACATAGACCGAGCGGCGAATGTCCTGCAACAGCGCTTTCTTCAGCCGAAGGGTTTGTTCGCTGTCGCTGCGCGGCGGCGGCGAAGCCACGATCGGCCGGGCCGTTGATTCTGTGCTCATGGCGTCATCCCGATGTGATGCAGGCCGCTAAAGCCGGATTCCCTCGAAACCTCGTCGCGTCGTTTGCAGGCTGGGCAGACCTCCAGCATCGCGCGCCGTTGCTCGGCGACGGCCTCCGGCAGGCCGGCATTGATGAGCAGGGCGACGACGTAATCGATCTCTTTTCGCGGCGCGAACGGCGTGTCGCAGATGCGGCAGGCGGCGAGGCTAAATTCCGCGGTCTGGTACAGGTCAGCGCGATCCAAGACCGCGAGCTCGTATTCGGGCGACAATGCGATCGCGTGTGTCGGACACACCTCTTCGCATCTGCCGCAGAAGACGCAGCGCCCGAAACAAATTTCCCAGGTGCGCTTGCCGGCGGCCACGTCGGTCTTCATCGACAACGCGTTGGCCGGGCAAGCGATCGTGCAGGCGGCACAGGCGATGCAACGCTCCGGATCGTATTGCGGCTTGCCGCGGAAATTCGGGCTCGTCGGCAGCGGCGCGAACGGATAGCGGACCGTTGCGTTGCCGGTGCGAAAGACTTCCTTGAGAAGTTTGAACATCGCGAGCTCCGCCTATTTCAACGGCGAGTTGGTCCGCTCCCGGCAGTACCGTTCCATTTCTTTGTACGGAATGATGCTGGTGTTGCGCTTGCGCACATCGACGACCGTCACGCGATCGGTGCACGAATAACAGGGATCGATGCTGGCGACGATGAGCGGGGCGTCGGAGACGGTGTTGCCGCGCAGCATGTAACGCAGCGACGGCCAATTGTTGTAGCTGGCGGCGCGGCAGCGCCAGCGATGGAGCTTCTGGTTGTCGCCGAGCATGCTCCAATGGATGTCTTCGCCACGCGGCGCTTCGGTGTAACCGAGCGCAAAGCGATGCGGCGTGTAGGTGAAGCCCTCGACCAGAACCGGGCCGGCCGGCGCGTTGTCCAGACAGTGCTCGATGATCGCGATCGAATCGAAGAATTCCTTGCTGCGGACCAGGACCCGAGACAGCACATCGCCACTATCCATGATGTGCTGGCCGACCGGCGTGCCCGCATAGCCGGCATAGGGATGATCAATGCGCACGTCGCGACGGTGGCCGCTGGCGCGCACCGTCGGGCCTACCGGGCTGTAGTCGCGCGCCACCTTCTTGTCCAAGTGGCCAACGCCCTCGAGCCGCTGGCGCATGTTCGGCGTACCGAGCAAAATGTCGAGAAGCCTTGTCACCTCCTCGCGCAATTCGCCGATCAGTTGCCGGGTGCGCGCGCTCTGCTCGGCCAAAATATCGCGACGGACGCCGCCAATCAGATTGAGTGCATAGGTCTTGCGCGAGCCGGTCAGAACCTCGGCCAGCTCCATCGACTTCTCGCGAACCCGGAAAAAATGCATGAAGCCGGTGTCGAAACCGACGAAATGGCAGGCGAGGCCAAGATTGAGCAAATGGCTATGCAGCCGCTCGACTTCCAGCAAAATTGTGCGAATGCTGGCGGCGCGCGGCGGCGCCTGGATGCCAAGCGCATTTTCGACCGAGCTGGCATAGGCCACGCTGTGCGTGAATCCGCAGATGCCGCAGATGCGGTCGGCAAGGAACGTTACGTCGTTATAACCCATGCGGGTCTCGGCCAGCTTTTCCATGCCGCGATGGACGTAGAACAGCCGGTAATCGGCGTCGATGATATCTTCGCCGTCGACGAACAGCCGGAAATGGCCTGGTTCGTCGGAAGTGATGTGCAGCGGGCCAAGCGGCACTTCCGTCGTTTCACATTTGGCAGCGTTGATGAATTTATAGGTCTCGGTTTCGGTCGTGATCTGCGGACGCTCACGGTAGTCCATCGCGTCTTTGCGCAGCGGATATAAATCGTCCGGCCAATCATCCGGCAGCACGAGCCGCCGTTCGTCCGGCAGCCCCACAGGACGCAGGCCGAACATGTCGCGCAATTCGCGTTCGCCCCACACGGCGGCCGGCACTTTCACCGTGACCGACGGAAATTCCATCGTCTGTGGCGGCACCTCAGCGCGAAGGACGACATAGCTCTTCTCAACCCCCTCCATGGACAGCACGTAATAGACGGCGAAATTGCCGTTCAGCAGCCGTTCGTCGCTGCCGACCACAACCGACATCCAGCCGTCATGACCGTAATAGAGGGTCTCCACTGCCTCCGGCAGCGCCTCACGCGTCACCGTGATGGTCGCCTGCTCGGCGGTCTGCCAGGACTCGTCGAGGACCGAATTCGGCATTTTTTGACGCAGCGCCGCCACATAAGCGGTACCGCGCCTCGATTCCGGCGTTACGGACATTGGTCTTTATCTCCTCAATTCGCTCGGCGCGTCACGGCCGCAAATTCCGCCGCACCGCTACTCCTGGGGGACATTTGTTGATCTGGCCGTTGCTGATCCATACCCGGCCGCGGCGCATGGGCCGCCGCCGTCACATCCGATTGCAGAACCACCCTCGCCGCATTCTCGATCAGGCGGCCGACCGGTCGCGGCAGCGCGACGCCAAACAGCAGCATGACGACCAGCAACGCCACCATCGGCGCAATAGCAAAGCCGCTCACTTCGCCACGCGCCACGTTGGCCGGGCGCGCACCTAGCAGCGAACCGCCGATGAAACGCAGCAGCGCCGCGAGCGTCACGGTCAGCAACAACAGGCAGATCACCATCAGCCAGCCATACCCGGCGCGAAAGCCGGCAGTGACCAACATGAACTCGCTGACAAAGATGTTAAATGGCGGAACGCCGCACAACGCCAGCGCACCGGCAATAAGCAGCGCGCCGCTCAGCGGCGCGGCTGCCGCCATGCCTCTGATCGACCGCAAGTCCCGCGTCCCGAATTTCATCAGGACATTGCCGGAGCCGCAGAACAGGAGCGTCTTGGCGAGGCTATGGTTGATCATCTGCAAAATCGCAGCCGCAACGCCGAGCGGTCCGCCGATGCCAAGCCCGAGGACGATCAAGCCCATATTTTCGGTCGTGCTATAAGCAAACAGACGCTTGAGATCTTTCTGCACGAATATCAGCAACGAGGCGGCGGCAACCGACAGCCCGCCGAATACGAGGAACAGGTTGCGTGAGAATTCCGGCCCCGTCGCCGCGGTGGTGATGGCGCTGTAGCGAAGCAGGACGAACAGCGCACAATTCACCAACACGCCGGAGAGCAAGGCGCTGACAGGGCTTGGCGCCTCGCTGTGAGCGTCCGGCAGCCAGGCATGCATAGGGAAGAGGCCGGCCTTGGTGCCAAAGCCGATCAGCACGAATACGAAGGCAAGGCGCATCACCCCAGGATTGAGTGACGCCGCATGGCTGACCAGCGAGGTCCATAGCGAGGCGTCGTGCGGATCCGGCAACACGGCGGATGCCTCGGCATAGACCAGCATCGTGCCATAGAGCGCGAACGCCACGCCTACCGTGCAGATGACGACGTATTTCCAGGCCGCTTCCAATGACGCGCGCTGGCCGTATAGGCCGACCAGGAAAGCCGAGCCAAGCGTTGTCGCCTCGATGCCGACCCACATCATGACAATGTCGTTGGCCGTCACCGTCCACAGCATCGTGAACAGAAAGAGATTGAAGAACCCGTAGTAGCGGCACAACTGGCGTGGGCTGATCAGATTGGCGGCGAGATCGTGCCTGATATAGCCCAGGGAATAGATGCCGGTGAGCAGACCGACGACGCCAATCAATGCCACCAGGATCGACGCGAGCGGATCAAGATACAGCCAACTGCCAAGCGCGAAAAAATTTCCACCGTCAATGACTCTGCCGGCGAGAACGAGCGCGATGGTCGCAACAATTACGATCGAGACGACATGCGCGCCTTCGGCGATCAGCGGCCCTGCTTTGCCGCCAAAGAGCTGAGCGACGAAGGCGACCATCATCGCCGCCAGCGGAACCAGGAGAATCGCAATTAGGAGTTCGGCCGGTGCCATGTGCGGTCATCCACGCAATGAAGTGAGCTGCCGCACGTCCAGCGTCTGCAGCCGGGAATGGATCATCGTGCCGATAACCGCCATGATGACGACGGCAAAGATGGCATCCGTGACGATGCCGATTTCAACGACTTCAGGGGCGCGGTTGGCCATGATGGCGAGCGTCAGATGCGAGCCGTTCTCCATCAGGCAGTAGCCGAACACCTGCTTGAGCAGGTTTCGCTGCATGACGATGCAGGCGAGCCCCAGGAAGAAGTGGGCGAGCGAAACCGCGAGCGCGGGCTTTAATTCCGGCGGGCTCGGGAGATGGATGCTGGAGACGACGGCGAAGCAGCCGGCGACCACGACGCCGGCCAGAATGATGGTCCAGGCAATGCCGAAGCGCCGCGGTTCCAGCGCCGGGTCGCTGACGCGGCCGAGCGTTCGGTACATGATCAGCGGGACCAGCACGACCTTGGTCACGAAGGCGACCCCGGCCCAATAGAAAAGCTGCGGCGCATTCGCGGCCACCGCCAGCGCTAAGAATATCAACACCAGGATGAAGGATTGCAGCGCGTAGTAGAGCGCAGAGCGCCCCGTTCCCTTCGCCTCCACAACCATCAAGGAGGTGATAATGAGCAAGCTGGCAAGACCGTTGACCAACTGCAGTCCGCCCAGTGTTCCGATCATGGCGTGCTCCATCCTAGCCAAGAAGCGGCGATCTCGCCCGAGCAAAGCGTCATCGCGATCAGAACGACGAGCACGCCTTGCATGGCCGGCGGCACCCTCGCTGCCGTCGCCACTTTCGGCGACGGTTTGCCGAACACCGAAAGTCCGACCCAGTGCAAAAACCAGGCGAACGTCCCGATCGATTCGATTAGCGCGACGATCACGAGCGGCAGCAGCAGCGGGTGATTGGCCGCGGCTTCGAAGCCGCCGGCGAAGATGGCGAATTTCGAGAAAAACCCGTTGAACGGCGGCACGCCGGCGACGGCCATCGCCGCGACGCAGAAGCTTATTCCGAGCAACGGCGCGCGTATCATAATGCCGCGCAGGTCGGGCAGCATGCGCGTACCCGTGGTATAAGCAAGTGCGCCGGCTACGAAGAAGAACAGGCTCTTGGCAAAGGCATGATTGAAGATGTGCGCGATCGCGCCATTGAAAGCGAGCTGCGAGCCGAACACCGACAGCGACAGCGCGAGGAAAATGTAGGAAAGCTGGGTGATGGTCGAATAGGCCAATAGCCGCTTCAAATCCTTTTGCGGCAGATAGAGGAAGAAGCCGTAGACCATGGTGACCACAGCCATGATCGAGCCGACCCAGCCGACCACTTCCGGCACGGTTCCGGCGGCAAACAGGCTGCGGGCGAAGATGTAGACGCCGACCTTGACCATCGCCGCCGCATGCAGATAGGCGCTGATCGGCGTCGGCGCCGCCATCGCATCCGGCAGCCACATCTGCATCGGCAATTGCGCCGATTTACCCCACGCCGCGAACAGGATCGCGATCAGCACCACGGTCTTCATCGTGCCGTCGAGATTGCCAATCGCGGACAAGGCGAAGGTGCCGGTGACGGCAAACAGCGTGGCGGCCGCGACGTAAAGGCCGAGCGAGGCGGTATGCGTCACCAGCATCGCCTTGGCGGCGGCGTACAGCGAATTGCGGTCTTCGTAATAGCCGATCAGCGCCCATGAGCACATGCCGGTCATTTCGAAAAACAGCAATTGACCGACCAGCGTCGACGAGAAAACGAGTCCGGCCATCGAGGCGATGAAGGCGAGCAGCCAGGCATAATATTTGGGCCGGCCTGGATCGGGATGTTCTCTGTTGTCGAGATTCAGATAGGCGATGGAATAAATGCAAACCAAAAGTCCGACGCCGACAACGGCGACGATGACGAGCACACTGATCTTATCGACGAGAATGCCGAGAATGACAGCGCCGCCGACAGAAACGAGATTGATGACGACCCCGGACGTTCCGGCGCCGGCGAAGATGTAGGCCAGCGTCAAGACGGCGGCGAACGTTGCCAGCGCGCAGATCTGTGCAATCCATTTCGCCCATGTGAGCGACGAAACGGCCGCCAACGCAGCGCCCGCGAACGGGATCAGGACGATCACGAATGTCAAATTTGCCATTGCCGTGCCATCCACCCGTTACAAGCCGACCAGGTAAAAAACGAGCGCGAGCGTGGCGATGCCGAAGCCGGCCCACGTGGCGCGCGACGTCATGAAGAAGCGGTTGCGGGCCGCGCTGTTCTCGATCAGCGCGACGACGAGAAAGACGATGGCAAGCTTGACGAGGAAGACCAGCGCCGCCCACACCAACGCGCCGGCCGTCACCGACGCCGCGGCGCCGAACGGCACGAACACGCCGATCAAGATCGCCGCCATGACGATCTGCTTCAGACTCATCGACCATTTCAGAAGCGCCAAACCGGGACCGGAATATTCGGTGAGTGGGCCTTCCTGCAATTCCTGTTCGGCCTCAGCCATGTCGTAGGGCACCTTGCCCATTTCAACGAATACCGCGAAGGCGACAGCAGCGGTCACCACCAGTTCGGCCGCCATGGAAGTACCGGACAAGGCGGCGAACGAGACGCTGATCTGGCCGAGGTTTGTCGACCCGGCGAGCAGCGCCGCCACGAACAGCGCCAGCAGAATCACCGGCTCCATCAGCGCGCCCATCGTCGTTTCGCGGCTTGCGCCGATGCCGGCGAAGGTGCTGCCGGAATCGATACCGGACAGCGAGAAGAAAAAGCGCACAAGCGCCAGCAGATAAACGAGCGTAAACAGATTGCCGATGGCGTTGAACGGCGACGCCAATGTCAGCACCGGGAGCGCCATGGCGATGACCAGAAGCGCCGTCATCAGAACAAACGGCATGGCGCGGAAGATAAAGCCGGCGCCTTCCGGCACCACTTCCTGCCGCTTCAACAGCTTGAGAATGTCCCGATAATCCTGCAGCAGGCCCGGACCGGTGCGGCTGTGGATCTTGGCGCGCAGCACCCTGCTGAAGCCGGAGACGATCGGGGCGAGAAACAGAAGCGCCGCCGCCTGCCCGATCATCAGCACCCATTGCTCGAGATTCGGCATCGCACGCCTCTAACCGATAGCCACGGCAAGCAGCACGATCAGCGCTGCGACGATGTAGAGGCAGTAGATGCGAAGATCTCCGCCCTGCAGGGCCTGCATTTGCGCGCCCGCCAACGCTAGTCCGCGCCCCAGTGGCGCGATCAGCCAGCGATCCCAGCACTGCTCGGTCCGTGCCGCGGTCGCCGGGATCGCGGCGAACCAGGGGCGGGTGGCGGCCAGCCGATCGTCGGCCCAGCTGCGCACGGCGTAGAGCGGACGAAACAGCACTTTAACAGGCTCGGCGAACCCGCCGGCCGAGACGCTCATGCCAGCATCGGGGGCATATCCGCACGCCCATACCTCGGCGCCGATGCGCGGCCGCAGCCGGCGCCCGGAGAACATGCTGGCGATGATGAGCGGCACCGTCGCAAGGCCGATCAGCAGCACCGCCAAGAGCGGGGTCGATAATTGACCGATGCCTGGATCGTCGGGGAACACCACCGCGCCGTTGGCGACGTCGATGCTTACCGCGGTCAGCGCTGCCGCCACGTGCGACAGAACCGGCGCGACGAGCGGCGCGCCGACGCCGAGCCCGATGCTGCAAACCGCCAGCAGGCCCATGCCGGCCAGCATGGGCCACGTCACTTCCTTCGCCGCCGCGGCCGACACGCTGCGCGGCTCGCCCGAAAATGCGACACCGAACGCCTTGACGAAGCACATCAGCGCGAGTGCGCTCGCGATGGCAAGCATCGCCGCGGCCAATGGGGCCACCAGTTGCAGCAGCAAGGAGCCGTGAAGCGCGGCGACAAACAGGGATTGATAAGCAAACCACTCGCTGACAAAGCCGTTGAGCGGCGGTATCGCGCAGATCGACAATGCGCCGACCAGAAACGCCAATCCGGTCCACGGCATCAGACGCAAGAGGCCACCCATTTGGCCCATGTCTTTGGTGTGCACGCGCGAGATGACGGCGCCGGCGCCCAAAAACAAGAGCGACTTGAAGACGGCGTGATTGAGCAGGTGATAGAATCCTGCCAGCAAGCCAAGCGCGGCAAGAACAGGCTGATGGACGGCGATACCGATCATGCCGATCCCGACGCCCATGAGGATGATGCCGACATTCTCGACGCTGGAATAAGCCAGCAAGCGCTTGATATCGCGCTCGGCCAGTGCGTAGCTCACGCCCAATACCGCGGACACGACGCCGAATCCCAGGACCACGACGCCCCACCAAATCTCGACTGCACCGAGCAGGTCGATGCCGACCTTCACGATGCCGAAAATGCCGATCTTGATCATCACGCCCGACAACAACGCCGAAGCGTGTGACGGCGCCGCCGGATGGGCGCGCGGCAACCAGACATGCAGCGGCATCATGCCTGCCTTGGCACCGAAGCCGATAAAGGCGAGCATGAATACCGCGGCCGCGAGCGGCGGCGGCAGGGCGGCATTGCGAAACGCTGCGAAATCGAGACTGCCGGTCCGCGCGAACAATACCAGAAAGGCGATCAAAACCAGCATTGCTCCGGCATGTGCGATCAGGAAATAGAGCCAGCCGGCGCCGATTGCTTCCTCGTCCTGCTCGAACACGACGAGGAAATAGGACATCAGACTCATCATCTCGAAGAAGACGATGAACCACATTGCATTGTCCGATACGACGACCAGCAGCATCGACGCGATGAAGAGATTCATGAAGAAGCCCATCGCGCCGACGCCGCGGCTGGCATACTCCTCCTCGACATAGGCGACGCCGAACACGGCGGCCGCGGCCGCCAATAGTGAGATCGCTAGCACCATCAGCGCGGCAAGCGGGTCGAGCCGCACGACGAAATGGGCGAATGAAAACGGGCCGGGCAGCACCGCGGATACGGTGCTGCCATCGATCAGCACCGGAAGAGAGGCGGCCACGCCAGCCACAGCAGCGAGCCCGCCGCTGATGGCGGTGATGCGCGACGCGCTTCGCTCCGGCAACAGCAGCGAAGCGATGCCGCCGGCACAATAAAGCGCTATCGACACTGCAAGCAGCGTGAGCGGCATGTCAGGGCCCCGCCGCGGCGACCGGCACGATTTGCGGTGCCATTCCGGTGGTTCTCACGCGTTTGTCGTGGATCGATTCCGCAAGAGTGTCTTCGCTGACCAGCCGAAGCGCCTTGCTCGGACAGACTTCGACGCAGCGCGGGCCTTCCGCTCGGAAATAGCAAAGGTCGCACTTGACGGCGACGGTACGCACGCCGATGGCCCAATCGAGCAAGGGATTGAGCGGTCCCACGGCGCTTTGCGCCGGCGCTTCCGCCGAGTTCGCGCCTGCGCTTTCGCCATAGGTCATATGCGGAAATTGCTGGCTCTGCGGCGAAGTCCCATGCGGCTCGATGGCGCCGAACGGACAGGCGAGCCCGCACATCTTGCAGCCGACGCATATGCTTTCGTTAAGCTGGATCATGTCGGCGACGTGCGTAATCGCCGTCACCGGACACACTTTGGCGCAGGGCGCATCCTCGCAATGGCGACATTGAATCGGTATCGTCCCTTGCGACGTTTCGGTGACATGCAGCCGCGGATGCGCTTGCAAGCCCACGGCCTTGTGCACATCCACGCACGCCGCCTCGCACGTTCCGCAGCCGCTGCAGAGCCTCGCATCTGCGATGATGAAGCGGTTCATGTTTGCGGCCTTGCTGTCGACGACCTCAATGACGCGCGAAGCTTCGGGATGACGCGGCCCGATGCCAATGAGACATGCATGGCCAACCCGCTTTGTCCCTTGATTCAGATCAAAGCATCGGGCCACCACGGAGCGGAAAAATTCATCACGGACTTGCCATGCCGTTTCGCATTGCGACATCGACTGAAAAGTCGACCGAAAACGCGACATCGGCCGCCGAAAGCGGCCCAAACAAAACTGACACTGTCGTAGCCTTGAGCACTGACCGTTTCTGATGCAAAGTTCCAATGTTTGGAAATGCCTTATGAAATGCCTCTATGAAATGCCTCATGGAAGTTGAACAAGCGGAACAGCGCTGCAATGCATGAGGTTTCGATTTGCGAGCATCTGCTTGTCATCCTCGCGCAGGAAGCCAAGCAGCATGGCGTCAGCAGGATCGTGCGCCTGCGGGTCCAAATCGGCCGCTTGTCCTGTCTCGATCCAGAGGCGTTGCGCTTTGCATTTGATGCAATTGCTCCGGGAACAATTGCCGAAAACGCAGAATTGCAGATCGATTGCCCGCCGGTACGCGCGACCTGCAAGGATTGCGGTTCGGACGTCGACTTGGAAACGCGTCTCGATGCGTGCCGGGCGTGCGGCAGCACGCGACTTGAACTTCACAGCGGCGAGGAGATGCGGCTGCTGGAAATGGAGGCGGCGTAATGTGCGTCATCTGCGGTTGCGACGGGCCAGGTCCTGCGAGCGGCGATCGACCGCGAAATGGCGGTGCGGTTCATGGTAATCATGGCCACGACCCTGTCGTCGGTCATACGCATCATCACCATCATCATGAGCACGACCATCACCGCCGTGGGCATCATCATCGCGGGGACCATCATGGGGACCATCATCATGAAGATCATGGGCACGATCACCATGACGATGACGTCGTGGCGGCCGCGGGTGCGGCTGGCGTGAGCTCGCATCGCGTGATCCAACTCGAACGCAACATTCTTGGCCGGAATGCCGAATATGCGGCGGCTAACCGCGCCCGGCTCGGCACGGCGCGCGTCACCGCGCTCAACGTGATGTCGAGTCCCGGCTCGGGAAAGACCACGTTGCTGGTGCGGGCGATCACCGATCTGCGCGGCCGTTATCCGATTGCGGTCATCGAAGGCGACCAGCAGACGTCGAACGACGCTGAACGCATCCGCGCTGCCGGCGCGCCGGCGATCCAGATCAATACCGGCAAGGGGTGCCATCTCGACGCGCACATGGTCGGCCACGCGCTCGATACGCTCGCAATGCCGGCCGGCGGCCTGCTGTTCATCGAAAATGTCGGAAACCTGGTCTGCCCCGCGGCCTTCGATCTCGGCGAAGCGCATAAAATCGTCGTCCTCTCGGTCACCGAGGGAGAGGACAAGCCGCTCAAATATCCTGATATCTTCGCCGCGGCCGATCTGATGCTTATCAATAAAGCGGATCTCATTCCGCATCTTGATGTCGATCTTGGCCGCATGATCGACTATGCGCGGCGCATAAATCCGGACATGGACGTGCTCGTGGTGTCGGCGCGCACCGGCGCGGGCATAGCGGACTTCTACGACTGGATCGCGCATCGCACCGGGTCGAAGAACGCGACAGCCCGAGTTGCCGCGCAAGGCATACCGCCGACATGACACCCGCTTTGGCCGAGAGCCCGACGACCGGCCGCATGCGCGTGCGAGTGCGCGGCTCAGTGCAGGGCGTCGGCTTTCGTCCTTTCGTTTACGGCCTGGCCCGGCGCTACGGGCTTGGCGGTTTCGTCGCCAACGATGCTCGCGGCGTCGTGATCGAGATCGAAGGCGCGGGCATCGGTCCGTTCCTCGCTGCGCTCAGCGCCGAAACACCACCGCTGGCGCGCATCGATGCCGTCGAGACCGAGCGCGCGGTCGCCATCGGCGAGCGCGCCTTCGCCATCGCCCCCAGCGTTGGCGGGCGAGTGACGACGCGGATCCCGGCGGATGCCGCGACCTGCGAGGCCTGCCTCGATGAGCTATTCGATCCGGCCAGCCGTTTTCACGGTTATCCGTTCATCAATTGCACGCATTGCGGCCCCCGCTACACCATCACCCGGAGCCTTCCGTTCGACCGGCCGCAGACCGCGATGGCAGGCTTCGCGATGTGCGACGCTTGCGCCCGCGACTATGCCGATCCCGACAACCGGCGTTATCACGCCGAGGCCATCGCCTGTCCGCGATGCGGGCCGCGCCTGAGCCATCCGGTTGCGGAGATCGCGGCCCGGATACGCCGCGGCGACATCGTCGCACTCAAAAGTCTCGGCGGATTTCATCTTGTCTGCGACGCGTGTAACGACGCGGCGGTCGCCGAACTGCGCCGGCGCAAGCAACGCGACGCCAAGCCCTTTGCGGTAATGGTCGCCTCCAGCGCGTCGCTCGCGATGATCGCCGAAGTTTCTGCCACCGAGCACGCGCTGCTCACTTCGGTGGAGCGGCCGATCGTGCTGGTCCGCAACCGCGGCACGGTTGCAGCCTCGGTTGCTCCCTGCTTGGCGCATCTCGGCGTGATGCTGCCCTATACGCCGCTTCATCATCTCTTATTTCATTGCGCCGCCGGCGCTCCGGTGGGCCGCGATTGGCAAGACCAATCGGTCGATCTCGTGCTGGTCGCGACCAGCGCCAATCCAAGCGGCGAACCGTTGGTGATTGACAATGACGAAGCCGAGCGCCGCCTTAAAGACGCCGCCGACCTCATCGTAACGCACGACCGGCCGATTCTCACGCGCGTCGACGATACCGTCATGGCCGTCACCAACGGCAAGCCGGCCTTCATCCGCCGCGGCCGCGGTCATGTCCCCCGCCCGATTGTTCTGGCGCGCGAAATTCCGCCGGTCCTGGCGGTCGGCGGCGAACTTAAGAATACCGTCACGGTGACGCGCGGATCAGAAGCTTTCGTGTCCCAGCACATCGGCGATCTCGACAGCTTCGAGAGTCTTCGCTTCTTCGAGGAGACGATCGCGCACATGCTTTTGATCCTCGATGTGGCGCCGATCGTCGTCGCCCATGACATGCATCCGGATTTCGCCTCGACGCGCTTCGCCGAAGCCTTCGGCGTGCCAGCAATCGGCGTGCAGCATCATCACGCCCACATCGCCGCGATCGTTGCCGAGCACCACATCGACGAACCCGTGCTTGGCGTCGTGCTGGACGGCTACGGTTTCGGCGCCGACGGCGGCAACTGGGGCGGCGAATTGCTGCTGGTCGACGGTGCCGAAAGCACGCGCCTCGGCCATCTTCTGCCCTTGCCGATGCCTGGCGGCGATCGTGCCGCCCGTGAGCCTTGGCGCATGGCAGCGGGCGTGCTTCGCGCGCTCGGGCTCGGCGACGAGATCGCGTCGCGGTTTCCCGGACACCCGCTCGCATCAAAGGTGGCGACGATTCTGGCGAGCGGGCAAAGCACGACGACCACCAGCGCCGGACGGCTGTTCGATGCGGTGTCCGGCTTGCTCGGTGTCAGGTGGGTGCAGCATTACGAGGGCCAAGCGGCGATGGAACTGGAAGCCCTGGTGAAGCAGCCGCGGGTGTTGCCCGACGGCTGGTCCATCGCATCAGGTGTGCTTGATCTGACGCCGCTGCTGCGGGTGCTTGCCGAGCGCAATAGCGATCCGGTCGCGGGCGCGGAACTGTTTCACGGCACGCTAGCCGCGGCAATTGCCGATTGGGTTGCGGCCGCCGCCCGCCGCACCGGCGTCCGGCACGTCGCGCTCGGCGGCGGATGTTTTCTCAACCGGGTGCTGACCGATACGCTGCCGGCGCTGCTTTGCGCGGGCGGGTTCGTTCCCCTCGTCGCCCGCGCGCTGCCGCCAAATGACGGCGGGTTGAGCCTCGGTCAGGCCTGGATCGCCGCCAACCTGCAGTCGGTCACCAACGGAGGCTAGTATATAATGTGTCTGGCTATTCCCGCTGAAGTGACTGCGCTGTTGCCCGATGGTATGGCGCGGGTGACGCTCGACGGCGTGAGCAAGGAAATATCGATCGCGCTGGTCGACGACGTATCGGTCGGCGATTACGTCGTCGTCCATGTCGGCTATGCGCTAAGCAAGATCGATCCGGAGGAGGCGCGCCACACCCTCGCCCTGCTGGCGGAAGCCGCTGCGCTGGTGGAAGCGGATCTATGAAATACGTCGACGAATATCGCGACGCCAAGCTGGCGCGCTCATTGGCGGCCACGATCGCGCGCACGGCTGATCCGGCTGCGAGCTACTACTTCATGGAGTTTTGCGGCGGCCACACCCACGCCATCTCGCGCTACGGCATCGAAGACCTATTGCCGGACAATGTCCATTTGATCCACGGCCCAGGTTGTCCGGTCTGCGTCCTCCCGGTCGGTCGCATCGACGCGGCGATACGGCTGGCGGCGCGGCCCGAGGTAACATTGTGCACCTACGGCGACTTGATGCGCGTGCCGGGCAGCAAAGGCGCTTCCCTGTTGAGCGCGCGCGCCGCCGGTGCCGACGTCCGCATGGTCTATTCGACGCGCGACGCGGTGCGCATCGCGGAAGCCGAGCCGGCGCGGCAAGTCGTGTTCTTCGCCATCGGCTTTGAGACCACGACACCGCCGAGCGCGCTGGCGATACGGCTGGCGGCGCAGAAGGGCCTCGGCAATTTCACGGTGTTCTGCAATCACGTTCTCACTCCGTCCGCGATCCAGAACATCCTCGAAAGTCCAGACGTCCGCGAATTCGGGCGCGTGCGCATCGACGGCTTTATCGGCCCGGCGCATGTCTCGACCGTGATCGGCACCGATCCTTATGCGTTTTTCGCTGAGGAATTTGCCAAGCCTGTGGTGGTCGCGGGTTTCGAGCCGCTGGACGTGCTGCAAGGCGTGTTGATGCTCGTCCGCCAAGTCAACGAAGGACGCCACGAGGTGGAGAACGAATACGGCCGCGCGGTGCGGCCCGGTGGCAACGAGCGGGCCAAGGCGGAGGTGGCCGAGTTTTTCGAACTGCGCAAGAGTTTCGAATGGCGCGGCCTCGGCTTCGTGCCCTATAGTGGGCTGCGCCTGAAGGAAAAATACGCCGTGTTCGACGCCGAGCGCCGCTTCGGCATCGAGGCTATTTCCGCATCCGACAATCCGGCCTGCGAGTGCGGCGCGATCCTGCGCGGCGTCAAGAAGCCGGCGGATTGCAAGCTGTTCGGCACGGTGTGCACTCCGGACACGCCGATAGGCTCTTGCATGGTATCGGCGGAAGGCGCCTGTGCAGCGCATTGGACGTATGGCCGCTTCCGCGATCAGGTTCACAAGGCGTCATGAGCGCGAAGACCTACCGCCGCAAGCTCGATATCGCCAATGGTCATATCGACCTCTCGCATGGCGCTGGCGGCCGCGCCATGGCGCAGCTGATCGCGGATCTGTTCCATGCCGCCTTGGATAACGAGTGGCTTCGGCAGGGTAACGATCAGGCCGCTTTCGATGTCGCTGCCGGCCGCATGGTCATGACCACCGATAGCTATGTCATATCGCCGCTATTCTTCCCCGGTGGTGATATCGGCTCGCTCGCCGTGCACGGGACGATCAACGACATCGCCGTGGGCGGAGCGAGGCCGCTTTATCTGTCGGCCGGCTTCATCATCGAGGAAGGATTCGCGCTCTCCGATCTCAAGCGCATCGTCGACAGCATGGCTGCTGCGGCCCGCGCAACCGGCGTGGCGGTTATTACCGGCGACACCAAAGTGGTAGAGCGCGGCAAGGGCGACGGTCTGTTCATTTCGACGACCGGCATCGGGGTCGCGCCACCGGGACTCGAACTCTCGGCCGAGAAGGCGCGGCCGGGCGATCGCGTGATCGTATCGGGCTCGATCGGCGATCACGGCGTCGCCGTGATGTCGCGCCGGCAGAATTTGAGCTTTGACACCGAAATCGTGTCCGACTCTGCGCCGCTACACGACCTTGTCACCGCGATCCTCGATGCCGGTGGCGCCAGCCTTCGCGTCATGCGGGATCCCACGCGCGGGGGACTTGCCGCAACGCTCAATGAACTGGCCCAGCGGTCGGGCGTCGGTTTGCGGCTTGATGAGGCCAAGCTGCCGGTCAAGCCGGGCGTAGCGGCAGCGTGCGAGCTTTTGGGCCTCGATCCGCTTCATGTCGCCAACGAAGGCAAGCTGGTTGCCGTGGTCGCGCCGGATTCGGCAGACGCTGTGCTGGCCGCGATGCGTGACCATCCGCTGGGGCGCGACGCCGCGATGATCGGAGAAGTCGTGGCTGACGCTCGTCGTTTCGTATTGATGACCACGGAGTTCGGCGGCGGTCGGATGGTCGATTGGCTGTCCGGCGAACAATTGCCGCGGATCTGCTGAGCCGAACATGCGTGTCCTGCTGCTAGTCCACAGTTTCAACAGCCTGTCGCAACGGCTCTATGTCGAGCTGGTCGAGCGCGGTGACGACATATCAGTCGAGTTCGACGTCAATGATGCGGTCACGCGCGAAGCCGTGGAATTGTTCGATCCCGACGTAATCCTTGCTCCTTTCCTCAAGCGCGCGATCCCGCAAGATCTCTGGCAATCGCGCCCCTGTCTGGTCGTTCATCCCGGCATCGTCGGCGACCGCGGTCCATCGGCGCTCGATCGGGCAGTGCTCGAAGGCGAAACCGAGTGGGGCGTAACCGTACTTCAGGCGGAAGCCGAGATGGACGCCGGACCGGTGTGGGCGTCGAGCAACTTTCCGATGCGGGAGACGACGAAATCCAGCTTGTATCGCCGCGAAGTGACCGATGCTGCGGTCGAGTCGGTGATCGCCGCGCTGACGCGAATTGAATCGGGCAAGGACCGGCCGCGACGCGCCAATGAATTGTCCGGCCGCGGCCGTGCCCGCCCGGCCTGCCGGCAGAGTGACCGCGCCATCGATTGGGCATCCGACTCCACCGACCTCGTCCTGCGCAAGATTCGCAGCGCCGATGGGATGCCTGGTGTGCGCGACGTGATGTTCGATCGCACGGTCCGTCTATTCGATAGCCACCGCGCTGCGGGCCTTGGCGGCCGGCCAGGCGAAATTATTGCCCAGTGCGATGGCGCAGTCGCCCGCGCCACTTGCGACGGCGCCGTTTGGATCGGGCACGTGCGAGAGGATTGCGACAAAGCGCTGAAATTACCGACCACACACGTTTTCGCCGCCGAAGCCGCGACTTTACCGTCGGCCGCCGGCTACTCACCGATCAAGTATGAGGAGGACGGCCCGGTCGGTTACTTGCACTTTTCGTTTTACAACGGCGCGATGAGCACCGCGCAGTGCCGAGCTTTACGCGCGGCCTATGCTCAGGCAATGGAGCGTTCTACCCGGGTTCTGGTTTTGATGGGCGGGGCCGACTTTTGGTCGAACGGCATCCATCTCGGACTGATCGAAGCGGCAGACAGTCCGGCAGATGAGTCCTGGAGCAACATCAATGCCATCGACGACCTTGCGCACGACGTCATCACGACGACTGATCGGCTCGTGGTCTCGGCACTGCGCGGCAATGCAGGCGCCGGTGGCGTGTTTCTTGCGCTGAGCGCCGACGAGGTCTGGGCATGCGAGAGTGTCATACTCAACCCACACTACAAGGACATGGGCAATCTTTATGGCTCTGAATACTGGACTTATTTGCTGCCGCGCCGTGTCGGCGATGACAACGCAAGGCATTTGATGCAAGCGCGGTTGCCGATCGGCGCGGTTAAAGCGCACAAGATCGGTCTCGTCGATCGTCTTCTGCCGCTATCGTCGCGCGAGCAGTCCACACCAATCGCTCTTTTGGCTCGCACGCTGGCCATGGACGGCAATTTTGCAGCGCGGCTCGCCGAAAAACGTCAGCGCCGCGAGCATGATGAGGCTGAAAGGCCGCTCGATGCCTATCGCGCCGACGAACTCGCGCGTATGCGGTTGAACTTTTATGGCTTCGATCCCAGCTACCATGTCGCCCGCTACAATTTCATGCACAAGATACCGAAATCACGCACGCCGTTGACTCTGGCGCGTCACCGATCCCGGCTCCGGCCGCCAACGTCGGTCAGCATGAGCCGGCGATAACGGCTCGCCCTGCTCCTCAAGCGGAACGAGCCGCCAGACTTGCTTCGATACGCTGAGGATGCGTGAAGATCTCGAAACCATCACTACGCGCAATGGCGACGAGGGTCATTCCCGCCGCCTCCGCGGAACGCACCGCCAGCGCCGACGGCGCGGAAACCGCGACAAGAACCGGCACGCCCAATAGGGCCGCCTTTTGCACCAAATCGACTGTTACGCGGCTCGTGAGCAGCAGCATGCCGCTTTGACCGGCAACATGCTTCCGTGCCAGCGCGCCAGTGAGCTTATCGAGTGCATTGTGCCGACCGATATCTTCACGCACGGCTACGAGCCCGACGCCAGCCTGCCAGAATCCCGCAGCATGAACCGCGTGGGTCAAACGGTTTAATTCTTGGCGGTTCGTCAGCGATTCGAGTGCCTGCATAATGTCAAAAGGCCCGAATATTTGCCCGTCGCCAAGATGCGGCACCTGCCGCATCGCTTCGCTGAGACTTTCAATGCCGCATAATCCGCAACCGGTCGGTCCAGCCAAGTAGCGCCGCCGTTCGCTCAATGCCTTCGTGCGCGGCGCGGTGAGCCAGATGCGTAGCTCCACGCCGATATCCTGTTCGACGACTTCCAATTCGCGGATGTCCTCGGCCGCCGCCACGATACCTTCGCTAAGGCTAAAACCAAGCGCAAAATCTTCTAAATCTTCGGGCGTGGCCATCATGACGGCGTAGGAACCGCCGTCATAGATGAAGGCAACCGCCGTCTCTTCTGGAAGTACGCGCTCTCCGACGGCCATGCCATAAGAGCGCCAGGTATGTTCCAAAACCCGTCTGGTAGGAGTGACCACGCTGCTCTGCTACCCTGCGTCATCAATCGTCACGACACGACAAATCCGCTCGTCGGAAGGACATATTCCTCATAAGACGATGGATTTGCTCGTGCCGCAGACGATAACCAATTATGCGCACAACGCATCTTTAGTATGGGACGGTGGATGCGCTGCTTTGATCCAGGTCAATACCCTCGGGTCCTCCGATGCGACATATTAATTATGCTAGAGTAGTTTAATTGGGCTAGAGCAGCAACCGTCGGCGCTAGGCGTAGCGCGGCGGATCAGTCTAGAGGGGTCTAGAATGAACCGGTTTATAGCCGCCGATTCGACACTATGCATTGGATGTCGCACCTGTGAGATTGCATGTGCTCTTGCCCACGATCAATCGCACGACATTGAGTCATTGACGCCCAGCCATTTCCAGCCGCGTCTGCATTTGGTCCGCACGTTTCAGGTTTCGGCAATGGCGACCTGTCATCAGTGCGAGGATGCGCCCTGTCTGAATGCCTGCCCGACGGGGGCAATCTTCCACGACAATCAGATCATCCAGGTCGATCAATCACGCTGCATCGGCTGCAAGAACTGCGTGATAGCGTGTCCCTTCGGCGCCATGGAGGTGGTTTCCCATCCCGCACGCCGCGTTTTCGCAGGCATTGAAATGCAAAACGGCGTCAAGGCCGAAGCACACAAATGCGATCTGTGTATCGATCGCGCGGCCGGGCCGGCTTGCGTCCAGGTATGTCCGACCAAGGCGTTGCACGTTATGGACGAGGAAGCGATAGGCGAAACCCGCCGACAGCGCCAGCAACATTCCACGCTCGACTCCAGCACCGTCCGTGCCGTGGCGTGATAATCGAAACGCCGCAGAAGCTCGACGTACTGCAAAGGTGAAATCATGGAAAAATACATCTCCGTTTGCCCCTATTGCGGCTCTGGCTGCAAATTCAACCTTCTGGTGGAGAACAACAAGGCGGTCGGCGTCGAGCCTCTCAATGGTGTGACCAACGAGGGGGAGCTCTGTCTTAAAGGGTATTACGGCTGGGATTTTCTCAACGACACCAAGATTCTCACGCCGCGTCTGCGCCATCCCATGTTGCGCCGCTCGCGCGGCGCGCCGTTCGAGACTGTCTCGTGGGACGAAGCTATTGGCTTTGTCGCCAGTAAGCTGACCAACATCAAACAAAAGCACGGCCCGGACGCCATCATGATGACAGGCTCATCGCGCGGCGCCGGCAATGAAGCGAACTTCGTCGCGCAGAAGTTCGCGCGTGCGGTGATCGGCACCAACAATGTCGATAATTGCGCGCGCGTCTGCCACGCGCCGTCGATGTCCGGCATGATGGCGACGCTCGGCAGCGGCGCCATGACCAATTCGGTCGGCGAGCTTGAAAATACCGACTGCGTGCTTTGCTTCGGCTATAACGCAGCCGAGAGCCACCCGATCGTCGCGCGGCGGATCGTCAAGGCAAAGCAAAAAGGCGCCAAGATCATCACCTGCGACCCGCGCCACATTGAGACGGCGCGCATTTCAGATCTCTGGTTGCCTTTGAAGAACGGCTCCAACATGGCGCTCGTGAACGCCTTCGCCAATGTGCTAATCACCGAAGGCCTTTATAATCGCGACTATGTCGCAAGCTTTACAGAAGGCTTCGATGCCTATTGGGACATTGTCAAGACCTATACGCCCGAATTGGTCGAGCCGATTACCGGGCTTAAGGCGGCGCAGATCCGCGAGGCAATGCGCATGTATGCCGGCGCGAAAAACGCGACCATTCTCTGGGGCATGGGCGTTACCCAATGGGGTCAGGGTGTGGACGTCGTGAAGGGCCTCGCCGGCCTTGCTTTGCTTACCGGCAATCTTGGGCACCTCAACGCCGGTATCGGGCCGGTGCGCGGCCAAAACAATGTTCAGGGCGCCTGCGACATGGGCGCTCTCCCCGACTTCTTTCCCGGCTATCAGTCCATCAAGAAGCCGGAGGTCCGCGAGAAGTTTGCGAAAGCTTGGAACGTGGCGAGCTTGCCAGACAAGGTGGGCTTCTCGCTCACCGACGTGCCGCACGCGGCCATCGAGGGCAAGCTCAAAGCTATGTACATCATGGGCGAGGACCCGGCGCAGACGGAACCGGATCTCGATCTGGTGCGCAAGGGCTTCGAGTCGCTCGAACTGATTATCCTGCAGGACATCTTCATGACCAAGACGGCGATGTTCGCCGATGTGATCCTGCCGGCGACTTCATGGGGCGAACATGATGGCGTGTTCAGCTCGACCGACCGTGGTTTCCAGCGCTTCTACAAAGCGCTCAAGCCAACCGACGACCTCAAGCACGATTGGGAAATCCACGGCCTGATCGCGACCGCGCTCGGTTATCCAATGAAATATACCAGCACCGAGGAAATATGGAACGAACTGATCTCGCTTTGCCCGCCCTTCAAGGGGGCAACTTACGATAAGCTTGCCGGACTCGGCTATGTGCAATGGCCCTGCCCAGACGTAAGCCATCCGGGCACCAAATTTCTCTACACCGGCAATAAATTCACCACGCCGAGCGGCAAGGGTCAGCTGATCGCCGCAGCGTGGCGACCCCCGCTGGACAAGACTGATAAGAATTTCCCGCTGGTGTTGTGCACCGTGCGCGAAGTCGGCCACTACTCCTGCCGTTCCATGACCGGCAACTGTGCCGCTCTGACGACACTCGCCGACGAGCCTGGCTATGTCACAATTAATCCTGCGGATGCCGCGGAACTGGGCGTTCGTGACCAAGCGCTGGTCTGGATCGCGTCGCACCGCGGCAAGGTCATGGCTCGCGCTAACGTCACCGAACGCACCAACAAAGGCGCAGTTTATATGACCTATCAATGGTGGGTAGGCGCCTGCAATGAGTTGACGGTTCATCATGTCGATCCGGTGTCAAAAACGCCTGAATACAAATACTCCGCCGTGCGTGTCGAGGCGATTACGGATCAAATTTGGGCGGAGGCGTACGTGAAAGACGCTTATTCCAAAATCAAACATAGCTTGGCTGCAGCGATTCCCGCTACCGCGGCCGCCGTAAGCAAGGCGCTGGAGCCGGTTTGATCTCTGACTCTTCGAGCCCTAACAATGGGCGCGCTGCTTGACCGGCACATCTGGGGGGCGACCCCGCGCGTCAAGGATTGTCCGCGAAGGATTGTCCGCGTTCCGGGCAGATGCCGCGACGGGCTCGCACAATTCGACGGAGGCTTGCCGCCTGGATTGCCGTCCATTAGTGATCAAAATGTGAAATTGGCACTTCCCGGACCTCGCTCGGCGTCCGATGTTTCGTCCGCAATGTGAGCAAAGGCGGGAGGCGGTTTATACGACGTCCATATCCGCTTGGCCTTACCCGATGGTCGACAAGTGGTCGACAAGTGAATGTTGCCGGGACTCCGCCGAAGGATGAACGTCACTCAGATTTGACATTCGCTCTTGACGACGTCTTCCGCCATGCACTCAGGCAATTGCGGAATCAGGTGCGGCGTATGCAGGGCAGGGTGAAGCATCACAAGAGCGAGCCCATTGGTACGGTTGTGAGGAAATGCGGTACACTAGCGCCGCAACAATTTGCGCAACTCCGGAAGCGATCTGGCATTAATCACGTCGCCGGCGGTTAGCCAGCCGCGTCTAGCTTGATCGATGCCGAAGCGAATCCATGCGAACGCATCGGTCGAATGCGCGTCCGTCGAAATGGAGAACTTAGCTCCAGCCTGCCTGGCCGTGTGGATATGCGCGTCATTGAGATCGAGCCGTTCCGGTTGCGAATTGATCTCCAAGTGACAGCCAAGCTCGCGAGCAGCGGTACTTATTCGCTCCATGTCGATTTCACACGGCTCGCGTTCGCCAATAAGTCGGCCGGTGGGATGCCCAATGATCGATACATGCCGGTTTCTCATCGCCCTGATTAAACGCTCGGTCTGCACGTCGCGCGGCAGGTCGAAATACGAATGAATGGAAGCGACCACGACGTCCAGGTTCGCGAGGCTCGCATCCGGCAGATCGAGTTGGCCGTCCTTGAGAATATCGACCTCAATTCCCTTAAGGATGGTGAGTCCCCGCAGGCGCTCATTGAGGTCATCAATCTTTTCAGTTTGACGCCTCAGCCGAGAAGGATCGAGGCCGTGCGCCATGGCGACGCGGCGGCTATGATCCGTAAGAGCGATGTATTCATAGCCGTGTGCTTGCGCGGCTTTGGCCATGGCCTCGATCGTGGCAGTGCCGTCGGTCCAATCAGAATGAACGTGAAGATCGCCGCGGATGTCCGCTTTCTCGATAAGGTCTGGCAGCTTGTGCGCAGCAGCAAGCGTGATCTCGCCGCGGTCCTCGCGCAGCTCCGGAGGAATGAAAGAAAACCCCAACTTCCTATATATCTCCTCCTCGGTCGAGCCGCCGATCCGACGTTTGCCAGAGAACAATCCGTATTCGTTGAGTTTCCAGCCCCGACGCACGGCGACGTTGCGCAAAGCAATGTTGTGCGCCTTGGACCCTGTGAAATAGAGCAAGGCGGCGCCGTAGCTCTCTTGCGGAACGGCGCGGACGTCGACTTGCAAACCTGAGCGAAGCACGACTGTGGTCCGGGTCGCACCATGGGAGAGGACCTCCGCGACATTTTCGTAGGCGACCAATTTATTGCCGACGGCCTCGCCGTTGGTCGTTGCTACCAAGATATCGAGATCGCCGACGGTCTCACGGCGGCGGCGGTAGCTGCCCGCGACGACTGCGCGACCAGTCGTCCGCAGAACCTCCATGATGGCCTCCGCCTCAGCTTCGGCTACCGACAATTTGAAGCGTCTTGCGGTGACAGGCTTCTTCAGGGCAGCTGAAAGTTTTCCTTCGATGATCGGCCCGAACCCACGAATTTTATGCAATCCGCCCGCCTTGATCACCTGGCGGAGATCGTCGAGCGTGCTGACCTTGAGTTTGTCGTGCAAAAGTTTGACGCGCTTTGGCCCCAGGCCGGGGAGGGCGGCGATTTCACCTAGCTCGCCGGGCAACTTTCGCTTCAACGTATCCAGGAGCTTGAAATGCCCGGTTTCGACTATTTCCGCGATCTTGCCGGCCAGATCCCTCCCGATACCTGGAAGGTCTGAGAGGTCTTGACCTGCCTTAAGCATGCCTTTGACACTTTGCGGCAGACCCTCGATCACCCGGGCGGCGCGCCGGTAGGCTCGAACGCGAAATTGGTTTTGCTCCTGGATTTCGAGGAGCTCGGCGACTTGATCGAACATCGCCGCAATTTCTGCGTTTTGAACTGGCAAGGTCAGCCTCTTCTAACTGACCATTCCTAGCGTGGTCGCTCGTGCGGTTTTTGATTCAGATCAGAATTCAGCCGGCCAACGTCCTGAGACAGGCGAGGACGGCAGTCGTCTTCGCGGAGCGTCACCAGCAGAAATTGTTCGTCGTCGAAAAATTGAGCACTATTTGCAAATGCTCGCGAGAAAGCCCGCAACGCGCTCTTGTGCGGTTTTGACCAACAATAGCATGCGTTCTCGCATCCGGCGCAGCTCACGGCCAGTGAGGGCGAACAATTCATGAGCGACGGTGGCATCACGGCCGGCAAGCGCGATCAAGGCGCTATGCTTGACCACGACAATCTTGGTATCGGTGATAGCCTCCGCCGAGAAGGCATGATCGTCGGTAAACTCCACTCCGAAAATGTCACCCGGCAGATAAAATCCGCCGATCTGTCGGCGACCGTCGCTGAGGATCTTGTAAGTGCGCACGCTGCCACTAAGGACCCGATAAACATAGTCGGCAGGCTCATTCTCTGCGGGCGCGTAATCAGCGCACTGCGGAGTATCTGCTTGGCATGCCCCTCCTAGGAGACCTTCTGGAGGAGTGTTTATCGATGCTCGGCTATTCCTGCGCGGAATTCGAAATTGGCCGGCTGTGACTAATTATCCGCCTGTTGGCGTAGACAGTTGAAGCCGCGGCGGGCAGCACGGCGGCGCTGCCGGCGGGCGGGGTTGATCAAGCTTGTGAGGTTAACTGCCATGCTGGTGCCGGCTGCACAGCGGCTGAGAGGAGGCTTGCCAGAGCCGTCACAACCCTTCGGGTGAGTCACTTCTGCCTTGAATCGACCGTCCCACTCACCAAGTATCGGAATAGGCCTTCTTCCAGCACGGTCGGAGCGATGATCGCCGGGCTGAATTGCCCGGCGCTCTTGCTCTGGTCGGGACTATTCGGGAGCGGCTCGAAAAGGGCTTGCGAGCGGCTCGGCCGAGGATTTCAAAAGTTGAAAGTCATAAGCTGGAACGTGTTGCGCTTGATCGGCGCGCGGGTCGAGGATGTTGCCGCTCTTATCGAGTTCCATCGCCCCGATCTTCTCCTTCTGCAGGAGGCGACTAAGGACCTGGAGGCGCTACCGACGCTGGTCGGCGGCTGCTTTTTTCGCGAACCGTTAGACGGGCGCATTTACGGCTTGGCCGTATGGAGCCCCCATTCACTGGCACCGCCCTACGCGCTCCCTCTGCCCGTTTCGCTGGTGCCGGGTCGGGTGCCGCCGCGTGTCGCGCAAATCTTGCAGTTGGATGGCGTGACGTTCGCGAATGTACATCTTTCGCACGGACAAATCTTGAACCGCTCGCAGTTGCTCCGTGTCGTGAGTGCCCTGGACGGACCAGCGGCCGTTATTATTGGCGACTATAATGCCGTCGGGCCGATTAGGCTTGCCGGCTTCAAGGATATTGGTCCGCGGCAAGCCACCCATAGCCGCAACAACTTCATTGCATTCCGTCTCGATCGCTGCATGGCGCGGGGTTTGCGCTGCTCGAATGCGCAAATCTTGGATCGCGGACCTTCCGACCACCATCCGATCGGGCTCGATCTCCAGGTCTTGCCGCGCGTTTGCGGTTCGGATGAAACAGGCATTGTCCATCCTCGGCAGCTCGGGCTGCATGCCAGCGTCCAAAGATGGGCTAGAGCGATGTCGGAGGGACCCAACCGCATTGGCGGTCGACACCCGTTATTCGAGAAACTCGATTTGAGAGTGCCAAGGCGGAAGAGCAGCATGCCGGAATCTCAGCATGACGCCCGTGCAACCGACGATGAGCTAGCGCAGCCGCGCTGTGAAGCGCGCACTCAAGCGAAAAAGAACGCGATGTCGGCTGCAGTCAGGAGAGAAGTCGTCTAGGTCGTATGACGACACTGCACCGGAAACACAAGACCCCAGCAGCGGCTCGGATAGCGACCATGTCGCCGGCCGACAGTCCGGCCGGTCGGGTACGTACCGATTGATCGGTTCTTACAACGACGCTGCTACCAGGGCACTGGTGTAATCTTTCGCTGAAAGCCGCCTTTCGATTGATATAGTGGGACGGCAGCTTGGATGCGCCATGGCAAAAACCGCGACCGACATTTCGCATCACATATGGGAAACGAAGTATCGTTACGCTGATCGCCGGCATGCTGAGCGGACGATCGCAGACACGTGGCGGCGCGTGGCTCGCGCGCTCGCCGCGATCGAGCAGGACTCGACAGGCTGGGAAGAGAAATTCTTCGCGATTGTTGAGGATTTCAAGTTTTTGCCGGGCGGTCGCATCCAAGCCGGCGCCGGCGTCCCACGCAATGTGACGCTATTCAATTGCTTTGTTATGGGTGCGATCCAAGATTCGATGTCCGGTATTTTTCGCTCTCTACAAGAAGCGGCGCTGACTATGCAGGAGGGTGGGGGGATTGGAATTGACTTTTCGACCCTGCGGCCGCGCGGCAGTCCAGCAAAAGCTGTCGGCAACATCGCATCAGGCGCTGTCTCTTTCATGCATATCTGGGACGCAATGTGCGGCACCATCCTGTCGACCGGCGCAAGGCGAGGGGCCATGATGGCGACGTTGCGCTGCGACCATCCGGACATAGAGGAGTTTGTCACCGCGAAACAGCAAAGCGGGCAACTGCGGCGCTTCAACCTTTCCGTACAAGTCACCGATGATTTTATTGCAGCCGTCCGCCGCGATGAACTCTGGCCATTGGTGTTTCCGGCTGCCGCGCTTCACGACGATGGCGAAATGGTTCTGCGAGAATGGCCGGGCAAAGAAGGTCCCATACTCTGTCGCGTTATGCGGCGCATCAATGCGCGACAATTGTGGGAGCGCATTTTACGGAGCACGTATGACTACGCGGAGCCGGGCGTACTGTTCATCGATCGGATCAATCATTTGAACAATCTTTGGTATCGTGAACGAATTAGCGCAACGAATCCATGTGGCGAGATTCCGCTCCCGCCATATGGCGCCTGTGACCTTGGGTCGCTCAATCTCACACGCTTCGTTGTTTCGCCCTTCACTCCCGCGGCGAAGATAGACCTGCAAAGCGTCGAGCAAACAACTGCTATCGCGGTGCGGTACCTCGATAACGTGATCGACGTTTCACGATTTCCACTGACTCTTCAGGCGGAAAATGCGCGAGGCTCGCGGCGTATCGGCCTCGGTATTACCGGGCTCGCCGATGCCCTGGTGATGCTCGGATTGACCTACGGCAGCGCGGAATCCCTGACGGTCGCCACCAATATCATGCGCAGTATCTGCCATGCGGCGTATCGGGCATCGATCGCTTTGGCAAAAGAGAAAACGAGCTTTCCTTATTTCGAGCGAGATCGCTATCTCAAGGGCGCCTTTATCGAACGCCTTCCGGATGACATTCGCACGGGAATTGCTGGTACTGGTATCCGCAATAGCCATTTACTCGCCATCGCGCCGACCGGGACGATCAGCTTGCTTGCGGGAAACATATCGAGTGGCTTGGAGCCGATTTTCGCCGGATCTTACGAGCGCAATGTACTGTCGGAAGATGGGACGGCCAAGGCTTTCATGCTCACGGACTATGCGCTTGACCTCTGGCGACGCGCCGCGGACTCGCGTACGGGGGTGCCCAAGGGCTTCGTCACGGCCGGTGATCTTACTATCGGCGCCCATCTAGAGATGCAGGCCGCACTCCAGCCATTAGTCGATAACTCGATCTCAAAGACCATCAACGTCCCTAATAACACATCATTCGATGATTTCAGTCAGATCTTCGACATTGCGTACGACCGGGGGCTGAAGGGCTGCACGACGTTCCGATCCAATCCAACGACAGGCGCGGTGCTCACTGAAAGGGAAGGCGGGGTTCAGGCTCCGCACTGCTGCGTGGCCGAACGTGAAGCTGACTAGGGGCGGGCGGGCAAGTCTGTCGGTTTTGCCAACTGGCGGGCATTGAGCCCTGTTTTTTGCAGCGTTACCTAGGTGGCGCTGTCGCCCCGCTGTTGAAGTACCGCAAGAACGCTGCCGATTTGGAGACCGGTTCACCCCTTCACAGACTTTTTTCTTTGCCGTGTAGTCCGGCTCTGCCTTTTGATCGGACGATCGCGTTTCAATCGGTAATGCTCCAGCCCGTGCTGTCGCGTCAGGTAGCAGGTGCACCGTTCGACGTCGTGATCGAGGCTGTGCGGAATCAAATGAATTCCCTTGGTGCTCGGCCTCTCGCCCGGAGCATGCACCAAAACCCGCTGCGACAAGTTGTTTTTTGAAGGTGGGGAAGATGGCTTAGTCGCCATTCGTATGCTCCATTCATCCGACTGGTGGTGCTGACAATTGTGGGAGGTTCAATTGTCAACGACAAGACCTTAATGTCTTGTGCGCCGGGTAAAATATGGCTCAATTCACGAAGTCGCCCGGGAGCCGTTTTGACCTGGATCAACAAGGGAAAAATAAGGCGGTAATAAGTTTTGACTATCATATTTAAGAGGGAGAGAAGCGATGAAGGTGAAAGAGATTATGCACAAAGGCTCGACGAAAATAAGCGGATGATCGGGATGCTCAGCCTTGGTGAATCTCGCATGCGGCGTCGCAACGGACTTCCGCGGAATTGATGAAAGCCGTTTCAGCCCATCACCGTTGAACAATTGAGGCCAAACCGCCTCTCGCATGGTTGATTGATAAACTGGCTCGTATAACCCGTTTGGTCGATGCCTATCCACCGTGCGCCAGGGAGAACCCGCCGATGGAATGGGAACGCATCAGGAAACGCCCAGAGGACTTCGCCGGCGCGAATTTGCAAGACTACGAGCGCTGCGTGGGCGAATTTTCGTGGGCCGGAGCGCGCCGGCTGCTGGAAGGGTTGCCGGGAGGACTGAATATCGCGCACGAGGCCGTCGACCGGCATGTGCTGGCGGGCAGGGGCGGCAAGATCGCGCTGCGCTGGATCGGCCGGGACGATACAGTGCGCGATTTCAGCTACGAGCGGCTGCGCGCGCAAACCAACCGCTTCGCCAATGTGCTTGCGAAATTCGGAATCGACAGAGGCGACCGCGTGTTCTCGCTGCTCGGTCGGTGTCCGGAGCTCCATATGGCCGCGCTCGGTACGCTAAAACACGGAGCGGTGTTTTCGCCGCTGTTTTCGGCGTTCGGACCCGAGCCGATCAAGGCGCGGATGTCAATCGGCGGCGCCAGGGCGCTGGTAACGACCGAAGCCTTCTACCGGCGCAAGATCGAGCCCTGGCGTAGCGCGCTCGCCAGTCTCGAACTCGTGCTCCTGACCGAATGCTCCGATCGGCTGCCGCCGGCAACGATCAGCCTTGATGCCGCAATGGCGACGGCACCCGCGTCATATGAAATTGTGCGCACCGCTCCCGAAGACATGGCGCTTATCCATTTCACCAGCGGAACGACAGGGCGGCCGCAAGGAGCCGTGCATGTTCACGAGGCGGTCGTCGCGCATCATATCACCGGCCGACTTGCGCTCGATTTACGCGAAGAGGATGTGTTTTGGTGTACGGCCGACCCGGGATGGGTGACCGGCACCTCCTACGGCATCATCTCGCCGCTGACCAACGGTGCGACCTTGATCGTCGACCAGGCCGAGTTCGACGCCGAGCGCTGGTATCGCATCCTGGAACAACAAAAAGTCTCGGTCTGGTACACGGCTCCCACGGCGATCCGCATGCTGATGAAAGTGGGTGCGGACTTCGCCAAGAAATTCGATCTCTCACACCTGCGAATGATGGCAAGCGTTGGCGAGCCGCTCAATCCGGAGGCGGTCGTCTGGGGCGTGGAGGCGTTCGGCAAGCCTTTTCACGACAATTGGTGGCAGACCGAAACCGGTGGCATCATGATCGCCAACTATCGATCGATGGACGTCAAGCCCGGATCGATGGGGCGACCTCTGCCGGGCGTCACGGCCGGGATCGTTGAACGTGCCGAAGGTGAGGTCCGTGAAGTCACGCGGCCCATGGCTCTCGGCGAGCTGGCGCTGCTACCAGGCTGGCCTTCGATGATGCGCGGCTATCTCGGCGAGGACGAGCGCTACCGCAAGTGCTTCGTCGGTGGTTGGTATCTCACCGGCGACCTCGCCATGCGCGACGCCGAGGGATATTATTGGTTTGTCGGTCGCGCCGACGACGTCATAAAGAGCTCCGGTCATCTCATCGGTCCTTTCGAGGTCGAAAGCGCGCTGATGGAACACCCTGCGGTGGCGGAGGTCGGGGTGATCGGTATTCCGGATGAGATGGCGGGAGAATTGGTGAAGGCGTTCGTCGCGCTGAAGGACGGCGTCGAACAGAGCGAAGCGCTGCGCAAAGAACTGCTCGGCCATGCGCGCAAACGTCTCGGCCCAGCTGTAGCGCCGAAAGACATCGCTTTTCGGCGGAATTTGCCAAAGACGCGCAGCGGCAAAATCATGCGCCGCCTGCTCAAGGCGCGCGAACTTGGCCTTCCCGAAGGGGACATTTCGACCCTTGAGAGCGAGGAAAGAAGATGAGCAGCAGCGCAATCGACAAGCCGAGGCTGTCGCGGGCCCACGCCTTGGAGCTCCTGAGACAGATGATCCGCATCCGTCGTTTCGAGGAAAAGTGCTACGAGCTCTACACCCAGGAAAAGATCCGCGGATTTTTGCATCTTTACGACGGCGAAGAGGCGGTGGCGGTCGGAGTCATCCCGGTACTGGAGAAGCGTGACCGCGTGGTGGCGACTTACCGGGAGCACGGGCAGGCATTGGTCCGCGGCGTGCCGATGACGACGGCAATCGCGGAAATGTACGGCAAACAGGAGGGGTGCAGCCGCGGGCGGGGCGGTTCCATGCACTTGTTCGACCGGGCAACCAACTTCTACGGCGGTAACGCCATCGTCGGTGGCGGACTGCCGCTCGCTGTCGGTCTGGCGCTGGCCGACCACATGCGCGGCGATGACATCGTCACCGCCTGCTTTTTCGGCGACGGCGCTGTCGCCGAAGGCGAGTTCCACGAGAGCCTCAATCTTGCGGCCCTGTGGTCGCTGCCGGTGCTGTTTGTGTGCGAGAATAATCTTTACGCGATGGGAACCGCGCTTGCGTTGGAGGAATCGGAGACCGACCTTCATCTCAAGGCGCAGAGCTATAGGATGACTTCCGAAGCGGTCGACGGCATGGATGTGGTCGCGGTGGAGGCGGCCGCGCGGCGCGCCGTCCGGGCCGTGCGGGAAACCCGCAAGCCGTATTTTCTCGAGTGCCGCACCTACCGGTTTCGCGCCCATTCGATGTTCGACGCTCAACTCTATCGTGACAAAGCCGAAGTCGAGGCCTGGCGCAAGAAAGAGCCGATCGTGCGCTTCCGCGGTTGGCTCGAGGTAAATCATATGATCCACGCTGAGGAAGCGGCGCGGATCGAGGTGGAAATCTCCGCTGAGATCGATGCGGCGGTGGCATTTGCCGAGGCCGGAATATGGGAGCCGGTCGAGGACCTCACGCGCTTCGTCCATGCGGAGAAGTCCGGATGAGCGGGCACGTGTGATGCTGCAACGCCAAGCCTCATCCGAAATGTTGGAGCTGACCTATCGCGAAGCCGTGCGGCAGGCGATCCGCGACGCGCTGACGCGCGATCAGCGCGTGTTCCTCATGGGCGAGGACGTAGGCCGTTATGGCGGCTGCTATGCGGTCAGCAAAGGTTTGCTGGCGGAATTCGGCCCAGAACGCATTCGCGATACGCCGTTATCGGAATCGGGCTTTACGGGCGCCGGCATTGGCGCCGCCATGGCGGGCATGCGTCCGATCGTGGAATTGATGACGGTGAACTTCAGCCTGCTCGCGCTTGATCAGATCCTCAACAACGCCGCGACCATTCGGCATATGTCGGGCAACCAGTTCGGGGTACCGCTGGTGATCCGGCTCGCGACCGGCGCCGGCCGCCAGGTTGCCGCTCAACATTCACATAGCCTGGAAGGCTGGTACGCGCACATCCCCGGCATCAAGGTGTTGGCGCCGGCAACGATCGAAGACGCGCGCGGAATGCTTTGGACCGCACTGGAAGACCCCGATCCGGTGCTCATATTCGAAAATGTCATGCTTTATAACATGACCGGAAAGCTCGCTGCCGATGCGGGTCCGGTCGCCATCGACAAGGCCGCGGTCCGCCGTACCGGGCGGGACATCACGCTGATCACCTATGGCGGATCCTTGTGGAAGACGCTGGATGCCGCCGCCGCGCTCGCCGCCGACAGTATTGAAGCCGAGGTTATCGATCTGCGCACCTTGCGGCCGCTCGATGACCAGACAATCATCGCTTCGGTAGCCAAGACCCGGCGGGCGATCATTGTTGACGAAGGCTGGCGCAGCGGCAGCCTGGCGGCGGAAATCTGCACCCGGATCGTCGAGCAGGCATTCTGGGAGCTCGACGCTCCGCTCGGGCGTGTCTGCAGCGAAGAGGTGCCGATACCCTACGCACGCCACCTCGAAGAGGCGGCAATGCCGCAGCCGTCGAAAATCGTCGCCGCCGCCAAAGCAGCGCTCGGGCGCACATAGCAGCGGACGCCATGGCTGAATTTCGCATGCCTTCGCTCGGCGCCGACATGGAGACCGGAACGCTCGTCGAGTGGATGGTCAAGCCCGGAGATCGGGTGAAGCGTGGCGATGTCGTCGCCGTGGTGGAAACGCAGAAGGGCGCGATCGAGATCGAAATCTTCGACGCCGGGCAGGTCGAGCGAATCCTGGTTGATGTCGGCGGCAAGGTACCGGTTGGTACACCGCTCGCCCGCATTCTTTCAGACCACGAAGTCAAAGCAGGAGCAGCCGAGGCGCTGCGGCTGCCGGAGGCGCTGGCGCCCGTTGTCCCCACAGTTGCGCTAGGCGCGCGAGCGCCGACGCCGCCCAAGCCGCAGGTCGTCATGCCGCCAGCGGGCCCGGGTCGAGTTTGGGCGTCGCCGGCAGCCCGGCGGCTCGCATCCGCGCGTGGCATCGATCTCGGCGCCATTGTTGGCACCGGACCCGATGGGGCGATCGTCGTTGGCGATGTTGAGTGTGCGACGGGTGCGGCTGTTGTTACGCCCCCCATTGAAAGAAAGCGCACCGGCCTCGACCTCGACGCGATGCGCGTTGCGATTGCCGTCGCGATGGCGCGCTCGAAGCGCGAAATCCCTCATTATTATCTGCAGCATCAGATCGATCTGACTGAGTGCGAAGCATTGCTTTCGCGGATTAATGCCTCGCGTCCGCCGGATAACCGGCTGCTCATGGGCGTCCCGCTCGTGAAGGCCGTAGCATTGGCCGCCAGGCGTTTCCCGGCGTTCAATGGCTTTCATCAAGAAGGGCAGTTCAAGCCGTCGGTCGCCATTCATGTCGGGGTGGCAATCGCTATTCGCGGGGGTGGTCTCGCGGCGCCAGCGATCCACGACAGCGATCAGCTCTCCCTTGATGAGTTGATGACGCGCATGCGCGATCTGATTCAGCGCGTGCGTGCCGGTCGTATCAGAAGTTCGGAAATGACGGATCCGACCATTACCGTTTCGAGCCTCGGGGAACGCGGGGTTGAAGCGCTATACGGGATCATCTATCCCCCGCAAGTCGCCATCGTTGGTTTCGGCAAGGTCCTCACCCGACCCTGGATTGTCGATGGCGTCGTGGTCCCGCGCTCCATCGCTACAGCTACAGTCGCTGCCGATCACCGGGTCAGCGACGGTCATGCCGGCGCATTGTTCCTTGCTGAAATCGGCAAGCTGCTGCAGGAGCCGGACCGATTATGAGCCCTGTCGACCTGGACGCCGTCCTGCGTGAGGAGCTTGGCAATATCGCTCCCGACGTTGACCTGAAAACGATCGATCCGCGCACGGACCTGAGGGAAGCGCTTGACATCGATTCCATGGATTTTCTCAATTTTGTTACCGCGATCCACCACCGCCTTGGCCTCGACATCCCCGAACTCGACTATCCGAAACTCGGCACGCTTGCGGGGGCACTCGATTACCTCAAGGCAAAGCTTGCTGATCGACCTTGAACGCGACGCTTCCCGTTTGGGACTGATTGACGAGATGAACGAACACGGCCGTTAACCTCGATGTGCCGCCCCGGCCCGCAAATTGTCGCCTCCTGGAACGGATGCATCATCGCCGACACCGACGATCCCCGCACCGGCGGCAGGCCGCAATATAGTGTGCGGCTGACTTGCTGCCCACGCCGATGACGAAGCCGGCGGACTATCTGGATGAAGCTCTTGTCGTCGATTGGGACCAGCCAGAACCCCTTTTCATCGAGGTGCAGGCGCACCTTCGAGCAAGTCGTGCTGACACAATTCCGCGAGGCGCTCGAAGCCGAGCGGGCGGCACGGACCGAAAGCCTGCGGCTGCAGATGCAGGCGGTACGGCGGATCATGCGTTACTTGATATCTACGTTGTGAGGTCAACGCGGCACAGCCTCCTGTTGGGTAACGCGCCAATCGACCTCTGCCGCAAGCCGCACCAAGGCATCCGCGACCTCAAGTGGGTAGGATGCGCCCGGTTCCAACCGCCGCAAAGGTTCAGGTAAACATCCCAGCTCGCGGGCTGCGTGTGCCCGGATCTCGCCGAGCGTCGGCAACGGCTGAACTCGTTGCCCAGCTCTCATCACCAGTTGCAGCAGCCTCGTGCCAGACTGGTCATCATCCTCAACCGATATGATGTCGCCGGCCATCCGACCTTCTGCTCCATAGCGCCGCCACACTTGCTTGCGGCCCGGCCAGGTCGCCTTGCCGACAGAGCGTTTACGGCGCGGCAATCCGGCATATTCCTGCAGCTTGTAGGCGCAATCGAGCGCTGGCGCGTCGGATGACGTAGTCAGGCTTGTGCCAATGCCAATGCCGTCAATGGGGGCCTGCTCGCGCGCAAACGCAGCCAGCACGTCCTCCTCAATCCCGCCGCTCACGAAGATAGTCACATCTGCGAGGCCGCCCTCATCGAAGATGCGGCGCACGCACTTCGAGAGTCCAATTAGGTCGCCGCTGTCGAGACGTACACCCCGGACCGTGATACCGGCTGCTTTCAGTCGCGGTGCAAGCGCCACAACCTTTCTGGCCGCTGCTTCGGTATCGTAGGTGTCGATCAGTAGCACGAGGTTGTCGGGCCGGACCCGCGCAAAGCTCTCGAAAGCGGCTGTTTCGTCATCGAACGCCTGCACAAAGGAATGCGCCATTGTGCCGTAGATCGGGATGCCAAACGTCTTTTCGGCCAGGACGGTCGCAGTGCCCGCAAAACCGGCGATATAGCTTGCGCGAGCCGCCATCAGACCAGCGTCGACCCCATGCGCACGCCGTAAGCCAAAATCGACAAGGAGCTTATTCGGTGCGAGGAGCACCATGCGCGCCGCCTTCGCTGCGATCAGCGACTGGAAATGCAGAATGTTGATGAGACGGGTTTCAATGAGTTGAGCTTCGGGCAGGGGCGCCGTCACGCGTAGAATCGGCTCGTTGGCAAAGAATACGGTGCCCTCGCGCATGGCATGGACACTGCCAGTGAAACGAAAGCTCCCAAGATAGTCGAGAAGTCCTGCTCCAAAGCGGCCTGTGCTCGCCAGCCATTTGAGTTCTTCAGGTGAGAAACGCAGATTTTCGAGAAACTCAAGTGCTTGCTCGAGTCCGGCCGCAACCAGAAATCCTCGCTGCGCGGGCAGCTTGCGCACGAAGAATTCGAACACTGCAGTTTTGGTCTCGCCATGTTCCAGGTAGGCCTGGATCATATTGAACTGATAAAGATCGGTGAGCAGTGGACTCGTTGTGAGCTCCATCTGACGTCCTCTGATGGCTGTTTTGCTCAAAAGCCTTGAAGCCTCGTCTACCTTTAGGCGCGATTTTGACGTTGTGCGGCTGTAGCGAGACATGGGCACTTCCTCTTGTCCTTCAGCCAACCTTAAGCTTACCTCCGATTAGTTCACTGAGGCCGTTAAGCAACGCATCGACGTCATGATCAAGGGAATAGAGCGCGAGACTGGCCCGTGTGGCGCCATCGACACCCATGGCGCGAACAAGTGGCTGAGCGCAATGGTGGCCACCGCGCAAAGCCACACCATGAGCGTTGAGGTGGTGACATATTTGTTCAGCGGAAAATCGCGGTATTGCGAACGAAACAACACCGCGACGGTCGTTCAAATCAACGGGTCCAAGGATCCGCGCCCCCGGGACGGCCATAAGGCCGTCGAGCAAGCGGCGCGTCAATTGCAGTTCGTGCAGCTGAATGGCGGCCCAATCAAGCGTCTGCATCCAGTCCAGCGCAGCGCCAAGGCCAATGGCAGCGGCGATCGGCGGCGTTCCTGCTTCGAAGCAGCGCGGCGGTGGTCTGAAGTTCGTGTGAGTTAGCGTCACCTCTGCGATCATCTGCCCGCCGGTCATGAATGGCGGCATAGACGCTAGCAATTCGCGCCGGCCCCACAGCACGCCAATACCGGTTGGTCCATAGGCCTTATGACCGGAGAATGCGTAGAAATCGATATCAAGTTTCTGCACGTCAACCAGACCATGAGGAACGCGCTGCGCGCCGTCAAGCATGACCTTCGCCCCGAGCTCGTGGGCCGCCTCCACGATCCGAGCGACGTCCGTCAAAGCTCCAGTGACGTTCGAGCAATGTGTCAGCGTCACGAGTCTGCAGCGGCTCGTCAGTTCCTGGTCTAGCTTTTCTAGATCGAGCCGCCCATCCGCCGTGATTGGCAGAAATCGCAGCACGACGCCCGCGCGTTCTACGAGTTGCTGCCAGGGCACTAGATTGCTGTGGTGCTCAAGGAGCGATAGCAAAATCTCATCACCGCGCGACAGTCGTGAGCCATAGGAATAGGCCACCAGATTGATTGCAGATGTCGCGCCGTAAGTGAAAACGACTTCCTCCTCTGACTTCGCGTGCAGAAAGCGCGCCACCTGCCTCCGCGCTTGATTGTAAGCATCAGTGGCGGCACGCGCACGCGAGTGCAATCCTTCGTGCACGTTGGCGCGAGCCTCGATTTCAAAGTGATGGAGCGCGTCGAACACAGGCTGCGGCATTTGTGCGGTCGCTGCACTATCGAGATAATGCAATCCAGGATTGTTTAATCCGGGAAATTCCCGTTTTATCAGGCCGGCATCAAACTCCTTCTTTATCGTGTCGGCGGCGTTCACCGGCATCGCTCTATTCCTTTCGACGAGTTACGCTCACTATTTCTCCTGAATTCGATTTAAGTAATCGATCACCGCGAGGATGCGCATACGAACGACGTATTCGACGTATTCGGCATCCATGGGGAAAAAATGCCGGAGTGCCTGCTCTTCTTGAGTGGGGCCGAATCGCGAGCCCCATATCGGCATGTCACGCGTGCCGTGAGCTAAAATTGTTTTACGTCCATCTATTGCTTCATAAACAGAGCTGAATGGAAAGACGCGGTTGTTTTGTTTGGCGAGAATAGTCAAATCAGGTGGCGACACCCTAAGCGCATCGCTTGTCGGTCCTTTGCCCTTGCCGTCAATGCCGTGGCATGTCGCGCATGACGACCGATACTCGGCTTGGCCGATGTCAAAGACCTGGCTCCGCGTTGGCGATCCTAGCCCAATGATAATCGCGGCGGCTATCGCAACTTTCATCTTTGCCACGTTAATCTCCGCTCTCTGTTAAGGTCTGGCCATTTTGAATGCGAGACATCAACATTTGGCTTGATTTGGATCAACCCAGATCAACCCCCGGACGGCGCCAAAATACCTGTTCGAGTGGCGCGAGTTCGCGGCGATCGCGGTGTCAGATCAATCAAAGTTGCGTTAGGCGCGGTTACGACGGAGGCGATGAGCTGACGGGACTGTGCCGCCTAATGAAACGTCGCTGATCTCGCACGATGTCTGCTGAGCGATCGATATCGGGCTGCAAGCGGACATCAAGACAGATGACCGGAAACGAGGCTCATGACGCCTTTGCGACATGGTAAGGCACGCAACAGATGCTTGCTTCACCACAAATCCGGAACGAGGCGATAGCGCGTACGCTTCGCGTATTCACTATAGCCCTCAAGTTCGGTTCTGAGCAGATCATCTTCCCACTTTGTGCGCACGATCAGAATTAAGCTAGCCCAAGCTGCGGGAATGAGCGCCCACCAAGAAGCGAGCGACAGCGCCAAGCCGGCGAAAATCATGAGCGCGCCGGTATAACCAGGGTGGCGAACGGCGGCATAAGGCGCTTTGCTGATGACTTGCTGGCCGCGCTCGCGTTGGATTCGGACGCCAGGCTCGAAGAAGGGATTGACTGCTTGAGCCCAGGTGCTGAGCGCAATTCCAGCACCAAGTAGGGCGTAACCGAGTATCACGAATGCCTTGGGCATCGACGACCATGCCACGCGACCAGCGTCGAAGGTCGCCAGCGGGACCTCGATGACCATGGCGGGCAGGATCAAGGCGAGCAGGACGAGGTCCCAGCGCTTCGTCCCAGGCTGAAAGCGGCTGCGGGCTCTATAGATGCTTGGATTGACCCGCGCGAGGATGAGGGCAGAGGCGCCAAAGGCTGCGACCAAAAATGCGACGAAAATCCATCCCGGTTTCCACCCTAGCCGGCCAACCGGAAGGAACACGAGCGCGATCAGGCTCAGCGGTGAACAGATTGCATAGGCGATGGCCGCCGCGCGCGACATCGGCTTAGGATCAGTGACAGCCATCCGCCAGCTTCCTCGCTAACAGCACTTCAGCAGATTTGCTCTCGCTTTTGCCGCAGATGCATTCGTCAGAGCGTGGCAACGCAGGATTTCGGTCGCTTGCGGAGCAATGTAGACCTGAACGGTAGGCAATAGCAGCTGCATCGGTCGAAAATGACCGATGTCGGACGTGGCCCCTCTTTAGCGCGGTCACCAAGACATTCAGACTCGCTCGTTCGTTTCGCTGCGCTCCAGTTTCTTGCGCAGCGCATTGAGGACACCGTGCATTATCTGGATGTCCTTGATCGAGAGGCCTTCGGAAAGGTTATTGATCCAAGGCGTTTGCAATCGCATGGCCGCGTCGAACGTCTCTTTGCCTTTATCAGTCAAGATGACAAGTTGCGCCCGTCGGTGATGCGGGTTGGTCTCGAAGGCGACGAGCCCCTCCTTGTGGAGGTCGTAAGGAGATCGTTGAGGCTCTCAAGGATCAATTCCGCGCGCTCGAAAGGCTATCGGAGCGCTCTCAGATCGTTGACGGCCTCGCTTGAGGTGGGATGAGCGCACGCAGCCTCGCAATATGTCGATCTATTCTGTCTCTTTGCGCGCCGATGAAGTCAAGTCGGCTGCATTCTTCGGCCAGCAGCTTGAGTAGCGCACAGCCGCCGAAGGCGTGCAGTTATGACAGACGTCTGGTTAAAACGGGACAGAAAATTCAAAGCCACAGTCGCCACACCGGAAAAAGTCTTCTCGTTGTGCACGGCCAGTGCTCACAGGTGTGAGAGTAGCTCGTCTTTCGCGCTCAATCCAGCAACGAGGACATTGGAAATCCTCCCCAATTTGCGGCTGAAAACGGTGGAGGCGTTGCGCGGCGAGGCCCGCCGTTTTCAATTGCTGCTCAATTGCCGCTCTCTGGGCCTCGATCTCTGCAAGCTCACGTTGGAGGCTCGCGTAGCGGGTTTTCAGATGACTAGCAAGTTCCGTGGCAACCGCTTTGATTTCGTCGATGGTGGACATGTTTCCTCTAACCCAGTCCATACTAGCTCATAGATGTGTTTTGTCAGGCTATATTACCGACCAAGTCGATCCTTCGTTCGCGCTTGATCTCGATCAAAGATGTTCGCCGAAATTTAGCCAAGTCGCAGAAGCCCGAATCGATCTTTCTCAAGAGATCGCATTGAGAATCTTGCGAGTCTTCGTGGGTCGCAACGATACCGGGACCGTTTTGGGCCAACCCCGATACAATAGCCGCGCCG
>Ga0187781_10000074_pt1 | contig 63920 bp, 67 predicted proteins | sample 0715_SJ02_MP02_2_FD_132447 | JGI IMG/M metagenome (GOLD analysis project Ga0187781, IMG submission 132447) | Tropical peat soil microbial communities from peatlands in Department of Meta, Colombia - 0715_SJ02_MP02_20_MG | ecosystem: Environmental > Terrestrial > Soil > Wetlands > Peat | place...
CATCAATGGCCGAGCCAACGCTTCGCCGTCAAACACCCAAGGTGGGAGCCGTATGCGGGAGTGCCGCTCGTACGGTTCTGTGCGGGGGGCGCGCAGCAATGAGCGTCCCTACCGCGATCCCCATTTCTTCCCATTTCTTCTATTGAGCCGGTCCCGGGAGGACCAACGAGGAGAATGATCCCATGGACTGGGAGGTGAACCTGTGGGAAATCAACTCATAACCCCATTTCTCAAAAATTCGACTTTCCGCCAGTTTTTCGCGTCTTAATGTGGCCTTGAGGCAACATAAAGTCTGTTTGCGATAGCTTGAGCTAACATAGCTTGACCGTCGGCCGGACGCCGGACGCCGGACCAATTCTTCGACCAGGTCCCGCCAGGCCCGTGACGCAACGAGGTTTAGGAATTGCCTGGTTGGCTAAGTTTAGCTTAGCAAATCGCAATATTTTCAAACCTGGACTTTAGTTTGAGAATATGCTAGTTTGCTAAGCGTGGCTACGCAAACGGAGAGAAAAATAAACTTGCTGGCGCGGAACCTGCCCGAAGGTCTGCTCGTCGATTCCGCCTGGCTGAGCCGGCACGGCTATTCGACCGCGCTTCGCAGCCAGTATGTCGCGGCGGGGTGGCTGGAGCAGCCGGCGCGGCGCGTCTATCGCCGGCCCAGGGGCTCCTTGCGCTGGCAGCAGGTCGTCATATCGCTTCAGACCATGCTCGATTGCCCGCTCGCGGTCGGCGGCCGAACGGCGCTCGATCTGCACGGCTACGCCCACTATCTCTCGCAAGCGACAAGCGAGGTGCATCTCTACGGACCAAAGGCCCCGCCGCGCTGGCTGCAGGGCCTGCGCGTCCATGCGCGCTTCGTCTATCACAGTGATCGAAGGCTGTTCACGAAGGCGATCCTCGCCGAAAACCCGAGCGACCTGACCGCGAAACTGGCGGCCAAATCTTCTGCCGCGTCCGGCCTTCCGCATGCCGCATTCACCGTTCTGACTTGGGGCCAGTGGGATTGGCCGCTCCTGCTGTCGACGCCCGAGAAGGCGATGCTCGAGCTTCTCGACGAGCTGCCGAAGCGCGAGAGCTTCCACCAGGTCGACAAGCTCTTCGAAGGCGCGGCCAATCTCAGTCCGCGTCGCCTGCAAGCGCTGCTCGCCGATTGTCGCAGCGTCAAGGCGAAGCGGCTGTTCTTCTATTTCGCGGATCGCCACCAGCATGCCTGGTTGAAGCAGATCAAGCGCGAGGCGATCGCGCTCGGCACGGGCAAGCGCATGCTGGTGAAGGGCGGCAAGCTAGACGCCGCCCATGGGATCACCGTGCCGGAGGATATGGATGGCGTTCCGTGACATCTACCGGCGTCAGGTCGCCTTGCTCGTCCGCCTCTTGCCGCTGGTCGCCGAAGAGGACACGTTGGCGCTCAAGGGCGGCACCGCGATCAACCTGTTCGTTCGCGACATGCCGCGTCTCTCGGTCGATATCGACCTGACCTACCTTCCGATCCAACCGCGCGCCGAATCCCTCGGCGCCATCGACGCCGCGATGAAGCGCATCGCCGCGCGCGTTCAAAGGGCGATGGCGGACGCCAGGATCACGCGCGGCGCGGTCGAACCCGAACGGACCGTCACCAAATTGGTCATCCGCGCGGGCGGCGTGCAGGTCAAGGTCGAGGTGACGCCCGTGCTGCGCGGTTGCGTCTACGAACCCGAGACGCGCACGGTCTCGGCGGCCGTCGAGGATGCCTTCGGCTTTGCCGAAATGCGCATCGTGTCCTTCGCCGACCTCTATGCCGGCAAGATCGTGGCGGCGCTCGATCGCCTGCATCCCCGGGACTTCTTCGATGCGCGCGACCTGATGGCTCAGGAAGGCATCGACGATGCCCTCAGGCGCGCCTTCATCGTCTATCTCCTGAGCCACAACCGGCCGATGGCTGAAGTGCTCGCGGCGGCGCGCAAGACGATCGACGGCGAGTTCCGTCGCGGCTTCGAGGGGATGACGGCGGAGCCGGTCACGCTCGACCAGCTCCTCGTTGCGCGCGAAGCGCTCATCGCCGACATCGTCGGCATTATGCCCGAACCGCACCGGCGCTTCCTTCTCGCCTTCGAGCGCGGCGAGCCGGCCTGGCCGCTTCTCGGCGTGGCGGGAGCGGCGGACCTGCCGGCCGTCCGGTGGCGGCAGCAGAATCTCGACAAGCTGTCGGCTGCCGCACGCGCCAGGCTGGTCGCGAACCTCGAGGCAGTCCTATCCGGCGCGAAGCGGTGAACCGCGAGCGGCTCCTTGGGGTCGGCGATCCCGAGAGCGATACTAAGGGGCGGATATGGAACGGCTACACCCGCCGCCCCAAAAGAGCGGCCAAACGACCGCACGCCGAGGGCCGGCGCGAACGCAAAATGCCCGAAAATTCGCAAAAGGCAGCGCGACACGGCTCCTATCGATAAGTGGCCCGCCTACAAGATCGCCCGGATACCCTTGCGCCTGATCACGTTGAGCAAGGCGAGCGCCGGCCCGGTCGGCCGCTTCGCGCCGCGCTCCAACTGCGACACATAGCCCGTCGTGAGGTTGAGACAGCGGGCAAAGACCGCCTGGCTCATATGCGCGTCCTCGCGCAGCTTGCGGATGTCGTCGCCGGAAATCGGCTCCAACGCCATGTCCGCCTTGTCGCCGAGATGGCGCATCGTGATCTTGGCGTGCGTCGCGGCGTCCATGACCCCGGCGCGGCGCGCGTCGCCAGCCATTTCCAGCAGCGCCTCTTCCCTGCGGCTGGGTTTCGTTTTCTTCGCCATTGCTGACCTCCTGCGAAATTCCACCTTCGAGAGCCCGCGCGATCCGCCGCGCATCCGCCTCCAACCACGCCGCGCCGATCTCCCGGAACGTCAGCAGCTCGTCCGGGCCGATATTGTCGCGCTCGTTCTTGGCGAACGCATAGAGGAACACGGCGCGGGCTCCGGCCCTATAGGCGACGAGCATCCGGTAGCCGCCGGAGCGGCCCTGCCAGCCGCGCGCGACCCGCTGCTTGATTATGCCGCCGCCAAGATCGGCATCGACCAAGCCGCGACCGACGCGCTCGATTGCCTCCTTGAGGCTGTGGTCGGCAATCCGCTCCCGCCGCGCATAGCGCACGAGCCACTTGGTCTCGAAGATGCGCATGCGTTTCTATAGGTCCACGACCTATAGTTTAAATTACTATACTTGTCAAATTGCGGCCTCCGCGTCGTGTATATCTGTGTTCCAGCACCCGAATTTGACCCCGGCCGTGGTTCAAATCCGGGCGGCGGCAGAGCGGGTTGGCTGGCCTGAGGGTAGGTCACTCCTCGACACCGATTGGGAGGTCAAACACCACGCCGGTTTACATCCCCGGAGGAAGGATGATGGACTCCCACACTCCATCAAAGCTCGAGTCCGGCAAGGTCCGGATATCATGAATACCCCGTTGCTCCGACTTACGGTGCGTGGCGCGGTTGCCAGCAACCGTGGGGCTGAGTAGGGAGTAGGGAGGGGCGGTTCTACGAAACTCCTCCTGAGGCAGGCCATATCGGACTTAGATTGCTGCATATAGCAGCCCGTTTCCCACAATATACTAAATATTGATTAACAAGGCCATCATAAATTAACTTTAAAGTCTTGCTTGATAAATAAGTCAAGTACGCTTATCTTGTCAAGTATTGGGACCTCTGAACTGAGGGAGGAAGGCATTTCGTTCATTCCGCCCTTTCAGACTGATGGGCTCCTGCCGCCGGGCGACTATGAGGTGTCATTCGCAGAGCTTCGCCGGTCGGTGCTTGTAGCTGGACCCGGCGGCTCAAGCGCGTCGCCCACTTGGGATGCCGCCTGGCGGGCTAAGCTGGTAGATAACTTCGAGCTGCTCACGCAGCAGCTATGGCAAGTCGGTATCAGAGAAATTTTTGCCGACGGTTCCTTTGCCGAAGACAAAGATCACCCGAACGACATCGACGGGTACTTTGAATGCGATCTCTCGCTTCTGAGAAGCGGCCAGCTAGCACGGCAATTGAACTTGTTGGATCCCCATAAGATATGGACATGGGATCCTGTATCCCGGAGGCCATACCGCGGGTATCCAAAGAAGCAACTGCCGATGTGGCATGCCTACCGCGTCGAACTGTATCCGCATGTTCCAGGTATGGGATGGGGATGCGGTATCCGCGACAAGCACGGGAACGAACTGGAATTCCCTTCGGCATTTCGCCAGTCGAGACACACGGGTGCGCCGAGGGGCATCGTCAAGATTCGCCATGGAGGCCGATCATGATCCGGAACGACACAGAATACAAAGAAGCCGTGACGCGTCTTGACGAGGAGTGTAGGCGCCTCGAAACCCATCGCGCTCGCCTCAAAGAGACTGGCCTTTCGGATGAGGAGATCAAGCGAGTTATTGATCCCATCGAGTCGTTTCACCTTCAACTCAAGGAAGAAGTCGAGAGCTACGAACGGCTCAAACGAGGGGAATTCGACGAGATCGACAACTTCCGCGGCTTTGGGCAGCTTTTGATCGCGTTGAGGATTGCCCGAGGAATTTCGCAGCGTGAGCTCGCGAAACGATTGGACGTGCACGAATCTCAGGTATCCCGTGATGAGCGCAATGAGTATTTTGGCATCACGCTGGAACGGGCTGCGAAGATCATCGAAGCCCTGAATGTTCACCTGCGGACAAAGGTGGAGCTGCGTCGATCCGATGAGACCGTGTACGCATGAGAGGGACATGTCCCTCCAGGGGCACCAGCGACACCGGCCATTCATGCGCGACGGCAGAGTTCAAAGCGAAACCGCTCCCTCAGGAGACGAAGGCCCCGGCGTCTTCAAGAGGCGATGGGCGAAGAATGCGAGGATTTCGTCGCGCGCCGCCGATGTCGGCTGGCCCGCTTCGTCGATGAGATGCGCGGTCACGACGCTGTGGGGAAACGGCACGTAGCGCGCGAAGAAGGGTGCTACGTCCGTGTTGGCCGCGCCGTCGGGCAGCACGCGCCCGATGAAGCGGTCGCCGAGCGCGGCGGCATAGGCGGCAAACCGTTGGGCGCGGCAAATCCGGTCGCCTTCGAAGCGATAGGCCAGCACCGTCAGATCCTCCCGCTCGAGGCGCCGGCGCACGGCCTCCACCTCGTCGGGAGCGATCTCGATGCCGCCTCGGTCGTTGAGCGGCAGCGACGGCTGGGACAGAACCGGCGCCAGCATCGCGGGCTCGAGCATCATCGAGAGGGCGAAATTTCCCGTGAAGCACATGCCTATGGCGCCGACGCCCGGGCCGCCGCATTCCCGATGGGCGAGCCTCGCCAGGGCGCGGAGCCAGTGCGTCACCGGACTGGACGCATTGGCGGCCAAGGCATTGAACTCGGCGCTGACGCAGGCGCGCTCGAAAACCGCCAGGCCCTCCTCGGCGGTCGGCACGGCGCCGTCGCGGCCAAAGAGCGACGGCATGTAGACCGTGAAGCCCGCCTCCCGGACCCAACGGGCAAAACGCGCGACATAGGGGCTGATGCCCGGCATCTCGGCCATGACGATCACGGCCGGGCCCGCGCCCGCCACGTGCACTCTCTTCGCAATGCCGTCGAGAGTGATCTCGCGATGCGCGAAATCCTCGAGCGGATCGTCCTCTTTCACGCTGCGCTTGGTCATCGATCGGCTCGCCTTTTTCGCTCGACTGGGCCGAGTTTGCCGCGACGGCGCGGCCGTCGCGCCGAGCATAGGAGCGCGCTTGCGCCGGCGGAAGAGGGCCGACGGCGTCGAGGCGCCGCCGCTCGTCGCGCCGATCGATCCCGTGCCGCGGACCTTTCCCCTCCTTGCACCGTTTCCGGGAGAACGGCATGGTGTCGGCTCGGCCTTGATGATGTCATGCGCCGAAGAGAGAACGCGCGAGGGGGGACATGGCCGCTTCGGACAAGGACGATCCCGTTCGTCACGTGGTGCTCCTCATTCTCGAGAACCACTCCTTCGACAAGATGCTCGGCTGCTTCAGGGAAGTTTATGCCGATCTCGACGGCATCGATCCCGGAAATCCGCGCATCAATCTGGATGACAAAGGCCGCTCATACGCCCAGGCGCCGACCACCGAGCGCCAGGTGATCCTCGATCCCCATCACGAGGTCCCGCATGTCGCAACCCAACTGACGGACCACAACGGCGGCTTCGTGCTGGATTTCGCGCGGAGCTATCCGGACTGCCCGCCGGAAGGACGCGCCTTCATCATGGGCTATTACCCGCGGGGATTCCTGCCGGCCTTGCATGCGCTCGCGAGCGATTTCACGATCTGCGACCGCTGGCACGCCGCCCTTCCCGGGCCGACTTGGCCCAACCGCTTCTTCGCGCTGAGCGGCACGTCCCTGGGGCGGGTGAACATGCCCGATGACGGCACGCACAAGACCGACCTCGCCGGCTACTTCCAGCAGACGCAGGACACGATCTTCGACCGCCTGACGGAGCGCAACATCCACTGGAAGGTCTATTTCCACGACGTGCCGCAAACCACGGTCTTCACCCATCAACGCGAGCCGCACAACGCCGCGCGCTATTTCTATATCGACGAATTCTTCGACGACGCCCGCGGGCTCGAAGCGGCGTTTCCGCAATTCAGCCTGATCGAGCCGAGTTATATCGGATGGCGCGAGAACGACGATCATCCCCCGCACGACGTCATGCGCGCCGAGAAGCTCATCGCCGACGTCTACAACGCCATCCGCGCGAACGACGCGCTCTGGCAATCGACCCTGCTCGTCGTCTTCTATGACGAGCACGGCGGCTTCTACGATCACGTCGAGCCGCCGCCCGCCGCGCCGCCGGACGACCACCATGAGGAATACTCGTTTGACCGGCTGGGCGTTCGCGTGCCGGCGGTGCTGGTGTCGCCCTGGGTCGACAAGCGCGTCGAGCACACGCTCTTCGATCACACGAGCGTCCTGCGCTATTTGATCGACAAATGGCATCTCGGTTCCCTGGGCCGCAGGACGGAGGCCGCGAAGAGCATCGGCGTGGCGCTCCTGCGCGGCGCCGCGCGCACGGATACGATCGCCCGGATCAGACTGACGGACGACCAGTTGCGCCCGCCCGATCCGGAAGCGGCGGAAAAGGCGTTCGACCAGCCGAGCGCGCATCAAACCGCCTTGCGGATCCTGGCCGCCTATCTCAAGGACCAGATCGTCACCGACGCGCCGCGCGCCTATTCATGGATGGCACGGCGCCTGGAAGGGATAAAAGACGCCTGCAACCGTCTTCTCGATCGGATCTATGGCGATCCGCCGGCGACCCGAATCTCGATCGCGGAGCCCGACCGGCTGGCGCACCATGCCGATGCGAGGCCGCGCGACGACGTCGCGCATTTCCTCATGCACCGCAAGCGCCAGGCCGTCGCTCACCTGGGAGCGGCCATCCATGACGCGGCTCTCTCGCAAGACCGCAGGAGCCACGCGCTGCAAACGCTGGCGCTGATTACCGGGCGCGCCTATGACCGCGAGGAGAACGGCGCGGAGCACGCGAAAGCCTGGCTCCATCGGCACAGCCGCTAAACCGGGCTTGGCCGATGGAGGGGGATTTGGACCATCGTCCCGGCGCCTTCCCCCGCCAGGCCCGTCCGGTCGCGACGCCCCGCGGAAACGAGCCGCTCCGATCAGACCGTCAAGAAGCGACGGCACGAACCTCGATCTGCGATTGGCTTTCGGCCGCCCGAGGAGCAGGAGGCGGCGCCGGCTGCGGCGATGACGGGCGGGTCGCATAGCGGCCGGCCTCTTGCGAGAGCGCCGCGGCATGCGCCGTCAGCGCCTCCATGTCCAAGGCCCACCGCTTCATCGCGCCATCGAGCCAATCGCGCTGGATGGCGGCCGCGCGGCCGAAATCCATGGGGCGGCAAGCCGCAAGCTGTTCCATAGCTTCCAGCGCCGCCGTCGCGGCCTCGCGCCGCCGCTCGAGCCATCCCGCCGCGATCGGCTCAGCGGCTTTGGCCATGTCGGCTTGCCAGCGCAGCCAAATTTCGAAGGGCCGCGCCATCATCTCCGCGACCGGGCCATAATCGGGAAGCCAGCTCTCCGGAGCGTCAGCGCTGCGCTCCGCCTTCGGTGTCGCCTTTGCCGTTCTCAGTGCCATGGTGAAGTTTCTCCCTTCCGTGAAACGGATTGGTGTCGTCACGAAAAAGGTGCGATCACATGCGCGGTCGCGCGTGGCAGGACGTGTGCCACAAGCTGCGACAAGACCTCGACTGGCGGAGATCGCATCATAGGCCAAAGCGAGGCCGGAGACCACTCCCGCCATGGCGGCCGAAAGCCGGCCCGCGGCAAGGAGCCGTGGGCGCGACGGCGGCATTTACGCTAGGGTGACGGCCGCATGCCAGGATATGACGGGGCGCCGCCGCCGATGACGCTACCACCCTTCCAGACCCTCTATTTTGAAGATTTGAGCGTGGGAATGACCGAGACCTACGCGAAGACGGTCAAATCGTCGGATGTCGTCGGCTTCGCCGAGCTGACGGGAGACCGCAATCCGATCCACCTGTCGGAGCACTTTGCCGCAAAGACGCCGTTCAAAGGCCGCATCGCCCACGGCCTTTACACCGCCGGCCTGGTCTCGGCCGTCATCGGCACACGCTTGCCGGGGCCGGGCGCGGTCTACATCTCTCAGACATTGAACTTCAAGGCGCCGGTAAGGATCGGAGACACGGTCGAAACGACCGTCCAGGTGATCGAGCTGACGAAGCAGGGCCGCCGCGCGAAGCTATCCTGCACTTGCACCGTCGGCGGCTCCGTCGTCCTTGAAGGCGAAGCGATCGTGAAAATTCCTTCTCGCCCGGAGGCCCGACCGCACTCATAGCCGTTGGGACTGCGGCGCCCGGCCGCCTCTTCACAAGCGCCGTCGCCGAGCGCGTCCATCGTCTCGCGGCTGCCGGCGGTTGCAGCCGCCGCGATGAAACGCGACGGAGCGTCGGCCTGCGGCTACTTGTCGCGGGGCGGAAGAATCGGCTCGATCTTCCACACGTGCTCGGCGGTGGTGGCGATGCTGCGCCAAGCCTCCATCATGCCGTGCTCGCCGCGATGACGCGCTTTCAAGGACTGATGCGTCGCATAGCTCGCGGCGCGCTCGCCATGGCGCGCGATCAGCATTTCGGCGAGCTCATAGATTTCGCGATTAAGGTTCGCGGATGTCATCATCGGTGCTTCTCCGTTCTTCCCCAACCTCCTTCTATGTTGTCTGTCCATCCACCCCGCCCCTCGCGGGCCGCTCGAGGCATCGGCGGACAGATCGCGGCGTTAAGCATTTTGCTCCGACCGCCGCATCTGCCTCTACCCTGTCGATGTTAGCGCGCTTCCCGGCGTCACGACAGCGTCGACTGAGCGCAAGGACGATGACGCGCGCATACGGATGCAGGCGCGCCCTGAAAAAAGCCATGGAAATGCAAGGCCGTGCAGCGGCATAGCGTTCACGCTGGTTAACGAGACCCTCGCATGGAGAGGCGCGGCGCCGCGCCTTGATCGCTCGCGGTCCCACGAGCGCATGGCTATGCCCCTCTGGCCGGGCTTGGCCGAAGGGGACGACGCCCCCGGCGCATCATCGCCGGCCGCGATGTCACCATCATGGGCGGCCGGAGCGGCCGATCATCGGCGCTTACCGGCGCGGATATCCCACCGTCTGCGCGAAGGTCACGAATTGCTGCTGCGGAAGCTTTGGGCGGCTTGATCGAGATCCGCTTGGCACCTGAAAGCGACGAGATCCCCCGCGATGGCGTCACTGCGGCGCGGCGGCTGGAAGGGGTCGGCTCCGAGGGCTGTCACGCGAAACACGGGAAGCCTATAGTTGACCGCGAGCACCCGACCCGAGGGGTTCGATGATCGGGCTGGAAGAGCAGGTTCCGCCCGCCGAACCCGACGCGCTCGGCCTTTGCGGGTTTGGACGCTTGCAGCCGATGCGTCAGGAGCGATGACGATGCGTCCTCGAGAACGACTGCGAGCCGCAACCCTCTATGCCGTTGCCTTGGGAACGGCGGCTATGTCCCAGGCGGCCTTTGCCCAGCGGCCCTGCGCGCAAATCCGGGAGGCATGTCAGCAGGCGGGCTTCGAGCAAGGCGCCGCGAAGCAAGGGGCGGGCCTGCAGATTGATTGTGTCCGGCCGATCCTGGAAGGGACGGCGCAGCCAAGCCGGGCCAGCAAGTCTCTGCCGCAAGTGGATCCGCGAATTGTGGCGGCTTGCAAGGCGGCCAATCCGAATTTTGGACGGGCAACGGCGACACAGGGGCAGGAGCAGCCGTCGCTTGAGAGCGCGCCGCCGCCCGTCGCTTCCGTGCGAAGCACCTCCCCTCAATCGGCACCGGCCGGAAGCAAGCGCCCCAACATCGTTTTCGTCCTCACCGACGATCTCTCATGGAATCTGGTGCCCTATATGCCGCACGTCCTCAAGATGCAGAAGGAGGGCGTGACCTTCGCCAATTACTTCGTCACGGACTCGCTGTGCTGCCCCTCGCGCTCATCGATCTTCACCGGGCGCTATCCGCATAATACCGGCATTTTCCGCAACGTCGGCGAGGACGGCGGCTACATCGCCTTTCATGATCGCGGCCACGAGCAGGCGACTTTTGCAAGTGCGCTCCAGGCTGCCGGCTATCGCATGGCGATGCTGGGGAAATACCTGAACGGCTATTTGCCCAAGCTTCACCCGCCCGCTCCAGGCTGGGCATTCTGGGCCGTGGCCGGAAACGGCTATCCCGGCTTCAACTATGACCTCAACCAGGACGGCAAAATCTTTCGCTACGGCGCGACCCCCGCCGACTATCTCACGGACGTCCTGTCCGGCTTGGCCGTGCGCTTCGTCAAGGAGTCGGCCGGTAAGCCGTTCGCGATCGAGGTCGCGACCTTCGCGCCGCACGCGCCCTACACGCCGGCGCCGCGCGATGCCGATGCCATGCCGGGACTGCGCGCGCCGCGCAGTCCGGCCTTCAACGCCGCACCCGGCGCAAACGCGCCGCAATGGCTGAAACCGTTTCGACCGCTGTCCGAAGCCGACATGGCCGAAATCGACAGGGATTTCCGCAAGCGCGCGCAATCCGTGCTCGCCGTCGACGCGATGATCGGCGCGCTGCAAGCGGCCGTGGCCGCCATCGGCGAGCAGAACAACACATATTTCGTGTTCAGCTCCGACAACGACTATCACATGGGCGAGCACCGCCTCATGCCCGGCAAAATGACCGCGTTCGACATGGACATCCGGGTTCCGCTCGTCGTCACGGGACCAGGGGTTCCGGCCGGAGCGACGGTCGAGGAGATCGTCGAGAACATCGACCTGTGCCCGACCTTCACCGAGCTCGGCGGCATGGCGACCGCACCGACCATCGACGGGCGCAGCCTGGTGCCGCTGCTGCATGGGCAGAAGGTCGCGGATTGGCCGACCGTGGCGCTCGTCGAGCACCGCGGGCCGGTCAGGAACCTGACCGATCCGGATTTGCCCGGCATCCGCAGCGGGAATCCGACCACTTACGAAGCGTTGCGAGGGCTCACTTCGCTTTACGTCGAGTACGCCAACGGCGACAAGGAGTACCACGACCTCGCCGCCGACCCGGACGAGCTGCGCAACAGCTTCTCATCGCTGACGGGAAAGCAGCAAGAAGCGCTGCACGCAGCTCTCGAGGCGGTCAAGAGCTGCCGTGGCGCCGAGAGCTGCTCGGCGGCGGCGCGTCCGGATCTCAAGTTGACGCGGCGATGAGGCCGTCCCCGCTTTCCGGCGCAAACCCTCGCCGCGCCGGCTATCGCAGCTCCTCGGCGCCTTTCCAGACCTCGGCGACGGCTTGGCGCGCGGCCTTGGCCAGGAGGCCGCTGTCATTGGCGATGGTGACCAGGCGGAAGCCGAGTTTGAGCATGCGCACCGCATAGTCCGGCGCGCCGCAATGGATGCCGGCCCTTATGCCGCGCTTGCCGGTCTCGCGCAGCAGGCGCTCATAGATCGTCAGCACCTCCGGCTCCTCGCGGTCGAGCTTCGGCGCGAGCCCCAGCGAAAAGCCGAGATCGGAAGGCCCGACATAGATGGCGTCGATGCCGGAAACGTCGAGGATCGCCTCGAGGTTGTCGAGCGCCTCCCGCGTCTCGATCATCGCCAGCACCAGGATCTCGTCATTCGCCGTCTGCTGATAGGCGGGACCGGCGCCGTACATCCCGGCGCGGATCGGGCCGTTGGAGCGCATGCCCAAAGGCGGGTATTTGCAGGCGGAGACGAGGGCCTCGGCCTGCGCCCTGGTGTTGACCATCGGGCAGATGACGCCATAGGCGCCGCCGTCGAGCGCCTTGCCGATGATGCCGGGCTCGTTCCACGGCACGCGGACGAGCGGCGTCACGGGATGCGCCTGCATCGCCTGGAAGCAGGCGATCATCGAGAGATAGTCCTGGACGCCGTGCTGGAGATCGACGGTGACGCTGTTCCAGCCGCATTGCGCCATCACTTCGGCGGAGAAGCCCGACGGAATCGCCAGCCAGCCATTCACCGCGGCCTTGCCCTGCCGCCACCGCTCCTTGAGCTTGTTCTCGCCCATGGCCCGTCCTCGATTCCGCCGCGACGCCGGACGATAGCGCGCGGATCGGGTGCGCGCGAGAGCGGGCGCCGTTGACGGGCGCGGCGGCGGCGGACAAGCTGCGCCGGCAACGGATCGAAGGAGATGGGCCGCTTTCTGCTCAACCGCCTGGCCGGCTTCGCGGCGACGCTGGTGGCCGCGTCGGTGGTCATCTTCCTGGTGCTGGAAGTGCTGCCGGGAAACGCGGCGCAAGTCATGCTGGGTCCCGAGGCGCCGGCGGAGGCGGTGCGCGCGCTCTCGGCGAAGCTCGGCCTCGACCGGCCGCCGCTTCAGCGCTATCTCGGCTGGGTCGAAGGCATGGCGACGGGCGATCTCGGCACCAGCTATGCCTATGACACGCCGGTGGGCGAACTGGTCGCGCCGTCGCTGGCGCTTACCCTGCCGCTGGCGGCGCTGGCGATGGCGCTCAACACCGCGCTTGGCCTGGCGCTCGGCCTCTATGCCGCTTCGCGCCACAACCGGCTCGGCGACGTCGTCGTCATGAGCCTCAGCCAGATCGGCATCGCGCTGCCGACTTTCTGGGTCGGCATCCTGCTGATCCTGCTGTTCGCGGTGGCGCTGGGCTGGCTTCCCGCCGGCGGCTTTCCCGGCTGGAGCGCCGGGTTCTGGCCGGCGCTGCGCGCGCTGATCCTGCCGGCGGTGGCGCTCGCTTTGGTGCAAGGCGCGATCCTGGCGCGGGTGACGCGCGCGGCCGTGCTCGACGTGATGCGCGAGGATTTCGTGCGCACCGCGCTTGCCAAGGGGCTGAGCCCCGGCGCCGCGCTGCGCCGCCACGTGCTGCGCAACGCCATGATCCCGATCGTCACCGTGTTCGGGCTGCAATTCTCCAGCCTGCTGGTGCTCACCATCGTCGTCGAGAACGTCTTCTCGCTGCCCGGCCTCGGCCATCTCGTGCTCAACGCCATTGCCAACCGCGACATCGTCGTGGTGCGCGACGCGGTAATGCTGCTGGCGGCGATGGTGGTGGCGGTGAACTTCGTCGTCGATCTGCTCTACGTCGCGATCGATCCCCGCCTGAGCCTGCGTTAGGAGCCTGTCTGGGTCATGGGATGGGTCTGCGTTGCACGAGAATGGGGTGATGTTAGGAGCGCGGCCGCAGGCGATGCCGTGCGCATCGGCAAGGCCGCGCGTCCCTCGGCTCGCGGCTTCGCCGCGGCTCGGGATGAGGGCGGCAGCGCCCCGGCCTCGTGCAACCCTCCGGGACATCGTCGCAGGCCCGTCCCATGACCCAGACAGGCTCCCAGCCGTGACCGCCGCAACGGCCCTTTCCGCGCGGGCGGCCGGCAATCCCAGCTTCGCCGTCGGCGGCGTGCTGACGCTGGCGCTGCTGGCGACGGCGGCGCTGTCGCTCGCCTGGACGCCGCTCTCGCCCTACGTCATCGACGTGCCGCAAAAGCTGCAGCTTCCCTCGGCGCGGCACTGGTTCGGCACGGATTCGCTGGGCCGCGACGTCTTCTCCATGCTGATGGTGGGCGCGCAGAACTCGATCCTGGTCGGCGTCATCGCCGTCTCGGTCGGGCTGCTCCTCGGCACGGCGCTGGGCGCGCTGGCGGCGGCGTGGCGCGGTTGGGCCGAGGAAGCGGTGATGCGGCTCGCCGATTTCACCTTCGCCTTTCCGGCGATCCTGCTGGCGATCATGTTCACCGCCGTGCTCGGCCCCGGCATCGTCAATTCGATCATCGCCATCGGCATCTTCAACGTGCCGATCTTCGCGCGCGTCGCCCGCGGCTCGGCGAAGGCGATATGGCAGCGCGACTTCGTCATGGCGGCGCGCGCCGCCGGCCGTACCCGGCTCGGCATCACCCTCGTTCACATCCTGCCCAACATCTTCTCCGTGCTCGTCGTGCAGGTGACCATCCAGTTCGCCAACGCCATCCTGTGGGAAGCGGCGCTCTCCTATCTCGGGCTCGGCACCCAGCCGCCGCAGCCTTCCTGGGGGCGCATGCTGAACGACGCGCAGGCGCAGCTCTTCCAGGCGCCCTGGCTCGCGCTCTTTCCGGGCTTCGCCATCCTGCTGGCGGTGCTCGGCCTCAACCTGCTGGGCGACGGACTGCGCGATTTGCTCGACCCGCGCGGCACGCGGCGCGCGATGGCGGCGGCACCGGCGAGACGCTAGGATTAAGTGCCGCCGCCCTCAGGGAGAAAACGACATGCCGAGAACCTCTTATGCGATCGCCGCCCTCTTTGCGATCGCGCTGCTGCCGGCCGCGGGTCAGGGCGAGGAGAGGAAGGACACGCTCGTCCTCGGCATGGTGCTGGAGCCGCCGGGCCTCGATCCCACCACCGGCGCCGCGGCGGCGATCGGCGAGGTGACGCATTACAACATCTATGAGGGCCTCGCCAAGATCGCCGCCGACGGAACGGTGGCGCCGCTGCTGGCGGAAAGCTGGACGGTCTCGCCGGATCAGAAGACCTATGCCTTCAAGCTCCGCCCCGGCGTCCGCTTCCAGAACGGCGAGCCCTTCACCGCCGCCGCCGTGAAATTCACCTTCGAGCGCGATGCCGCCGAAGGCAGCACCAACAAGGAGAAAGCGGTCTACGCGAATATCGCCGCGATCGAGACGCCGGATCCGCTGACCGTCGTGCTGAAGCTGAAGCAGGTCAACGCCAACCTCCTGTTCAATCTCGGTGAAAACACCGGCGTCATTCTCGATCCCAAAAGCGCCGCAACCGACGCGACCTATCCCGTCGGCACCGGCCCCTTCCTGTTCGACAACTGGGTGAAAGGCGCGTCGATCACGCTGGCGAAATGGCCGGGCTATCGCGACGCCGCGGCGATCAAGATCGAGCGCGCGACCTTCCGCATCGTCAACGATCCCGCCGCCCAGGTGGCGGGGCTGCTCGCCGGCGACATCGACGCCTTCCCGCGTTTCGGCGCGGTGGACAGCCTGAGGCAGTTCCAAGGCGACGCGCGCTTCACCGTCACCATCGGCTCGACCGAAGGCAAGACCATCGTCTCCATCAACAACAAGCGCAAGCCTTTCGACGACGTGCGCGTGCGCCGCGCGATCGCCGCCGCCATCGACCGCAAGGCGGTCATCGACGGCGCGTCCAACGGCCTGGGCGTGCCCATCGGCAGCCACTACACCCCCAACGACCCGTTCTATATCGATCTCACGGGCCTCTCGCCCTACGATCCCGCCAAGGCGAAGGCGCTGCTCAAGGAGGCCGGCGTAAGCCTGCCGCTCAAAGCGACGCTGACGCTGCCGCCGCCGCCCTATGCCCGCCAGGGCGGCCAGATTGTCGCCGCCGAGCTGGCCGAAATCGGCATCGACGCCCGCATCGAGATGGTCGAATGGGCGCAATGGCTCGACGGCGTCTACAAGAACAAGAATTACGACCTCACCATCATCAGCCACGTCGAGCCGCGCGACCTCGCCATCTACGCCAATCCCGACTACTACTTCCAATACGATTCGCAGGATTTCCGCGACATCATGGAAAAGGTGAACACCACCGCCGATGCGACCGGGCGCGGCCATTGGCTCGAAGCCGCCCAGCGCCGCCTCGCCGAGGACGCGGTGAACGTCTTCCTCTATGTCCTGCCGCAGGCGACGGTGGCGAAGAAAGGCATCACCGGCCTGTGGCGGAACTCGCCGATCTTCGCCAACGATCTCGCGGCGGTCTCCTGGCAATGAGCGGCGGCGGGATGCCTCGGTCGCGATGAAGGGCACGGCTGCCGCGAAGAAACCCTCGCCGCGCCGGCGCCGCTACTGGTCGAATGAGGTGACGCGCGGGAGCAACGCGCTCGACCTGGACCAGGGCGTCTTCACCTGGCGCGATCCCAAGCGCATCGCGCGGTCGCTGAAGCGCTCGGCCGAGCAGAGCCGGCGGCGCAAGGCGGCGCCCTACCAATCCGCCATGTCGATGCTGACCTTCTACATCAATCGCGCCGGACACAATCTGCCGGCCGCGCGCAAGCGCGTCCTCGATCAGGCCAAGCACGAGTTGCGGCGGCTCTTCGGGAGGGAATGAGCAGCCGGCCGCGTAGTCCCGACAATCGATGCATCCGACCTTGCCATGCGCGGGCGTGCACGGATACCATGAATGTTGGGGGCGTCTCCGGTGGAGGAGCCGGCCGCCCAAGGGGGATCTGCGATGACCGACACGACGATGGCGGCGCCGCCGCCGAGCCTGCGCGTTGGCGAGGTGCTCAACCGCGCCTTTGCGCTGCTTTCCGGCGATCTCGTCAAGTTCCTGGCGCTGGCGGCAATCGCATTGTCGCCCCTCATACTGTTGGCGCTGCTCGGACTTGCGGCGGCGCACGTGACCACGGCGGGGAGCGCCAGCGTCGGCATGCTTGCAGGGTTCGGTGGGGTCGGCATCCTGCTCTTCGTCCTGTGGATGGTTCTGTCGGTTCTTGGTCAAGCCGCCGCGCTTTACGGCGCTGTCCAGAAGATGCGCAGCCAGGATTTTTCCGTCGGCGAATCGCTGGCGCGCGGCTGGGCACGCTTCTTTCCCATTCTCGGCATGGTCTTGCTGCAAACGCTGGGTATCGTCTTCGCCAGCATATTCTTCGTGATCCCGGGCCTCATGTTTCTCACCACGTGGTACGTGGCGCTGCCGGCCTGCGTCATCGAGCGGCTGGGCCCGGCCGCGAGCCTGGGCCGCAGCAATGATCTCACCAAAGGCAACCGTTGGCGGGTCTTCGGCATTATCGCGGCGGTTTATATCGCCAATGCCATCGTGCAAAACGTGATCAAGTATGGGCTGCCGGCGATCATCGGCTCGATCGTCTCGACCATCGCCATCTTGCTGTGGATGACGATTTTCCAGGCTTTCAACGCGATCGTCGTCGCGGTCGTCTATCACGACCTCCGCGTCGCGCGCGAGGGCATCGACATCGACCGCATCGCCGCCGTCTTCGATTGAGGCGGCGCGTCAGCGCGCCGTGCCTGCTTTTTCCCGCTCGTGCTTGTCGGCGCGCGGCTTGCCGAAGAGTTGCTCGCGCTCGAGCCAGGCGCGTTCGGCGGTATAAAAATCGCGCAGGAAGAGCGTGACCTCCGGGTCCGGGACCGGCGAGGGCCATTCGATCCTGCGGCAGATCCGGTCGCAGACGTCGCGCTTGACGCGCCGCGTGTCCTCGCCCTCGGGGCGCCGCAGCAGCTCTTCCAGGATCTGCAGCTCGAAGGCGCCATAGGCGCGGAGCTGCCGCTCGGTGAAGGCGTAATGCACCGTGGCGTCGACGAGATCGGCGAGCAGCACGCGGCGCGGCACGGCAATGACGATGGTGCCGGCGATGAAGTCGCCGGCGCGCATGCGATCGCGGTTGAAGGCGGGCAGTGCCGTGAAGAGCAGCAGCCACGCGCCGAGCGACAACGACTCCCAGGCCGCCGCGCCCGGTGCGTCCTTCAGCGACATCAGCAGGCCCAGCGGCAGGAACATCTCGATCTCGCGCGTCAGATTGCGGGCGACCACCGCGCTCGGCAGCAGCGGGCCGCCCTTGCGGTCGATGACGCGCAAGCCGAGAAGGCGCTTGCCGGGGGTGGCACCGCGCCAGACCAGCTCGAAATGGATGAAATAGAAGTTGCGCAGGAGGAAGCCGATGAACAGCAGCACGCCGAGCACCAGCGTGCCGCCGCCGCCCGACAGTCGAAGCAGAGGGCCGAGCATCAGGAAAAGCAGCAGGAAGATGATCAGGCTTGCGCCGAACCAGAAGACGAGGTCGAGGACGAAGGCGACGACGCGCTCGCCGACCGACGCGATCTCCACCGGCAGCATCACCCCTTCCGGGGTGGCGATGTCGCGCCGGTTGCGGCGGCCGCCTTCGAGGAATTCCGCGACGCGATCCTGCACCGCGGTCACGATCGCCGCTCCCTGCCGCCGGACAGGAAATAGGCGAGCCAGAACGCCCCGGTGGCGCCGCCGATGGCGAAGCGCCAGGGCGTGCTCGCAACGAGCTGGCGGAAGCCGCCCTCGAGGATGCCGGCGACGAAAAACAGGATCATCGCGCCGATGGCGATCTGCGCCGCCTGCCGGCCGTAGAGCGCCAGGCTCTCGAGGCGGGAATAGCGGCCCGGGAACAGCACCTTGTCGGCCAGCACCAGCCCGGCGGCGCCGCACAGCATCACCGCCGTGAGCTCGCTGACGCCGTGGATCGAGAGCCAGCCGAGCACCTCCACCGTCAAGCCGCGATGGGCGTGGAGCGCGAGGAAGGCGCCGAGCGACAGCCCCTGATAGATCAGCAGCAGCAGGGTCGGAACGCCCGCGGCGAAGCCGAGCGCGAAGGCGATGAGGCCGACCAGCGTATTGTGCGAGAAGAGAAAATTGGCCATCAGCGCGAAGGATTGCGCCGGCCCCGGCCAGGGCTGGAAGATTTCGGTGTCGAGAAGCTGCTGGCGCGTGCTGGCGGGGCCGCGCCCGCCGGCAAGCTCCGCCGGGATGACGGCGGAGAACCAGGATTCGTCGGCATCGACCAGCATGTAGCCCGCGGCAAGGCCGGCCAGCGTGGCCAGCAGCGCCAGGAGCAGATGCCAGCGCGCCGCGCGCACCGCCGCCGGAAAGCCGCGCCGCAAGAAATCCGCCGCGCCCTCGAGAAAGCCGATGCGCGGCCCATAGACCACGAGAAAGGCGCGGAAGGCGAGGCTCTCGAGATAGAGCAGCAGGTTGCGATCGAGCGCGATGCTGCGCGCCACCGAGAGCGAGGAGAGAGCGGCACGGTAGAGCAGCGGCAGGCGCTCCAGCTCGGCGGCCGACAGCGTCGCAATGCCGCGCTTCTCGGCGCGGGCGATGAGCCCTTCGAGATCGCGCCAGCTCGCCTCGCGGCCCCTGCGGAACTCGCTGCTCTTGAGCGCGATCGCCGCTGGCGGCAGGAGTTCAGGCGGCTGGCCGGCGGCGAGCGGGACGGTCATATCAGCCCTCGCTGCTTGATCAAGAGATAGCGGTTGATGAGCGCGACGGAAAGGCCGCGGCTCGGAACGTCCAGGCAATGGACGCCGAGACGCTGGAGACGCTCGAAGACGATGCGGCGGTCGCGGAGCATGTCCTGCGCGATGACCGAGGCGGCGACCGTCTCGAAGTGTTCCGGCGCGGCGTCGACGGCGCGTTGCAGCAGCGAATCGCGCAAGGTGACGAAGACCACGACATGGCGGCTCGCCATGCGCTGCATGCTCTCGATCAGCAGCTCGGCGGTGACGGTGTCGACGAATTCGGTGAAGAGGATGACCAGCGCGCGCCGCTTCAGCCGGACGGCAAGCTCGGCGAGGCCGAGGGTGAAATTGGTCTCCTCGGCGCGGTATTGGAGCTCGGCCACGGCCTGTTGCAGGCGGGAGAAGGCGCCGATGCCGCGGAGCGGCGCCAGGTACTGCCGCGGCGCGGCATCGAAGCCGAAAGCGCCGACGAGGTCGCCGCCGCGCAGCGAGATCCAGGCCAGCAGCAGCCCGGCATTGATGGCATGGTCGAGCCGCGGCATGCCCTCGATCGGCTCGCGCATGAGATAGCCGGTATCGAAGCCGAGGATCACCTGATGGTTGCGCTCGGCGCGGAATTCCTTGCTGAGGAGCTTGCGGTGGCGCGCCGAATGCTTCCAGTCGATGCCGCGCACGTCGAGACCCGGCGCATAGTCGCGCAGCGCCTCGAACTCGGTGCCCTCGCCGCGCTGCTGCTGCACCTTGACGCCGAAGATCGCCTCATGGGCGTAGAACTGCAACGCGGCATTCTCGACGCCGCGGATGTTGGGCAGGACATCGATCTCGCGGTCGATGGCGACGATGCGCGTAAGCTCGACGAGGCCGAGCGGCGCACGCCAGCGCAGCCAGAGGCGGTCGAGCCGCACCCGCCCGCGCCAGCGCGGCGCCAGCTTGAGCGCGACGCGCGCCTCGCCGCCGGGGGCAAGCTCCGCGGCGGCGATCTCCGGCGGCTCGATCTCGCCGCTCTGCTCCGCCACCAGCTCGAAGCGCACCGCGCGCGGATGGCGGCGGCGCGCCGCCAGCGTGACCGCGAGGGCGCCCGGCTCGCCGATGTAAAGCCGCTCCGGCGGCGTCACGCTTACCTCGAGCCGGCGGCGCGGCAAGGCGAGCGCGGCGTCGGCGGCCATGGCGATCAGCACCAGCGCGCCGTAATCGACGGCAAGCGCCCAGAGCGCCGCGTCGGCGGCGACCAGCACGAGCGCCAGCGGCACGCCCAGCGCGAAGATCAGCACGGCGCGGCGTGTCGGCTTCATCGGGGCGCCGCCGTCCGGTCGAGGATCTCGCTGAGCACGCGGTCGGTGCCGACGCCCTCGATCTCGGCGCCGGGGGAGAGCATGACGCGGTGGCGCATCACCGGCAGCGCCAGCGCCTTGACGTCGTCGGGAATGACGAAATCCCGCCCTTGCAGCGCCGCATAAGCGCGCGCCGCGGCGGCCAGCATGTTGGCGGCGCGCGTCGAGGCGCCGACCGCGAGCGAGGCGTGCTGGCGGGTGGCGCGGACGACGTCGACGATGTAGTCGACGAGCGCGTCCGACAGCTTGATCCGCTCGACCTCCTGGCGCACCTGCGCGAGCGCCTCGCCGCTCATCACCGGCTGCAAGCCGAAATCCTCGAGCCGCGGCATGGCGGAGCGATGGCCGTGGCGGCGCACGATCTCGCGCTCCTCCTCGCGCGAGGGATGCGCGACGATGATCTTGAAAAGGAAGCGGTCGAGCTGCGCCTCGGGCAGCGGATATGTCCCCTGCTGCTCGATCGGGTTCTGCGTCGCCACCACCATGAAGGCGTCGCCCAGCGGGTAGTCGCGGCCGTCGATGGTCACCGCGCGCTCGTTCATCGCCTGAAGCAGCGCCGATTGCGTCTTGGGCGGGGCGCGGTTGATCTCGTCGGCGAGCAAAAGCTGAGTGAAGATCGGTCCCTTGGTGAGAATGAAGCTGTTGGTCTGGAAGTTGAAGAGGTTGGTGCCGAGGACGTCGCCCGGCATCAGGTCCGGCGTGAACTGGATGCGGCCGAACTGCAGCGACAGGCCGTGGGCGACCGCCTGGACGATAAGCGTCTTGGCGGTGCCGGGCACGCCTTCGAGCAGGACGTGGCCGCCGACCAGCAGGCTGGCGAGCAGGAGGTCGATGACCTCATCCTGCCCGACGACGGCCTTCCTCACCTCGCGCCGAAGCGCGTCGGCGAGCATGCGGATCTCCTGAAGGTCCATCGATGATTTCCCCTCTCCATTGATGGATGGCGCGGGCACAGGCGGCAAGCCCGTCATCGTCGCTGCGCCGCGCGCTCTCGGCGGCGATCTCGGCGCAATCAACGCTCACGCCGCGCGCCTTGCCGACCTGCCGCAGCCACTCGATGAGCGCTCCGTCCTCGATCTCGCGCGGCGCATGGAGCTGGAGGGCGGCCTCGCGCAGCGCCCCCTCCACATAGCGCCGCACCATGACCGGCCGATGCCCGGCATAGTCGATCAGTGCCGCGGCGTTGTGGATCAGCCCCGCCTTGCCGGGATCGAGCGGCGGCGGCGCCGGCTCGGGCGCACCGAAACGTCCCAGCGTCGCCCAGAGCAGCAGCAGGATCGCCAACGCCGCCTGCGCCGTGGCGACGACGAAAGGGAACTGGAAGAGCAGCTTCGCCGGGCTCGCCGGGCGCGCGACATAGCCGTGCACGGTCTCGTCGAAGACGACGTTGCCGGTCCCGTTCCCGCCGGCGCGCAGCGCCTCGATCAGCGCCAGCGCGAAAACCGCATTGTCGCCGCGGGCAATCCCGTGATTGGCCAGGGCGTCGGGATCGGCCAGCACGAAGAGGCGCCGGCCCGTCTCGCTGATCTCGCCCACCAGCATGCCGTCGTCATTGCCGACCACCGGCCGCAGCTTCTGCGAGCGGACGAGCTGAACCGGCCCGTCGAGGCTGGGGGTGGCGCCCAGCCGGTCGACAGGCCAGTCCGCGACCGCGTCCTTGCGCAGGACTTCGGCGCCCGGCGCGGCGAGGCGGAGGACAGAGGTTGCCGCTTCCACCGGCGCGAGCCGGGCGTCGGCGAGCCATCCGGGATGCGTCGCGCTCTCCTCGCCCAGCCATTTCGGCAGGATCAGCAGCGCCGCGCGCGCCTTCGCCAACGCCTCCTTCGTCTCCGTCGAGAACAGCGTCGGCGGCGGCTCGGCGATGACGAGGACGCCGCCCGGCGTCAGCTTTGCCAGCGCATCATACCGGCTCTTGACCACGGGAATGCCGAGCCGGCGCAAGATCTCGGCAATCCCCGCATAGCCGATGGCGGAGCGCGAGAAGCTGCTGGGGCCGACCGCGTCGCCGCCGGTCTTCTGGCCGCCGCCGCCCATGAAATAAAGCGCGGCGGCAAAGGTCAGCAGCGCCGCGCCGATCCAGGCGATCAGCAGCCGCCGCGAGAAAAGGGCAAAGTCCGTCATGCGCCGGCGTCGCGAAGCGCCGCGGCGAGCCGGTCGAAGCTGCCGCGGCACTGGCGGTAGTCATCGGGCCCGGCGGGATGCGCGCCGAAATAGCTCCACTCGACGCGGGCGACGATGTCGCGCAACGACGCCTCGCCTTCTTCGGAGAGGCGGACGCGGCGCAGGATCTCGCGGCTGGTGAGCGATTCCGCGAAGGCCTGGTCGCGCCGGCGTCGGATCTCCGCCAGCGCCTGCAGCAGCAGGGCGTGCATGGCTTCGACGAAGCGGCCTTGGCGCGCCAGATCCTCGGCGGCGATGACGGCTTCCTCCGGCGCCGAGGGTCCGCCTTCGCCGCCGCCCTCCTCCCAATCGGCACCCGCCGATGAGAGCATAAGGCCGGGGATTACCTCCTTGACGAAGAAATAGAGCAGCAGCAGCGCGCCGAGGATGACCGTGCCCACGACCAGCTCGGGCGGCAGGGGAATGTGCCAGCTCACCGGCTCCGGCTCCCGCGGCAGGTCGAGCTGCAAGTCGAGGCCGCGAATCGCTTCCGCCGCCGTCCGGGCAACTTCCTCCGCCGTCCGCGTCGCCGCCGCGGCAGCGTTAGCGAGCAGAGCGGCCGCCAGCGCCAGACTCAGGCCGATGCCGGGTCGTGCCATGGTGCAGGATTTCGGAGGATCATGAAGCGGTGCCGAGCCTTCGCCAAAACCTAGCATAGTGACGACGCGCCTGGTACTTGTTCGTCGCAGGCTGCAATTCCATGGTGCGTCCTTCGAGACGCGGCGCTTCGCGCCGCTCCTCAGGATAAGGCAAGAATGAATCGGGCATCATCGGTCGATGCCATTCTCACTGCTTCCTCATCCTCTGAGGAGCGCCCGCAGGGCGCGTCTCGAAGGACGCAGGGGCGGCATTGCAGTCTCGTCCTCCCCTACCGTCCCTTGAAGGCCGGCTTGCGCTTGGCGTGGAAGGCCTCGACGCCTTCGCGGAAATCCTCCGACATGCGCAGCCGGCTGTAGCAATGGCCTTCAAGCTCGATGGCGGTGGAGAGCATCGCGTCCTCGGTGTCGTTCAGCAGCTTCTTGGCGGTGCGCTGCGCCAGCGGCGCAAAGGAGCGCAGCTCGTCCACCAGCGCGTCGGTGGCGGCTTCGAGCGTGTCGTCGGCGACGCAATCGGTGGCGACGCCCCAGTCATGGGCCTGGCGGCCGGAGATGCGGCGCGAGCGCATGACGATGTCCTTGGTGCGGGTGATGCCGACCATCTTCTGGAGGCGCGCCGAGCCGCCGGAGCCGGGGATCTGGCCGAGGCGCTGCTCCGGCAGCGCATAGAGACAGGTCTCCGAAGCCAGGCGGAAATCGCAGGCGAGCGACAGCTCGAATCCCACGCCGAAGCAATAGCCGCGATTGGCGGCGATCACCGGCTTGGCGCAGCGCGCGGGCGCGGCGATGTTCCAGGCGAGTTTCGAGACATGCTCGGGCGAGGCTTCGAGAAAGCCCTTGATGTCGCCGCCGCTCGAAAAATGCTCGCCCACCGCACGCAGGACGATGACGCGCACGCGCGGATCGGCGTCGAGCGCCTCGAAACTGGCGCGGAGCTGGTCGCGCTCGGGCATGACGATGATGTTGAGCGGCGGCCGGTCGAGGATGATGTCGGCACGCTCGCGCGCCGCATCGATCTCGACGCGGAAGCCGTCGGGATTTTTTGGAATCTCCGGCACGATGGCAAAGCTCTCGCTCATGCGTGTTTCCTTCCCTGAAAATCACTCCGTCTCGTACTCGCCGGCGACCAGCTTGCGGCGCAGAATCTTGCCGACCGGCGATTTCGGCACCTCGCGCACGAAAACATAGTGCCGTGGGCGCTTGAAATCGGCCAAGGCGGAGCGGCGGCACCAATCATCGAGCTCCGGCGCCTCGACCGGCGCCGCGCGCTTGACGAAGGCGGCGACGCGCTTGCCCCAGCGCTCGTCGGGCAGCCCCGCCACCGCCACTTCGGAGACCGCGGGATGGAGCGACAGCACGCTTTCGATCTCGCCCGGCGAGACGTTCTCGCCGCCGGTGATGATCATGTCGTCGACGCGGCCGGTGACGAAGAGATCGCCCTCGGCATCGCGATAGCCGGTATCGCCGGTGAAATACCAGCCGCGCCGCAGCGCCTTGGCATCGGCATCGGGGCGTCGCCAATAGCCTTCGAAGGCCTCGTCGCTCGCGGCATCGGCGATGATCTCGCCTTCCTCGCCGGGCGCGGCGATCGCATCGGGATCGTTGGCGCCAAGGCGCACCACGCGGATGCGCTGGTTGAGGCCGGCCTTGCCGGCCGAGCCCGGCTTCCGCGCCGCCTCGGGCTCGATGGTGAAGGTATAGATCTCCGAGGAGCCGTAATGGTTGACGAAGAGTGCCGGCTTGAATGCCGTCGCGACGCGCTTCAGCAGCCCGTCGGGCATCGCCGCGCCGGCAAAGCCGAGCTTGCGCACGAAGCTGGTATCAGTCGCGGCGAAGCGCTCATGGCTGACGAGGTCGTGATAGAGCGTCGGCACGAGGTAGAGGTTGGTCACGCGCTCGCGCTCGATGAGGGCGAGCGCCGCGGCGGCGTCGAAGCGCGGCAGGCAGACGAAGCAGCCATCGACCAGCGCCATGGCGATGAGCGAGCGCACGCCCATGGTGTGATAGAGCGGCATGACGCCGAGCGTGCACTCGCCGCGGCCGTAAAGATTCTGCGCCACATGCGCCAACGCCGCGGCGCGCTCCTGGCGATGGCGGCGCGGCACGCCCTTGGGCCGCCCGGTGGTGCCCGAGGTGTAAAGCATCAGCGAGACATCCTCGGCGCCGGCCCTGGGCTCGCCCGCGGCAAGGCCGCCATCGCCCAGCGCCTCGAACGCCACCGTGCCGCCCGCCGCGCCGCCGATGGCGATGCGCGGCAAGGACTGCGCCGCAGAGGAGCCCGCGACCGCCTCGGCGGTCACGTCCTGAAAGGCGGCGGCGCGCGCCCCGGCGTCGCGCAGGCAATAATCCAGCTCGTCCGCCTTGGCGCGCCAGTTGAGCGGCGTCATGATCACGCCGGAGAATTGGCAGGCCCAGTGGAGGCTCGCCATCTCGACGCGGTTCTGCAGCGCCGCCAGCAGATGGTCGCCCGGCTTGAGGCCGAGCGCGTCGAAGCCGGCGAGCACGCGGCGGATCTCGCGGTGCCATTGGGCGTAGCTCAGCCGGAGCGCGCCGTCGACGATGGCGGTGGCGTCGGGGCTGCGCTCGAGGCTGGCGAGGAAGGTGCGGCCGAGATCAAACATCGCGCGCCGCCTTGTCGCGATCGGCCGCCATCTCCGCCGCCGCCTCCAGCGCCGCGCGCACGATGCCGGCATAGCCGGTGCAGCGGCAGAGATGGCCGCTCAGCATTTCGCGCAGCGCCTGTTCGCTCGGGCTCGGCGTGCGCGCGAGCCAGTCGCTCAGCGACATCAGGATGCCCGGCGTGCAGAAGCCGCATTGCAGCGCGTGATGGCGGCGGAAGGCGCGCTGCAATGCGGAGAGCGCGCCGTCGGCGCCGGCAAGGCTCTCCACCGTGTCGACGCGCCGCCCCTCGGCCTGCACCGCGAGCATCAGGCAGGAGCGCACGGCAAGCCCGTCGACCTGCACGGTGCAGGCGCCGCAGACGCCGTGCTCGCAGCCGACATGCGTGCCGGTGGCGCCGAGCACGTGGCGCAGGAAGTCGCTGAGCAGCAGCCGTGGCTCGGCCTCGCCCGCCACATCGCGCCCATTGAGCGTGAAGCACACGCGATGGTGCTCCGCCGCTTTCAGCCGCGCCGGCATTTGGCTTCCTCCAGCGCGGCGCGGCCGAGCTTCCGCACCAGCGAGCGGCGGTAGCGCGCGCTCGCATGCGCGTCGTCGCTGCCGCGGAGCGCCCAGGCGAAATCGTTGAGCGCGTCGTCGAGAGCGCCGCCTTCGAGCAGCGGAAAATCGCGCGCCACCGGGCGGTCGGCGACGCCGCCGACGGCGAGCCGGAAGCCCTTGCCATCGGCAATGACGGCGACCGCGCAGAGCGCGAAATCGCCGTGGCGGAGCGCCATCTCGCGGAAGGCATAGCCGGTGCCCGGGCGGCGGCGAGGAAAGCGCACCGCCTCGATCATCTCGTCGCTTCGGCGCGCGGTGCTCAGCAGGCCGGTGAAAAAATCCGCGGCGGCGAGGGTACGGCGCCGCCGCGCCGAGCGCAGCATCACCATGCCTTCCAGCGCCACCAGCGCCAGCGGCAGCTCGGCGCTGGGATCGGCATGGGCGATCGAGCCGCAGACCGTGCCGCGGTTGCGCGTCTGGTAATGGCCGAGGAAGGGCAGCAGTTCCGCCAAGAGCGACACCTCCCCGGCAAGGCTCGCGCGGCGCTCCAGCGCGCCTTGTGTCGCCGCCGCGCCGATGACGAGCGCGTCCTTTTCGAGGCGGATGAAATCGAGCGCCGCGAGCGCGCCGATGTCGATGAGCAGCGCCGGCTGCACCAGGCGCATGTTGAGCATCGCCATCAGCGACTGGCCGCCGGCGAGCAGCCGCGCCTCTTCGCCCGCCTCCGCCAGCGCCGCCAGCGCCTCCTCCGGGCTTTCTGGACGGAGATAATCGAAAGCGGCGGGCTTCATCGCGCCAGCCGCAAAAGGCGCAGCAACCGGCGCCAGAGCGGGACCGGCGCGGCGCCGCCGCTGCGCGCGATCAGCCGCTCGAAGAACTGGTCGATGAGCAGCCGCGCTGCGCCATCGAGCATGCGTCCGCCGACCGCCGCCACCTTGCCGGCAATCGCCGCCGAATAGCGATAGCTGACGCGGGTGCCCGTGCCCTCGGGCGCGAGCGCGATGGCGCCCTCGCCGCTGGCGGAGCCGAGCGCGCCGATGCCCTCGCCGCGGAGCCTGAGCGCGCGTGGCGGCTCGAGATCGAAGAGCCGCACCTTCGCCTCGTAGCGCCCGCGCACCGGCCCGATGCCGATGCGCAGCCGCGCGTGATAGGCGTTTTCGCCCGTGCGCTCGAGCGCCTCGCAGCCCGGCAGCAGCGCCGCGAGCGCCTTGGGATCGAGCAGCATCGACCAGATCTCCTCGGGCGGCGCCGGCACCGACAGGACGCCGCTGCCGGAGAGTCCCTTGCCGGCGGCTGGAGGCGCCAGCGGAGGCGCGGCGGGCGCCGGCTCCTCGGGCTCGATCAGCGCCATGAGCCGCGCCGGCGTCATCGGCAAGGCGATGTCGTCAACGCCGAGCGCATCGGCCACCGCATTGGCGAGGCAGACCGGCGTGCTCATGCAATTGCCCTCGCCGACGCCCTTGGCGCCGAGCGGCGTCACCGGCGAGGGCGTCTCCAGATGCAAGATCAAGGGCTCCGGCACTTCGCAGGCGGTGGGCACGAGATAGTCGGCGAAGGTGCCGGAGAGGAAACTGCCGTCCTCGCCATAGGCGAAATGCTCGGTGAGCGCCGCGCCCACCGCATTGGCGAAGCCGCCGAGCACCTGGCCGTCGGCGAGCGCCGGATTCAGCAGCCTTCCGGCATCGTGCATAGTGACGTATTTATCGATGCGCACGCGGCCGGTCTCGCGCTCGACCTCGACGCCGCAGCAATCGAAGATGAAGCCGTAAGCAGCGGAGCTGTTGATCTCCTCGGCCTCGTTCGGAGCTTCCAGCACCGGCGGCGTCCAGAAGGCGGTCTCGCGCAAGGCGGGCGCCACGCCGTCCCCCAGCGTCTGCGGCGCCCAATGGCTCGCGCCGGCGACGCGCGAGAAGGACAGCGCGTTGTCGGGATTGCCGGCGGCGAAGATCCGGCCCTTGGCGAAAGCGATCTCGTCCGTCGCGACGTTGAGCAGCGGCGCTGCGATGCGGACGAGCTTGTCGCGCAGCCGGGTGGCGGCGAGATGCGCCGCTCCCGCGACGGCGCCGGCGAAGCGGCTGGAGTAATTGCCGGACGCGATCGACCACGCATCCTTGCCGGTGTCGAGCTCGCCGATGACGCGGATCTCCGACGGCGCCAAGCCCAACACCTCGCCCACCACTTGCGCCAGCACGGTGCGATGGCCCTGGCCTTGCGGCACCGAGGCGACGTGGACGCTGACGCCGCCCAGGGGATCGAGCGAAACGGTGGCGGTCGCCTGCGCGCCGCTTTTGGGACCGGCCTTACGCCGCTCCTCGGGCGTCAGCACGGTGGTGATGTAGCCCATATTGGAGATCGAGGGCTCGACCACCGCGGCGTAGCCGATGCCGTAGAGCCGGCCTTCGGCGCGCGCCGCTTGTTGCCGCCGCTTCAGCTCCGCAAGCCCGCCTTGAGCGACGGCGATGTCGATGGCGCGCGCGAAATCGCCGGAATCGAGCAGCGCGCCCGCGGGACAGCGATAGGGAAAGGCGCCCGCCGGCACGAGATTGCGGCGGATCACCTCGAGCGGATCGAGGCCGAGCGTCCTGGCGATGCGCTGCATCAGCCGCTCGAGCGGGAAATAGACCTGCGGGCCGCCGAAGCCGCGCACGAGGCCCGACGGCGTCTTGTTGGTGAGCACCACGCGGTTGCGGATGTCGAGATGGCGGAGCCTGTAGGCGCCGCTCATATTGCCGTGCATGCGGTAGATCGTCGCCGGCTCCGGCGCACGCAGATAGGCGCCGCAATCCTCGAGCTGGTCCCAGCGCAGCGCCGCGATCTCGCCGTCTTCGCTCACCGCCGCTTCGAGCGTCGTGACGCGGTTGGTCGCCGAGGTCGCACCCACGAGATGCTCGAGCCGGTCCTCGATCCATTTCACCGGCCGGCCCGCGGCGCGCGCGGCGACGCTCATCAGCACGACATAAGGAAACACCGATTGCCGGACGCCGAAGCTGCCGCCGGACTCGGGCGGCGTCTTGAGGCGCAGGCGATTGGCCGGCACCTTGAGCGCCAGCGCCATGACCGGATGGAGCGCGAAAGGCCCCATGAAGCTCGACGTCGCCTCATAGACGTCGTCGGCGGGGAAATACTGAGCGAGGACGCCCAAGCATTCGATCGGCGTCACGGCGTTGCGGGGATAGTCGACGGTGAGAGCGATGCGATGGGACGCCGCGGCAAAGGCGGCGTCGGGATCGCCGTAGCGGAAGCGCCGGTCGCTGACGATGTTGCCGCCGACCGCCGGGTGCAGCACCGGCGCCGCTGCGGCGGCGGCCGCGCGCGAATCGACCACCGCGGGCAAGGGTCGGTACTCGACCGCGATCTTCTCCAGCGCATCCTCGGCACGATAGCGGTCCTCGGCGAGCACCACGGCGACGGGCTCGCCGACATAACGCACGCGGTCGACGGCGAGGCACCAATGCTCCATCGGCTGCTTGACGCCGACGGTGAAGGGCCGCGTCCAGCGCCGGACCTCCTCGCGCGTCACCACCGCGGCAACGCCCGGCATGGCCAGCGCCGCCGCCCTATCGATGGCGAGAAGCTCGGCATGGGCATGCGGCGAGCGCAGGATGGCGGCGTGCAGCGTGCCCGGCGCCACCGGCAGATCGTCCATATAGCGGCCGGCGCCGGTGAGCAGCGCCGCATCCTCGAGCCGCTCGATCGCTTTGCCGATCAGCGCGCCCTCGCTCTGCCGCCCGCTGTCCATGCTCAGCGTCCCAGCGCCTTGCGCCAGTCGCCGCCGCCGGCGGCGTCGATCACCCGGTCGAGCGCCACCTCCGCCTCGCCGGGCACGCGGATGCGGGTGAAGCGCATCTTGGGCGCGTCAAGCGGAATGGTGGCATCGATGCCGAGCTTGGCGCCGACGCCGTTCTCGGCCGAGGGATCGAGCCCGGAGACCTGGGCGTTGGCGATGATGACGAGATCGCGGTCGGGCTGCGCGCGCGTCGCCACCGCCCATTCGACCTCTGTGGGATTATGGATGTCGACGTCCTCGTCGACGACGATCACCTGCTTCACGTCGTAATGCCCGGCAAAGGCGCCGAGGATGACGTTCTTCGCCTCGCCCTCGTTGCGCTTCTTGAGCTGGACGTGAAGGTGGTAGCGGCAGACGCCGCCCTGCGAAAGATGCACGTCGCGCACGCCGGGGAAGCTGCGCTGAAGATGCGCCAGCAGGCTCGCCTCGCGCGGGATGGCGCCGAGCAGCAGATGCTCGAGCCCGCCGCCGAGGATGGTATGGAAGATCGCATCGTCGCGCATGGTCACGGCATCGACCTCGATGACGTGCCGGTCGGCGCGCTCGCCGTAATATTGCGGGAACTCACCGAAAGGCCCTTCGGGCTCGCGGGTCTTGGGCAGCAGCCGGCCCTCGATCACGATCTCCGCCGCCGCCGGCACGCGCAACTCGCTGGTGAGGCATTTCACCACCGCGAGCGGCCGGCCCTGCAACGCGCCGGCGATCTCCAGCTCGTCCTGGTCGACCGGCACCACCGCCTGCGAGGCGAGCAGCGTCAAGGGATCGACGCCGATGACGATCGCCACGGGCAGCGCTTCGCCCGCAGCCTCGGCGGCCTCGAAATAAAGGCTGGTGTGGCGCGGCAGCAGCAGCGCGCCGAGCCGCCGCTTGCCGTTGAGCTGAAGGCGGTGGATGGCGACGTTCTGCACGCCGGTCTTGGGATTGCGGGCGATGAGCAGGCCCGCGGTGATATAGGGGCCGCTGTCGTGCTCGTTATGCGTCGGCAGCGGCAATAGCGCGCCGAGATCGACGTCGCGGTGGATGCGCTCCTGCACCGGCGCCGCCGCGACCTCCTGCCAGGGCAGCGGGTTGAGCGCCGCCTGAAGGAAGCGCCCCAGCACCGCGCGCGGCGCCACGCCCATCGCCTCGGCGATCCAGTCGCGATGCGAGACGAGGCCGGAGACCACCGGCATCCTATGGCCGCCGGGTGCCGGAAAGAGCGTCGCCTTGACGCCGTCGAGGCGCTTCGCAATCGCCGCCAACTCGAAGCGCAGCGCCACGCCGGGCCGCGCCACCGCCAAGAGATCGCGCGCCGCCAGATGGTCGAGCCAGTCGCGCAGGCTCGGCGCCGGCGCGTTCCCGGCCGCCTCGACGCCCCGCGCCGCATCGCTCATCCCATCCTCCCGTTGCTCCGCTTTGGCCGCGGCTTTCACCGCCATCATAGCAGCTTGGCCGCGATGCCAAGAGCCGCCGAGGCTTGCCGCGGATCGTGCCCCGGTTAGAGTCGAGGACCCAGGCTGGAGGAACCATGAGGCGTAGCGCTCGTCTTGCGGCGATCGGATTGGTCCTGTCGCTGGCGGCGGCGCCGGCGGGGGCGGAAGAGCTCGACCGCGTGCGCGTCGGCGTCATCGGCCTGATTTCGGATGCGCCGCTCTTCATAGCGCAGCACGAGGGATATTTCCGCGCCCAGCGCATCGAGGTCGCCTTCATCCCCTTCCCCGCCGGACCCGCGATGGTGGCGCCGCTCGGCACCGGCGAGCTTGACGTCGCCGCCGGGGCGTCTTCCGCCGGGCTCTTCAACGCCGCCTTGCGCGGCATCGCGGTCAAGATCGTCGCCGACAAGGCGTCGACGCCGCCGGGCCCGAGCTACATGCCGCTGCTGGTGCGCAAGGACCTCGTCGAGAGCGGCCGGGTGAAGAGCTTCGCCGATCTGAAGGGGCTCAGGGTCGCCGAGGCCGGGCGCGGCGGCTCGCCGGGCTCGACGCTGAACGCGATCCTGAGGCAAGGCGGGCTCGCTTATGACGACGTCGAGCACGTGCCCAATCTCGCCTATCCCCAGCATGTGACGGCGCTCGCCAACCGCGCCATCGACGCCAGCATCACCACCGAGCCCTCGGCCACCGAGGCGATCGAGGCCGGCTATGCCGTGCGCTTTTCCGACGGCTCGGCCTATCCCGACCAGGAGGTGGCGGTGCTGCTCTATGGCGGCGACTTCATCGCGAAGCATCGCGACGCCGGCGAGCGCTTCATGGTGGCCTATATCGAGGGCCTGCGCTTTTACGCGCAAGCGATCTCAGGCGGCTATCTCAGGGGCCCAAAGGCTGGCGCGGTGATCGACATTCTCGCCGCCGAAGGCGAGATCAAGGACAAGGCGCTGCTGGGGCGGCTCGTCGCCAACGGCGTCAATCCCGATGGCCATGTCAACGAAGCGAGCCTCCGCACCGACCTCGCCTTCTACCGCGCGCAGAACCTGATCTCAGGCCCGGTCGCGGTGGAGGATCTCGTCGACGCTTCCTTCGTCGAGGCGGCGCTGAAGCAGCTCGGGCCGTGGCAGCCTTAGGCTACCTCACAGAAACAGCGGCTCCGCCTCGAGGCCCAGCAGGTACTTCCCCACCGTCTCGAAATGCGAGCGGCGGCCCTGGAGCTGCTGCGCCACGGAATTGATGTCGCGAAGCCGGCGCTCGAAGGGATTGGCGGCGAAGACCAAGGTCGTGCCGGCGGCGGCGTCCTCACCCAACCGCTCGGACCCTCGGAAGCCGAGAGCGAGGAAAGCTTCAGCGCGATAACCATGGGCATCCCCTCTTTTGGCACGGCTGATTTCCGCGACCATAGCACGGTGCAACCCTAGGCTGGGGCTTCATGTCAGGCGATGTCGACGAGTTCCAGCCTGACCTTCTTGCCGATGAGCGCGGCGGCCTTCTTGAGGGTCGCCAGCGTCACGGCTTCGCTGTTCGGATCCAGAAGACGGTCGAGCTGCGAGCGGCTGGTCGCGAGCCGCTTTGCCATGACCGTTTTGGTCATCTTCCGCCTCTTCATCTCCTGCGCCAGTTGCCACGCGAGCACGGCTTTGATGGCGTGCTCGGTGGTCTCCTCCAGGATCCCCTGCTCCTGGAGGAACGCCTCAAAGCTGGAGCCGATAGGGCTGACAGGGTGGTGCTTCTTGGCCGCGCTCATCGCCTCATCCTCTCCTTGAGATCAGCAAAACGGGCATATGCTAAATTCAATTCCCGCTGTGGCGTCGCTTGGCTCTTCTTTATGAAGCCGTGCAGCATCACGGCCTGGCCATCGACGATCGCGAAGAGCACGCGGGCGATCCGGCCGCGAGCGAGGTCGGTGCGCACCTCGAAGAGGCCGCCGCCCATCGGGCGGCAGACCGGCATTCCCACCGGCCAGCCGAACTCGACCTTGCGGATGTCGTCGCCGATCGCTTTGGAGTCCTCCTTGTCCATCTCGCGCAACCAGTCGCGCACGGGCTCCGTCCCCGCGGAGGTTCTGTAAAATGCTGCCGGTAGCCGCTTCATCGCTTTCGCGGCGTCAAATGTACCAAAAAAGGTACATAAAATCAACCTAGAAAGAATGGAAGAAAGGAAGAAATGAGGCAGTGCGCGGGCTTGGCGCCCGGGCGCCGGATAGCTGTCCACCCCGAGAGACCCACTCCGGAAAGGGGTCAAAGGCGGGCGCCGAAACGCGCTTAAAGAAACAGCGGTTCCGCCTCGAGGCCCAGCAGGTATTTCCCCACCGTCTCGAAATGCGAGCGGCGGCCCTGGAGCTGCTGCGCCACGGAATTGATGTCGCGCAGGCGCCGCTCGAAAGGATTGTCGGCGAAGACCGAGGTGGTGCCGGCGGCGTTGTAGGCGTCGCCGGCGATGCGGCGCGCCTCGCGGATGCAATGGGTCGCGGCGAGCCGAATCGCCATGCGATGCTCCATCGGCATGTCGCCGCGCTCGGCCGCGCGCCAGGCGGCCTCCAGCGTGCCCAGGATGTAGAACCGCGCCGCGCGCAGCCGCGCCTCGAGCTCGGCGATCTCGGTCTGGACCACCGCGCTCATGCGCATGGTCGTCTTGTAGCCGCGCGGCGTCTTCTCGGTGGCGAGCGCCGCCAGCGCGTCGAGCATGCCGCGCGCCAGGCCCAGCGCGACGCAGCAGAAGCCGCTCGCATACATCTGGTCCGTGCGGAAGAGATAAAGCGGCCCCGTCATCCGCCGCTCGGCCGGCTCGTCGCGGTCGAACGTGAAGGCGTGCGGCACGAAGAGGTCGCTCACGGAATACTTGTCGCTGCCGGTGCCGTTGAGGCCGATCACGTCCCAGATGTCGGTCCACGCCACCGCCGCCGCGGGAAAGAGCAGCGTGCGGGCCACTGGCCTGCCGGCGCGCTTGCGCGGCGTGCCGTCGGCCTCGCATTCGATGCAATGGCCGCCGAGCCAGGTGGCGTGATGGCCGCCGCTGGCAAAGGACCAGGAGCCGGTCACGCGCCAGCCGCCCTCGGCGGCGAGCGCCTTCACCGGCGGCGCCGCGGCGCCCCAGGCCAGCACGCCGCGCCGGTCGCCCCAGATCGCGCGTGCGCTCTCCGGCGGCAGATAGGCCGCCGCCATGGCGCAGACGCCGGTCTGGCCGAGGCACCAGGCGGTGCTGGCGTCGTGGCGTGCGATCTCCTCCAGCATCTGGGCGAAGCTCATGGGATCGGTCTCGCCGCCGCCATAGGCGCGCGGCAGCAGCATGCGGAAGAGCCCCGCCTCGTGCAGCGCGTCGACCACCGGCGGCGTCAGCCGCCGCTCGCGCTCGATCTCCGGCGAGGCCGCGGCCAGAAGCGGCGCCAGCGCCCGCGCGCGGGCAAGATGATCCGCCGCCTCGGCGGCAGGCTCGCGCGCGCTCATGGCCGGCTATAGGACATTGTCATAGGACATTGTCCAGCGCCACTCCTCATGCCCCGGCGCGAATTTGCGGTTGCTCTGCGCCGGGTTGCGGTTGACCAGCGGCCGCGCGAAGAGCGGATGGGTCATGCTGCGGATCTCGTGCTCGACGGTGAAGAGCAGCGCGCCGCCGTCGAGATCGACGATGTCCTTGAAGCGATACTGCCACTGGTCGCTTTCCTCGAAGACCAGGCCGCGCTCGCAAAGCTTGCGGTGGGGCCCCGAGAAATCGGCGAGATAGACCTGGACGTGGTGGCCGTCGTAAGGCGGCAGCGGACGGTCGGTCTCGCGATAGATGAAGGACTGGCTGGGACCCACCGCGCAGCGGGCAAAGCGCCCCTGCCCGTCCTCGCCCTCGCTCGCCGGCGCCTCGAGGATCTCGCGATAGAAGCGGGCGATGCCCGCCGCCGTGCCCGGCGGCACGTCGAATTCCACATAGGGCATGCCGAGGGTGATGCGGCCGAAGCGCGCATCGGGGGCGTAGCAGCGCAGCCGATTGCCCCAGGGCGACGTCGCCTCGACATAGGCGTTGTGCTCGGCAAAGCCAAAGCGCGTGCCCTCGAGATCGCGGCGCACGCCGGCAAGGCGCCGCAGCAGCGCCTCGCGGTCGGGCAGCACCAGCCCGACATGGCCGCGCAGCACCTGCGGGGCGCCCTCCGGCATGTGGAACTGGCTGCGGCCGACATTGATCCACATATTGTCGATCCCGGTCATGAGATAGGGATCGCGCGTCAGCCCCATGCCGCTGACGTAGAAGATGGTGGCGAGCTTCTGGTCGGGGATGCGCACGTTGACGTGCTCCAGCGCGACGATGTTGCCGAGATCCTCGGCGGCGCGGTCGTAGCGGGTCTCCATCTCGACCTTCCCTCGCTGTTGCTCCTTGGGACCGGTCCAGTCTAGAGGCAGGGAGGATCGCTTTTCCAGCGGCCCGCCAGAGACTAGTATCCGGAATCAGAAATGCCTGAGACGACGCGCGAGATCGTCGACCCCACCTCACCCTCCCGCTGCGCGGGTCCCTCCCTCTCCGCCCCTTGGGGGCGGAGAGGGTTGGGGTGAGGTGGGGAAGTCACGGAATTGCGATTGTCGGCACCAGGCTAAATTCTTTCTCTCATGCCGGACGAGGAGAGCCGCCATGCAGTTCTCGCCGCTGGTCAGCCGTATCGCCGGCAGAGGCGCCCGGGCCTGGAGCGTGCATTTCGACGCGATGCGCCAGCGCGCCGAAGGCCGCGACGTGCTGCTGCTGACCGTGGGCGATCCCGACCAGGGACCGCCCGAGGCGGTGATCGCCGCGACCGTGGCAGCGCTCCAGAACCGCGAAACGGGGTATTCGCCGATCATCGGCCTGCCGGCGCTGCGCGCCGCCGTCGCCGCCCGCGTCGAGCGCCGCACCGGCACGCCAACCGGCGCCGAGCACGTCGCGGTGGTGCCGGGGACGCAGGCGGGGCTCTTTGCCGCGCTTCACTGCATCGCCGGACCCGGCGACGAGGTGGTGGCGTTCGAGCCGACCTACGCCACCTATGAGGCCGTCGCCGGCGCCACCGGCGCGCGCCTCGTCACCGTGCCGCTCCGCCCCGAGACCGGCTTTCACCCCGATCTCGCGGCGCTGGCGGAAGCGGTGAGCCCGCGCACCCGCGTGCTGTGGGTCAACAGCCCGAACAACCCGACCGGCGCCGTCTTCACCCGCGCGGAGATCGAGACCATCGCCGCGCTCGCTCGCCGGCACGATCTCTGGCTGCTCTCCGACGAGGTCTATGAGGACCTCGCCTATGCCCGCCCGCATGTGAGCCCGCGCAGCCTGCCGGGTATGGCCGAACGCACGGTGGTCGCCTCGAGCCTTTCCAAATCGCACGCCATGCAAGGCTTCCGCCTGGGCTGGGTCGTCGGTCCCGGCGACTTCATCGCGCATGTCTTCGACCTCGTGCTGTGCATGCTCTATGGCAGTCCGCCCTTCATCCAGCGCGGCGCGCTCAAGGCGCTGGGGAGCGAGTTGCCGGAAGCGGCAGGGATCGCGGTGGATTACCGCCGCCGCGCCGCGCTGCTCGCCGGCATTCTCGCCGATGCGCCGCGCTGCCGTGCGATCCCGCCCGAAGGCGGCATGTTCGTGATGCTCGACGTCCGCGGCACGGGGCTTGGCGCCGAGGAATTCGCGCGGACGCTGCTCGACGAGGAAGGGGTGGCAGCGCTGCCCTGCGACGGCTTCGGGCCGAGCGCCATCGGCCATCTCCGGCTTGCGCTGAGCCTCCCCGACGAGCGCCTCGAAGAGGCGGGACGGCGCATCCTGCACCTGGCGCGCAGGCTTGCCGCGCACGGCACGGCATGAGCCGGCTCGACCGCGCGCGCTGCGCCGCGCTCGACGCCGAAGACCCGCTCGCCGCCTTGCGCGAGGAATTCGCGCTGCCGGAAGGGGTGGTCTATCTCGACGGCAACTCGCTCGGCGCGCTCCCCAAGGCAACGCCGGCGCGGCTCGCCGAGCTCGTCGAGCGCGAATGGGGCGAGGATCTCATCACGAGCTGGAACAAGCATGGCTGGATCGAGCTGCCGCGCCGCATCGGCGACAAGATCGCGCGCCTCATCGGCGCCGGCCCCGGCGAGGTGGTGGTGGCGGATTCGATCTCGGTCAACCTTTTCAAGGTGCTGGCGGCGGCGCTGCGCCTCAATCCCGGGCGCAAGGTCATCCTGTCGGAGCGCGAGAACTTTCCCACCGACCTCTACATGGCGCAGGGGCTGATCGGGCTTCTCGGCGAGCGCCACGTTCTGCGCCTGGCGGAAGGCGAGGCGATCGCCGAGGCGATCGACGCCGAGACGGCGGTGGTGATGCTCACCCACGTCAATTACCGCAGCGGCGCGATGCACGATCTGGCGGCGGTCACCGCGGCGGCGCAGGCGCAAGGCGCGCTCATGCTGTGGGACCTCGCGCACAGCGCCGGCGCCGTGCCGGTCGATCTCACCGCCGCCGGCGCCGATTTCGCCGTCGGCTGCGGCTACAAATTCCTCAACGGCGGGCCGGGCGCGCCGGCCTTCGTCTGGGTCGCCCCGCGCCACCAGGAGCGCTTCCAACAGCCGCTCTCGGGCTGGCTCGGTCATGCCGAGCCTTTCGCCTTTGCGCCCGACTACCGCCCGGCGCCGGGCATCGGCCGCTATGTCTGCGGCACGCCGCCGGTGCTGTCGCTGGCGGCGCTGGAGGCGGGCGTCGACCTGCTGCTCGGCGTGGCGCCGGCGGCGCTGCGGGAGAAATCGCTGCGGCTCACCGAGACCTTCATCGCCGCGGTCGAGCAGGAAGCGGCGGGGCTCGGCCTGGCGCTCCTCTCGCCGCGCGACGGCGGGCGGCGCGGCAGCCAGGCGAGCTTCCGCCACGCGCAAGGCTGGCCGGTCATGCAGGCGCTGATCGCCCGCGGCGTCATCGGCGATTTCCGCGCTCCCGACATCCTGCGCTTCGGCTTCGCGCCGCTCTATACGCGCTTCGTCGACGCCTGGGACGCCGCGGCGGCGCTCGCCGAGATTCTCAAGACCGGCGCCTGGGACCGGCCGGAGTTCCACCGCCGGGCGCTGGTGACGTGAGGGGCTCGAGGGAATCTGCTTGGGCGGGAGTGGACGCGATACGGTTCGCGGCTCAATCGCGACTTCGGACGCAAGCGCTGGGGCGCCGGCAGGTCCCAGGGAGACGGCGTGCATAAATCAAGATTTTCGCAACAGCGCGATTTCACGTAGTGGGGTTTATGCGGCTTCGATAGGGCCGCGCACCGGCGCGCAGATTACAATATCTAGATCAGAAGGACGGGGAGAGAGATCATGGGGGCCTTCCTAGCAGCCGCCGCTGCTGCTGTTGCCGCGTGGGTCGCTGCGTGGGCCGCTTGGCAACAGGTGCAACGGCTCAAATAGGCTCTGCAAGTCGAGACCATGCTCAAATTGCTCGACCGGTTTGATTTGGATTCCTTTCGAGAGACACGGAAGATCGCTGCTATGGCGTGTATATCCAATCTTAAAACCAAAGACCCGGGAGCCGCCGTGGAAGATGTACTCGATTTTTTTGACGACGCCGCCTTTTTAGTGAAGAAGGGCGCATTAGATACGGAGATGACGTGGCATGCGTTCTACCACTGGGTTCGCCTATATTTCCAAGCGGCGGAGCAACACATTATGGCCTATAGAAAAAGAGAGCCGCCCGTTTGGAATTACCTGTGCTGGATATACCCTCGCCTGAATGGCTTCGAGAAGACCCAAAGGCCGAGCACTTACAGAGAGAAACTCGATGATGAAGACCTCAAGAGACAGCTCGAAGAGGAGATTTTCTAATTGGCAAAGCAGCGCAAGAGATGAAGCTGGACGCGCGCGAGCACAAGTTTGATAGGACTGGCATGGTTCGCCATCGTGGCGGCTTTCTCAAACATGCCGCCGTTCTTGAGATAGGCGGTGATGCCCGTGGCGCGGAACGTGTGATTTCCGATCTTGCTCTCTATGCCGGCCGCCTCGCGCCGCGCGAGGAAGTAGCTCGCGGCGTGGGCGTAGGCCCGGTGCGTGTGCGGATTGCGGATGTTGGCCGCAAAGAATTCGAGAAAACAGACGCCGGCGCGCTCGCCGGCGGCGGTGACGAGCGACGGGAGGGGCACGGTCGAAGCCGCGGTCGGAACCGGCAGCATCTCATTCATTCCTCGCGCGGCGGCTTCGGGGGCGATGCCGCGATCATCTCGGCCAGCAACGCCACAAACCGCTTCCCCGCCTCGATCGCCGCCGCGGCGCGCTCATGCGAAATCTCCGAACCAGGCCCGGTCTCGTAATCGGCAATGGCCTTGAGATTGTAGCTACGCGACAAGAAGGCCCGCAGCTCCCCGGCAACACGGGCGTCATCTTTGGTCAGCCGCAGGAACGCGGCCTGCACGCCACGGTGGGATTTCAAGATCTTCCCGTCGCGCTCGAAAAGGAACGCCTGGGCGGCATGGAAGCCGGCGAGATAGGCCGTGCGCCCCGCCGCTTCGTTGAGCGCGACGGCGAGCATGGTCTCGGCCTCGATCAGAAGCTTGCGCGCCTTGTCGAAATACCGGGACGCTTGCGGGGTCAAAGCTCGAGCCCGTCCTGGTGGATTTCGTGCATCAGCGGGGTGAGATCGCGATAGGCGGCCGCCGGGTAGGGTTTGGCGTCAAAGAACGCGCCGGTCTCATCGAGGAACCGCACGCGCAGATCGGCCAGCCGGTCGAGCTCGGCCCAGCGATCCGGCAGCGCCGTCAGAAACACCGCCACATCATAGTCGGAGTCTGGCCGCCCCTCGCCGCGCGCCCGCGACCCAAACAGCACCACGCGATCCAACCGCGCGCCGTACATCTCGTCGAGAGCAGCGCGGAAGCGGATCAGGATCGGATCGGCCAGCGCGGTTGTGTCCATGGTTCGTTCCTACCACCGGGCGCGTCGCGGAGCAAGATCGAGTGGGTGATAAAGGGCAGTGTCGTGGCTTCCCGTCTCGCCTTTGCCGCCATGGCCCGCGCATCCACCCCAACACGTCGCACAGCGCGCTCGTTGCACCACGTGGATGCCCGGGTCTCGCCCTGCGGGCGGCCCGGGCATGACGATTGAGCAGTTCGGTAAGGATTGGGCGACCGTAAGTCGCACCCGAAAATGTCAACCGGAAAACCCCGGGGCGCGCCAGGCATGACGCGCGTGGGAACCACGTGTCCGAATCAGTACACTAGAAATGCAAAACCCGCCTTGGGAGGCGGGCTGCATAGAGGTAACACAAATGCCGAAAAAACGCAGCCACGGCGCCAGCGGCGCGCATACCGATTTCAGCGGCGAGATGAGCTATGGCGATTATCTCCGGCTCGATCGCCTGCTGGAGGCGCAGCAGCCGCTCTCGGACAATCACAACGAGATGCTGTTCATCATCCAGCACCAGACCACCGAGCTGTGGATGAAGCTGGTCATCCACGAGCTGAAGGCGGCGATCGAGCAACTCCGGCGGGACGAGTTGGCGCCGGCCTTCAAGATGCTGGCGCGGGTCTCGCGCATCATGGCGCAGCTCATCCAGGCCTGGGACGTGCTGTCGACCTTGACGCCGAGCGAGTACATGGATTTTCGCGAGCGGCTCGGCCGCGCCTCGGGCTTCCAGTCGCATCAGTTCCGCGCCATCGAGTTCCTGCTCGGCAACAAGCGCGCGGAGCTGCTGGCGCCGTTCCGGCACCGCGCCGAGATCCATGACGCGCTCGCCGCGCTGCTGGCGGCGCCGAGCATCTATGACGAGGCGATCCGGCTGCTCGCCCGGCGCGGCCTCGCCATCGCCGGGACGGCGCTCGCGCGCGACTGGAGCGCTTCCTACCGGCCGGAGCCGTCGGTCCAGGCGGCGTGGACGACGGTCTATCGCGACACCGAGCGCTATTGGGACCTTTACGAACTCGGCGAGGAGCTGGTCGATCTCGAGGATTTCTTCCGCCAATGGCGCTTCCGCCACGTCACGACGGTGGAGCGCATCATCGGCGGCAAGCCCGGCACCGGCGGCACGCAAGGCGTCGCCTATCTGCGCGGGCTGCTCGAGATTCGCCTTTTCCCGGAGCTGTGGGATCTGCGCACGGCGCTCTGAGCTGCATCGGCGCCGTGCGTCCTTCGAGACGCGCCCTGCGGGCGCTCCTCAGGATGAGGCGAGATTGAATCGGGCATCGCCGGTCGATGCCATTTTCATCACTTCCTCGTCCTGAGGAGCGGTCCAAAGGACCGCGTCTCGAAGGACGCACGGCGCAGAAGCAGCGGACATCCCGCCGATGCCTTGACGCGCGGGCGTTGTTCTTCCTATAGGCAAACTTGGTGGAGGGGGTGAAGGCGCCATGCTTCGAGCGGTGTGGTCGGCGCTGAAGGACGGCGAGGGAAGCGTGGCCCGCAAGCTCGGCGGGATCTATGCCATCCTCATCGCCGCCAATCTTCTCGCCTGGCTCTGGGCGCTGGCCGCCTTCCGCGACTATCCCGTGCTGCTCGGCACCGCGCTGCTCGCCTACAGCTTCGGCGCCCGCCATGCGGTCGACGCCGACCACATCGCCGCCATCGACAACGTCACGCGCAAGCTGATGCAGCAGGGCAAGCGCCCGGTCGGCATCGGCTTCTTCTTCTCGCTCGGCCATTCCAGCGTGGTGGCGCTGGCCTCGGCCGCGATCGCGCTCGCCGCGGCGGCGCTGCAAGGCCGCTTCTCGGCGTTCCGGGAGGTCGGCGGGCTCATCGGCACCGGCGTCTCGGCGGCGTTCCTGTTCCTCATCGCGCTGGTCAATCTCGTCGTCCTCGTCCAGCTCTGGCGCAGCTTCCGGCGGGTGCGGCGCGGCGGGCGCTACGTCGAGGCGGATCTCGACCTCTTCCTCGCCGGGCGCGGCCTGCTCGCCCGCCTCTTCCGCCCGCTCTTCCGCTTCATCGGCGCGAGTTGGCAGATGTTTCCGCTGGGCTTCCTCTTCGCCCTCGGCTTCGACACCGCGACCGAGATCGGGCTGCTCGGCATCTCCGCCGCCGAAGCGGCGCGCGGCCTTTCGATCTGGTCGATCCTGGTCTTTCCCGCGCTGTTCACCGCCGGCATGTCGCTGGTCGACACCACCGACGGCGTGCTGATGCTCGGCGCCTATGGCTGGGCGTTCATGAAGCCGCTGCGCCGGCTCTATTACAACCTCACCATCACCTTCGTGTCGGTGATGGCCGCGGCGGTCGTCGGCGGCATCGAGGCGCTGGGCCTCCTTGCCGACAAGCTCAACGCCGAAGGCGGCTTCTGGCGCGCGGTGAGCGCGCTCAACAGCCATTTCGGCAGCATCGGCTTCCTCATCATCGGGCTCTTCATCGCAAGCTGGCTCGTCTCGATGCTGGTCTATCGCTGGAAGCGCTATGACGAGATCGAGGTGACGCGCGGCTGAAGCCGCCTGCCGCTTGATCGACGCTGCGCGCCGATCAAGCGGGCACGCAGAGCCGGGTCAGCTCGGCGATCGAGCCGAGACGGTCCAGCCCGGCCACCGCCGCGGCGAGCCGCCCGGCCTGGGCGCCGCCCAGCACCGGCGCGGCAAGGCTCATGAACTTCGCCTCGAGCCGCCGGCCTTGCGCCGCGAGATCGCTCGCGGGCACGCCGCTGTCATGGCGCGCGCGCAGCACGCGGCCATCGGCAAGCCTCAGCTCAAGCTCCGCCACCGTGTGCGGCCAGTCGGGGCGAAAATCGACCGTCACCTTGTCGCGGAGAGCGACCAGCCGCGGATCGGCGGCGGTCTTCTCGCTGTAGGTCTCGAGCGCGGCGGTATCGAGGCCGGCCAGCGCCATGGCGGTGGCGAGCCGCAGCGAGAACTTGGCCTCGAGCCCGGTGCGCGGCGCCGGGATGTGGCAGACCTTGGCGGCGCCGCCGTCGAGCGCAAGCATCGCCTCGCGCACCGCGCCGGGATCGAAACCGGGCGTGAGGCGCAGCGCGCGGGCGCATTCGATCGGCGCGTGGGTCAGGTAGCAGGCGGCGTGATATTTGAAGAGATTGTCGGCGAGATGCCAGCCCCGGCGCGGCGGCGCCAGCGCGCGCTCCGGCCGGAAATCCGGGCTTTGGGTATCCGCGAAACCCTGCGCGCAGTCGAGCACGTCGTCGCGGCTGGTGAAGCCGCGCGCGGCGAGGCTCGCCGCCAGGAGCCCGTTCTGCGCCGCCTTGCCGGCGTGGAGCGGCTTGCACATGGTGCCGAACATGGATTTGAGCCCGGCCGCCTGAGTGCCGGCGATGCCCAGCGCGACAGCGGTGCGCGAAGCGCCGAGACCGAGTAGATTGGCCGCGGCGGCGGCGGCGCCGAAGCTGCCGATGGTGGCGGTGTTGTGAAAGCCGCGGGCGTAATGGCCGGGCGCGACCAGCGCGCCGATGCGGCATTCCGTCTCGTAGCCGGCGACGAAAGCGGCGATCACCGGCGCGCCGCCGGCGCCGCGCGCCTCGGCCAGCGCCAGCACCGCCGGCACCAGCGGCACGGTCGGGTGGCCGCCCATGGTCAGGTTGACGTCGTCGTAATCGAGCGCGTGCGAGGCCGCGCCGTTGACCAGCGCCGCCTGCTGCGTCGGCAGCTTGCGGCGATGGCCGATGGCCGTCGCGGCCGGCGCGCCGCCCTGCTCTTCCGCCTCGGCCAACAGAATGCGCGTCAGGTCCTCGCGCGATCCCGCCAGCGTCACCGCCAGCCAGTCGAGGACGCACTGGCGCGCCAAGAGGCGCATTTCGTCGGGAACATCGTCGTAGCGCAGCGACGCGGCGCGGCGGGCGAGCTCGGCGGTGACGGGCGCATCGGCGCGGGCGGGCGCGGCGGTTGTCATGCTGTCCTCCCTGGCGTTGGCCAAAGGCTGGCACGGCGGCCCGGCCCCGTCCAGCGTCTCCTCTCCGGCGCATTGCCAGAGCCGTGGAAAAGACCCACCATGGCCGCCCAAGGCAAAGGCGACGCCCGGCGCCGCGCGGCGCGCGAGGGCCACCGCCTGTCGGCAAGGGGGGAGAGATCGATGCGGCGATTTGCGCGATGGGCGCTCGCGCTGGCGGTTGCGGCGCTGGCGGCGGCGCCGGCAGAGGCCGAGAAGCGCTACGCGCCCGGCGTCAGCGACGACGAGATCAGGATCGGCCAGACCATGCCCTATAGCGGCCCGGCCTCGGCCTACGGCACGATCGGCCGCGCGGAGCTCGCCTATTTCGCCATGCTCAACGAGGCGGGCGGCATCAACGGCCGCAAGATCACGCTGGTGAGCCTCGATGACAGCTTCTCGCCGCCCAAGACCTTCGAGCAGACGCGCCGCCTGATCGAGCAGGAGAACGTCGCCTTCATCTTCTCGAGCCTCGGCACCTCGACCGGCGTGGTCGTCCGCAAATATCTCAACGACCATCAGGTGCCGCAGCTCTTCCACGCCTCGGGCGCCACCTTCTGGGCCGATCCCGAGCATTTCCCCTGGACCATCGGCTGGCAGCCGAACTACCAGACCGAAGGCGCGATCTACGGCCGTTACCTGCTCCAGCACGACCCCGAGGCCCGCGTCGCGGTGATCTACCAGAACGACGACGCCGGGCGCGACTACGTCAAGGGGTTCCGCATGGGCCTCGGCGAAGCGGCGGCGCAGAAGATGATCGTGGCGACCGCCACCTACGAGGTGACCGATCCGTCGCTCGATTCCCAGATCGTCAGCCTGCAGGGCTCGGGCGCCAGCGTGCTGTTCAACAACTCGACGCCGAAATTCGCCGCGCAGGCGATCCGCAAAACCTACGACATCGGCTGGAAGCCGCGGCATTTCCTGATGAGCGTCGCCGCTTCCGTCTCCGCCGTCATGGAGCCGGCGGGGCTCGAGAAAGGCCAAGGCATCATCAGCGCGCAATACCTCAAGGACCCCAACGACGCGCAATGGCGGGACGACCCCGCGATGAAGGAGTGGCGCGCCTTCATGACGAAGTATTATCCCGAGGGCAGCCTTGCCGACGGCTTCAACGTCAGCGGCTATGCGGAGGCGCAGACGCTGGCGCAGCTCCTGCGGCAATGCGGCGACGACCTGTCGCGCGAGAACATCATGAAGCAGGCGGCGAGCCTCGACATGACCCTGCCGCTGCTGCTGCCGGGCATCCGCATCCATACCAGCGCGCATGACTTCTCGCCAATCAAGCAGATGCGGCTCGTCCGCTTCGAAGGCCGGCAATGGGTGCCGTTCGGCGAGGTGAGCGGCGAATGAGCGGACGGGCGGAAGCAGCGCGGCCATGAGCAACGCCAGGGAAGTCGCGATCATCGCCGGCGAGGGCATCGGCCCCGAGGTGACGGCCGAGGCGGCGCGCGTGCTGGACCGGCTCGCGGCCGATGAGGGCCTGCCGATCGCGACGCGCGAGGCGCTTTACGGCGCCGAGGCGTGGCGGCGGACCGGCAAGATCGTGCCCGACGAGACGGCGGCGGCGCTGCGCTCCGCCGACGCCATCCTGTTCGGTGCCACCGGCGGGCCGGCCTATGACGCGCTTCCGGCCGAGGCGAGGCGCCAGGGCAACCTGCTGCGCATCCGCAGGGGCCTCGACCTCTTCGCCAATCTCCGGCCGATCGTCGCCCTGCCGGCGCTGGCGGAGGCGTCGTCGCTCAAGAACCGCGTGCTCGAGGGCGTCGATTTCATCGTCCTGCGCGAGCTGTCGGGCGGGCTCTATTTCGGCGAGCCGCGCGGCATCGAGACCTTGCCCAACGGCGAGCGGCGCGGCGTCAACACCCACGTCTATACCTCGGGCGAGATCCGCCGCATCGCGCGCTTTGGCTTCGAGCTGGCGCGCACGCGACGGCGCCGGCTCTGCTCGGTCGACAAGGCCAATGTGATGGAGGCGGGCCAGCTCTGGCGCCAGGAGGTGCAGGCGCTGCACGACGCGGAATTCGCCGACGTCGAGCTGACGCACATGCTGGTCGACAATTGCGCGATGCAGATCGTGCGCGCGCCGAGCCAGTTCGACGTGCTGCTGACCTGCAACATGTTCGGCGACATCCTGTCGGACGCGGCGGCGATGGCGACGGGCTCGCTCGGCATGCTGCCGTCCGCCTCGCTCGGTCCCGTCGGCGCCGACGGCCGGCGTCCCGCGCTCTACGAGCCCGTGCACGGCGCCGCCCCCGACATCGCCGGAAAGGGCATCGCCAACCCGCTGGGCGCGATCCTGAGCGTCGCCATGGCACTGCGCCTCAGCCTCGGCGCGCCCGCCACCGCCGACCGGCTCGAGCGCGCGGTGGCCGCGGCGCTTGCCACCGGCGTGCGCACGCGCGACATCCTGCATGAAGGCGGCACGCTCGTCGGCACGCGCGGCATGGGCGACGCGGTGCTGAAGGCGCTGGAGCGGGGGTAAAGGAGATTCGGCGGACCGCCCGAGCAAGCTCAGGGGATCGGCGGATGGAGCCGGGGGTCGAGCGCGAAGGGCTCCCGGCTCCGAAGCGCGTAGACGCCCGCCGCAGCCGCAGCGACGAAAAACAGGTTCCAGCTCTTCGTCGATACGACGCTCGGGATAACGACAAAAGCATGTGCCGCAAGCAGGGCATCGCCGAACTGTTGCTGCCCGGCGCTGGGAATTCCGGGCCTGAGCCAGTTGGGATTGGGCACGGATGCGGGATCGACGATGTGCACCCGGGATGGGTCGGCAATCGTGAGCGCGGTGAGCGCGTGCGGCACCGTGTCGAGCGCCTTGAACCCTTTGTGCACGGCGACTTCGAGGATGGCGGTCGCGGGATCCAGAGAGCAATAGACCGCCCGGATCCCTCGGCTGTTCCACCGGCCTCCGGATTTGTAGGCGCCCTCGCCGCTATCCCAGGTCGGGCTGTGCTTCGCCTCATCCAGCCGCCATGCGACCAATTCCGCCGGACCAAGCGGCGGCGGCAATGGCGTCACGTATAGACGCCGTATTCGACGCGATCGAGGAATTCTTCGACGAGCTTCACCCCCGCCGGGGTCGCCAACAGATCGATCGGCCGCCGCTGCTCGAGCCCGATGGCGGGCCGCTCCAGCCACTGTTCGGCTTCTTGCTGCGAGCCGAACACCTCGGTGGCTTTTGCCAGGATCTCGGCGAATTTCCACGTCCGCCCGCTCTGCTCTTTGCTCAGCGGCTTGCGCGGTTGAAGCTTGAAGCGCTGAAAGGTGCGCAAGCTCATCCCGAGGGCCAGCTCGAAAAAATCCTGGCTGTGAACAAGCACGACTTTCTGGAAGAGGTGGGTGAGCGCCGCCCTTGGCAGCCCGTGGCTCAGAAACTCGTGAACGTCCAGCGGATCCTGCAGCCGGCGCCGCAGCACCTTGGGGCCGCCGAGCAAATCGGCCACCCGTTCGATCTCCGCGATTTCAACCGGCGGCGTCTCGTGTTCCTGGTCCGTCCGTTCCGCCATCGGCGAGCCCTCTTTTGTCAATTGTCGCTATAAATATGACAGTTGTCGCGGGGATTTTCAAGATTGCCGCCACGTTGCGTGCTTCCGCCTCGGCCGATGCCGACGGCCGGCGGCGGGCACCCCGCGAGGCCTATCCTGCGCGCGGCCTGGGCGATGCCGTGCCGAAGGCGCTGGAGTGAGCGTAGAAAGTGAGTTCCGACGGACGGTCCCTGAGCGCGACGGTTCACTCTCTATGGAAAGGGGCCACCGACGGAGGTCGCTTGACTTCCGCCATGACGCCACGCGCTCTTCGCGCATGACAGTATGAGGTGTGATGGTGCCAGATACCGTCGTTAGAACACGTCTTGGGATCAAGGCTCAAATCGTCCTGCCAAAACCGGTGCGAGATGCCTTGGGCCTCAAGCCGGGCGACGCGCTCGCGTTCGTCATCCATGGTCATGAGGTGAAGATCATCCCCATCCCGGCCGCAGCAAACGACCCGTTCGCCTGTTTCACGGAGTGGGCATCGGAAGCCGATCGGAAGGGTTATGCCGACCTTTAGCCAATAGGGTGTCGTCTTTCCCTTTCCTTACGCCGATCGGGCGACGGGTCTCTTAATTCCCTCGATCATCCGACCGACAAAAGTGGCGCCGGTCGAGGCAAGCCGCGCTCCCTATTGATCGCCGTCTTCCTATCTCGGGAACACCGCCATCACGACGGGCATGGCGACGGTGCCGTATGGCCAAGTGAGCAAGTCGACGCGATTGCCGTTGACTTGAGCCTCCCACCGGCCGTGGATCCTGCGCTCGTATCCGTTGAGGGAAATGCCCTGGCTCGCGACGGGTCCGCCGTCGAGATTGAGGGCGATGGTCAAGCCGAGAGGCGCGTCACGCAGGAAGCGGGCGAGCCCATCGAGCGAAAAGAAAGCGTCGGCGGTCGTTCCGACGATGACCCGCCCTGTTGCGTCCTGCCCGACGAAGCTTCTGTTCGCCAACCAGCGACTTGCCGCAGCGACGCGCGGCGGCGAGACTGCCCGGCCCTTCCCGCCATCGGACGGACCATGCCGTTGTCCCTGACCTCCGCCGCGCGCCGCCTGCCCTTCTTCTACGGCTGGATCGTGGTCGGCGTCGTCTTCGTCACCATGGGGGTGGGGGTCAACGCGCGCACCGCCTTCTCGCTGCTCTTCCCGCCGATCCTCGACGAGTTCCACTGGGAGCGCGGCGTCACCGCCGGCGCCTTCTCCTTCGGCTTCATCGTCTCCGGCGCGCTGAGCCCGCTGCTGGGACGGCTGATGGACCGGCGCGGGCCGCGCGTGGTGATGGAGCTCGGCGTCGCCCTGATGGCCGCGGGGCTGATGCTGGCGACGCTGGTGCAGGAGCCCTGGCAGCTCTACGCCACGCTCGGCGTGCTGGTCGGCAGCGGCAGCGTCTGCCTCGGCTTCACCGGCCAGGCGCTCTTCCTGCCGAACTGGTTCGTGCGAAGGCGCGGGCTCGCCATGAGCATCGCGTTTGCCGGCGTCGGCGTCGGCTCGATCCTGCTGCTGCCCTGGCTGCAAGGCGTCATCGCCCACGGCGGCTGGCGCGGCGCCTGCTGGGCGATGAGCCTCTTGGTGCTGGTGCTGCTGGCGCCGCTCAATTTGCTGCTGCGCCGCCGGCCGCAAGAGCTGGGCCTCGCCCCGGACGGGGACGGCGCCGTCATCGGCGGCGCGGCGCTGCGGAAACTGATCGTGGTCGATCCCGCCTGGGCCGCCATCGACTGGACGCTCGGCCGCGCGCTGCGCACAGGGCGCTTCTGGTGGCTGGCGCTGGGATATTCCTGCGGTCTTTTCGAATGGTATGCGGTGCAGGTGCACCAGACGAAATACCTGGTCGAGATCGGCTTCGATGCGCGCGAGGCCGCCTGGGCGCTGGGCTTCGTCAGCCTCGCCGGCATCCCCGGCCAGATCGCCCTCGGCCATCTCTCGGACCGGATCGGACGCGAATGGGTGTGGACGGCGGGCAGCGCCGGCTTCGCGCTGTGCTATCTCTGCCTGCTGCTGCTGCCCCATTGGCCGACGCCGCTACTGCTCTACGCCATGGTCGCGGCCCAGGGCGGGCTCGGCTACGGCCTCACTTCGGTCCTGGGCGCCATCCCGGCCGAGATCTTCGAAGGCAAGCACTACGGCACCATCTTCGGCACGGTGATGCTCATCGCGATCTTCGGCGGCGCCGTGGGGCCGTGGCTTGCGGGCCTGCTGCACGACGCCACCGGCAGCTATGCCCCGGCCTTCTCGATCGCCATCCTGTGCAGCCTGCTGTCGGCGCTCGCCGTCTGGCGCGCCGCGCCGCGCAAGGTGCGCAGGGTCGCGCGCGAGGCAGCGGCGTGAGCGCCGCCGCCGCTAATCCACCCTCCCGTCGGCGCGGCCATAGACCGTGAGGCCCAGCATCATGTCGACCGTGGCGCCGTCGCGCGCCAAGGGCAGCAGCACCCGCTCCATCGACACATAGTTCTCATCCACCGGAAATTCCGGCGCGCGGCGGCAATAGCGCGCCTCGCCCTGGAGGACGGCGAGAAAGTCGGCGTATCCCTGCATGCGCGGGAAATTGGCGAAGGCCTCGTCGAGCCATTTGCCGGTGAGATCCGCCCCGACCACCTCGCGGTGGCCGGTGCCGATCAGGCGATAGCGAAAGCGGAGCGGCTCGCGCTGGACATCGACCAGCCAAAGCCAGGGCAGCAGCTCCGCCAGATCATCGGGCATGACATGCTGGCGGCCGGGCAGGCGATCCTCGGCCGGGCGGATCGAGCGCCAATATTCGAGAATCCGGCTGATCCGGCCGTCGCAATCCGGCGGCACCACCGTGCTCGACATCATGCTGCTCCCCCTCCGGCCCGTCCGCGGCCCCGGGCCGCAGCGACGTCATGGGCAACCGCCCCCTCCCGCTATGTACAATTGCTAGAGTTGATCCGTCAATATTCTTGCAGCGGTCGTAGCGGCCTGACCTGGATTTTTCATACAGGCGCAGGCTGCGACGGCGCTCTTTGGCGCCCTGGGCGGCGCCGGCGCGCGGCGCTATATAGGATCGATGGGCTATGTGTTTCCCATCCTCGTCCTTCTCGCCATGCTCGGCGCGCTGGGGGCGCTCGGGCTCGGCGTCATCAACATGGCGCGCGGCAACAACCCGCGCCGCTCCAACAAGCTGATGCAGTCGCGCGTGATGCTGCAGGCGCTGGCGCTGGCGCTCTTCGCCCTCTTCATGCTGCTGTTCCGGCACTCCTAGACGCCGCATGGTCCGCCTGACGCGCATCTACACCAGGGGCGGCGATGCCGGCGAGACCTCGCTCGGCGACGGCAGCCGCGTCGGGAAAGGGGATCTGCGGGTTGCCGCCTATGGCACGGTGGACGAGGCCAATGCCGCGGTCGGGCTGGCGCGGCTCCACGCCGAGGGCGAGGTCGACGCGGCGCTGGCGCGCATCCAGAACGACCTGTTCGATCTCGGCGCCGATCTTTGCACCCCGGAAAGCGGCACGCGCGGCGCGGGGGCTCTGCGCATCCTGGCGAGCCAGGTCGACCGGCTCGAGCGCGAGATCGACGCGCTCAACGCCGATCTGAAGCCGCTGGACAGCTTCGTGCTGCCGGGCGGCACCGCCTGCGCGGCCTATCTCCATCTCGCGCGCACGGTGGTGCGCCGGGCCGAGCGGCTGGTGGCGGCGTTGGCCCGGCGCGAGACGCTCAACCCGGAGGCGCTCAAATACCTCAACCGGCTGTCCGACCACCTCTTCGTGCTGAGCCGCCACGTCAACGACAAGGGCGCGGGCGACGTGCTGTGGCAGCCGGGCGCCCACCGATGACGCCGCGGTGACAGAAATGCTTGCCTTCGCCTTGTGCACGTGCACAATTCCCCGCCGCGCCGCACCATGCGGCTTAGACCAAGGCCCGCCATGAAAGTCCTCGTCGCCGTCAAGCGCGTGATCGATTACAACGTCAAGGTCCGCGTCAAGCCGGACAAGACCGGCGTCGAGACCGCCAACGTCAAGATGTCGATGAACCCCTTCGACGAGATTGGGGTCGAGGAGGCGGTGCGGCTCAAGGAGGCGGGCGTCGCGAGCGAGATCGTCGCCGTCTCGATGGGGCCGCAGGCCTGCCAGGAGACCATCCGCACCGCGCTTGCCATGGGCGCCGATCGTGGCATCCACGTGCTGAGCGAGGCCGAGCTGCAGCCGCTGGCGGTGGCGAAGCTGCTCAAGGCCATCGCCGGCAAGGAGCAGCCGCAGCTCGTCATCCTCGGCAAGCAGGCGATCGACGACGACAGCAACCAGACCGGACAGATGCTGGCGGCGCTGCTGGGCTGGCCGCAAGGCGCCTTCATCTCGAAGATCAAGCTCGAGGGCGGCAAGGCGCTGGTGACGCGCGAGATCGACGGCGGGCTCGAGACGGTCGAGCTGACGCTGCCGACGGTGGTGACCACCGACCTCCGCCTCAACGAGCCGCGCTACGCCTCGCTGCCCAACATCATGAAGGCCAAGAAGAAGCCGATCGAGCAGCTCACGCCCGAGGCGCTCGGCGTCGACGTGGCGCCGCGTCTGGTCACGCTCAAGGTCGAGGAGCCGGCCAAGCGCCAGGGCGGCAAGAAGCTCGCCTCGGTGCAGGAACTCGTCGACAAGCTCAAGAACGAAGCACGGGTGATCTGATGGCCCTCCTCGTCGTCGCCGAGCACGACAACACATCGCTCAAATCCTCGACGCTCAACACCGTCGCCGCCGCCGAGGCGATCGGCGGCGAGATCCACGTCCTCGTCGCCGGCGCCCATGCGCGGCCGGCGGCCGAGGCCGCGGCCAAGATCCCCGGCGTCGCCAAGGTGCTGCTCGCCGAGGACGCGGCGCTGGAGCATCCGCTCGCCGAGGACATCGCCGCGCTGGTGGTGAAGCTCGCGCCCGGCTACAGCCACGTGCTGGCGCCGGCCAGCACCTTCGGCAAGAACTTCCTGCCGCGGGTGGCGGCGCTGCTCGACGTGGCGCAGATCTCCGACATCTCCGCCGTGGTCTCGCCCGACACCTTCGTGCGGCCGATCTATGCCGGCAACGCGCTCGCCACCGTGCAGTCGAAGGACAAGATCAAGGTCGTCAGCGTGCGCGGCACCGCCTTCCCCGCCGTCGAGGCCAAGGGCGGCAATGCGCCCATCGAAACGGCGGCGGCGGCCGGCTCGGCGGGGCTGTCGCGCTACATCGGCGCGGAGCTGTCGAAATCCGAGCGGCCGGAGCTGACCAGCGCCCGGGTCATCGTCTCGGGCGGGCGCGGCATGCAGTCGGGCGAAAATTTCAAGCTGCTGGAAAGCCTCGCCGACAAGCTCGGCGCCGCGGTCGGCGCCTCGCGCGCCGCGGTCGATGCCGGCTTCGTGCCCAACGACTACCAGGTCGGCCAGACCGGCAAGATCGTCGCCCCCGAGCTCTACATCGCCATCGGCATCTCCGGCGCGATCCAGCATCTGGCGGGAATGAAGGACTCGAAGGTGATCGTCGCCATCAACAAGGACGAGGAAGCGCCGATCTTCCAGGTCGCCGATTACGGCATCGTCGGCGACCTCTTCAAGCTCGTGCCGGAGCTCGACGCGGAGCTTGCCAAACGCCAAGGCGCATGACGTGACGGCGCGATCATCGAGGTGGAGCCGGCCATGACGTCAACCGACAGCATCCGAACCATCGGCATCATCGGCGCCGGCCAGATGGGCAGCGGCATCGCCCATGTCTGCGCGCTGGCCGGCTATGACGTGCGGCTCGGCGACATCGACGCCAAGGCGATCGAGAGCGCGCTGTCGACCATCGACCGCAACCTTGCCCGCCAGGTCGCGCGCGGCCGCGTCGGCGAGGCCGACAAGTCGGGCGCGATCAAGCGGATCAAGACCGGCACGCAATACGACATGTTCGGCGATTGCGACGTCGTCATCGAGGCCGCGACCGAAAAGGAAGAGGTGAAGCGCGACATCTTCAAGCAGCTCGTGCCGAAGCTCAAGGGGACGGCGATCATCGCCTCCAACACCTCGTCGATCTCGATCACCCGGCTTGCCGCCGCCACCGACCGGCCGGGACGCTTCATCGGCATGCATTTCATGAACCCGGTGCCGGTGATGACGCTGGTCGAGCTGATCCGCGGCATCGCCACCGAGGAAAGCACCTTCAAGGCCATCCGCGAGCTGGCGGTGGCGCTCGGCAAGACGCCCGTCGCCGCCGAGGACTTCCCCGCCTTCATCGTCAACCGCATCCTGCTGCCGATGATCAACGAGGCGGTCTACACGCTCTATGAAGGCGTCGGCACGGTGGAGGCGATCGACACGGCGATGCGGCTCGGCGCCAATCACCCGATGGGACCGCTGGAACTCGCCGATTTCATCGGCCTCGACACCTGCCTGTCGGTGATGCAGGTGCTCTATGAGGGCCTCGCCGATTCCAAATACCGGCCCTGCCCGCTGCTGGTGAAATACGTCGAGGCGGGATGGCTCGGCCGCAAGGCGGGGCGCGGCTTCTACGACTACCGCGGGGAAAAACCGGTTCCCACCCGTTGACGACAAACGCGCGTCAGCTACATTTCCTAGCGCTGGCGTTGCGGCGTCTTCCGTGGCAGGATGCGCCCGCGCAAGCAGGGATGCGTGCCATGAGGTCGTTGTTTGTCATTGGCCCTCGATAGCTGTCCGGCACTCGTCCTCAACGCCGATTTCCGGCCGTTGAGCTACTTCCCCTTGTCCTTGTGGTCGTGGCAGGAAACCGTCAAGGCGGTGTTCCTCGACCGGGTCAACATCATCTCCCATTACGACCGCGTCGTGCGCAGCCCTTCTTTCGAGATGAAGCTGCCTTCTGTCATATCACTGAAAGAATTCATCCCGACGGCGCGGCGCCCGGCCTTCACCCGGTTCAACGTCTTCCTGCGCGACCGCTTCACCTGCCAGTATTGCGGCGAGGATTTTCCCTCGCACGATCTCACTTTCGATCACGTGGTGCCGCGCTCGCGCGGCGGCCGCACGGTGTGGGAGAACGTCGTCACCGCCTGCTCGACCTGCAACCTGCTCAAGGGCAACCGGCTGCCGCGGGAAAGCGGCATGTATCCGCGCCACCTGCCCTGCCAGCCCTCGACCCATCTGCTGCAGGAGAACGGGCGCGGCTTCCCGCCCAACTTCCTGCATCATAGCTGGCGCGACTTCCTCTACTGGGACACCGAGCTGGAGCCGAGCTGAGACGGGGCCTCAGCGCCGCTGGTCGTCCGTCCAGGGTATGGCGCCGACCGGCTCGCCGGTCACGGTCTCGCCGCGGCTGAGCGAGCTCGGCCCGGTGGCGTGCGTCGCGGCGATATCGGCGGAAATGCCACGCTCCTGCGTGTAATCGATATCGCGGGCGCCGCCGCCGCATCCGGCAAGCAGAACCAGCGAGGCCAGCAGACCAAGCCAACGCGTCATCGGTCACCTCCATCGGCGTGAACGCTACCGAAGCACGAGTGATCCCGCCCGACCCCCGCTCTTGACGTTAGATAGGGCCGCCTGTAGCGTTCGTCCATGGGCGTTTCGCATCCCGATAGCCGGAATTTTCGGCGAATTAGGCTCCCGATCCTCCGCCAAGAGGGTCGGGTGTCCGCCATTCGTTCCGAGACCGAAATCGAGGATTTCCGCCATGTCGCCCCCCGTCGCGAGCGCCTTCCGGCCTGAAAGCCGACCCACCGCCTGCTTTTCCGTTCATGGCATCGCCGAGCCCGGCCTGATGCCGCGCGTCGTCGAGCTTTTCGCCAAGCGCGGCCTGGTGCCGTCGAGCTGGATCAGCCGGGTGATCGGGCAGGAGATGACCATCGACGTGCAGATGCCGGGGCTCGACCTCGAGGCCACGCAGCATATCGCCCGCTGCCTCAGGCAGATCGTTGCGGTCGACGTGGTGCTGGTATCGCAGAAGCAATGAGCCTGCTGCGCCACATAAGACGCTGCAACGCCTGGCGCGCCGAGCGCTTCGTCCCGCTGTGGCGGGGGAAGGCGAAGATCGGCCTCATGCGGCGCGACAACGCCGAGGCGCTGCGTCGCTTCGCCGACGTCTTCTCGGTCGAGCCGGACGGCGTGTGGCTGATCGCGCCGGGCGATTTCGACGCGGTCAGCGCCGCGGTGGACGCGGTGGTGGAGCGGCTCGTCGCCGAGGGCCGCGTCGCCAAATGGCGCAACGAGTTCTTCGCGGTGGCGCAGCGCTGGGGTGAGCCGCCCCTCTTCAAGCTCGACCGCGGCGCCGTCTCCTTCTTCGGCACGCGCGCCTATGGCGTGCACGTGAACGGCTGGCGCCGCGCCGGCGACGGGCTCGCGCTGTGGATCGGCCGGCGCGCCCCCGACAAGAAGGTGGCGCCCGACAAGCTCGACAATCTCGTCGCCGGCGGCATCGGCCACGATCACGGGCTGGAGGCGACGCTGATCAAGGAGGCGGATGAGGAAGCCTCGCTGCCGCCGGATCTCGCCGCCCGCGCCGTGGCGGTGGGCGCGCTCAGCTACCGCATGGAGGTCGAGTACGGCCTGCGCGACGACGTGCTCTTCCTCTACGACCTCGAGGTGCCCGAGGGCTTCACGCCGAAGAACCGCGACGGCGAGATCGTCGAATTCCGCCTGATGCCGGCGCGCGAGGTCGTGGCGCGCGTGCGCGACGGCGAGGATTTCAAGTTCAACGTCAATCTCGTGATCATCGACTTCGCGCTGCGCCACGGCCTCGTCGCCGCCGACGATCCCGACTATCTCGATCTCGTCACCGGCCTGCGCCGGCCGCTCGATTGAGCGACACCAAGAAGAAAGATTGACCAGTGAGACGGTGAGGCAGTGAGAAAAAACAAATGGCGCGCGAAGCGCGCCAAATAACTTCCTCATTGCCTCACTGTCTCACTGGTGAATCTTCTCTTCGTCTTGTCACTCCGGAAATCCCGTCAAAGCGCGAAGAAGAAAGATTGACCAGTGAGACGGCGAGACAGTGAGAAAAAAGAAACCGGCGCGCGAAGCGCGCCAAACAGCTTCCTCACTGCCTCACCGTCTCACTGGTCAATCTATACTTTTTATCACTCCGGAAATCCGGCCAGGACGCGCACCTCTTGCGGCGTGCGGCCGGCCGAGCGCAGCGCGCGGAGGCTCTGCGCCCGGTCGCGCTTGGCATAGCGCCGCCCGCCGGCATCGAGCAGCAGCGGGTGATGGCGGTAGCGCGGCACCGGCAGGTCGAGCAGCGCCTGGAGCAGGCGATGGATATGCGTCGCCGCGAACAGATCCTCGCCGCGCGTCACCAGGCTCACCCCTTGCAGCGCGTCGTCGACGGTAACGCAAAGGTGATAGCTCGCCGGCGTCTCCTTGCGCGCCAGCACGACGTCGCCGAGGCTCGCGGGATCGGCGGCGACGCGGCCGGCGCGCTCGTCCTGCCACCACAGCTCCCCGGTCAGCGCCAGCGCCTTGGCGACGTCGAGCCGGAGCGCCCAGGCCGCGCCCGCCGTCCTTCTCGCCGCGCGCTCCGCCGGCGCCAGGACGCGGCAGGTGCCGGGATAGAGCGCGCCTTCGGCCTCGTGCGGCGCCACGCCGGCGCGCGCCACCTCGGCCCGGATCGCCGCGCGCGTGCAGAAGCAGGGATAGAGCAGCCCCAAGGCGTCGAGCCGGTCGAGCGCCCAGCGGTAATCGGCGAAATGCTCGGACTGCACCCGCACCGGCCCGTCCCAGTCGAGGCCAAGCCAGGCGAGATCCTCGAGAATGGCGGCGGCGAATTCCGGCCGGCAGCGCGTGCGGTCGATATCCTCGAGCCGCAGCAGGAAGCGGCCGCCGGCCTCGCGCGCGGCGCGCCAGCCGAGGAGGGCCGAATGCGCATGGCCGAGATGGAGCAGGCCGGTGGGGCTCGGCGCGAAGCGGGTGACGACGGCATTCATCGCCGGCGGACCTTAGCAAGTGACAGCGGCGGCGGCATCGTCTATGGCTCGCCGGCGCGACGACGGGACAGGAGCCTGCATGCTGCCCAATCTCAGCGGCCCGAGCCGCCCGCCGGCCTCGGGCGGCAAGCCGCGCCAGCTCGTCGTGCTGCTGCACGGGCTCGGCGCCGACGGCAACGACCTCATCGGCCTCGCGCCCGCCTGGGCGCCGCTTTTGCCCGACGCCGCCTTCCTCTCGCCGCATGCGCCCTATCCTTGCGACATGGCGCCCTTCGGCCGGCAATGGTTCAGCCTGCAAGACCTCTCCCCCGCCGCCATCCTCGCCGGCGTGCGCGCCGCGGCGCCGATGCTCGACGCCTTCATCGACCAGTCGCTGGCGGCGCTGGGGCTTGCCGATCGGGCGCTCGCGCTGGTCGGCTTCTCGCAAGGCACGATGATGTCGCTTTACGTCGGGCTGCGCCGCGCCCAGCCCTGCGCCGGCATCCTGGGATATTCCGGCGCGCTCGTCGGCGCCGACAGGCTGGCGCAGGAAATCCGCGCCCGCCCGCCGGTGCTGCTCGTCCATGGCGACGCCGACGAGGTGGTGCCGCCGCAGGCGCTGCCGGCGGCGAAGGCGGCGCTTGCCGCGGCGGGCGTGGCGGTCGAGGCCGTCACCTGCCCCGGCCTCGGCCACGGCATCGACCAGGCCGGATTGACGCGCGGCGGCGATTTCCTGCGCCGCGCCTTCGGCCTTTAGGAGCGGATTGAACTCCCCCGGCCGCCGTGCAATCGTTGACGGCAACCGCCGGCGGCAAAGCCGGCGCGATCGGGCGAGGGGACTGCGATGGCACGCTTTGCGATCAACAAGCGCTGGGTCGAGCTGGACGTGCCGCCGGATACGCCGCTGCTCTGGGTGATCCGCGACCAGCTCCGCATGACCGGCACGAAATTCGGCTGCGGCGCCGGGCTGTGCGGCGCCTGCACGGTGACCGTCGGCGACGACGCCGTCTTTGCCTGCCAGACGGAAATCTCGGAAGTCGAAGGCAAGTACGTCACCACCGTCGAAGGGCTGTCGGCCGACAACAGCCACCCGTTGCAGAAAGCCTGGATCGCCGAGCAGGTGCCGCAATGCGGCTATTGCCAGTCGGGCCAGCTCATGCGCGCGGCGGCGCTGCTCAAGAAGACGCCGCAACCGACGCGCGCGGAGATCGTCGAGCACATGAAGACGAATCTTTGCCGTTGCGGCACCTATAACCGCATCATCGCCGCGGTCGAGCGCGCCTCGAGGGGGAGCTGAGCCATGACCGCGCGCGAAAATACCGCTCCGCCTCTCACCCGCCGCCGCTTCATCGGCTCGACCGGGCTCACTTTCGGCATCGCCTTTGCCGGCGCGACGGTCACGCTCTGCGACGCGCTCGCCGAGGCGGGCAAGTTCGAGCCCAACGCCTGGATCGAGATCGGCACCGACGACACCATCACCCTGATCGCGCCCGCCTCCGAGATGGGCCAGGGCGCCTTCACCTCGCTGCCGATGCTGATCGCCGAGGAGCTGGACGCCGATTGGAGCAAGATCACCGTCGTGCAGGCGCCGGCCGGCAAGGATTACGGCAACCCGCTCTTCGGCGGCGCCCAGGTCACCGGCGCGAGCCGCGGCGCGCGGGGCTATTTCACGCCGCTGCGCCTCGTCGGCGCGCAGGCGCGCCGGGTGCTGCTGATGAACGTCGCCGAGCAATGGAACGTGCCGGTCGGCGAGCTCACCACCAAGCCCAACCTGGTGGTGGACGAGAAAACCGGCCGTTCGATCAGCTATGGCGACGTCGCGAAATTCGCCAAGCTGCCGGCGCAGATGCCGCAGGTCGGCGAAGCCGACCTCAAGCCGCAAAGCCAATGGCGCCTCATCGGCAAGGATCTGCCGCGGCTCGACGTCCCGTCCAAGGTCAACGGCAGCGCGAAATACGGCATCGACGTCTACCTGCCGGACATGCTCTACGCCGCCGTGCTGCGCGCGCCGGTGCAGGGCGACGCGCCCGACGCGGTCGACGACAGCGCGGCGATGAAAGTCGCCGGCGTGATCAAGGTGGTGACCCTGCCCTTCGGCGTCGCCGTCGTCGCGCCCGATTACTGGACCGGGCTCAAGGGCAAGAACGCGCTCAAGGTGACGTGGAAGAAAGGCGCCAAGGCGGAAAGCTATGACAGCGCCAAGGTGCTCGAGGACTACGCCGCCATTGCCCGGGACTGGAAGCACAAGAGCGCGGTGGCGCTGCAACAGGGCGACGTGGACAAGGCCTTCAAGGCGGCGGCCAAGGTGATCGCCGCGGACTACCTTTCGGAACACGTCTATCACGCGCCGATGGAGCCGACCAACACCACCGCCTGGGTCAAGGGCGACGGCACGGTCGAGGTCTGGACGCCGACGCAGTCGCCGACCTTCGTCACGCTCGCCGCATCGGGGGTGGCGGGCACGACGCCCGACAAGGTGCAGGTGCACACCACCTTCCTCGGCGGCGGCTTCGGCCGGCGCATCGAGCAGGACATCACCGTCGACGCGGTGCTGCTGTCCAAGATCCTGCAGAAGCCGATCAAGGTGCTGTGGAGCCGCGAGGACGACGTGAAGAACGACAAGTTCCGCCCGGCCACGGCGCAGCGGCTCGAGGCCGCGCTCGACCATCAGGGCAAGATCAGCGGCTGGCGCTGGCGGCTGGTGGGCGAATCGATCTTCCGCCGCGCGCTGCCCGACGCGCTCGCCAAGGCGAACGGCGTCGACGCCGCGGTCTGCGACGGGCACGAGACCAATTACGACATCCCCAACCAGTATCACGACTATGTCGAGGACGAGCGCGGCATCGAGGTCGGCTTCTGGCGCGCGGTGGGGCCGGGCTACACGGTCTTCGCGATCGAGACCTTCATGGACGAGCTGGCGCACGCCGCGCGCAAGGACCCGCTGGCGTTCCGGCTCGAGCATCTCAGCGACCCGCGCGCGCACAAGGTGCTGAAGGCGGTGGCGGACATGGCGCATTGGGGACGCAAGAGCGAAGGCACCGCGCTCGGCCTCGCCTATGCCTATTATCCCGAGGTCTGGTATTGCCATGTGGCGCAGATCGCCGAGGTCTCCGTCGACCGCAGCAGCGGGGTCATCCGCGTCCACAAGATCTGGGCCGCGGTCGATCCCGGCACGACGATCAGCCCGGCCAACGTCGCCTATCAGATCGAAGGCGGCGCGATCTTCGGCACCAGCGCGGCGCTCCATGAGCGCATCACCATCGTCCATGGCGAGGTAGAGCAGTCGAACTTCCACGACTATCCGCTGCTGCGCATGGACGAGGCGCCGGTGGTGATGGTGAAGCTCTTGCCGGATCAGAACGCCCGCGTCGCCGGCGTCGGCGAATCCGGCCTGCCGCCGGCGGCGCCGGCCATCGCCAACGCGGTGCGCGCGCTCACCGGCAAAAGCCTGCGCGAGCTGCCGATGCTGCCGGAGCGGGTGAAGGCGGCGTTGAGGGCGTGAGAACTTAGCGACTAAGCTATGCCGCCTCGACCGTGGCCGAAATGCTAGCGATCCCGACGCCGAGGATGCAGATTTCGGCTTGACGTTCGCTGGCAGCGAAAAAGGCGCCGCGCCGGACGATGCGCATCGCGTATTCCAGGGGTTTGTCGAGCATGAGCGGCGTTCCCTCGTCCTTTCCAGCGGCCTAATCGCTGCCATCGTGGGGATAAACTGCGTCGGAGCGCGAGTTAGATGGCTACGGTTAGGGTGTATGCCTCGCATCCGACGGCTCGAAGCGGAAAATCAGGCCGATAGGTGCCGGAAGCTAGTACTCGAGTTTCTGTTGGGAGACCCGCCCCGGCTAGTGGATGATCGATTTGGATGGGATCTACGCAATCGAGCGCGATGTGCCTCGAGCGAACCCACCGGCGGCTGACGAGGGTGACATTTTCCGCAGGCACGTTTTCATCGGCGCAACCAGCTTTTGATCAAGCCCGTAGCCTTGTTCCATACCCCCACTGTCCGCTGAGCGATCGCGCGAACTCGGCCGGCGCGAAGTTTCCCAAGCTCGACGGCATCAAACCGGTCTCGCGCCTTGACGTCCGCAATCATTTCAGGCGACATCGCACCTGTCCAGAGAACGCGGTTGCCCGTAATCCAGTAGTGTGACTTGCAAGGGAAGCTCCAGCTACCGATCGACGGTGCTAGCGACACGGCACCGGCGTGTTCGGTAAGACGCCACTTCGCAGGATTAAGAGGCGTGACCACTTCCAGGCCGCAGCCGCAGCAGCACAGATGTGACGCCGTTGAATATCGCCGCGAAATATAAAGAACACCTATATCGAGGTGCCCCGGAATGAATTCGACGAACTTCGGCTGAACCTGTGAGACGCGATTCATATGGCGCCTTCAACAACCATCTCACCGCTAGCGATCGAGTAACCCGCATATACCTCTTTGCGCGCATCTCGATACACCCCGAAGAGCTTCTTCCAGCGAATCACCGCGATGGCGGCGTTCAGGGCGTTCAACTCGGCGATCTGGATGTTGCTGGAATAATCGTTGGCGCCAACATCGCCCTCTGCAAAGGAGATGTGTGGCGCCGCGCTGGTGCGCGTGTCTGCTGTGCTCGTCGTCGTTCGAACGATACCGGATAACTGCCCATCCTCGAGCACGACGCCCATCCCGACATCGATGAAAGGTGTGCCGTTGTCGATCAGGCGCTCAATAACCGCCCGCTTGGCCGAGCCCACATCCATACAAACGAACACAAAATCGAGGCCGTCGAGAAGAGCCACATTGCTAGGTTCGAGGAAGACATCATGTACGATGATTCCCCGGCGTATGTTGGAGTAAATCTCGGCGAACCGAACCACCTTCTGCGGCTTAGCCCGCAATTCCTCGATCGAGGGCGCTCCCGGCGAGCGGAAGGCGTTGTGCTGGGAGAACACATCGCGATCGAAGACGTGTATCTGGGCGACCGATGTTTTGGCCACGAAATCGAGAATGTAGGCCCCGCTGCCGCCGACCCCAGCGATACCGATCCGCAGCCTGGCCAGCTTGGCATTGACCATTCCGATCCCGGCGCGGCTCGTTGCCGTGTCGACATATTTGAAGATGCTGTCCTCGTCGTCCGCTGGGATGACTGGGAAGGTACAGGCGGTGACATTGGGATCGACCTTGGCCGCCTCGCCCGAAATGCGGCCGATGTAGGTCGTCATCTTATGATGATAGTCGCGGTAGTCCGCTTTCGCCGAAAAGGTGAAGTCCGCGCGCACGCCGGGAGCTAGATCCTGGGGTGCCGAAGGATTTTGGATTGACGTAACCTTCGCGCCATCTGCGTGGCAAGGATGCTCGCCGGTCCAATAGCAGACATGGTCGTCGGGCTTTTCGGCGATGTCGCCGGACAGCTTAAGCTTCGAGATGAGGATGCCCCGACGCACCACGCGCTGCGAGTCAACAAACGGGACGTCCCTGACCAGCAGGAAGCCGTGCCGAATGTCGAGATCGTAACCTTCGTTCTGCAGCCTCAGAAGGGCGGGGCTAAGAGCGATTGGTCGGCGTGACATCGAATTCCATCCCGTCCTTCACCCTGATTGACTGCCCTTCAACTAGGGTGCCGGCCGGCTTATTGCCCTGGCCGCGAGTGTACTGAACCGTGAACTGGACACCGTCACCGCTGGGCGGGTTGGGAAAAGCGAGGGCAACGACCTGATCGAAAGTAATCTCCTCATCCTTCGGCACCGTCTTAGCGCGGCCATTCACGATGATGACGACGGTCTTGGCCGCCTCGACCCTGTCGTGCTCGTCGACCTCGGTTACTCTCATAGTGCATCTCCTTTTCGGCTAGCCTGGATTTCCACGGACCGGAATTGGCCTAACATCGGAGCCTGCATGCCGGTGCTGGACGAAGCGGAGAGATTGTCCGTTCCACCAGGGGACGGCGACCGGTTTGTCGAGGATATCG
>Ga0187781_10000075_pt1 | contig 63915 bp, 51 predicted proteins | sample 0715_SJ02_MP02_2_FD_132447 | JGI IMG/M metagenome (GOLD analysis project Ga0187781, IMG submission 132447) | Tropical peat soil microbial communities from peatlands in Department of Meta, Colombia - 0715_SJ02_MP02_20_MG | ecosystem: Environmental > Terrestrial > Soil > Wetlands > Peat | place...
CGTCAAGGCCGGGCTAAGCCGCTCCATCAGACGCTCGCCCGCCTCGGTCGGAACCACGCTGCGGGTGGTGCGGTGAAGCAACCTGACGCCAAGTTGTGCTTCAAGCCGGCTTACAGCCTCACTGAGCCCCGACGCGCTGCTACCGCTTGCGCGCGCGCCCTCGCGAAAGCCCCTGGCACGTGCCACGGCGAGAAACGCGTTTAGATCCCTCAGATCGACCTTCATCGTTCGCAATTCCGCACAGCCCGTGCGGATTTTGCCCGATTATCGGTCACCCCGGCAACGCCTAGCTTTGCGTCGTCTTGAGAGGAGATCGATCCATGTCCATTGTTGATCAATCTGGCACGTTCGCGCTTGGCGACCGAATCGTAAAGCGGCTTGGCTATGGCGCCATGCAGCTCGCCGGCTCCGGCGTGTTTGGCCCGCCCAAGGATCGCAATGCGGCGCTGGCGGTGCTGCGCGAAGCGGCCGCGCGTGGGGTAAACCATATCGACACTAGCGATTTCTACGGTCCGCACGTTACGAACCAATTGATCCGCGAGGCGCTGCACCCCTACCCGGACGATCTTGTCATCGTTACCAAGATCGGCGCCCGGCGCGGCGCGGATGGATCATGGAACCCGGCGCTCTCGCCCGAACACCTCACACAGGCGGTCCACGACAATCTGCGCAATCTCGGACTGGATGTGCTCGAGGTGGTGAACTTTCGCAGCATGCACGGCGCCGACACCGGATCGCATGGACCGGCCGAAGGATCGATCGAGGAGCCGCTCACTGTGCTAGCCGAGCTCCAGCATAAGGGACTCGTGCGTCATATTGGGCTGAGCAGTGTCACGTCCGCGCAGATCGTCGAGGGACGCCGGATTTGTGAGATCGTCTGCGTGCAGAACGAGTACAATCTGGCGCATCGCGCCGACGACGTCCTCATCGACGATCTCGCCCGCGACGGCATTCCCTATGTGCCGTATTTTCCGCTCGGCGGTTTCACCCCGCTGCAATCATCCATCTTGTCCAAGGTCGCGGCGCGCCTTGACGCCACGCCGATGCAGGTTGCGCTCGCCTGGTTGCTTCGTCGCGCGCCCAACATTCTTCTGATTCCCGGTACGTCGTCTTTACCGCATCTGCGGGAGAACCTCGCGTCAGTCGAACTCGACTTGCCGGATGATGCAGTCACGGCACTGAACGGGATTGGCGATTGAGTTCCGTGCGCAATCAAAGCCGGAAAGGTCGAAAGGAGGAAGCCGTGTCTCTCATGACCAGAAGGGACAAGACGGTGGCGGCGACCGTGCAAACGAGGACCGCGGCCGGCCGGGGCAGCGCGTTCGCAACCGCGATGACCCCGCGGCGGCTGCGGGTGCGGCACAAAAAAACCTCTCCGCGCCCCGCGGTCGGGTAGTGTCTCAGTTTGAATTTCGGCTTTTGGTAGAGTCCAGCTGTCTGCTTTGGGGCTGATCAAAGTAGGCCGGCATCTCAAGAGGGAGCTGCAAGCCGATGCCATCTACCGACAATACGGCCGCGCAGCCATTCTACCACGGCACTCGGGCGGACCTAAAACCGGGAGACCTGATCGAAGTTGGCTACAATTCCAACTTTGGCACAGGGAGGCCGTTGTCCTGGGTTTATCTCACCGAAAAGCTGGATGCGGCCATCTGGGGTGCCGAGTTGGCCGCCGGTGAGGGACCGGAAAGGATTTACATTGTGGAGCCGACCGGTCCGATCTTTGACGATCCCAACCTGACGGACCAGAAATTCCCCGGTAATCCAACGCGATCCTATCGCTCTCGCGAGCCCCTCCGGGTCACGGGGGAGGTCACGGAGTGGCAACGCCACTCTCCCGAACGGTTGAAGGAAATGAGGGATCGTCTCGAACGCTTGAAGGCGCAAGGCATCAAGGCGATCGACTGATCCGCTAAGCGACTGCAATTGGTCACGGCTCAAAATTCAAACTGAGACATTACCCGCGGTCGACATGCGAAGCATGTCCGGTGACGGGCGTGGCCGACACTCTATGGCGGCTGGCAAGCCCCCTCATCCCGACCTCCTCCCCGCATGCGGGGAGAAGGAGGGACCGGGGAGGCGCGGCCCTGCGAGCAGGACGCGCGCGCCCTCTTGGTCCGCCGCGCCTGAGGAAATGCAGCATTTGGCGCGATTTCTAACGGCGCTCCATGCCGAATTCCCGGCCGTACGACTAAACGTAACGGATTTACGGCCTTGCCTACTTTTCCGCACCCGGGGCCGCCCCCGGTCGTGGATTTTTTAAAACGGCGCACTACGTTGAGTGGGATTCCTCCGGGTAGGCTCCGCCGGCCATGGCCGAAGAACGCGTCAACCGTAAGCTCGCGGCGATCCTTGCAGCCGACGTGGTCGGATATTCGCGTCTGATGGGGGCCGACGAGGAGGGCACGCTCGCCGCCCTCAAGCAGCACCGCCAATCGGTGTTCGATCCGGCGGTCGCGGCCCATAATGGGCGCGTGGTCAAGCTGATCGGCGACGGAACGATCGTGGAATTCGGTAGCGTCGTCGAGGCCGTCCATTGCGCGCTTGCCGTACAGCGGTCGAACGGCCTCATTCCGGACGAAGCGCTGCACCAGCCGAAGATCATTCTGCGGATCGGCATCAATCTCGGCGACGTGATCATCGAGGGCGACGACATTTACGGCGACGGCGTGAATATCGCAGCCCGCCTCGAGCCGCTGGCCGAGCCCGGCGGCATCTGCGTTTCGTCGATCGTCAACGAAAGCATCGGCAACCGGATCGATGTGCGCTTTCAGGATGCCGGCGAAATCAGCGTCAAGAATATCGACCGGCCGATCCGCGTCTGGAAATGGCATCCGCGCGCGACGCCCGAGCTCGCCAAGGCGGCGGAGAAGCCGTTACCCAATGTAGCGACCGCCTCGATCGCGATTTTGCCCTTCACCAACATGTCCGGCGATCCGGAACAGGAATATTTCTCCGACGGCATCAGCGAGGACATCATCACCGATCTGTCGAAGATCGCCGGATTGACGGTGATCGCCCGCAATTCGAGCTTCGCCTACAAAGGGCGCTCGGTCGATATCCGTGCCGTCGGACGCGAGCTCGGCGTGCACTCGGTGCTGGAAGGCTCCATCCGCCGCGCCGGCAATCGTGTGCGCATCACCGCGCAGCTGATCGATGCGGGGAACGGCGGGCATCTGTGGGCGGACCGCTACGACCGCGATCTCACCGATATCTTCGCCGTCCAGGACGACGTCACCCAACGGATCGTGGAAGCACTCAAGATCACGCTCAGCCCCGCCGAAAAGCAGCGGCTCGCCGACAGCGAAACGTCCAATGTGGCGGCCTACGATTGCGTGCTGCGCGGCCGCGAATTCATGCTGGGCAAGGAAAAGAGCCTCGGGACGTTCCAGAAGGCGGTCAAATACTTCAAGGAAGCGCTGGAGCACGATCCCAATTACTCGGTGGCCTATGCCTGCTTGGGCTTCGGCTACCTGTTCGACTACCAGAACCGCTGGACCGAAGATCCCGACCAGTCGCTGTCCATCGCCAAGGAATACGCCCGGCAGGCGACCGAGAAAGGCCCGAACGAGCCGCTGGCGCGATGCGTATCCGCATTGGCGGCGTCCTATGAAAAGGATCTCGATCGGGCGGAAGCCGAAATCAATGTCGCGCTCAAATTGAACCCGAGTTTGGCGTTGGCGCATAACCTGCGCGGTACCATCTGGACCTTTTCAGGACGGCCGCTCGACGCCATCCCGGAAATCGAGCAGGCGATGCGGCTTGACCCGGCGATGAGCGCGCAATTCCTGCACTTCCTCGGCCTTGCTTATCTGATGGCCGAAAAATACGAGACCGCGGCGGCTCTGCTGCGGCAGCGCGTCATCCTCGTCCCGAATACGGATTTTACCCGCGCCATTCTGACTTCCGCTTTGGGCCACCTTGGCGAAATCGACGACGCGCGGCGGGTGTGGGCGGAGCTGATGGAGATCAACCCGAAATATTCGTTCTTCGCTCACGTCGGCCGCCAGCCCTTCGAGCGAAAGGAAGATGTCGAGCGCATCGCCGAGGGATTAAGGAAAGCCGGCGTGCTGAATTGAATTCTCATTCCGCCGCATCGAAACGGTCACAATAACTGTCTTCGTCGTATGCACCTTAGAAAACGCGGCTTGTCGGAATATGCCAAAGGATCCGCTGTCGTGAAACGGTGCCCTTAAGCGGCACATCGATTTAATGATGCCGGGTGGTCCCTGGGTCGATCAGTGGAGGTCGCATGCCTAGCAGCGGGGTGTTAGCGGAAACCGTTGAGGCCATCCGGGATATTGGGTCGAAGGAGGTCTCCACAATTGTGATCGAGCGGGCCGTCGTGGGCCTGTTCTTTACGGGAGTGAAGCTATCGACTGGCCATGTCGGCGCGTGCGCAACGCCGATCAAGGCGATTCCCGATGCCGTGTGCTGCCCGAGTTCGGCTCACGCAATGCCGTTCCCAGGCAAAATGCGCGGGCGCCGCGCTGCCGACTTTTTGGATGAGGTCCGACAGCAGGATGGAATACGCAGGGCGGTAGGTATCGCCACCATGAACGCCCTCGCGGCCTTATGCTGGGAGCGCCGTCCGCATCCCGATATCGAGTTGGAGGCCGGCGTCGACGCCTTCGACGCTGCCGGCATTCGTCCCGGCCAAATGGTTGTTGTTGTCGGAGCCTTCGTTCCGTTTCTGCGCGAGCTTAAGAAGCGGGGGCAGCCGTATCTGGTCTTGGAGCAAGACCCGGCAACTTTGAAGGTGGACGAACTGCCATTCTATCGCCATGCCGCGGAAGCGCCTGCCGTGGTGCCCGAGGCTGACGTCCTCCTCGTGACCGGCACCACGCTTCTCAACGATACGCTCGATGACATTCTCGCCGCGGCGCGGCCGGACGCTTGCAAGGTTGTGGTCGGTCCGACGGTTGGTCTGGTGCCGGACGCTTACCTCCGTCGCGGCTGCGGCGTCCTCGGCACTATCCGCGTGACCCGAGGTGATGAGTTTCTTGATGTGCTGGCGGAGGGCGGCTCTGGCTATCACTTCTTTGGCCGGTCGGCAGAGAAGATCGTACTAAAATCGCGACTCGCTGCGCCCCGCGAGCACACAGATGCCCAAATACCGCACGAACTCGCTAGAGCTTCAACTGCCAGTGGTCTGAATTAGTCGTTGGCCGAGTTCAGTGGTACGAACTCAAAAGCGGACTTAAGTCAGACAATGCGGCACGTCAGCGATGCGCGGGAGCCAAGATTAGAGCTGCCTAACCTGCACCTCTGCGGCAATTTGTTGAATGTCTGACAATTGCCCGGTACCTAATCCATGACGGGTTACGTTTAAGGCGCCCGCGGCTGCGGCAAGGCGCAGTGAGGATTCGGTGTCAAGCCTTGCAGCGCGCGCGTAGGCGAGAGCGGCTGTCATCGAGTCACCGGCGCCACGAAAGTCCAGTGGCTGAAATTTTGGAGGTACAATTTCGAACGCCCGGCCCTCAATGAGGCCCAGCGCGGGCGCTTCTGCGCACGACACGATTATATTCCGAGCACCGGTCGCGGTCAGGTCGGCAAGTGCTCGCAAAATCGAGCTTTTGTTGTCGTCTGCGCAATAACCGCTTTCGATCAACTCCAAATGACTTATTTTGAGGAAATCGATACCTCCGGCCAGAGTTCGCAACTCTGGTCCCCAGAGGTCGGCAATGACTACAACGCCATTGTTGCCAAGGTCCAAAGCGAGATTTCGGTAGAACTCAGGCGGAAACCTGGTGCCGTTCACAGCACCTGTGAGGACCATGGTGCGGGTGCGAAAGCCCTGCGCCAAGGCCGCGTCAAAGACGTCATCGACCTCGTGGCGATTGAGATTCGGGCTCGGCATGTTTGCCAGGGTACTTCGTTCGCCAGTCCGTCTGTCCTGGACATAACCACCGTTCCAGCCGGCAACGGAGACAGGAACAGTTTTGATCGATTCAGCCTCGATCAGCGTCTTGAGTATGGTCCCGGTTTCCCCTCCAAAAGGCCCACACAAATAGGGCATCGCCCCAAGGTTGCGAAGCATTCGCGAAACCCAGAAGCCTTGTCCTCCAGCGTGAAAATAAACCGCGTCAGACCCGTTCGATTCGCGCTCTATGGTCACTGTGAATAGCGGAGATGGAGCCAGTACCGTTATTTCAGTGATCATGCTGTCATACCTTGCGCCTTCGACCTGTTCGAGATCGATGGCGAAGTTTGCGTCGCATAACCGGGTGATGAGTCAAAATCGGACGCGCGCTCTTCTATTTTGAGCTTTTCAGCCTCAATAGCCGATGCACCCAGTGTGGCGGATTTGAAGTTCCTCCTATTTTCGCCGCACGCTCTGAGAGGAACTTCAAATCCAAAAGCCACACTACATTCATATAGTTGCTAGTGTCCCTTTTTGATTCCGAAGTTCGCAAACAGCAAGCCGCAAACTCTTGCGAACTTCGGAATCGGGACACTAGTGCGGACAGACGTTTGATTGTCCGTCGAGGCCGCGTCGGCGGCTTTGCCACACGATCTGCGTCCTGCGACATATAAAGACCAGCAGAGATCATCGCGATTTTCATAAGTACCGCATAAAGACCGAAGGTCGTGATAGGAGAGCCGATACGCTGTGCGCTGCTTTTGGGATTGACGCAAATCAACTCGGCAGCGACCCATTACAGATAGTATTTTAGTTGGCAAAGCTTGCTCGATGATATTACTAGAAAGCGATCGAGAAGAACTGAACGCTGCGCGCAAGCGAGACTATCATGTTCGTACTCAGCTATACGCTCGTCCTCGCGGCTGCCGCCCTGCCACTCGCTATCACCCTGCTAGGTAAAAAACGCGCGTGGTGCGACGCATTTGCGCACCGCGTCTATCGCGGCGCTGCTTACGTAGTAGCGGCGATTGTTTGCATCATATGCCTGGAAGTGGCCCTCAGGATATCGCTGGAAGCCTATTGGTTTGCAGAGCTTGGCCAAAGTCATCGTTTTTGGCTTTCGATAGCGTATCGAATAGAAATTTTCTTGGCTTTTCTGATAGTGCTGGGCTTCTATTTTGGCGCAAATCTGCAGGCGCTGCGTCGTCTGTTCCCGATAGTTCCGAGAACCGCACCTTGGCTTGTCGGTTTCGTAGTCGCCGGTCTTCTCGGATTGGCAGCTGCGCCACTCTGGATACCGCTCATGCGCTTCCGGGGCGCCGCTATCGCAGGCGTCAATGATCCGGTCTTCAGCAAGGACCTCTCATTTTATTTGCTGACCTTACCATTTTATGACGATATTCTCGAAATCGCCATTGCTGTCCTTTTTGCAACCATCGCACTGTGGCTCATCTTCGGTGCCGCGGTCCTGCGCGGCCCAAATGAATTCGATCGCCGCGCCGATTGCGGCGGTAAAGCTTACGCGCCGAGATCCATTGTTGTTCTCAGGTCGAACGGCAGGGCCGCTTGGGGAGCGTGGATGCGGCACGGGATGGTTATTGCCGCAATGCTCTGTGTCGCTTTAGGAGCCAGTCGTTTCCTTGCCCGTTATCATTTGGTTGCGGACGGACATTCGTCAGTCGTTGCCGGCGCCTCCTTCGCTGACGTGAATTTCTGGCTACCGGCCTATAGTGTGATGATTGCTTGCTGGCTTGCGGCCGCCTTGGTCCTGATTGTGGCCGCAGTCGCTCCGCGCTTTCGTACCTGGCTGCTGATGCGGCGACTGCATTGGCTCGCACCGATTGGCATATTTGCGATCCTCTATGTTGGCGCGTTCCTTGTACCCACTGGGGTCGAAAACTTTTATGTCGGCCCGAACCAGATCACTTTGGAGATGCCGTATCTGCTCAGGAGCATTGCCGGCACCCGTACGGCGTACAACATAGCGGCGCCAGCAATCGAAGAGCGCGAATTTGTCGTTTCGAACAGGCCGCTCACTGCGACAGACCTCGAAAAGAACGCTGCGACCCTGCAAGACGCCCGCATATGGGATTGGCGCGCGCTTGAGCCACAGCTCCAGCAAATCCAAGGACTGCGGCCGTACTATACGTTCTCCGGCGTGGATATAGATCGCTACGACATTGCCGGCGCCGAACGGCAAGTCATGATAACGGCACGCGAGCTGGACGTCGCACGACTGCCAGAAGCGGCCAAGGTCTGGGTCAATCTCGCCCTGAAATACACCCACGGCTATGGCGCGGTCGCAGTCCCGGTGAATGAAATCGACAGTAGAGGCAACCCGGTTCTTTGGGCGCACGACATTCCAATCATAGCCCGAAAAGACCTTTCGGTCAGTCATGGTGAAATCTATTTCGGCGAGCTGACAAACGACCGCGTTTATGTCCGCACAACCGAGAAGGAATTCGACTTTCCGCAAGGCCAGGCCAATGTCGAAACTATCTACGAGGGAAATGGCGGCATCAAGCTTTCCAACTTGTGGCGCAAGCTTGTTGTGGCACACCAATTTGACGGACTACGGCTTTTCATTTCGGGATATTTCACGCCGGAAAGCCGCGTGATGTTGCGTCGAAACGTCATGGAGCGAGCGCGGGCGGTCGCGCCATTTCTTATCTTTGACCGCGATCCTTACATCGTCGCGGATTCCGACCACTACTCATACATTCTCGACGCTTACACCACCTCGGACAATTATCCTTACAGCGAAGCTTATCAGGGCTCGGTGTCCGCCTATCGCGGACAGAATTATCTACGCAATTCCGTAAAGGCCGTAGTCGATGCCTATAACGGGTCGGTGACGTTTTACGTGTTCGATGCGCACGACCCCATCATTAGCGCCTATCGGCGGGTCCTCCCTGACATGTTCAAGGATGCGAGTGATATGCCCGCAAATCTGCGTCGGCACATCCGCTACCCTGAGGATATCTTCACCGTTCAGGCCGAGATGTACGGCACCTATCACATGACCAACCCCACGACCTTCTACAATCGCGAAGATCGCTGGGAGATTCCGCGCGAGCTTTTTCGGAGTACCGAGATCGCGATGCCGCCTTATTACGTAACGACCACGCTCCCGAGCGCTGACCGACCTGAGTTTCTTCTCATGTTGCCGCTCTCCGTCGCCGGCAAAAACCAGATGGCTGGATGGCTAGCCGGTCTTTGCGACGGCGATAACTACGGGAAGATGGTGGCATTCCGTTTTCCGAAAGGAAGTTTCGTCGACGGACCTGCGCAGGTGGAATCACGCATCAATTCCGACAGTCGCTTCTCAGGAGATCTCACGCTTTGGGATCAGCATGGTTCGCAGGTAATTCGGGGCAACCTTATCGTACTTCCGCTCGTCGATAACCAGCTCATCATCATTGAGCCGGTTTACATCGAGGCGGAGCAGACGAAGATTCCGACGCTGGCCCGAGTCGTGTCGGGGCAACTTTTGCCCGGCGACCGCAGGATCGAGTGGGCCAACACTCTGCCGGAGGTCGAGCGCCTTCTCGCCGGCGCGACAACTGCTCCATCCGGTGCGGCGAGCGCAGGTTCGGTCAACGACACTTTTGACCGCGCACGGACGCTCTTTCGCGAGATGCAACGGGCGTATGCCGCGGGGAACTTCGCCCATTATGGCGAGCTCCTAGAACAACTCGGGAAACTTCTCTTTCAACAATGAAAGTGTCAGGCGCCCTTGGAGACCGCGAGAAAAGTTCACATGACCGGGCACGGTCGTGGATCAAGAGAACCAAATGTTTGACCTCCTTCTCGTGATGCTGGTCGCAGCTTCGTTCTCGCTCGCCCTGGGCTATGCCGACCTTTGCGGGCGCGTGCTATCGCCCTTCACGGGCAGAGACGAGGCGTCATGACGGTCATCGGGTGGCTTCAGATCGCCATCTTCATGGCCGTCATCGGTCTCCTGACCCGGCCGCTTGGCGGCTACCTCGCTCGAGTCTACAGGGGCCAGCGCACACTGCTGCAGCCTGTCATCAGCCCAATCGAGCGAATGCTCTACCGCTTCGCCGGCGTAAAGGCCGAGAGCGAGCAGAACTGGCTGCAATACGCAACCTCATTTCTGATCTTTCATGCCCTTTCAATTATCGCGCTCTATGCACTGCTGCGCCTGCAATTCGCCCTGCCTTTCAATCCGCAAAGCTTCCCGGCCCTATCGCCCGATCTGGCGCTGAATACTGCAGTGAGTTTCGTCACCAATACGAGCTGGCAATCCTATGCCGGCGAGACGACGATGAGCTACCTGAGCCAGATGGCCGGCATCACGGTTCATTCGTTTCTCTCCGCCGCGTCCGGAATAGCAGTCGCCGTGGCGCTCATTCGCGGCTTTGCACGGCGGCGATCGTCGACCATTGGCAATTTTTGGGTCGATCTCACGCGCGGCACGCTCTACGTCTTGCTGCCGATCTGTGTGCTAGCCGCTCTCTTTCTCATCTGGCAAGGTGTGCCACAAACCCTAGCCCCCTCGATCGAAGCCACCACCCTTGAAGCTGCCACACAGACAATTGCTCGCGGGCCAGTGGCATCGCAGGAAGCCATCAAACTTTTGAGCGGCGATGGCGGCGGCTTCTTCAATGCTAATTCCGCGCATCCCTTCGAGAATCCCGGTCCATCGACCAACTTCGTGGAATTGGTGTTGATCTTTGTGCTCGGAGCGGCATTGACCAACTGCTTCGGACGCATGATCGGCTCCGAACGTCAGGGATGGACCCTCCTCGCGGTTATGGGGATTCTGTTCGCCCTCGGCGTCAGCGCTATTTACACTTTGGAAGCACGCGGCAACCCCGCGCTCGCCTTTGTACAGCCCGAGCCGAACGCCGCTGAAGAAGTTGCTGCCGGGAACATGGAAGGGAAGGAGGCGCGTTTCGGCATTGCCGCCTCCGCGCTCTTCGCGAATGTCTCGACCGCCTCCTCGGACGGTGCCGTCAATAGTATGCATGACAGCTTTATGCCGCTGAGCGGCGGCATTCTGCTCGCAAACATGATGGTCGACGAAGTGATCGTGGGCGCGCCCGGTTCCGGCCTCTTCGGCATGCTGCTGTTCTGCGTTGTTGCCGTCTTTCTCGCCGGACTCATGATCGGCCGCACGCCGGAATATGTTGGCAAGAAGATCCGGTCGTCGGAGGTGAAGATGACCCTCCTGGCTTTGATCGCCGTGCCGTTTGCCACGCTCGGCCTCACTGCTGTGGCGTCCGTCGTCGAGCCTGGTCTCGCCGGGCTTGGCAATCCCGGACCGCATGGATTTTCAGAAATTCTCTATGCCTACACGTCGGCCGCGGCCACCAATGGCAGCGCCTTTGCCGGCTTGAATGCCAATTCGCCGTTCTACAATCTGACGCTCGCGCTCGGCATGTTCGTTGGCCGTTTCTTCGTTATCATTCCGGTCTTGGCACTTGCCGGATCGCTCGCGGCGCAGCCGGTTATTCCGCGGTCAGGCGGTACGCTGCCGACCGGCGGCGCGTTATTTGTTTGGTTCCTGCTCGGGGTCATCGTCATCGCCGGCGGTCTGACCTATTTGCCGGCCATGGCACTTGGCCCCGTTGTCGAACACCTGCGGCTCGCAATAGGCGCATTGAATTAGACCGGCAGGTCGGGCGTGAGTTCTGCCACCTCGCACTGGGCATTCACGTTCGCCAATTTTAAGGTCGAGACATTCGAACAAGCTGATCCCGCCCCTTGGCGAAGGCCACAAGTCTTTTTATTCGAGTTCCGTCAACCTCAAGAATTTCAAAGTCCCATCCATCGTAGGATACCCGCGCCCCAGGTTGAGGCCCTTGATCGAGCTTAGATAGAACGAGACCGGCCACCGTCACCAAACTCGGGTCCTGCGGCTCCTTTAGTCCTAGGCGCGCCACGACGTCGCCCACCGGGGTCGCCGCATCGATAAGAAAGGACCCGTCCTCGCGGCGCGTTATTTTCGGCTGAAGCTTGGTGTCCACATCGGGAAGCCGCCCGGCAACGGCCTCCAGCAAATCAGTTCGCGTGATAATTCCTTGGACGGTGCCATACTCGTCGATGACGATGGCGGTATTGACCGGAGTTTTGCGGAACACGTCCAGGGTTCGCAGAATTGAGGTTCGCTCGGGGACGGCCAACGGAGATTGCAGGCTTTGCGTGATGTCGAGCGGACGGCCGTCAAGGGACTGATCGAGCAAGTCCTGCTTTCGCACGATGCCGACAACCTGGTCCAATGTCCCTCGACAGACAAGAAGTTGCGCGTAAGGGCATTCGCGTATTGCTTTGACGGTCGCGGCTCCGGGGCCATCGACGTTTATCCAAACGACGTCGGGTCGCGGAGTCATGATTGCGCTGACGGGACGATCGGCGAGATCCAACACGTCCTCGATCATCTCACGCTCCGCCGCGTGAATGAGTCCGGACTTTTCCCCCTCGATGAGAACGCCGGCGATGTCCTCGTCGGTCAGGCGCCGCTCGAAGCCCGCCGTTATGCCAAAGATACGCAGAACGACATTGGCCGATGCGTTCAGGACCCAAACGAGCGGAGCCGCGATCCGCGTGAAAGCAACGAGCGGCCTGGCAAGGCGAATTGCGAGCGCTTCAGGATTCTTAAGAGCGATCTGTTTCGGTACAAGCTCGCCGAACAGAAGTGATAGAAACGTAACGGACACCACGATGAGGACGAATGCAACCTGCTTACTGTATGGCGCGACGGCGGGAAAGAGGTCAAGCCAGTCATCCAATCTGTGGGCGAGCGTTGCACCGCTAAAAGCACCGGTTAGAACGGCGACGGTCGTGATGCCGACCTGCAAGCTGGCTAGAAACCGCGCCGGATCATCGGCCAGGGTCAAAGCCGCACCAGCGCCCGCGTGTCCGCCGTCTGCCAGACGTTCGAGGCGGCTGCGACGAGAAGATACAATCGCAAGCTCACACATGGCCAAGTAGCCATTGAGTAGAATGAGCACCGCGACCACGACGATTTCAAGCGCGGCCATTTTAAGCGTTTTCTTCCCCAAATTTGCCGGTCGCTCTAAACATTAGCACTAGTCCAAGTCCGATGGACAGCAGCCGGAGGGACTCAGCGGACCGGGTCCAATCGAGTTGACCTTTGGCCATCCCGAACTCACTAACTTAGTGTCAACCCCCGCCTTTTATGGCATAATTGAAATATGCCCGAGACGCCTACTGCATCCGATCTCGAAAAAGCTCATTCGATCCTCAGCGAGTTTGGCTTGCTGATCGGACCGGCGGGGGAAATGAGCGATGTCATTGCGCGCGCGGTCGCGGCTGGCATCGCGCTCGGGCGAAAGGAAGCCCTGGCAAAGACGCGCCGCAACGAAGGACGCAAGTCGTTGAAATGAACATTTCAAGTGTGATGCCGGTAATACTGCGTCTGCGCATTGATGAAGAATTGCCGCCACGATCTCGCGAAGAGAGCCCAGCCCTTTCTTGGGACGGACCTGTCCTGAATAGAGCAGCAGACCTAGTAGCCCGTATACTCCCCTCAAGCAGGCAAGACCCTTAGCGGTTGGCGGTTTTGTAGCAACGCATCATGACTTTCCTTGACAAGGCAGATGGAGAGGAACGGGAGAACGCCCACGAGAGGAAACAGAAAGTTATAAACTTGGCACTCCAGGGCGGCGGCAGCCACGGCGCCTTTGCCTGGGGTGTGCTCGACCGCCTGCTCGAGGAAGAAACGCTGCATTTCGAGGGCATCTCCGGAACGAGCGCCGGCGCTGCTAACGCCGTCGCGCTCGCCGACGGTTTGTGCGTTGGCGGCCGCGAAGGGGCGAAGGAAGCACTGCGACGGTATTGGCAAAAAGTGTCCGATCTCTGGTCTCGCGGACCTTTCAGGCCGCCTATGGCCGGTGGAGAGAATTCCGATTTCGGACTCGAATACTCTCCCGGCTTTCGGTTCCTTGAACCGATGACCCACTTCGCTTCGCCTTATCAGCTTAATCCGTTCAACTACAATCCATTCAAGGAAATGCTGGCGGAGGCCATCAATTTCGAGCGGGTGCGCCAACAAACAGCACTGAAATTGTTCGTATGCGCCACCGACGTTCAGACCGCCAAAGTAAAAATATTCGCCGGAAAAGAGCTTCACGTAGAGCACATACTTGCTTCAACGTGCTTGCCGCTTTTGATGCAGGCCGTTGAAGTAGACGGCGAGTATTATTGGGACGGCATGTATTCGGGCAATCCCGCGATCTATCCGCTGGTTTACGAATGCGAGTCACGCGACATTATGTTGGTCCACGTAACCCCCGCCGAACGCCCGGGAATACCGACGACATCGCCAGCAATCATGAACCGTATGCAGGAGATCAGCTCCAATACCTCTCTCATCCGTGAAATGCGGATGATTGGATCTTATAACAAACTCATTGAGAAGGGTAGGATGGGCGGCGGCAAGCGCATGCTCATGCATGTGATCGAAGCTCAGGATTTTATCAGAGCATTTTCATGGTCAAGCAGGCTGAACGCCGATTGGGATTTCCTGCAGCACCTTTACAACATGGGGCGTGCGCAGGCCGATCAGTGGCTTGAAGTCAATTTCGATCATCTCGGCGTCGAATCAACTGTTGATCTCGATTCGAGATATTTTTGATTTCCCGACGCGGGTGCTGCAGATTATGACTTGCCATCATCGCGAGAAAGGCTACTCATGTACATTATCAGGTTTGTCTGGTTAGCAGGGGCTGCACTATTCCTTTCGACAATCGACTGTTACTCGGCCGACGCGGGGCATGGCGGCGATCTCGCCAAAAGGTGGTGTGCGGCTTGCCACCTGGTCTCACCCGACCAACAGCGCGCAAGCGCGGACGTCCCCCCGTTCGCTAAGATCGCTCAGTCGCCGAATTTCGATGCGAAGAGCCTGACTAACTTTCTGCTCGACCCACATCCGAAGATGCCAGAGCTGCCGCTAAGTCACGCTGCGGCAGAGGACATTGCGGCTTACATTCAGTCGCTCAAGAAATAAGGGCCAACCTTATCAAGCGGCCCTGACCGCTTGCTGCGGTCGATCGCTGCGTGCCAGGATCGTCGCGCGGTCGCATAGTATTACCCGCCGGCGGCGGAACGTTGCGACCCATTGCTCGTACGTCCGTTGAGCGAGATCCCGTCGCTCAAAACGAGCCAGCTCGCGCTGTATCCCGGCAGGTTCACCATCCTCGTTGAAAAGGGCAATCCAATATCTGTCTTCTTCCATGACAGTGCACAGAGGACACTAGTCGAGGAGATAGCTTGGCATTTGACGTGGATCAAAAATGCCGACGCTGTTCCTCTAAGATACGCTTTTATGGATTGGCAGCCCGTATCCACCGCGCCATTTGACCGGGATCTTGAATTAGCCGTCATCGACCGCGATGGCATGCATGCTCTTGTGTTTCCATGTCGCCGCATCCTCGGAAGCTGGATCGACGCTGAAACCACTCATCGGATTGACATCTCGCCAACGCACTGGCGGGAATGGAAGCAAACACCCTAATACTACGCCTCTTTCCTTCCGGGCAGGTCGGGAGAGCGTTTTAGGGCGGCCAGTTTCGCCTCTTCCTCTGCGAGCAACCGAAGCAACGTCTGCCGCTTTGGCCCCTCTGGTTCCGCAGCAAGCAGCTGCCGGTAATGTTCGATGTTGAGTTGAGCGACACGCTTGTCCATGGCGCCTCCATCCTCCGATCGGCGGGGCACTCAATGGTGCCGGCGGGGCGAGCGGCGATCAAGCTTAATCGCGGCAGCACAGCCTCGCCCTGCGCGCGCCAATTCCTGCCCGACCAGCGTGAACATGGGTCGCCGAACCGCGGGCTACGTCAATGAATGCGATCGATTTTTCCGCCGCCGGGATTTGCGCGCCAAAAGTCAGGCGGCAATGTAAGCGCCAAGCTTACAATGCAGAGCAACGGTATCGCGGCGAACGCAGCTATCAGTGACATTGGGCCGAAAAACTATTGCGCTGGTTAGTGACGGCCCGATGACACCATCATACCCTGCGAAGTCGGCGCGGGTTCCATAAAAGGAAATATTTGAGGACGAATTGTCCTTCGCGGCCAATTAGCAGCGCGCCGCAAGTGCGGCAGTTTACTTGACGGTCAATAGTCTCCGGCCCGGCGTCGGCTTTCACGACCCGATAAAGTGTATCGCAGTTCGGGCACTTGAACGTTTCTGTCCTGACCATGAACGCCGCCGCCACTGCAGGAGTGCTCGCGCGAGAGCCAGACTATTTGGATCGAGGCCGGTCAACTTGCGCTAAATCAATCCGGAACTTGCGTTCGTCGCCTATGTGGCGCTGATCCTCAAGCGGTCGCCCCGATTCCATTCCCAGCTTCCACAAGGCGCGAACGCTGTCTTATTTCTTGAGGCTGGTAATGTAAGCAATAAGATCGTTCTTCTGATCGGACTTAAGTATGAGGTTAGGCATGGCCTTATGTGGGGTTTGGAAGAAAACATCCAACGCCATCGCCGTCATGCCGGGGGTGGATGCCACGGCATCGAAGCTCGGTGCCTCCGCATTGGGAGAATCGCCATCGCGCTTACCCACCGCGTGACACTCGGCGCAAAATCGTTGCGCAAGCGCCCGCCCCTTTTGCGGATCGCCCGGCGCTTGCGCGTTAGCGAAAGCGATCATAATCGTCATGCCGACACCTGCGAAGCCTAAATGTGCGATTCGCATTGTGATGTCCTCCAACCAATGACTTCACGGGCATCCTGTTCACTCGGCGGCATACGCCGAGTCTTTGTGACCTTAAGATATGATCCCCGTTTCATGTGAGTGTTCATAACGTCAGGGGGGCGAATGGCCGGCCGCGGACGCCATGCTAGCCTAAGCAGTTTGCCTTAGGGAGATAATCTTAATTTTCGAAGCGTCACGAGGGGAATATCAAAAGCATGGAGCCTTGTCGGGGGCAATCATGCAGGCGGTTCGTTATTCCTCTCTTGGGCCGAAGACACACCGGCCGAAGACACACCCCCTTGGTGGTTCGGCGGCTATCGGGATCCTTGCCGGCAGCACCGTGATTGCCGGATGCCTTACTGGCACGTCGTCATACCTGCGTGGCCAATTGGCTTTTCGTGGCTGATGCAGACTCGCTCATCAATCGGCGATGTTGCTCCAGTTTATACGTCGTTAGAAATGCGGCCGGCAGAAAGCAGCATCGCGTTCAAAGGCAACCGGCTCGGTCGCGCTAACGTAAGGGCAGATCGAACGTCTCCTGGCCGCGGTAAGATGGAAATCGTGAACGGTAAGCGCAAGGTACCTATGGGATGCGAAGCCGCCCTCAGCAGGCTTGTCGCCAAAGACAATGCGCCGGTACGCTGTTCTTACGTGAGCGCTGCAGCTTCATCCGGAAGTCCGTCATTATCGGACATCGGCCGAAATCAAAGTAACGTCGGATTGGGCTTGGCGGCGCGTCAGCTTCGTGCCGATAGTGTTGCAAAAGTGCGTTGAAGGCTAACTTGGAGCGTATTTCCGTTTTCCGGCGCGATTCGCGATGGGAGCGGATGATGATGGGGCGGCGCGACCAGGGACAGCGATTCCGACGCTAACCGTGGCGCTAAGTGTCCTCAGCACTGATCATTGCGCCTGCACAGCCTCATAGATTTCTTCTTCCTGCGCCACGTGCATGCGCACCAGGATTTCGATCGATTCAATCGCGCGCTGCGCATCACGAACGAGGTAGCGATCGATTTTCTGTGAAGAAATTTCCTCAGCGAGGCGCGCCAGCAGGCGAGCGAGATGCAGGATTTCGCGGTGTGCCCGACTCATGGCCGATAGACCGGCACGATCGCCGGTCAGTATACGCGCAAGCGCCGGATAGACTTTTCCCTCGTCGTCACGTTCGTGCGTGACCACTTGCTGCTGAACGACGGTATTGGCTTCTTCGATCAATTTGCGGGCGCTCTCCGGTGTTGCGTCGTCAAGCCTGTCGGCAATGGCGCGCAATCTGTCCAGGCTGCGGCCCAGCAAAATGTGATCGCAGTGGAGCTGCCGGCCTGTTGTGGCTGAAAGGGTACGAGCGCGGCGCTGCCGCGCAGGCCGCAATGCCCGCAAGGCGTTAAGGATGACGGCGACGTCAATCATTTCCTGCATTAGAGCAGCCGGCACCGGTTCGATCCAACCGAGCATGGCTGCAACCATCGCAAGGCCTGACAAACTCATACCAGCGATAATGCTCTCGAGCGCTATCCGCCGGGCGCGCCGGGCGATAACGAGTGCTTCGGCAACGCGGTCAAGCCGGTCGGCAATAATCACCACGTCGGCGGCCTCGGACGAAGCGCTGGCGCCGCGCGCGCCCATGGCAATGCCGACATTGGCCGCTGCGAGCGCTGGCGCATCATTGATGCCGTCACCGACCATGGTCGTCGGATAGAGCCGCTGCTCGGCGCGCACGGCATCGACTTTGTCCGACGGCACGCGGTCGGCCAGCACGGCGTCAAGATCGAGCGCGGCGCCGATGGTCTGGGCGGCGGCGGCATGGTCACCGGTCACCATGACGATGCGGGCGACGTGAGCGCCGCGCAACATGCGGATCGCGTGCGGCGTTTCGGTACGCAATTCGTCGGCGAGCAACAACGCGCCGATGGTTCGGCCGTCGACCGCAACGAACGCGACCAACGCCGACCGCCACGCGGCGCGCCTGATAACGCGGTGCGCCCACTCCTCGGGCTCGCGGTGCCCATAAATCAGATCGCGCGATCCGGCGCTCACCGACATACCGTCGATGACGCCGCGAATGCCGGATCCCATAGTCTCGCGAACATCGCGCGGCATCGGGAGCGGCAAGCCGCGATCGAGCGCCGCCTGAACGATCGCGCCGGCGAGTACGTGATGGGACGCTTGCTCGAGCGCCGCACCCAGCTGCAGCACGCGGTCTGCCTGTTCACCGGGCGCTGGTTCGATCGAAAGCAAGCGGGCACCGCCAACGGTCAGTGTGCCGGTCTTATCGAACAAGACGGTGTGTGTCCGCGCCAGGGCTTCAAGTGCGGCACCACCCTTGACCAAAACTCCCCGCCGCGCCGCCCGAGCGACGCCGGCAATGAAGGCGACCGGTGCCGCCAGAATCAGGGGACAAGGCGTCGCCGCAACAAACACGGCGAGGCTGCGCACAAGATCGCCGGAGATCAGCCAGGCCACGGCGGCGATGACAATCGTTATCGGCAACAGCACGATCGCAAATCGGTCCGCCAACCGGACGAATGGCGCCTTGGCGGTTTGCGCCGCCGTAACCAAACGGATGATGCCGGCATAGGTGCTGGCACTGGCAACGGACGAAGCCACAAGTTCGAACGCTTCTCCGGCATTGAGTGTGCCGCTGAACGCCGATGACCCCCGGGCCTTTGCGGCTGGCAGCGGTTCCCCGGTCAGCGCCGACTCGTCGATCACGGCGGACGTCGAACTGACGATGCCATCGACCGGTATCACCTCTCCGCCGCGAACCAGGATAGCATCGCCGACAGCGATGTCGGCGACCGCTACATCCTCGATGCCATGGTCAAGCCGGCGATGGGCGAGGCGCGGCGCGCGATCGACGAGCGAACGCAAATCTCGCTCGGCCCGGCCCACCGCAAAGTCTTCGAGCACGTTGCCGCCCGAATACATGAGCGCGATGACGGCGCCGGCGAGCGGCTGCGCGAGCGCCAGCGCTCCAACCATCGACACAAGCGCGACGGCGTCGACACCGACGCGGCCGTTGGCCAGATCACGCGCGATCGAATAGCCAAGCCCCGCGATCACCGGAACGGTGGCGGCAAACCAGCACTGATCGGCAAGGGAACCGTAACCGGCGACACGGGCCGCTCCGCCAATCGCCAACCCCGCAACGGCGATCGTGACCAGCGATTGCCGCAACAGCCGATCGATATTGATCGTCTTGTTCATGGCAAGAAATCTCGCAAGAAACGGCCGGGATTTTCTTGCGTAAAATCAAAGGTAAAAACGCCGCGCTCACTTCGCGAGCGGCTCACCCGCGCCGTTGTGCCGGCACAGGATGCCGTCCCAAATTTGCCGCGCAATTTTCGCTAACCAAAAGAGAGCGTGATCCTCTAAGCCGATGACGCCTTCTTCGGCCAGGTAATCGGCATCGAAGGCGCGCCGCCAAGAGTGTTCATCGACCAGGTTCCCGGGTATCGACTTGATTTTCCGGGTTTGGACGAGAGTCAGGACTTCGAACAATTCATCGAGCGTGCCGTAGCCCCGGGAAAGGCGACCAATGCCTTGGCGACAGCAACTTGGCGCACAGCAACAAGTGCGGCTGTGCAGAGCAAAACCGTGGAAGCGAAAAAAGATCGGGCTTTTCAACTGCCGGCGGCCGGGCATTGTCGTCGATCTGGTCATTTTTCGTGCATTTCCGTGACTCCAGCAATCCCGAGGCGAGGGATTGAAACTATGGCGTTGACACAAATCAATGCCGGCACGTGTCGCCCGCCGCTAAGTTTAATCGTCAAGCGGAACTTCGCTGCTTGATGTGATTTTACCGCCTGACGGAGCTCAACTGAACGGAGGATCCATCATGGCTGAAGCCACTAAACTGCCCGTAAAGACCGAGGAAAGAAAATTGGCCGCAGCGGCGGCGCCGTGGCGCCCTTTTGAAAATCTGCGCCGCGAAATCGATCGTTTGTTCGAGGATTTCGACGGTGGCATGTGGCGCTCGCGGCTGGGACGCTCGTTGTTCGACGTCCAGTCGTCCTGGCCGCACGAATCGACCTGGGCGGCGACGCCGGCTGTTGACGTCGCGGAAACTGAAAAGGCCTATGAAATCAACGCCGAGCTGCCGGGAATGGACGAGAAAAACATTGAGGTGAAGTTCGCCGACGGTGTTCTCACGATCAAGGGCGAAAAACAGGAAGAGAAGGAAGAGAAGAAGAAGGACTATTACGTCAGCGAGCGTAGTTTCGGCTCCTTCCAGCGGTCGTTTCAAGTTCCTGACAGCGTCGAGGCCGACAAGATCGAAGCAACCTTCAAGAAAGGCGTGCTGACAGTGACCTTGCCCAAGAGCGCCGCCGCGCAAAAGGCGGCCAAAAAGATCGACGTCAAGGCGGCCTGACTGCGTCGTCTCTTGTTACTTCCTTGTCCACGCGGGAATCCGGATTGTGTCTCTGACACAATTCGGATTTTTTTATCGCCGAACTCGGCCGGCCGCGTGGACGCCGAACTTCCTGGCGGACCGGAGGCAGTTGGCAGTGGCCCTTCGCGGTCAACCCAAGTCCGCTGTGAAACCGCACCTGCTTTCCTGGGTGGCGGAGACCAACGCGGCGCGCGAACAGTGCATGCTATACGAAGCCGGCCAAAGCGCTGTCGAAGCGGTCGCCTGGATCGCGCTACGGTGTGGCGGAACGACATACTCCGACGCGACGCGCCGTCCTTATGACAGCCAAATGAATGATTTGGCTCAATAACAGCGCCGGCCGACTGTGCTCTGATAATGCCTTAATTTGAAGAGGCGCTGTGTGAAATCCGAGATCATCAAGCTTCTTGGAGAAACTGATGTCCTGCTGCCGGCGCTCATTGCCGAGAGTTTGGCAGCAAATGACCGGGTAAAGACGCGCCTGAGTGTGCTGCAAGCGGCAGACGACCATGCCCGCGATCCGCATAACGCGCGCTTCAACCTGACCGAGGAGTGCCGTGCTGCTGGGATTGATCCGTTCCCGCTGAAAGCCCTGGTCAATGGCGCCAGTCTGTCGGCGGGCGAACGGATTACAGCTCCCGGTCTCGGGGCGCTCGGCAAAGCGATCTGGGAAGACATGGCCGCGATGCTACGCGCGGTCAAAACCGGCGACACCGTGCTCGGGGAAAAGTCTGCCGACCGCCTCGCTGCCATTCGAAGCTCGGCATCGCTCGGATCGTCTGACGATCTCGACATAGCAACCCTCAAGAAGCTGACGTCGCTGCCGAAAGCCGATGAAGACAGTTTGCATCGTCTGATCATGGATCTGCACAAGGCGCTCAACAGTCTCGCCGCGAGCCATGCGCAAGAGGTTGTCAGTGGCGCGTATACTTACGGACTCTCGGCGCACGATCGGCTGGCCGTTGAGGCGTTCATGCGCGGACTCAACGGCACGCGAAAATTGAAATTCGACCATCCCGGACTCGCCACAACGGCAGCTCGGGCGGCGGATCGGCTCACGATCCAAAACGATATCGGCGAAACTGACGCGCATGTCGTGGTTATCACTGTCAATCCCGACAATGTAATCGTAACGTACAGCGATATTCACCGCGCCCGAGCGAAATTCTTCGTGAGGCTACTTGACAGCTTTTCCGCTCAGTGGAGCGGTTTGGAGCGTAAGAGCGCGACCGGACTTGGTGATGACGGCAACTTCTATCTCGTTACAGGCCGTTATTCGGCCTCACGGCGCGAAGAGCGCGACGCCTTTCTCGAGGCGCTTGGCGCGTCACTTGTTTTTCTTATCGACTGGAACAAGGCGCGCAAGGTCTTGCGTGAATGGGTGATCAATAGCGACGCTGTGCGCGTTCTCGATTGGGCGGCCCGGCAACGTTTGGGTCATCGCGGCTTTCTAGAACTCGGCGGCGCCGACCTGGTGGCGTCTGCCGTTCATCATGTTGCATCTTCGCGGATCGGCTTTGGCGAGCGCCTCGACAACGTGCTCGGCCGTAACGGTGCTGTCGATTTCCTCAAATCCGTGTTACGCATCACGGCCGAGGCGCTGCTGTCAGGCAGTTCCCTTCGGCTGGCAAGAGACCGCATCGAAGCGGCGCTCGTAGCGCACCTCGAGCGCGTGGACGTGGCTTTGTTGGCGATTGTGGTTCGGCAAGCCGGGCTGGCGCGGGACATCGCCGCCAGCCTCGCGGACAGCATGGCCGAACTACGAACCGGCCGCACTTTCGATGCAAGGGCCGTGGCCAAAAGGGCGGAGCTCATCGAGAGGAAGGCCGATCGGATCATCGTTGAGGCTCGAAGCGAGATCGTCCGCTTTGACGCCGATCATGGAATCGAGCGTTTGTCCAATCAGATTGAAGACGCGATCGATGAACTTGAGCAGGCGGCGTTTGCCGCCACGCTTGTACCCTCGGAGCTGCCGCCCACCCTCATCGACTCGTTGACCGAACTCTGCGCCGCAGCGCTCTCCGGCACCGAGGCCGCTGTCGTCGGCACCACGGCCGCAGCCGAAGTTCCGGAAAACCATCGCGTCGATACGGAGGACGCGTTGGCTGCCGTCGGACAGCTTATTGAGTGCGAACATCGAGCCGATGCGGCGGAGCGTGCCGTGACCGCAAACATCATTTCTGGTGGCTTTGATCTCAAAACTTCGCTTTCTGTTCTGGAGCTTGCGCGCGCGCTAGAGCGGTCGACAGATCAGTTGGCCCGATTCGGACATCTGCTCCGCGAGCACGTCCTGGCCGACCTGTCCGCATGACATTCATGGTGCAAGATGCAGATCATCCGAATAGCTGCGAAATCGACCGAACGACCCTCCGCCGAGATCGTCGGCGCCAAGGCCGCCAATTTGGCTCGTATCGCCGCGCTGGGCCTTCCCGTACCGCCGGCTTTCGCGCTACCGATTGAGCTATGTGCCGCGATGGTGCGAGGTGACAGCGATGCGAAGGCAAAGCTGGCGGACGGTCTGACGCAGGGAATTGCGTTCCTCGAGAGCGCAACCGACAAGGTGTTTGGCGACCGGCGGCGGCCGCTCTTGGTATCGGTCCGCTCCGGCGCTGCACGGTCGATGCCGGGAATGCTCGACACCGTCCTCAATGTCGGCTGCTCCACCGTCGCAGTCCGCGGTCTTGTGCGCATGACCGGCGATCCGCTGTTTGCCTACGATTGCCGCCGTCGTTTCCTCGAAAGCTACGGCAGCGTCGTCCTCAACGTTAAGCCGGCTGCTTTCGCTGCACGGCTCAATGCCCTAATCGCGGCCGAGAACGCGGACTCTGAGCGGACGCTCGATAGCGAAGCATTTGAACGGCTTGGTCTTCAATATCAAGAGGCGATCGACGATGAGAACGTGCTTACCGATGATCCCATGCAACAACTCCAAGCTGCGGCCGATGCAGTCTACCGTTCTTGGATGAGCGATCGCGCGCGTTCCTATCGCAAACTTGAACATCTCGAACAATTGCAAGGCACAGCCGTCACCGTTCAGGCTATGGTTTTCGGCAACAGCGGCAGCAACTCGGGCGCCGGTGTTGCATTCTCACGCGACCCTTCGACTGGTTCGAGCGAGCCTGTGATTGACGTCCTGTTCAGGTCACAGGGTGAGGATGTAGTTTCCGGCAGACACAATCCGCAAACGGAAGAAGCGATCGCACAGATCCTTCCTGAAATCGCCTGTCAACTTCGTGAAGCCCTGAAAAAGCTGGAGCAAGACTTCGGCGATGTACAGGACGTCGAATTTACCATCGAGAACGGCAAGCTATGGTTTTTGCAGACCCGCGCGGCGAAGCGCACGCCGCATGCCGCGGTGCGCTTCGCGATCGACTTGGTTAAGGAAGGCAAGATAACTCCGGCCGAAGCCTTGCACCGCCTGAGAGATGTGGACTTGCGCTTGCTGACACGCAGGCGGTTGATCGATCCGGGACCGATCGCTGCGCGCGGAATCGGCGCATCGGCCGGAATTGCCGTGGGGCGGGCGGCGTTCGATGCGCCTAGCGCGGCGCGCATGGCGGGAAACGAGGAACCCGTTATCCTCGTGCGGCCCGATACGAATACCGCAGACGTTGCCGGATTTGCCGTATCGGCGGGAATCCTGACAGCGGTCGGCGGTCGGACGGCGCACGCGGCGTTAGTCGCGCGTCAGCTAGCCAAACCGTGCGTCGTTGGATGTACGCAGCTCGCTGTCGATGAGGCCCACCACGGCGCGCAATTGGGCGGCATCGCGGTCCACGAAGGAGATTGGCTATCGATCGACGGTGGTGCAGGAACTATTCACCTCGGCCGCGGTAATATTCTCACAGAGCGGCCAGAGATAGAACTGGCAGAAATCGAGCGCTGGCGAGCGCAGGCATGCACCGCGACATGATCGACCTGAGAAGCTTTGTCGTTTCGCCGCGGAGGCAAGACGCCGATAACGTTGCCGAGGAGCAGTATGCCGACCAAGCGTGGGTTGGAGGATACCAGATGCGCACATGTCGGCATCCGAGCGGTCCTGTTTGATCTGGCTCAATGAGTCACAGTCAGGACTGCCGTCCTCTATGCGTTCATTAATGCAGATGAGAGGCGACGACGATGCGGGAGGAATTGAAGCAATCAGAAGCGGTTGGTGAGGAAGGATCACTGCTGGCAATCTCACCCGAGAAAGTTTTCTTCATCATCATCAAAGCCAGGGAATTCGACGCCAAGGACGAGGTGACTGACCCCGACCCAGGATCGAACCCGTCAGATGACGGGGACGTGGCAGTTCTTGAGGATCATCGCGACGATCCGGTGGTCGAGGAGCTTACGTCGTTCATTAATTCCCTGTCTGAGGACGAGCAAATCGATCTCGTAGCCTTGGCTTGGCTGGGTCGCGACGACTATTCCGCCGACGATTGGCCGATCGTGCGCGAGGAAGCGGCTCGCGCGCATAATCAGCGCACAGCTGAATACTTGCTCGGTACCCCGCTTGTCGGTGATTTTCTGGAGGAGGGCCTATCGATGCTCGGCTACTCCTGCGAGGAATTCGAAATCGAGCGGCTGTGACCCGAAAGACGCGGTTAACGGAGCAGTCAAGTAGGTGCCGCGTGGACGCTTGATTGTGGACGCTTGATCGGCACGCATCGACGTCCGTCCAGCGTCTGTAGCGCGCCAGGTGGCGACCTTAACGATCGAAAGTGGACTGAGCCGATGCCTTTGCGTCGCTGGTCAGGGTGGCCTTCGAACGTGGCTCCTTCTTGAGATCGCGGACCCGCGATGGCCGCCCCCGAAAGGTCGCTAGCTGTTACTCCCAGATCGTGGATCAAGACTGTCACAACGCCATCAACGGTCGCGCTTCAACGGCGAGTTCGTTCCGCTTAGAGATCGAATGCATTATTCGCGGACATACAAATAGTTCGACGGAAGCCGCATGCGCCGACAGGCCTGGACGGCTGGATTGGTTTCAAGAACAAGCCGATCCGCAAACGCTCCGATTTGCCTCACCACTGCGACCTCCCAAGCATTCAAGCCATGGTTGTTGAGGCCTACAATCGTTTGCAGCCGATGTGGTGTAAGATCAACTGCGGCCCGTATCAGCAATGGCTGCACCGGCCTCAGCGGCAATGGCAGAATGGGCGCCGAGCGCATGATCGCCAGGAACTTGAACAGAATATCCGAGCGCTCCAGTCGATTGGACATCGCCTCAAACCGCCTCTCAAGGGCTGCTTCTGACGTCGGTGCGCTTGCGCCGTAAAGACTGGCAGCCAGGGTTCCTTCGCCATAATAACGGTCGCGCTGCAAATCAGAGAGCGGTCGTACGTATTTATGATAAGCCTGCAGGAAGCCGTATGCAGCCGTAGCCTGAACCCAATTTAGAAGCTCCGGGTCATTGGCGCGGTAGACTTCCCCTCCTGGCGTCGAGCCGGCGACTCCATCATGCATTCGGCGAACGCGGGCGATCATTGCCTCGGCCTTGCGGCGAGCGCCGTAGATCGTAACCATGGCGGCAAGTCCTGTGCGCCGCAGCCGCCGAATTGGATCGACGCGGAAGGTCGTGTGCTCCCAGACGCCGGTGCGCACACGCGGCTCTGCGAGTTCCAATATGACGGCCGCAATGCCGCCGATGAAAAGCGAAAGCGGGTTCTTGCATACGCGCCACGATACTGAGTCGGGGGACACAAGCGCGGCCTCGCCAACGGGCCGCAAAAAATCGGCGGAAGATTGGTGGCCCAAATCAAACAACGCCCGGGTCGCAGCCTCTAAGCCGCTCTGCAGTGGCCAAGGCAGCACGATCGGCATAGTCACGGTAACGTCTTCATTTGCTTCGCCCGAGTATCGCTTCGAGCTCGTCTTCGAGCGATCGCGGTGAAATTCCAAGTGCGTGAAACCCCGGCAGGTTTCCGGAGGCCGTGGTATCGATCTGCATAAGTTCGACCTGATTGCGGGTGAGCGGCGCTCGCGGCAGCATCTCAGCAAGACCGGCCAGCGCATCCCATACGGCAAACGGCATCCGAACCAGCACCGGCCGCAGTCCCGCGCTGCGGGCAATGGTTCGCAACAGCTCCTCGTAGGAGTAGACGCGCGGGCCGGCCAGTTCGTAGACCGGATGTGGTTTCTGGCTCTGGCGCAAAATCTGCACGATGGCCGCAGCCACGTCGTCCGCGTACACCGGCTGGAGCCTCGTCCGGCCGTCGCCGAATACCGGATAGGCTGGCAGGGACCGCAGCAGCCGGAGAATGGTCGTAAGAAATGCATCGTCCGGCGCAAACATTACCGCCGGGCGGACAATGACTGCGCCGTGAAATGCGGTCTGCACGGCCGCTTCACCTTCGCCGCGGCTGCGAATATAGGGCGAAGCCGAGGCCGCATTCGCGCCGATCCCTGATATGTGGACAAATCGAGCAATCCCTGCCTGCCTCGCAGCTCTTGCGATCTTGCCGGCTGCTTCCACGTGCACGGAATGAAAAGTATCACTTCCGTGCTCGACATAGAGACTGATTGCATTGACAACGCCGTCGGCACCGGCGACGGCGGCCTCCACGGCGCGTTCGTCACGTGCGTCGGCAGAGAGCTGTTCGATGCCATCGCCCTCGACCCGTGCACGATGCCGCGAGACGATGCGCACTCTGGTCCCCGACTCGCGCAAATGGCGGACGACACGACGGCCAACAAAGCCGGTCCCGCCAAACACGGTTACGCAGCTCATTCGCCGATCCGTCAAATTATCCTTTGCGACGCTGTTGATCGACCCTTCAAGTGCGTCACGTACTGTATTAGCGGCCTCTGAAGGAGAAATGCCCCGATTGACATGATGGGAAATCACGTCGATCAAAATTTGCGCTGCGGGCCCGACCGTCTGCCACTCTTTCTTAGCTTGATCGATCAGTGGCTCGGCTTCCGCGTACAGGCTTTGCGCCTGTTCGATGATCGGTCGTGCTCTATTGAGAAGATCGACCAGCGCTTTGGTGGCGGGCAAGGATTTCTCAATTTGTTTAAGTTGTGCGTCGCTAAGACCGGAAACATGGCCGGCGAGCTCAATGAGCCAGTGTTCCAACATTATTTAACCTCGCTGCTACCAGGTCGGTTACCGCCAGAGCGCAGCCACTAACGTGCAGCTACAGTCTAATCGACGCCAGCTGCATGAGGGCGACGTTAGTCAGGCGGCGCGCTCGTCGGACCGCGCGGTGGCTTACGACACCCGCCCGGCGCGGAAAAAGAAGCCAGCGGACTCGGCTATGGCGAAGCTCAAAGGACGAACATTGACTGTCCCATCGCGATCGCGGGTGGGACGATTCGGGTGAAAATGCGTTTGGATCAAATGAGAATTTCAGGAGTGGTCTCCCTACGGGACTTTGGGAACTTCGGCCAGTCAAAGACTCAGACCGGGAGTGGGACACTCGCGCTTCTACGCGATCATTAGGCTTTTTCAATGTTCGGTCCCACCGGAGAAGGGCGACCGGCGGATGGGACCCTCTGCCCAGGCTGGCAGCGGTGGAGCGGGTGCAGTCCTTTCTTGATTTTTCGCGGGCTTCGCTGAGAGTGGGGGCAGTTGTCAGCTACGCTTACAGTCTGGCTCATGCGCTTCGCTCCCGGCGGCCCTCGCATCCCAAACGAACTGGTTTCTGCTCAGGAGAAGGGTCAAACCATCTTTGTGTGCGGCGCCGGGGTGTCGCACAGTGTCGGCCTGCCGCTATTCCGCGGTCTGGTCGAAGGCGTGTATCAATATCTTGGCGAGGACTGGAGGCTACACCCCGCCGAACGCGAGGTTATGCTCCCAGGTGGGCAACTCGAGGGGCAATACGACCGTGGGCTCCGGTGCCTTGAGAGGCGGCTAGCCGCGACTAACACTCCTCGCAATATTGGCATGAGAGAGCGCATCCGGGCGGCTGTCCGTCACGCGCTCGCTCCGCCAGACCAAGCAGACTTAAGTAACCATCTTGCGCTGCTAGAGCTGTCACGTGACGCAGAAGGCAGAAATCGGCTTTTGACGACCAACTTTGATACGCTGTTTGAGCGAGCTTGGTTCGAAAAGCATCATGCGGCAATTCCTACACATGCCCTCATGGCAATGCCCCAGCCCAAGGTCGCTGCTTGCACCGGCATTCTACATTTACACGGCCGTCTTGCGGATCATCGGCCAGAACTTCATGCATCCGAGACTGACTTAATACTAACCAGCGCGGAGTTCGGCGACGCGTATCTTCGATCAGGCTGGGCTTCGCGCTATATCTACGATCTTGTTCGAGCATACACCGTCGTTCTCGTTGGTTACCAAGCCGACGATCCACCGATGAGGTATCTGCTCGAAGCCCTAGAGGCCGATCGCGAACGATATCCCGACTTACAGAAAGTTTACGCCTTTGCGCCGTGCGAGCCGGGACGTGAGGAGCTTGTGAAGGCTCTGTGGGACGCGAAAGCCGTTGAGCCAATCCTTTATGCGGTCGTTGGGAACGATCATTCGGTTCTATACGATGGTCTCCGCGAGTGGAGGCTATATGCCGAAGATCCGACAGCGTGGCGCCGCGAGAAATTGAGGTCGCTCCTTGCCGAGCCGCCAGCGTCGATTGCAGAAGACAGAGCACAAGCCTGCGCGACGCTTCTAGGTCACGGAGACGCCAATCAATTGCTGAGTGAATTGTCTCCGAGTGGCGATTGGCTCTCAGTTCTGATTGAAAGGCGCGTTTTCAATAGAGATAGAGGTTTGCCAGGCGAATGGATCGCGCAACACATCGACGATCCAGCAATGATAAAGGCCTGTGCGAGCTTTGATGTGTTTGATGATCCTTCCCGTTGGCACATCAATCAGGCGTTAGCTCGGGCGCGAGGGCGTTTGGCGGATGCTCGGGCGCGAGCCTGGCGATTGCTTCTCGCGGCGAAACGACCCAAAGCGGCTCGGTCTCTTGATGATAGTTGGTATTTGGCCGTCGACAATATTAGGCGAGGCGAGGCCGACTACGACGCCCGACAGTTAGTTCGCCGAATCCTGCGACCGCAACTCATTGTAAAGAGAGCCTTGCATCTTTACGAGCGTGGAGACCCGAACGCCCCCGAGACGCTCCACGACTTGTTGCGGCTCGAATTCGATCCCGCTGATCATCCGCCGGTTAGCGAGATTCTACAGGCATGGCCCCAGAATGAACCTCAGGAAATCGCTCTGCTCCGTACACTTGAGCGGGCAATGTTAGATGCCTTGGACGAGGCGCAGGACGTTGGACTGTTCGACGGATGGGACCGAACGAGCTACGACGTGCCATCCGTCGCCTCTCATCCACAGAATGAATATCGCTCAGGCTTCTACCCTCTCACACGAGCGCTAGCTGATCTTTGGAGCCGCATTGCAAACCGTAACTCAAATCTAGCGCGTACATTCGCTCATCAATGGATCGAATCGGCATTTCTGCTTGTTCGCCGCCTTGCGTTGTTTGCATTCGAGCATGCTGTTTTTTCGTCACAAGAAGCAGCCAACGCCGTGCTCGGGCTAGATCAAAAGGCTTTTTGGGGCGGCGCACAAGTCGAGATTATGCGCTTGCTAGTCGGCCGGTGGATGCAATTCAGTGACGAAGATCGTTCTGCGATAGAGGCACGAATACGACAGGGCGTACCTCGCGAGCTATACAGTGCCGACGCTTTCGAGGACGAGGAGGAGTGGGCATCTGTTTGGGATTCATCGGTTTATCAGCGACTGAAACGAATTGAGCAAGCCGGCGGCATTCTCAGTGGAGAAGGCGGTTCGCTGGTAGCCCAAATTTCCAACAGGCATCCGCAATGGCAGCCGAGCCCTGGCGATCGTGACGATTTCTTCACTTGGCATGAGTCGCGCTGGGGGCCTGATGGCGAACCCGAGCTACTTGCTGATATTGCCGACGATCGACTGGTGAAGGAGGCGATGCGGCTCCAACGCGAGCGCCATTTCGAGCAGGGAGATGTCTGGCGCGTTTTCTGCTCGGCTGATCCCGACCGGGCGTTGCGGGGGTTAACCCTCGAGGCTGAGAACGGGGAATGGGATCCCGAAGCCTGGCGATGCTTGTTATGGGCGGCCAATGAGAAGGGTGATGCTGGGTTCCAGTTCGGCCTCGCTGATTTGGTGTTGAGAATGCCGAACGGGCCGCTTCTGGAGCTTCTGCAATCTGCGCCATCGTGGCTCCAAAAAAAACGTGTGGTTCTGTCAACGATCGAGCGACCTGGCGGCGCACGCTTCTTTCAGCTTTGGGACAGACTTGCTGATCTCACTTATGTTGCGGGTGACGATGTCACGGAATCTGAGGACGACGGAAACATTTTGACTGAGTCGCTCAATAGCCCGGGCGGCGTCCTCGCTTGGACACTCCTGGACGCTCTTAGCGCGCCGAGGCCAACCCGCAACAGCGGTTTGACCGATGATCTTAGGCCCCGCTTTGATCGCATTGCCACAGCGACCGGCCGTCCTGGATTGCTCGCCCGGGTGTACCTTGTTCGGGCCTTAGCATATCTCGACGCGATCGATCCGCAGTGGACCCAAGAGCATTTTTGGCCTCGTCTTTCATGGGATCATCCCGAAGCGCCAGCCTTGTGGCACTCTTATGCGCATAGCACTATTGGGTCGGCGCGCCTGTTCAACGCTTTGAAGATACCAACCCTGGCGGCATTTGAGCGTCGACGGCTCTCGGACGATGAATTCGAGGGCGTGGTGTCCAAGCTTATCAATGTTGGTCTGTGGCGCGAGCGCGGTCAAGCGCTGGACTACGATCTTACGTCCGCTGAGATTCGAACGGCTCTTACTATTGGGCCGTCGGCCGTCAGACAAAACGCGTCATGGAATCTCTGGCGCATCATGGGAGAGCGTGAAGGGGAGCCAGCGGACAAGGCGACACGCTGGCGCTACCTTGTGGGACCGTTTTTCAAAAGTATTTGGCCGCTCGATGCAAATTTGCGTTCAAAGAGAGCAACGCAAAACTTGGTGCTAATGGCGCTGGAGTGCGAGGGTGCATTTCCGGATGCTGTAGATGCGATCCTTGATGTGGTTGTGCCGTACCAGCTTTATCAAATCGCAAGCTCGCTGCGACTAGAGGCTCAGCACAGCGAGCTTGTGGCCCAACATCCGCTCGCCTTCGTGAAGCTGGTAAATGCACTGGTCGATCCAAACGCCTTTCCCGTGCCAAGTGATTTGGCAGCTTTTCTACAGGAATGCGTCTCCGCCGATGCGGCTGTGGCTGAAGACCAGGGGTATGTCCGGCTTTACGGGCTTCGGAGGCAAAGGAATGCCTGAGAGCGAGGGCTGAGCGCTTTTTCGATGAAACGGGCAAAAAGCCTGTCGGATCGAAACGCATTTGTTGACATGGCGCTCCCTACGGGAATCGAACCCGTGTTTCAGCCTTGAGAGGGCCGCGTCCTAGACCGCTAGACGAAGGGAGCGTGACGTCTCGAAATAGCCTCCTTGGCGCACACGCGCAAGCGCACCAGAACGATTACGGCTCGGTGGCGAACCTGATCCGGCCGGTTTCTTTCAGTGTCTTGGCGTCGAAGGTGCGGATTTCGGTAGCTCCGCCGATGTCGAGCGTGACGACAAGGCGATCGGCGGCGACGGCGGTCGCGACCACGCGCGCGGATTTCGGCAGGGTGACGATGCCCTCGGCGACCGGGCCGGTGCCGCTGCCGCCTGCGTGGTAAATGCGGTAGCCAATCACGCCGACGACGGCGGCAATCGCAATCAGTGTCGTCAATCCCGATATGAGCATCATCAGCCGCACGCGCGCGGCCAAGCCGGCAGTCTCCGCGTCGGCCTGGTTCGCCGGCGCATCGGCGCCATGTGTGCCTTCCGGATCCCATTCGCCTTGGGCTTCGGCGGCGGATAATTTCGTTAACTTGGTTGCCAACTTGGCCATTTCGGCACCCGATCCTTGCAATGACGTCCACGCAAAAAGAAATCCGCATCGATGACGAGGAAGCCGGCGGCCGGCTCGACCGCGTGCTTGCCGCTCATATCACCGAACTCTCGCGCACCCGGCTCAAGGCCTTGATCGAGGCCGGCTCGGTGGCGATCGACGGGCGCACGATCCGTGATCCCGGCCATCGCGTCAATTCCGCAGCGGCCATCACGGTCGACGTGCCGGAAGCGGCGCCGGCGAAGCCTGCCGCCGAAGCCATTCCGCTCAGCGTGGTTTACGAGGACGACGACATTATTGTCATCGACAAGCCGAAAGGCCTGGTGGTGCACCCGGCCGCCGGGCACTTGACCGGCACGCTGGTCAATGCGCTGGTCGCGCATTGCGGTGAAAGCCTGTCGGGGATCGGCGGCGAACGGCGCCCGGGCATCGTGCACCGGCTCGACAAGGATACGACCGGGCTGATGGTCGTTGCCAAAAACGACAGCGCTCATAAAGGCTTGGCGGATCAGTTCGCGAGCCACGGCCGCGATGGCCGCGCCTTCGAGCGCGGCTATCTTGCTTTCGTCTGGGGGGCGCCGGACCGGCCGCGCGGGACGATCGACCGGCCGATCGACCGGCACAGAATCGCCCGCGACCGCATGGCTGTACGCGAAAGCGGCCGGGAAGCCGTGACCCATTGGGAGGTGCTTGAACGCTACGGCGGCCAAAAGGGCACAGCCCGCCGATCCGAAGGCGGACGCCCGGGCGTGCCGGTCGCGAGCCTGCTGGCCTGCCGGCTCGAAACCGGCCGCACCCACCAGATTCGGGTGCATTTGGCCTCGATCGGGCATCCGTTGCTGGGCGATGACGTCTACGGACCGGGATTTCGAACCAAATCGGCGCTTTTGCCGCAGCCGGCGCAAGCCGCACTCACGGCCCTTGGCAGACAGGCGCTCCATGCCTATATGCTGTCAATCGAACATCCACTTACCGGAAAAATCCTGCGGTTCCGCTCGGAACTGCCGCCTGATCTTGCCCGTTTGCATGATATGCTGGCGGCCATTCGGGCTGATTCTAGCAATAAATAGAGGCCTTGCTTAACCGGCTCCGGCGAACTTCCGCCGACTGAGCCTGATCAAGGCGCCGTCGCGCTGAAGTGATGCCTCTATAGCTACCGCTCGCCGGGTCTGACCGTGTATGCTGCGGGTGCGAGATAGAATCTTGCGCCGTCGGCTTCGCGGAAGCGACGGCATACCGTCCGCCGCTAAAGCGGGGACGCGAACAAGGAAAGGGCGCTGTCATGGCCCAAACTGCTGCCTTGCCGGTCCTGTCGGGTGAAACCGGCCTTACCAGATACCTGGAAGAAATTCGGCGGTTCCCGATGCTGGAGCCGCAAGAGGAATATATGCTGGCGAAACGCTGGCGCGAGCACGGCGACCGTGACGCAGCGCATAAGCTCGTCACCAGCCATTTGCGGCTCGTGGCCAAGATCGCCATGGGCTATCGCGGCTATGGCCTGCCGATCTCGGAAGTTATTTCCGAGGGCAATGTCGGCCTGATGCAGGCGGTTAAGCGATTCGAGCCCGAAAAGGGGTTCCGGCTGGCGACTTATGCCATGTGGTGGATCAAGGCCGCGATCCAGGAATACATCCTGCGCTCCTGGTCGCTGGTGAAGATGGGCACCACCGCCAACCAGAAGAAGCTGTTCTTCAATCTGCGCAAGGCGAAGAGCCGGATCTCGGCGCTCGACGAAGGCGATATGCGGCCCGATCAGGTCAAGCTGATCGCCAAGCGGCTGGGCGTGACCGAGCAGGACGTGATCGACATGAATCGCCGGCTCGGCGGCGACGCCTCGCTCAACGCGCCGATCCGCGAGGACGGCGATTCCGGCGAATGGATGGATTGGCTGGTCGACGACAGCGCCAGCCAGGAAAGCCGGCTCGCCGAATCCGAGCAATCGGAGAATCGGCACAAGGCGCTCGGCCAAGCGCTCGGCGTGCTCAACGATCGCGAGCGGCGCATCTTCGAGGCGCGCCGGCTCGCCGACGAGCCGATCACGCTGGAAGAACTCGCCGACGAGTTCGGCGTCTCGCGCGAGCGCGTTCGGCAGATCGAGGTGCGCGCCTTCGAGAAGGTGCAGAAGGCGGTGAAGACCCACATCATGGCGATGGAAAATCCCAAAGCCGCAGCCGCGGTAGCCGCCGCGCACTAAGTTATTCGCGGTATTTCAATCCAACAAACAAATGCCCGGCTTTCCGCCGGGCATTTTTGTTTGTGCTCCGGCCGCGGTACGCTACGAGCACGATCCGAGGCGTAAGCGGATGTCCCGGTACGCCGCCGCCACGAGCTCACTGAGCGCGGCAGCGTTCACGTCCTGTCCTGGGATGTGGCTTCACGTGCCGCATGCGCTTACCGGTGCCTTCAAGCAGGCCTGCCGGATCGGAGGGCTGGTCCGACCGATGAGCCAACCACCTAGCTAAATTCATCACGTCTTAGTCCGGCAACGCGCCGCGCAGGAACCAGCGGAAAACGAAGATCGCCGCACTGGCGAAAGCGGCGATGGCGGCGATCATCAGAAAGAATTCCGGCTTGTCCATCCGGCTCCAGAAACTGCCGAGCCAGCCGGCGAGGAAGCCGCCGATAAAGCTTGTCGCCAGCCAAACACCCATCATCATCGACAGGATGCGGACGGGAGCTATCTTGGTGACAAGCGACAGCCCGACCGGCGACAAATAAAGCTCGCCGATGGTGATGATGACGAAGAAGGCGAACAGCCAGAGCCAGCTCGCTTTGCCGGCGCCGGCGTGCCAGGCGGCGAGCGCCATGATCAAATAAGACAGCGTCACACCGAAACAGCCGAGCGCCATCTTGCTGATGGTCGAAGGCTCCGACCCGTTCGCTGCCTGGCGCGTCCAGAGTGCGACGACGAACGGCGTGAAGGCGAAAATCATGAAAGGATTAAACGCCTGGAACCATGTCGTCGGAATCTCCGCGGTCACGCCGAGAAGATTGATCGTGCGATCGGTGTAGGCGTCGGCCCACAGCGCGATGGTATTGCCGGCTTGCTCGTAGGTCGCCCAGAACAGGGCCGTGGGAATGAACAAGGCCAAAATCGCCAGGACGCCGCGCCATTCCGCGCGATCAAGCGGCTGCCGTTCGGCCGGCGCGGCTTTCGCCTTTTGCAGCGCATCGGGCGGCAATAGCGGCGCGGCGTAAAGATAAATCGAAAGGCCGATGAGCATGCCGATGCCGGCGGCGGCAAAGCCGTAGTGCCAGCCGGCCTTCTCGCCAAGGGTGCCACATACAAGCGGCGCCAGGAACGCGCCGATATTGATGCCGACATAAAAGATCGAATAGGCGCGGTCGCGGCGATGATCTCCGGGCGGATAGAGAAAGCCGACCTGGGTGGAGATATTCGGCTTGAAAGCGCCATTGCCGAGGATGAGTGCGAGCAGAGCAAACAAAAGGAGCGGTTCGATCGCCATCAGAAAATGGCCGATCGCCATCAGCGTCGCGCCGATGATGACCATGCGGCGTTGCCCGAGCAGGCGGTCGGCCAACAGCCCGCCGAAAATCGGGGTGAGATAGACCAAAGCCGTGTAGAAGCCGTAGATCTGCGACGCCAAGGGCTGCACGTCGAGCGGACCAAACACCGCCTCCAGCACGCTCTTGAAACCGGCAAGCCCGATGACGTTGCCGGCCTGCGCCGGCAGCAGCACATATTTGGTCGTATAGAGGACGAGCAGCGCCCGCATCCCGTAATAGGAGAAGCGCTCCCACATCTCGGTGGTGAAGAGAAACGCAAGCCCGCGCGGATGGCCGAACAGTTCGCGGCCGGAGGCGATGCGATCCGATTGGGCGGAATAGTGGGCGGACGGCGTGCTTTCAGCCAAGGGCGGCCTGTACCATTCTCATTCCCGGCAATCGTGAGTATAAGGCAGATCAGTTCGAACGACAGTATGAGGCTCCGCAATCGGCGCATATGGCGCGGTTTTCGGAGGCTATTTTTTGGGAGAAGACGCGTGGCTAAATTCGGTATCGGCCAGCCGGTCCCCCGGCTCGAGGATCCCCGCTTCATCACCGGCCGCGGCCGCTATGTCGACGATATCGACATGCCGCGTCAATGCCACGGCGTGCTGGTGATGTCGCCGCACGCCCACGCGCGCATCAAGAGCGTCGATACGGCGGCAGCCAAGGCGGCTCCGGGGGTACTCGCTGTGTTGACCGGCGCCGACGCCGAGGCCGACAAGATCGGAAGCCTGGTGCCGATCATGCCCGAGGATATGGGCGGCCCGAAAGGCTACCGCACGCTCCGCCCGATCCTGTCCAGCGGGAAGGTGCGAGCGGTCGGCGACCGCGTCGCCTTCGTGGTGGCGGAGACCTTGCAGCAGGCGCGCGACGCCGCCGAACTGATCGCGATCGACTATGAGCCCTTGCCGGCCGTGGTCGCGGTCGAGGATGCGGTCAAGCCGGGCGCTCCCGCGATCTGGGACGGGGCTCCCAACAATGTCGCGGTTGCGCTGATGATGGGCAGCAAGGAGGCGACCGACGCCGCCTTCGCCGGCGCCAAGCGCGTGGTGTCGCTGAAGCTCGTCAACAATCGCGTCAGCGCCAATTCGATCGAGCCGCGCGCGGCGATCGGCCAATACCATCCCGACAACGAAAGCTACACGCTCTACGCCACGTCGCAGAATCCGCACGGACACCGCGCGCATGTGGCCGGCGACGTGCTGAAAGTCCCGCAAGTGAAGCTGCGCGTGATCTCCCCGGACGTCGGCGGCGGCTTCGGCATGAAAGGCGCGGTCTATCCGGAGGACGCGCTGGTTCTTTGGGCGTCGCGCCGCTGCGGCGGCCGGCCGGTCAAGTGGGTATCGACGCGCTCGGAAGCTTTCCTCAGCGACTCGCACGGACGCGATCAAGTCGTCACCGGCGAGCTTGCGCTCGACGAGCACGGCAAGATTCTGGGTTTGCGCGTCGATGCGCTGCACGACATGGGCTCGCATGTGTTCGACGCGTCGATGGTCGTGCCGCTGTTCGCGCTCAAGCTCGCGCCCGGCGTTTATCAGATACCGGCTGTGTTTGCCGCCGGACGCGCCGTGCTCACCAACACGCCGCCGCTGCAGCCTTACCGCGGCGCCGGACGGCCGGAAGCGACCTATCTCATCGAACTGTTGCTCGACCGCGCCGCGCACGTGCTCGGCATCGATCCGATCGAGATCAGGCGGCGCAATTTCGTGCCGGCGAGCGCCATGCCGCATAAGCTGCATTCCGGCATCGCTTTTGACAGCGGCGAATTCATGCGGGTGATGGACGAATGCCTGAAACTTGCCGACTGGAGCGGCTTCTCCAAGCGCGCGGCGGAATCGAAGAAAAACGGCATGCTGCGCGGCCGCGGCATCGGTTATTTCATCGAAGAAGCCGCGATCTTCAATGACCGCATGACCATTCGCTTCGATCCCAGCGGCACGGTGATGATCCTCGCCGGCACCCATTCCCACGGCCAGGGCCATCAGACGGTCTATGCGCAGATGGTGCACGAATGGCTGGGCGTGCCGCTCGATTCGATCAGCTTCGTCCAGGGCGACACCAATGAGGTGGCGGTCGGCCGCGGCACTTACGGTTCGCGCAGCATGCATGTCGGCGGCAACGCGCTTAAGCGCGCGGCCGATGCTATCATCGAAAAAGCCAAGCCGATGGCCGCGATGATGCTGGAAGCGGCCGCAAGCGACCTCGAATTCAAGGACGGCAGCTTCCACATCGTCGGTACCGACCGTTCGCTGCCGCTGCCGGCCGTGGCGCAGTCACTGCACCGGCCGATGTTTCTGCCGCCGCAATTCGAAGTCGGCCTCGAAGCGTCGGGCACATTCGCCGCCGAGCCGTCGAACTTTCCCAATGGCTGTCACCTGTGCGAGGTCGAGATCGATCCGGAGACCGGCGTGGTCACGCTCGCGCGTTATGCCGCGGTCGACGATGTCGGCAAGGTGATGAATGCGCTCCTTTGCGAAGGCCAGATCCATGGCGGTGTCGCGCAAGGCGTCGGCCAGGCGCTGATGGAGTCGATCGTGTTCGATGCCGACGGCCAATTGGTGACCGGCAGCTTTCAGGACTATGCCATGCCGCGCGCCTCGGATTTCCCCGATTTGTTGTCGGAACTGACTGAAGTGCCAGCCAAGACCAACCCGCTCGGCGTCAAAGGCGCCGGAGAAGCCGGTGCGACCGGTGCGCCGCCGGCGGTGGTCAGCGCCATCCTGGACGCGCTGCGTCCGCTCGGCATCGAGCACATCGACATGCCGGCGACACCAAACAAGATCTGGCACGCGATCCGCGCCGCCAACGGGGCTTAGAGCATGGCCCGGAAAAGTGGAAGCCGGCTTTCCGAAAAGGACATGCGACAGAACGAGAATCTAGGGCACATCCCGATTCGATCGAATCGGGATGTGCCCTAGCGACGCGTCGGATTAGGCTCAAGTCTCGGGCAAGGTGAAGACCGCGCAGGGCGAGACGATTCCACGCAGCGCATGCGTTCCGAGCGCAATCAACGGCGCATCGGTCTGCGCGGCAAGCGTACCCGATACAAGAACCGTCTTGCCGAGCGGACGGCATAGTCCCTCCAGCCGGCTGACCAGATTGACGGCAGGGCCGATCGCCGTGAAGTCCAGGCGATCGGCGGCGCCAATATTGCCCCACAGCATCTCGCCAAGGTGCAAGGCAGCGCCGAATGCCATGGGCGGCAGTCCTTGCTGACGCCGCTCTTTATCCAGATGCGCCATCCCCGCACGTGCGGCGGACACCGCGCGAATAGCTGCATCGCAGGCGGCGCGCGGTGCGCCCCCGACAACCGGGAAGATCGCCAACATGCCGTCGCCGACGAATTTCAGCACCTCGCCACCGAAGGCGTGAACCGGGCCGGCGATACGATCGAACCAGGCATTGAGAAATGCGATAACCTCGGCGGGGGGATTGCTTTCGGACAGCGCCGTGAAGTCGCGCAGATCGGCATAGAGCAAAGCGGCCTGGATGGTCTCGCCGATGTCGCGCCGCAGAGGCGCCGCCAGCACCCGCGCCGCGCTGCGCCGGCCGAGATAGGCTTCAAGCGCCGCCGTCAACGTGGCGCGCGCAGCGAGAACGGCAAGCGGCGCGGCAGTGGAGCGCGCGGCCTGGCGGAGTTCATTAATTTCGCTCGGCGTAAACGGACGCGCCGCGATCCAGCCGAGCACGGGCCCATCTCGCCTTGGTCCTATCACATCCTCATGCACCGGACCGGCAGCGATCGTGGCAAGCCAGCGCCGCCCGGCATCGTTGGGCGTGCTTGGCTCCAACGCCGCGGCGGGTCTTCCCGGCATGAACCCCAAAGCCTCGATGACTTCTCCGCTGCGCGCGCGCCACAGCCAAGTGCGCCTGGCAATGAGCGGATGGGGAACGTCAAGCGTCAGCGCACCGCCCGCAAGCGGCAGGCCGTCTTCGAGCAGATGGGCGCCGAGCTCCGCCAGCAGCCGGTCGGCGCCGGCGCTCTCAGCGGCTGCGTCGACGAGCCAGGCGAGCGTCGAAGAAAGCTGCATGGCGCGATCATGGGATGACGGGTCATCCTTGTCACGGGGTGTCGCCGATAAGGAGCGGTGACAGATAGTTCAGCGCGCAGAGGAAGCCGGTAAGGCGAACTCAATTAGATGCTGTGACGACCTGGGCCGTGATCGACGCCGGGATCTCGGCCTGCGGCCGCAATGGCCAGCCGGCCCAGATAATGTGCCCAACCCGTACCGTGGCCGGCGGCCTGCGCCGCGTTCGGCAGGCCGCTATGGGTCAAGCGCACCAAAGTGCCGCCGTCCCGCTCGATCAGATCGATCTCGACCAAGCCCGATCCCGGCGGCACCTCATCGTCTTCCTCCCAGCCGAAGCTGTAGGCAAGACGATGCACCGGCACGACCTCGCGGAACGCGCCGCGCGCCACACGGGCGCGACTGCCGCCGACGCCTTTGAGAAGATAGAGTCCGCCCGGATGCGCCTCGGCCGTCGCTTCGGTGCCCATCCAGCTCAGGATCTTTTCCGGATCGGTCAGGAAAGCGAAGACCGTCGCAGGTGGAGCCGCGATTTGGGCCTCGCGCCGGACGGTGAGCCGTTCATTCATTGTGTCCTCCTTGTTCCCCGGCGGTCCGGATGCCGACCCTCATGCATAAAACCGGGGTCGCGGCTGAGACTCATCGGTGCTTGGATCGTCCATCACTTGCTGTTGTACTCGTCGTGACGCCGCCACCAGACGCCCGTCTCGTTACGCCCCTTGGGGGCGCGGTCGAGCCACTGGTACATGCCCCAGAGGCCGTCCAGTCCGCGGGCATAGGTTGAATAGGCGTGGTAGACGACGCCATCCTCGAGCACGAACGCGCTCATGCCCGGCCGATCGCGGCTGTAAGTGGGCGCGTCGGTGCCGCACATGGCCGCGAATTGCGCGACCGGCTCCGGGACCACCGTCGCGTCCAGCGCGTGGCCGCCGAGCCGGTAATTGTATTCGACGCCACCCTTGCGCTGTTGCTCCTCGGTGATGGAGACGTTGAAATCGAAGTTGAAATCGCCGCCCTGCGAGGACGCCCAGGGAAACGTCCAGCCCATCCGCTGCTTGTATGCCTGCAGCTTCGCGAGTGGCGCCCGTGACACGGCCGAAAGCGCGACATCGTGATTTGCCAGATGGACGGCGAAGCCATCGAACCCATCGGCGATCGTCGAGCACGACGGACACCCGGCCTTGTAGTCGGGACCGAACATGAAGTGGTAGACGAGAAGCTGCGAGCGGCCGCGGAAAAGATCCGCCAGCGAGGCGTTTCCTTCATCGGTTTCGAATCGGTACTCCTTGTCGACGCGGACCCAGGGCAGCTCCTGCCGCTTTCGCGCCAGCTCGTCGCTGCGCCGCGTGAGATCCTTTTCCGCCTCGAGCAATTCGAGCCGCGCTGTCAGCCACTGTTCGCGTGTTCCGGTCATATGTGTCGTCATTGTTCTCATCTCCCTTGGTCGTGAGATCAGTTAGTACCCGCCCGGCAAGCGGCGGGAGTGACAAGTGTGGCGGGATTCAGAGGGCCTCGCCGGTCACGGTTTTCGCCGGCCGGCGACCAGCTTCAGCCAAGGCGCCAAATGAAAGGCGCTCATCAGCAAATACATCAGGGCCATTCCGCTCAGCGCCGACGCATCCGGCGCGGCCGAACAGAGCATGCCCTGTGAGCTGCCAGGGGCGCCCGTCAGCAACGCCATGATTGCAAAGGTCGGCGCAGCGGCGAGACATAGCCAATCGGCGGCGCCGGGGGCGTGGGCTGCAAGCCTCTGTTCGCCAGCCCGGATCGTCTCTGTATTCATGGCCTTTCACTCCTGTCCTCGGGTGTCGTGGGATAGATTGGTGACGGGTATCGAAAGGCGGGAGTGACAAGTTTGGCGGGATTCCGATGGACTCCCTGATCACGGCCGCGGCGCGTGCGCTCGCCGCCGGCGATCCCCTCGGCGCGTTGAACCGGGTCGCGCTGCGTGACGATGCGCCGGCGCTTGCGCTTCGCGGCATCGCGATGGCGCAACTCGGCGATCTCGATCGCGCGAAGATTCTGCTGCGAAATGCGGCGCGCGCCTTCGGTCCGAAAGAGGCCGTGGCCCGCGCCAGGTGTATCGTCGCCGAGGCCGAGATCGCGCTCGTCTCGCGCGATCTGGGCTGGCCCGCGAAGGCGCTCGACGCGGCGCGGGCGACGCTCGAACAGCATGGCGACCAAGTGAACGCCGCGCACGCGCGCTATCTCGAGGTCCGGCGCCTTCTTCTGATCGGGCGCCTCGACGAGGCCGAGCGCGTGCTCGCCGAGCTCGACCCAACGCCGTTCCCGCCGGCGTCGCGGGCCGCCCATGAGCTTGTCGTTGCCGGGATCGCGATGCGACGCCTGCGCACAAAGACCGCGCGCGCCGCGCTCGCGCGCGCCGAGAGCGCCGCGCGCCTGGCGGGAATCCCCGCGCTGACCGCGGAGATCGAAAGCACGTCACTCGTCCTCAACACACCCGCAGCGCGCCTGATTGCGCGTGGCGAAGAGCGCTCACTTCGGCTCGATGAGGTTGAGGCGCTGCTTGAATCGAAGGCGCTCGTCGTGGACGGGTGCCGCCATGTCGTGCGTGACGCACGCACGGTAGTGCCGCTCGCCAGGCGTCCGGTTTTGTTCGCGCTCGCGCGCGCGCTGGGCGAGGCGTGGCCCGCAGATGCGCCGAGGGCAACGCTTGTCGCGCGGGCATTTCGGGGCAAGCACGCCGATGAATCGCATCGCGCGCGGTTGCGCGTCGAGATCGGGCGGCTTCGCAGGATGCTACGGACGCTCGCCGACATTAGCGCGACCAAGCGGGGGTTCGCGCTGCTGCCGCGCGGCGCGCGCGAGGTCGTCGTGCTGGCGCGGCCGGTCGAAGAGGAAAATGCGGCGGTGCTCGCCTTCCTTGCCGACGGCGAGTCGTGGTCGAGCTCGGCGCTCGCGCTTGCGCTGGGAGCCAGCCAGCGCACGGTGCAGCGGGCACTCGACGAACTCGCGGCAACAGGCAAGGTGCAGTCATTTGGTCGCGGGCGCGCGCGTCGCTGGATGACCCCGCCCGTGCCGGGATTCACGACGACCTTGTTACTCCCCTCTCCTCTGCCGACTGAGTATTGATGTGCGCATGATCTTGTCGGCGAAACCGCTATCGGCTTCGCCCCAACATGCTCAGGGATGAAAACATGATCAGATCAGCCGCCGAAATCGTTCGCGAATACGGACCCTTTCCGGGCGTCAACCACGTGCACGGACTTACCTTTGACGGTCGGCACGTCTGGTTTGCGTCGGGAGACAAGCTCAACGCCTTGGATCCGGCGAGCGGCAAGACGGTGCGCGCGATCGATATGGTCGCCCATGCGGGAACGGCCTTCGACGGCCAGCACCTGTTTCAGATCGCCGAGGATCGCATCCAGAAGGTCGATCCAAAATCGGGCCGCGTGCTCGCCACGATCCCGGCGCCTGGCGCCGGCGGCGACTCAGGTCTTGCGTGGGCCGAAGGGTCGCTCTGGGTCGGGCAATATCGTGACCGCAAGATTCATCAAATCGATCCCGAAACCGGAGCGGTCCTTCGCACCATCACCTGCAGCCGCTTCGTCACCGGCGTCACCTGGGTCGACGGCGAGCTTTGGCACGGTACCTGGGAAAATGGCGCGAGCGATTTGAGGCGAATAGACCCCCGAACCGGAGAGGTCATCGAGCAGCTCGAGCTACCGCCCGGCGTGAGCGTATCGGGACTCGAGTCCGATGGTGCCGATCAATTCTTCTGCGGCGGCGGAAGCAGCGGGAAGGTGAGAGCTGTCCGCCGGAACAAGCGCGACTCCGCGGGCAAGAAAAGCAAAAAACCGACGGCAGCAGAATAGCGCACCGGGAAACAAGAGCGCCTCTCCCCGCAGGGAGAGGCGTATGTTTCTCGCAGATTGTTCAGCTATTCGGCCGGCACGGCTTCCGGTATGGCTTCGTGCGGCGCCGTCTTGTCCAACGAGCTTACCGGCGCGCGGCTCAGCCCGAACAGGAAGACCGCCACGATCACATAGGCGATCGCTACGACCGGCGTGACCGCGATGCCGACGGATTCGCCGTGCATGAAGCCAAAGAACGTGAGGATTGCGCCGGCGAGTGCGAAGGCGGAAGCCTCGACGAACTTCTTCTCGATGACAAAGACGCCGATCGCCGCGAGCACCAGTCCGGACAGGATGGCGCCGCCGCCCATGACGCTCAAGCCTTCGTAGAGCACCCCGACATTGCCGAGCTTGTCCATGCCGATGGCGGCGGCGCTGGTGCCGGCGGCACCGAGCGCTCCATCCATCAAGGTCTTGCACCAGGCGGCAAGATGCGGCGTCAAGCCCAGCACGATGGCCGGCGCATGGGTCTTCGGCGTGCTCTGGAACGCCTGCGCGCCGATCAGCATGCCGATGTAGAGCAGGATCGGCGAGATCGCGACCACTGGAATGATGGCCAGCAGCAGCGAAATGACGCCGAACCAGGACAGGATGATCACCATGATTCCTGTCGCGGCCGAATAGCCGATGCGGCCGCCCATCGCCTTCCAGCCGGGATGGCCGATATAGACCGCGTTGATGAATGGATTGCCCATCAGACAGCCGATCAGACTGACCACGCCATCGGCGGTCAAGACGCGCGTCGTCGGATAAGCATCACCGGCGGCCTCGGCGCTCTCGACGTTATCCATCGCTTCGACGAGATCGTAGATGCCGAACGGTATCGCCGTGACCAGGATGACGCCGAGATACTCGAACCCCGAGAAGATGTGATTGACGGCGGGAATGGGCACCGAGAAACCGAAATTCGTGAACGCGTCGGCGATGCCTTTGACGCTGAGACCGCCATAGCCCAGGCCGAACAAGTTGGAGCCCCAGCCGATGATCATTCCGACGATGATCGCCACCAAACCGGCGGGGATGCCTTTCGGATATCTAAAACCGCCGAACCAGCTCACCATGATGACGGCAAAACAGGTGAGCCCGATCACCGGCGTCATGTACATCTGCAAGGCCGGGCGCATCGAAATGAACGTGATCGAGACGCCGGCGAGCGTGCCGAGCAAGGCCGCGCGCGGGGTGATCTTGCGCACGATCGGCGCGATGAAACCGCCGATCATCAGAATGAAGCTTTGGAAGAACACCCACACCAGGCCGGCTTCCCAGCCTTTGATTGGATCGTTGGTTTTCAGCGTAATCGGCAGCATGATCACGAAAGTCACGATGAACATGTGCGGCACGCTGACACCCGAAGGCAGCGCGCAGATATCGCTGCGGCCGGTCTTCTGCGCCAAGCGATAGGCGAGAAAAGCGTAGTAGAATGTCGACAGGCACAGCATCAGACCGAGCGCCGGCAAGATGCGGCCGAACACGATCGAGTCCGGCATCCTGATCACGAAGCGCAACAAGCCCGTGAGCACCAGCATATTAACCAAAATGTTGGTGCCGAAACCGAAGAAGGCATTGAAGTCGCCGGTAGTCCATAATTTAGGGCGGAATCCGGCCGTCGATGCTGCTGAGGTCATTGCACGCTCCCCTCCGTGGCAAATCCCGAAAGAAGCCAGCGGGGCGCCCAAGCGCTTGCGCTTGCCTGTTTGATGGGCCGCGTTTCGCGAACTTGAGGACCTCCGCTTCCCGGCGGCGAATCCGCAATCGTCAACGATCGCTCGCTAAAAACACGCAAGGCGCGTGCCAATCAGTCCGGGACGGTACAGCGTTACGCAATGACCAGCGAAGGTCATGAAACGGCTGTGAAATTGGAATTGAGCGTTCTCATACCGCCGGCTGCATAACGCGGTTGCGCTGCAACAAAACAGTACCTCCGCGCCGCGCCAGCGACCAAATAACGGTCATTGACCAGTCAAAAAATCAGCACGGGCATCGCGCCGGCCCGGCGCATCGCGTCCGCCAGGGAGCCGATCAGGAGCCAATCAGCTCATCGCTGCCAGCGAATTAAGCAGAGGTTGCGAGGCGGTCACCGAGCCGAAAATTCCACCCTGGGCCTTGATCATCGCCAATCCGGCGGCGTGAAATTCCGGGAAATACGAGCCGCAACAATCCGACAGCACGATGCAGCGGAAGCCGCGGTCATTCGCTTCGCGCACCGTGGTATTCACGCAGACTTCCGTCGTCACGCCGCAAACAAACAACGTGTCGATGTCGCGATTGCGCAACATGAGTTCAAGGTCGGTCTGATAAAACGCGCCCTTTCCGGGCTTGTCGATCACCGGTTCGGCCGCGAGCGGATAGAGTTCGGGAATGATGTCGTGGCCGGGTTCGCCGCGAACGAGAATGCGGCCCATCGGGCCGGGAGCGCCGATGCGATTGGAAGGATCGCCCCGCTCTACCTTGTGGGGCGGCGCGTCGGAAAGGTCGGGCCGATGTCCCTCGCGCGTATGGATCACCAGCATGCCGACGCGGCGGGCGGCAGCCAGTACCTGGCGGCAAGGCTCGACCGCCGCCTGCAGACGCGAGACGTCATTGCCAAGCGCTTCGCCAAAGCCGCCCGGCTCGAGGAAATCGCGCTGCATGTCGATTATCACCAAAGCCGCCCGATCGAGATCGACGGAAAGCGGCGCGGGTTCAGCGTCGAAATTCACTTTCGGCATATCCGCCCCTCTTACATCCCTGTGGCGAAGCTATCACCGTGAAGCTATGGGGGCACAAGCTGCAAGAACAAGGCCAATGGCGGCCGAAATGCCGCGTCCCGCGCGGAAGCACGCCCGCGCGAAGATTGGGCGTTGCCCCCAACGATGCTTTTGCCCCCAGTTCTGCGCTACCCATCTTGTGCCATTCCAGTCTTGTGTCATCCAGTCTTTTGCCATGCAGTCTTGGCGCTTGCACCAACGCATGCGACAATGCCTGAGACTATAAGGGCTTAGGTGATATGTGCCGAAGCCCGACTTTCGGAAGTGCACAGGGCATGAGCCGCAAACCCCTCATCCGTAAGATGAAATCGGCGCGACGGGCGAGACCGCCGGCAAGGCCGGTGCGCAATCGAAAACCCGACGATATGAGCGCGCTTGCCGCGGCCGGCATCAAGGCGCTGGCGCTGCCGGTCGAGCCTTCTTGGCACGCCGCTATCGCCTTTAATCTCCAACTCCTGTTCAAGCATGCGGCGCTCATCGACGCATTCGCGCTTGCCGATGAAAGCGAGCCCGCCCCGGTGTTCCGTGCTTGAGACGACGGCATTTGATTTCGCCTGGATGACGGCCGGCGAGATCGCCGCGGCGTTTGCATCCGGCCGCGCCAAGGCGGCGAGCATTGTGGAGTCCGCGTTTGCCCGCATCCGGGCGCGCGACCCTCTCATCAATTCATTCACGGCGCTGACCGAGGAGCGTGCGCGCTTGCGCGCGCAAGCGCTCGACGACGCGAAGGCGCGCGGCAAAGGCGTTCCACCGCTTGCCGGCGTTCCGTTTGCGGTGAAGAACCTGTTTGACATTACCGGCCTGCCGACGGTGGCCGGTTCAAAAATAAATCGCGATTTTCCACCTGCCGCGCGCGATGCGACGCTGATCGAGCGTCTCGAAGCCGCCGGCGCCATTCTTGTTGGCGCCCTCAATATGGGCGAATACGCCTACGACTTCACCGGCGAGAACGTGCACGACGGTCCGGCGCGCAATCCGCACGATCTCGCGCGGATGACCGGCGGCTCGTCAAGCGGTTCGGCCGCCGCGGTCGCCGGCGGCCTGGTGCCGTTCGCGCTCGGCTCCGACACCAACGGCTCGATTCGCGTGCCGTCTTCGCTCTGCGGTCTGTTCGGGCTCAAGCCCACTTACGGACGCTTGAGCCGCGCACGCACCTTCCCATTTTCCGCAAGCTTCGATCATGTCGGCCCGATGGCGCGCAGCGCGCGCGATCTCGCGATCGTCTATGACGCGATGCAGGGCTACGATCCCGACGACCCTGTCTGCGCAGAGCGCGGCATTGAGCCTGTCACGCCCATTCTTGACCGCGGCCTTGACGGCCTGCGCGTCGCGGTTGCCGGCGGCTATTTCAAATGCCGGGCGGCGGAGCCGGTTTACGCCATCGATCGCATTGCGGCGGCACTCGGCGCCAATCGCGACATCGAGATACCGGAAGCGGAACGCGCGCGTTCGGCCGCCTACATCATCACCGCCAGCGAAGCCGCGAGCCTGCATCTGCCTCGGCTGCGCACGCGCGCGAAGGATTTCGATCCAGCGACGCGCGACCGGCTGATCGCGGGCGCCATGCTGCCGGCTTCGCTGGTCACCAAGGCGCAGAAGTTTCGCCGCTGGTACCAGCGCGAAGTGCTCAAACTGTTCGCCGAAGTCGATGCCGTTCTGGCGCCGGCCTCACCATGCCCGGCGCCGCTGATCGGGCAACAGACTTTCAAGCTCGGCGATTCCGAGTTGCCGGTGCGCGCCAATCTCGGCATCTACACCCAGCCGATCTCGTTCATCGGCCTGCCTGTCGTCGTCGTGCCGGTGCCGCAATCGCCCTTGCCCATCGGCGTGCAGATCATCGCCGCGCCGTGGCGCGAGGATGTCGCCCTACGCATCGCGCATGCGCTGGAGCGGCAAGGCGTGGCGGCGGCGCAGCAACCGACGGTCCGCGAAGACTGACGTCGACGCGCGTTATCGGCATTTTGCGCGCTTGTCCGCAATTGCGCCTGGGCGGCGGAGCCCCGTCTTGCCCAGGCCATGGCCTCTGCGGAGACGGCGTGATCAGTCCATGCACGAAAGTTATCCGGTTCCGAAGAATTGTTATTTGTCCCCCGCCCGCCTCGCCATTTGACTGCGCCCGGACGACGAAACGCCAGACATTTCCGGAACAGCTTCCGGCCAGGAACCGCCCATGCAGATTACCGCCGCGGTCGCGCGTGCCAAGAATACGCCGTTGAGCCTCGAGGAGATTTCGCTCGCCGAGCCGCGCGCCGATGAAGTGCTGGTCAAGCTGGTCGCCGCCGGCATTTGCCACACCGACGTTTCGATGCGCGACCACATCATCTATCCGGTGCCGCATCCGGTCGTTCTCGGCCACGAAGGCGCGGGCATCGTCGAGCGCATCGGCGCCGGTGTGACGCGTCTGGCTCCCGGCGATCCGGTGATCCTGACGTCAGCATCCTGCGGACATTGTCCAAGCTGCGATGCCGGGCTTCCGATCTATTGCTACGAATTCAACGATCGAAATTTCACCGGCACAAGGATAGACGGATCGAGCCCGCTGTCGAAGGGCGGTGAGGTCATCCACTATTATCAGGGACAGTCTTCGTTCGCGACGCATGCCGTGATCCGCGAGCGGAGCGTCGTGAAAGTGCCGAAAGATGCGCCGCTCGAAATGCTCGCCCCGCTCGGCTGCGGCATCATGACCGGCGCCGGCGCCGTCATCAATTCGCTGGGCGCCGGCGTCGACGATTCAGTTGCGGTCTTCGGCACCGGCTCGGTCGGACTGAGCGCGATCATGGCGGCGAAGCTCGTTGGCGCCGGCGCCATCGTCGCCGTCGATCTGGTTGAGTCTCGCCTTGCGCTGGCGCGCGAGCTCGGCGCGACGCACACCATAAATCCGCAACGTCAATCGGCGCCGGAGGCTGTTCGCGACATCCTGCCGCTGGGCGTCGATTTCATCGTCGATACGACGGCCAACGCCGGCGTGCTGCGCGACGCCGTCGCGCTTTTGGCGCCGCGCGGCACACTCGGCATGGTCGGCGGCGCGCCCAAAGGCCTCGAATTTCCGCTCGATGTCGAACATGTCCTGACCGGCGGCCGCACCGTCCGCGGCATCATCGAGGGCGACGCCAATCCCGACGTCTTCCTGCCGAAGCTGATCGATCTGTTTGTGAAGGGAAAATTCCCGATCGACCGCCTTGTGACTTTCTATCCGTTCGCGCGCGTCAACGAAGCGATTGCGGACGCGCTGAGCGGCAAGGTGGTCAAGCCGATCCTGCGTTTCTGAGGGCCGGAACCATAAATATCGCCGGAGAACACGCCATGCTCGACAGCAAACAACGACAAATCGCCGACGCGGAAAAACTGCCGATCCCGACCGTGCAGGCCATCATCGACGGCAAGCTCTGCGGCGCACAGTCCGGCAAAACGCTCGCCGTCATCTCGCCGATCGACGGCAAGACGATTGCCGCCATACCGGATTGCGAGACCGCCGACGTGGATCGCGCAGTCGCCGGCGCGCGCCGGGCATTCGAAGCGCGCCGCTGGCAGGGCATGAGCCCGAAGCAGCGCAAGCGCATCCTGCTCGACTGGGCCGATCGAGTCGAAGCCGAAGCCCTGCGGCTCGCAGCGCTCGAAAGCCGCGACATGGGCATGCCGATCCGGCTCGCCGAGGAGCTTGAGATCAATTTCGCCATCGACAGTCTGCGGTGGTACGGCGAGGCGGCCGATAAGCTCTACGACGAGCTTGCGCATCCGGACGACAACGTCACCGCCATGATCTCGCGCGCGCCGCTCGGCGTGGTCGGCGCGATCCTGCCCTGGAATGCACCGGCGATGATCGGCGCGTGGAAACTCGGCCCGGCTCTCGTCGCCGGAAATTCGCTGGTGCTCAAGCCGGCCGAGGACGCTTCGCTCGTATGTCTGCGCATCGCCGAGCTCGCGCTCGAGGCCGGCATGCCGGAAGGCGTTCTGCAGGTCGTCACCGGCGACCACAAAGCGGGCGCGGCGCTCGCCGCGCATCACGACGTCGACTGCATCACCTTCACCGGCTCGGGCGAGGTCGGCCGCAAGATCATGACTGCGGCGGCCAATTCGAATCTCAAGCGCGTCAGCCTGGAACTGGGCGGCAAGAGCGCCAATATCGTCTTTGCCGACGCGCCGGATCTGGCGATGGCTGCTGACGTTTCAGTCGGCTTCATGTTCGGCAATCAAGGCCAGGTCTGCGAAGCGCCGACGCGGCTCCTGGTTCAGCGCGCCATTCGCGACAGCTTTACCGAGGAAGTCGTCAAGCGCACACGCGCGCTGAAGATGGGCGACCCGCTCGATCTGCGTACCGATCTCGGCCCGATCGTCAATGCGGCCCAACGCACACAGATCCTCGCCCGCATGGAACGCGCGGAGAAGGAGGGCGTGCGCTTTGCGCTCGACGGCCGCGGTGCCGAGGTACCGCAAGCCGGCTTCTACCTGGCGCCTAGCGTGGCCATCGATGTCGATCCCAAGAGCTCGCTGGCGCAAGAGGAGATATTCGGGCCGGTCCTGAGCGTGCTGACTTTCGACAGCATCGACGAAGCGATCGCGCTCGCCAACGGCACCAAATACGGGCTCGGCGCTTCGATCTGGTCGAACAATCTCGAGAGCGTGTTTTACATTGCCAAGCGGCTCGTGGCCGGCAACATCAATGTCAACGGCGGTACCGGCCCGGTGGTCGAGCTTCCTTTCGGCGGCTTCAAAGAATCCGGTTTCGGCCGCGACCGCTCGCTGCACGCCATCGACAAATATTCCGATCTCAAGAACGTCATTATCCGCACCGCGCGCTGATCGTCAGGGCAGCGGATTTCCTCAGCGTTGGGTCACGCTCTTGACCAGGGCGTTTCGCAGCCGCTGCCGCACTGCTTCGGCTTGCTCCGGCGTCCAGCGCCGGAAACCCTTGCCGGTCTTCATGCCGAGTTCGCCCTTGTCGATGAGCGCTTCAAGATAAGGATGCGGGTGCGGCGTCACGTCGAGATCGGGCATCAACGTGTCGTGAATATTCTTGGTGAGATCGAGGCCGACCAAATCCGACTGCTCCAGCGGTCCGAGCACGGCGAGCCGTGCGCCGAAGCCCTGCTTGACCACATCGTCGATGGTCTCGGCGTCGCACACGCCGGCGGCGACGAGCGCAATCGCTTCGCGCTTGAGCGCATGCTGCAAGCGGTTGCCGATGAAGCCCGGAATATCGCGATGGACGAACACCGGATGACGGCCGATCGCCCGCAAAACGGCCGCGAGCCGATCGCCTGCCGGCCGATTGGCCTCGCTCATCAGCACGACCTCCACCAGCGGCACGAGGTGCGGCGGATTCCAGAAATGCGCGCCGAGGACGCGGTCTCTATTCTTCAGACCGGCAGCAATATGGCTGATGGGCAGCGCTGACGTGTTGCTGGCGAGGATTGCGTCTCTTGGCGCAAAGCGTTCCAGATCCGCGAAAATCGTTTGCTTGAGCGCGAGCTTCTCCGGCGCAGCCTCGATGACGATACCGGCGCCGTTCACGGCCCATTCGATCGATACCTCGCCGCTCACGCGTGCAACGGCGGCGCCGTCTGTGCCGAGAAGATCGCAAATATCGCGAATGCGCCGGGGCAGTTTTTCCAGGCTGTCGCGCGCCGGATCCTGCACCCGCACATCGTAGCCGCCGGCGGCAAACAGATAGGCGATGCCGTGGCCCATCAGGCCGGCGCCGATCACGGCAATCTGCAGCTTCTCCATCCGCTCAGCACTAACCAGCGGTGAAGCCGCCATCGACATACATGACCTGCCCGGTGCAGAAATCAGACGCCGGCGAAAGCAAATAGATCGCCATGCCGACGAGGTCTTCCGCCTCGCCGAGCCGCCCGAGCGGGATGCGCGACAGGGTGCGCGTGCGGGTGGCGTTGCCGACGTCATCGTCCTTCCACATCCATTCAGTCAGCTTCGAGCGGAAAGTGGTCGGCGCGATTGCGTTCACCGTCGTGCCGTATTTGGCCCATTCGGTCGCCAAGACGCGCGTTAGCGCATCGGTGGCGCCCTTCGAGGTGCAATAGGCGGTATAGCCGGAGAAATTGCCGTGCCGCCCGCGCGTCGACGACATCAGCAGGACTTTGCCTTTGATGCCTTGCTCGATCCAATACCCGCCGACCGCCTTCGCCATCAGCCAGGGGCCGCGGACATTGGCGTCCATCACACGCTGCCAGTCTTCATACGACTGATTCTCGATGAAGCCCGCCTTGTTGGTGCCGGAAGCGACCACGAGCTGATCGACGCGGCCATAAGCGTCGAGGGCCGCCTTCAATATCGCTTCCGCATCTTCCAGCGTATCGGGCCGACGGACGATGCTGACGACTTTGCCGCCAACGTCGCGGACGTCGTTGACCACGGTTTCCAGTTCCTCCGCGGTTCCGGACGCGAGCAAGAGCTTGGCGCCGAGCGCGCCAAGCGCAACAGCGCAGGCGTGACCAAACGATCCGGAGGCGCCGGTAATGATCGCGACCTTGTCGCGCACATCGAATAGCGACAACGGATTTCGAACCCTATCGGTAATCATTTCGTCAAATCGCTTTGCAATCTATTTGCCGGTCTCGATGCGGAAACGCTGCTCCGGATCGAGCACGGCGACGACGCGGACGCCGCAGCCTTCGCCTTGCGGCCAGCGCCAGGGAAAGGCCATGAAGGTGCAGCGCTTGCCGGTGATCGCGTCGAGATCGCCGTTGACGTTTTCGATGCCCGGAATGCCGCCTTTGCACATCAGGGTTTTGTGCGCCGGCTCCCAGTGCGGGAAATCTTTCATCGCGTCGCGGCCGGTCTCGCGCCGGTATTCCTCGACGAGGTACGGGTGCGACGGTCCCGGTCCGTGGTCGATCAGTTTGGTACCGAGCGGATGGTCGAGCGCTTGCACGTCGACGCCGACCATCTTCACCTCCTTCTCGACCAGCCACTCGGCGGCTTCCTTATAGAGGCCGGGCGAGTAAGCGTAATATTCGTCGCTGTCGGCAAGCTTGTGATGCGTGCCGGTATTGATCATGACAATGTCGTTCTTGCGGATCTTCGGCGTCGCCTTTTCCAAATCGTCCGGGGTGATGACGCCCCACTTTCCTTTCGGAATCGACACCGCGACGCCGGTGCCGAAGAAGCGCCACAGAGGATAGCCGGTCATGCTCGGCGTGTTTTCAGTGACATGCAGCGGCGCGTCCATGTGGGTCGAGCGATGCATGATCCCCTCGAACTCGGTTACGTAGACGCCGTCGAGCGCGTGAAATTGCAGCGTCAGCACGTTGATGCCGGGCACGGACGGCCATTGCGGAATGCCGTGCCCCCAGCGGGCGCTGAGATTATAGAATTTCAGCCCCTTGGTGCTGGAGTGGGTGGCCATGTGACCTTCCGCCTGACGTTGCAGCCCGCTCATGACGCTGTCCCCGGCTCCAAGCGATAAGTGCCGGCCGGATCGAGCAGCGCGACAAAGCGAATGCCGCAGGCGTCGCCTTCCGGCCAGTTCCACGGATAGGCATGAAAGGTGCAGCGCTTGCCGACGAGCGCATCGATCTCGCCGCCGACATTCTCGATTGTCGGAATGCCAGCGCTCAGAAGCGCGCGGTGCGCCGGATTCCATTCGGGGAAATCCGTCTTCGGATCGCGCCCGGTCGCAGTCTGATACGCCTTCGGCAAGCGCTTCATTTGCGGACCGTTGCGCTGCAAGCCGAGCGAGGTGGCGAGCGGATGATCGATTTGCGGCGTATCGACCGCGACGAGCTTTACGCCCTTGGCGGCGAGCCACTCCGCCGCGTCCTTCGCGAGGCCCGGCGCGTGGCCGAAATATTCGATGCTGTCGCTGTAACGCCGATGCCAGCCGGTGACGATCACGACAATGTCGTCCGGTTCGACAGCCGGTGTCGCACTTTCAAGATCGGCGACGGTTACAAACTCCCATTGCTGCTTGGCGATCGAGAGCACAACGCCTGATCCAAAAAAGCGCTCAAGCGCAATGTCGCCGATGCCGGGCGCGCGCTGAATGAGATGAAGCGGCGCGTTCACGTGCGTGCCGCTATGCATGACCATGCGGATTCGCGTCGCCATGACGCCGTTCTTGGCATGGGTGCTGGAGCGATAGAGTTTGACGTCCTCGTAGCCCGGCAACGTGGGGACGCCGTGGCCCCATTCGTGGCTGAGTTCGTAGAAGACGAGCCCGGTCTCGGGCTCCGTCACTCCGGGCATCGTTACCTCCCTGCAGCGCCGGCCGAATTTGCCGGGCGGCGCCCGACCTGTAAGCCTTGCAATGTGTCCGGCAGCCGAAAAGCCGGCCAATTCATACTCGGTGCGGCCGCATACACGAACGGTATGACAGGGGCCGAGCGGCCGGCCGGCGGGCGCCAATTCATTCGGAAACCGCCGCCCGGACCATTGATTTGAAGCTTTCGATCATGCGCGCCGGCCGGCTGGTGCGCATGTAAGCAAGGCCCGCCTCCGCGTCCCAGAACGTGCCTTCGTGCGTGATCGTCACCAGGCCGAAGCGCTTGGCGAAATCGGCCATGAGCGTGGAAAAGAGGCCGAGGAAATCGCCGTGCTCGAGCAAGCGCAGCATGCCGATCAGGGTGGCCTCGACGGCGATCTTCGGCGGCTCGAGCCCATTGGCGACGAGATAAGACCCAACCCGGCTGGTGCCGACGCTATCGTTGGCGAGCACGACCCAGGGATAACGCGCCAAATCCTCCGCCTTGACCGTGCCCTTGCCGGCGAGCGGGTGGCCGGCGCGCGCGACCAGCGCCTGGCGGACGTTGACCAGCGGCTCTTTCACCAGTTCCGGCTGCGACGGGAACGACAGCGTCACGCAGGCAAGATCGATCTCGCCGGCGAGCAGCGCCGGAACGATGCTGTCGATGGCGCCTTCCGTCAGGCGAACTTTGACCTTCGGAAATTGCTGATGAAAGGCCGTGACAATGCCGGGCAAGATCGTCGACACCCACATCGGTCCGGCGCCGATGCGCAGCATACCGGTGACGCCCTGTTCGAGTGCGCTGATCTCGGACAGGGCGTGGCGGTATTCCAGTTCCATCAGTTTGACGCGGCGCGCCAGGACTTCGCCTTGTTTGGTCAGCGCCACGCCCGTCGGCAGCCGCTCGAACAGCGGCACGCCGATGGTCTTTTCAAGTTGCCGGATGCTGCGCGTGAGCGCCGGCTGACTGATATGCAAAGCCTCGGCGGCAGCGGTGATATTCCGCTTTTCGACTACGCCCAGGAAATGACGAAGCAACCTCGAATGCATGGCTGGACGGGCTTCCCGGCCCAAAATCGTGCCAAAATCCGGTACACCATAACTTTGAGTTATGGCAAGCCCCAGTGCGGCTTAAGTCGGCGACGGCACCTTCGCGCGCTCGGCGGCCGGGACGCCAAGGGCGCGGCTGTCCGTCTTACCGGCGCCGCCCACAAGGTGACGCGCTAACGGGAAAAGCTGCCAGCCCAGGCGGTCGGCGGCATAACCCCAAATTCCCTTCGGCGCTTTGAGCATGACGCCGATCGCAACAATGCCGAGGATGATCAGATAGGTGCTGGCCAGATCGGCGAGGAATTCGCGCAGCACAAAAAAGATGACGGTGCCGAGGATCGGCCCTTCGACCCTGCCGATGCCGCCGATGACGGTGATGAAGATCATGTTCACCGTCCAATCGTTGATGCTGAAGGCCGAGAACGGCGTGATGCTGAGCTTCTGCAGGAACACCATGGAGCCGACCATGGCGGTCGCGGCTGCGGCGACGACAAACACCACCATGCGCGCACGGTTAACGTCGATGCCGTTCGACTTCGCCGCGGTCTCGTTGTCGCGGATTGCCTGCAAGGCAAGGCCATAGCGGGTGCGAAGGAGCAGCACGATGACGCCGATCACGGCGACGGCGAGCGCAAGAAATACCCAGTAGATCAGCGATTCGCGCCCGCTGCGCGAACTGGCGATCGATTGGACCACCGTCGCCGGCAGGCTGATGCCCGAGCCGCCGCCGACCGCCGGCACGAGCTGAAAGATCTGCAGAAAGACTTCGGCGACCACCCAGGAGCCGATGGTGAAGTAGGCGCCACGCAGCTTGAGCAGCAACAACACGATCGGAACAGAGATCAGCGCGCCGATGACGCCGGCAAGCGGCAGGCCGACCATGGGATTAAGACCCGCCCACAGCGCACAAAGATAAAGCGTGTAGCCGCCCAGCCCGACGAAGGTCTGTTGGCCGACCGACACCAGCCCGGCGTAACCGGCCAGAAAATTCCAGAGGCTCGCCAGCGCCACGAACGAATAGATCTCGGTCGCCAAACGCATCATCTGGCGGTCGCCCCAATAGGGCAAGGCAACGAGCACTGCCGTGAGCACGATCCAAAATGTCATGCCGATGCGGCTCGACAGCGTCGAATGCACGACCCGCGCCGTCGGCGGCGTGACGACATCTTTCGCGCTCATACCGACACCTTCGGAAATAATCCTTGCGGCCGCACGATCAGCACCAGCAGAAAGGCGACATGGCCGGCGGTAAATGGCAGGCCTACATTGATTTGGCCGCCGATGGCCTGCGCTAATCCGAGCAGCACGCCGCCTGCGAGCGTGCCCCACAGACTGCCCAGCCCGCCCATAATGACCGCCTCGAAGCCGAAGATGAGGAGCTGCGGGCCGTAGAACGGATTGAAGGTCGTGCGTATGGCGATGAACACGCCGGCCACGGCCACCACCGCGAGCGACAGCGCCATGGCGAGCGCGAAGATGTGGCGGTTTTCGATGCCCATCAGTTGCGCGATCTCCGGATCGTCCGAGGTCGCGCGAAAGGACCGCCCCAATGTCGTGCGGTAGAACAAAAGCTGCAGGCCGCCGATGACCGCAACCGCAACCGCGAATTGGATCACTGGAAGCACGCCGACGGAGAGATCGGGCGTGAACTTCCAGCTCGCCATCTCGATCGGTCCGGCATAGAGCCTGCGGCTGTCATGGGTGAATAAAATGAGCAGCACATTCTGGATGATGACCGACAAGCCGAACGTCACGAGCAACGGCGGCAGCTCGTCACCGAGCGCGAAGTTCAATAGTCCGCGCTGCAGTGCGTAGCCGAAGACGGCGATGCCCGGCACCACGACGATCAGCGACATGAACGGACCGACGCCGAGCGCCTGCATGGTGAAATACGCCATATAGGCCGCGACCACGATCAGATCGCCGTGGGCGATATTGACCAGACGCATGACGCCGAAGATCAGCGACAGACCGGCGGCGAACAGCGCGTAAAGGCCGCCAAGCAGAACGCCTTGAATGATGACGTGGATCAGCTCCATGCGCCGTTACACTCCGAAATAGGCGGCTTTGATCGCTTCGCGACTGAGACTGCGCGAGGCGCCTTCCAACAAGACCCGCCCCTCCTGCAGACAATAAAGGTAGTTGGATGCGGCCAGCGCCTGCACGACATCCTGTTCCACGACGACGACGGCGGTGCCCTCGGCGACGATCTTCGGCAGGCGCTGGAAGATCTCGCGCACGACGATCGGCGCCAGCCCCAGGCTGATTTCGTCGCAGAGAAGAAGCCGCGGGTTCGACATCAGCGCGCGGCCGATGGCGACCATTTGCTGCTGACCGCCCGACAGCGATGTGCTGGCTTGGCCGCGCCGTTCCGCCAGCATCGGAAACAGGTCGAGCACGCGCTGCAAGGTCCAAGGCCCCGGGCGGCCGAGCTGGCCGCCGATGCGCAGGTTTTCTTCCACCGTCAGCGATGAAAAAAGCCGGCGACCTTCCGGCACCATGGTGACGCCGCGCGCGACGATTTTCGGCGACCGGACGCCGCCGATCGCCTCGCCAGCGAAGCGGATCATGCCGGGCGCGGCGCGGATCATGCCGACGATGGATTTCAGGAGCGTGCTTTTGCCGGCACCATTGGCGCCGATCACGGCGACCGCCTGGCCCTCGTCGACCGACAGCGAAACGCCGTAGAGGGCCTGGAAGTCGCCATAGAAGGCGGTCAGTGAATTCACTTCCAGAAGCGCCATTGCTTTACCCGAACTTCAGTCTCGCGCTTGCAGCCGGCACCTGGACCATGATCCAATCAAGTTGAATTGGATCATGGTCTAGATATTCTCGTGGAGCATGATCTTTTCCGAAAACCGGTTTCCACTTTTCGGGATCATGCTCTGGCTATTCGCCGGCGGGAATGCCCATGTAGATTTCCGTGACCTTGGGATGGCCGATCGCCGCCGCCGGACGATCGTCGGCGATGAAGGTTCCGCCCGCCAGAACGACGATGCGGTCGACGGTCGCCAGCAGCGCGTGCACGATATGCTCGATCCAGATCACCGAGACGCCGGTGGTGCGGATGCGGCGAATAAGCGCCACCAGCGTCTCGCATTCCATTTCGCTCAAGCCGCCGGCGACTTCGTCGAGCAGCAATAGCTTCGGCCTCGTCGCCAAAGCCCGCGCCAGCTCAAGCCGCTTGCGGTCAAGGAGCGTCAGCGTATTGGCCTTGACGTTGGCTTTGTCGGCGAGCTCGCAATCATCCAGGATCTGCGCGCAGAGATCATAGACATCGCGTTCGCGCCGGCCTCTGGCGAACGCGCCGGCGACAACAAGATTTTCGAATACGGACATGCCGCCGAAGGGCTGCGGAATCTGAAACGAGCGGGCGAGGCCGAGCCGGCAGCGCTCGGCCGCGGACAGATGGGTAATATCGCGGCCTTCGAACACGACGCGTCCCGAATTCGGCGCCAGCATGCCGGTGATGATGCCGAACAGGGTGGTCTTGCCCGCCCCGTTCGGGCCGAGCATGCCGAGCGCTTCACCTTCGGCAAGCTGAAGATCGAGTGCGTCGGCGATCACGACCGCGCCGAAACTCTTACTGATGCTCTCAAGCGCCAAGATTGCAGACACGCGTCCCCCGATTGCGCCGGAGACGGATGACTTTTCTTCGAATCGTCGTCCGTCTCCAGCATTTTGTTTGAGCATGATCCTTTCGGAAAACCGGTTCCCACTTTTCCGGATCATGCTTTTTTGGTGGAGCATGATCTTTTCGGAAAACCGGTTCCCACTTTTCCGGATCATGCTCCGGCAGCCGCTCGGCGCCCAACGGCCGCAAGCTAAAGTCCTCGATCAAGCAAGCGGCAGGAGCTTGGAGGTCGTTTTGATTTCAGGGAAAGCGCCGGAATTGACGATGGCGATGTCGAGCCGGTCGCCGTGCTTCTGCCATTGTCCGGCCACCACCGGCGTAGTGCAGACATTCTTCACCGGCTGGCCGGTCCATTTCACCGGGCCGACGATGGTGTGAATGTCGGTTGCGACGATGGCGTCGAGGATGGCCTTGGGATCCTTCGGGTCCTTCGAACGCTTGAGCACGTCGATGACCACCTCGAACAGCGCGTGCTTGAAGGGGATCGGCTGCGTCCAATGCTTGCCCGAGTCCTTCTCGTAAGACTGCGCGAGGTCCTTGCAGGAAATCCCGGTAAGGCTCGACTTGTAGGGATGGTCCGGCGTCCACCACACTTCGCTTGTGACGCCGACACCGCGCGGCCCGAGCGAGGCGACATCGGCCGGGAACAGAAAAGCTTTGCCGAGCGTGATGACTTTCGGCTGATAGCCCATCTGGGCGCTTTGATTGTAGAAGCCGGCGAAGTCGGGCGTGAACAAGTTGCCGGTGACGATTTCGACGCCGGCTTTCTTGAAGGCTGTGATCTGCGGCGAGAAGTCGTTGCCGAAGGCGGGGAACTGTCCCGGATCGACGACGGTGAAGCCGGCATTCTTGATCGCCGGAATGAACGCGTCATGCCAGGAGGTGTCGTCCTGCGCGGTATTGAACAGAGTGCCGACCACCTTGTTGGTCTGCTGTTCCTTCCACAGGCCGATGAAGCAAGCGAGCACCTGATCGAGACCCCAGAAGAAATGATAGGTCCAGGTGAAGCCGTCCTTCGGCGGATTGCGGCCGTAATAGTAGGATTCCCACGGATCGTCGGTGGTAATGCAAGGCACTTCGTTGAGCTCGGCGACGTTGGCCGCCGGGTTGCAATCGATCGATCCGCTCGAGGCGGTGATGATATCGACCTTGTCTTTGAGGATGAGTTCGCTGGCGACTTCGGCCGTGCGGCTCTCGTCGGTCTGGCTGTCCTTGGTAACGATCTCGACCTTGTAGGTCCTGCCGCCGATCTGCAAACCGGACGCCAGGACTTGGCGAATGCCTGCCAGCGTCCAGTCTTGCGCCTCGGCGAAGCCCGCCATCGGACCGGTCTTCGGGCTGATATGTCCGACCTTGATGACGAGATTGTCGGCACGCAGCACCGCGGGAGCAAAAACCGCTGTCGAGGCGAGCGTCGCCGCGCCGGCCTTGAGCACGCTGCGGCGGGTCGGATTGACCTTCAACAGCGAGCGTCGCTTGGTGCCGACGAGCGTGTTGTCTTCCATTGCATGTCCTCCCTTTATGGCAGACGACTATTTGGTGTCCGCTGGCCAATCTTGTCTTCGCCGGCCGGCACGATTTCGCGTGCAGGTCGTCGGCACGTTGCGCCCGGTCGATTGCGCCTTGCGACCGCCGGAACATGCGATTTTTGAAGGCTTCCGGCGGTGAAGGGCGGAATTTTCGCGAGCGCTGCGTCATTCCTCTGCAGCAAGGCTTAGGAAACGCAAAAAAGGGGGTCCAATTGTTTCTCGAAGCGGACCCATACCTAAATTTTATGGCCGCCGGTGGATGCGCGCACGGCACCGGACCACGCACCATGACGTAGAAGCATGTGCCGGTCCCGGATTGGCATTGGACGCTGCGGCCGTGACGATAAAATTGCCGGCATGAGCACACAGGCCGGCCCGACCGGCGCCGAAGTCCTTGTCAACGCGCTGGCTGCCGAGGGCGTCGATACCATCTTCGGCCTGCCCGGCCTGCAACTCGATTACATTTTCGACGCGCTTTATGGCCGCCAGGACGCCATTCGCGTCATCCATACGCGCCATGAACAAGCGACCGCGTACATGGCCTTCGGTTACGCGCAGGCAACCGGCCGCGTCGGCACTTGTCTCGTCGTTCCCGGACCCGGCGTTCTCAACGCGACGGCGGCGCTTTCGACCGCCTACGCGTGCAACGCGCCAGTGCTTTGCATCACCGGACAAATTCCGTCCGCGCATATCGGCGGCGGTCTCGGTTTCTTGCATGAGATTCCGCATCAGACCGGCCTGCTCGCTTCGGTCTCGAAGTGGCAAGGGCTGATCAAGTCGCCGGGTGAGGGCGTGGACGTCGTGCACGCCGCGTTTCGCCGGTTGAACAGCGGCCGCCGCCGTCCGGTGGTGATCGAAATTCCGCCCGACATCGCAGCCGCGCGCTGCGCTTCGATTGCACCTAAAGGACCGGCGCGTCCGACCGCGCCGCCGCAACCCGACCCGGACGCTATCGCGCGCGCCGCCGCGCTGCTCGGCCGTGCCCGCAATCCGGCGATCTTCGTCGGCAGCGGCGTGTTCGGCGCGGAGAGCGAGCTGCGCGAACTCGCCGAGATGCTGCAAGCGCCGGTGATCATGAGCGAGCACGGGCTTGGCGCACTCGACATTCGTCATCCGCTCGCGCAGACGATGCAGGTCGGCAACGATCTCTGGCCGCGCATCGACGTGGCGCTCGCCGTCGGCACGCGTTTCTTTCATCCGATCGTGGAATGGGGCCGCGATGACGATGTTCGCCTGATCAGAATCGATATCGATCCGGCGCAATCAGTCGCCGCCTGGCCGCCCGATGTTCATATCATCGCCGATGCACGCGCCGCGCTCGCCGACCTTCTCGCCCGCGTGCCGGCCGCGAACATGCGCCGCGACAATCGCGAAACGGAGTTCGCACGCATCAAGGCGCAGAAAGAAGAAGCGCTCGGCCGGCTGTTGGCACCGCAGCGCGCCTATACCAAGGTCATCCGCGATGCGCTGCCCGAAGACGGCATCGTCTGTTTCGACGTGACGCAGCTGCATTTCTATTCGTGGTGGGGCTATCCGGTGTATCGGCCGCGGACCGTGATCCAGCCGGGCTATCAAGGAACGCTCGGCTATGGCTATCCGACCGCGCTCGGCGCCAAGGTGGCGTTGCCCGACCGTCCTGTCGTCTATGTGGGCGGCGACGGCGGTTTCATGTTCAATTGCCAGGAACTCGCGACCGCGATGCGCTTCGGCATCGGCGTGGTGGCGATCGTGTTCAACGATCACGCCTACGGCAATGTTCGCCGCGGACAGCGGGAAATGTTCGGCGGACGGCTGATCTCGTCCGATCTCTACAATCCCGATTTCGCGAAATTCGCCGACAGTTTCGGCATGAATTATTGGAAGGCCGACAGTCCCGAGACACTCAAGCCAGCGCTTGACGCCGCGCTCGCGACCGGCCGGCCGGCCTTCATCGAGGTCAAGATCGACGGCTTTCCCAACCCGTTCCCGCACATGTTTTTCCGCAAGGTGCGCGGCTGAATGACTGGCGCGTCTCGACCAGGGCCTGACGCGCTTGCAGCGGCACTTTCACAGTTGCGCGCGCGCTTCGGCGAACGATTGGCTGAAGGCGAAGCGATCCGCCGCCAACACGGCAATCAGCTCTCCGAAGTGGCGAACGAGCCGCCGGACGCGGTGCTCTTTCCGGAGACGACAGCAGAAATCGCCGACGCTGTCCGCATCTGCGCCAAGCATCGCCTACCGATCATCCCGTTCGGCGTCGGATCGTCGTTCGAAGGCCACATCAACGCGCCGCTTGGCGGCCTCTCGATCGATACCTCGCGCATGAAGCGGATCATTGCCGTTCGCGCCAGCGACCTCGACTGCACCATCGAGGCGGGCGTGACGCGCGGCGAGATCAACCAGCATCTGCGCGACACCGGGCTCTTCTTTCCGATCGATCCGGGCGCCGACGCGTCGCTCGGCGGCATGGTCGCGACGCGGGCCTCCGGCACCAATGCCGTCCGCTACGGCACGATGCGGGACAACGTGCTGGCACTGACGATCGTGCTGCCCGACGGCAGC